>FTDL01000007.1_pt1 | contig 19570 bp, 12 predicted proteins | sample 1639951 | NCBI WGS metagenome assembly FTDL01 (sample SAMEA3914869, study PRJEB12502) | metagenome | biome: forest; material: soil | place: USA | collected 2012-03-12 | depth 0.1 m
AAAATAAAAAATGCACTATTTTACTTTAGAGCTCTAAAGTAAAATAGTGCATTTTTTATTTTACCTTTGTATGCAAGCTTTAAAGATATGATTCAGTAGAAAAGTTCAAATCAGGAAGTCAAATTCAAGGAGTGGGATATAAATATTTTGCCCCAGAAAAAATATTTATGGAATGGGTCTGATCAGATCCTAAATTAAATAGATTATTGGAAAAAGCTTCATTTGAACTTGGCCAGTTGAACTCTTTTGCTAAGCTAGTTCCTAATATTGATTTGTTTATTCATCTCCATATAACTAAAGAAGCTGTAGTATCAAGTAAAATTGAAGGAACACGTAAATCAAGAACGTAAAGATGATTGGCAAGAATTGGCAAGAAGTAAAAAACTATACAGAAGCTCTTAATTATGCTATTAAAGAATTATAAAATCTTCCACTTTCTTCAAGGCTAATACTCAAAACACACGAGATATTAATGCAAGGAGTAAGAGGAGAGCATAAAACGCCTGGAGAATATAGAAGGTCACAGAATTGGATTGGAGGTAGTAGTTTAGCTGACGCTGTTTTTATTCCACCTCATCATGATCATGTACAAGAATTGATAGGTGATTTAGAAAATTTTTTACACAATGAGAATGTTGATTTACCATCATTAATTAAAATTGCTATTGCACATTATCAATTTGAAACAATACACCCTTTCCTGGATGGTAATGGAAGAATTGGTCGATTATTAATAACATTATTTTTAGTTGAGAAGCAAGTATTAAATAAGCCTTTATTGTATCTCTCGTACTATTTTGAAAAAAATAAAAGCCTTTATTATGATAATTTAACAAGAGTAAGAAGCCGTAATGATATGTAACAATGGATAAAGTATTTTTTAGTTGGCGTAGAAGAAACGGCTAGGGAAGCTACTAATACATTGTCTCAAGTGATTACATTAAAAACTAATACTGAAAAAGAGATTCAAAAGAATTTTGGTAAGAGGATAAAGGTCGGTCTTCAACTTTTAAATTACTTATTTGAACAACCATTAATTAGCATAAAAGATGTACAGAATGTTTGTGCATTAAGTCCAAAGGCAGCTGGAGATTTAGTTAAACTCTTCCAATCGTCTGGATTATTAAAAGAGTTTACAGGAAATTTTCGTAATCGCTTATTTGTATTCGATAAATATTTGACATTATTTGAATAATAAAGCACAATTTTTAATAAAGAACTTATATTATTATGATGTTTAGAAATTTCCATAACACATTTAAACTCTTATAAATTGGAATCGATGAAATGATTTCAACATATTTATATTAAATTTGAAAAATTGGGAAAGCAGGAAAATGCTTTTTGAATTAATAACAGGCTTTTGAACGGATTAAAATATACAAAAGCAAATAAACCGTTAAGTAATACGTTTTAAAGAGAATATAACTAATAAGAATATGATTATTGAACCTAAAATGCGTGGATTTATTTGTTTGACTTCACACCCGAAAGGCTGCGAACAGAATGTGATAAACCAGATTAACTATGTAAAATCTAAAGGAAAAATAGACGGACCTAAAAAAGTATTGGTAATAGGTGCTTCAACAGGTTTCGGTTTAGCTTCCAGAATTACAAGTGCATTTGGATCGAACGCTTCAACAATAGGTGTTTTTTTTGAAAAACCTGCTCAGGAAGGAAAACCAGGCTCTCCTGGATGGTACAATACGGTAGCATTTCAGAATGAAGCTAAAAAAGCAGGTTTATATGCAAAGAGCATAAATGGAGATGCATTCTCAAACGAGATCAAACAAAAGACAATTGATTTAATTAAAGCAGAGCTGGGTCAGATTGATCTGGTCATATACAGCCTGGCTTCTCCTGTCAGAACAAATCCGCTAACAGGTGTTACACATCGTTCTGTATTAAAACCCATTGGTGGTGCATTCAGCAATAAGACAGTAGATTTCCATACTGGTAATGTATCAACTGTTTCAATAGAGCCAGCAACGGAAGAAGATATAACAAACACCGTAGCTGTAATGGGGGGAGAAGATTGGGGCATGTGGATGGATCAACTACTTGCTGCAGGGGTGTTGGCTGAAAATGCGATGACAATTGCTTACTCATATATCGGACCTGCATTAACTGAAGCTGTATACCGTAAAGGAACAATCGGCAGAGCAAAAGATGATCTGGAAGCTTCTGCATTTAAAATAACAGATAAGCTGAAGTCTGTCCATGGCAAAGCATTTGTATCTGTAAACAAAGCTTTGGTAACACAGGCAAGCTCTGCAATACCAGTTATACCATTGTATATTTCTTTATTGTATAAAGTAATGAAAGAAGCAGGTGTACATGAAGGGTGTATCGAACAGATCCAACGTTTATATGCCGAGCGTCTGTACACAGGCAAAGCAATTCCTACGGATGATAAAGGAAGAATCCGTATTGACGACTGGGAAATGAGAACAGATGTGCAGGATAAAGTAGCATCTCTGTGGACGCAGGCAACAACAGAAAATCTTACTGCCCTGGGCGACCTGAAAGGATACAAACACGACTTTCTGAACTTATTTGGTTTTGATGTCGATCAAGTAGATTATCTGGCAGATGTAAACGAAAATGTTACCATTGAAGGATTGGTATAAACTGTATCGTTTTGTTATAAGTAAAAAGAAGGAATGTAGTAATACATTCCTTCTTTTTTTTATGCCTAATGTGAAAAGCCTAAAGCGGAAAGCTAAAACTGATATTTAATCGTTTACATAAAGCTTCCAGCGTTCAGCTTTATGCCCTGAACAGAATAAAACATACATTTATGCTGAAATAACCATATAAGCATATTAAATTTGAAAAGGTTTGTAACTAACACAGATGAAAGACAGTTCTAATAGATTTAAATACATTCTGGTATCCTGCGGCATTGCATTTGTAATGCTTTCTTACTATGTATATCAGATATTTTTTACACCGAATATCGGCAATAAAGACAACGACAAAGACTTTATTCTGTATATCAGAAAGGGCGCTACCTTTCAGGATGTCCTTGATACACTTGATAAACACAAAGCCTACGATGATAAAACATCTTTTGCTTTTATTGCAAAGATGCTGGGATATCAGGAAAATGTTCGTCCGGGCCGTTATGTACTTCCTCCGAGAACAACAAATTTACAGGTTATCCGCAAGCTACGGAGCGGTGATCAGGATCCGATTAAATTAACCTTTAACAGCATTCGCTTAAAATCAGAATTTGCTGAGCGTGTAGGAGTGAAGTTTGCTTTTGGTGCAGACTCACTTGCATATTGTCTTAAAAATGAAGCATTATGCAAGAAGTATGGATTTGATACAACAACAATACTTTCTATGTTTATACCAAACTCATACGAATTGTACTGGACACTTTCAACAGAAAATTTTTTGAACCGCATGCAGGAAGAATACAATAAGTTCTGGACTCAGGAACGTAAAGATCTTGCAGCAAAGGCTGGTCTTACACCTTTGCAGGTAACTATTCTGGCATCTATTGTTGAAGCGGAAACAAATATGTCTGTCGAAAAACCAACCGTAGCCGGTGTATACATCAACCGTTTAAATATTAATATGCCGTTACAGGCAGACCCTACAGTAAAATTTGCACTTGGCGACTTCAGTATCAAAAGAATCAATCACGATTTGATTGAACAGGCCGGCAACTCGCCGTATAATACCTATAGAGTTACAGGTTTACCGCCGGGTCCGATCAATATGCCATCCATTACCACGCTGGATAAAGTGCTGCATTACGAAACGCACAATTATTTATTCTTTGTTGCAGATCCTGCAAAACCAGGTTACCATATCTTCAATGCAGATTACCGCGCGCATGTAAATAAAGCAAATGCATACCGCAGTAGCTTAAACAAAAGAAACATTCATTAAGATGATTGAGCATGCTGTACAAATCCGCGTTCGTTATTCTGAAACAGATCAGATGGCTTATGTATATTATGGCAACTACGCGAGTTATTTTGAAGTAGCACGTGTAGAGGCTTTTCGTGCGATCGGATTCTCCTATAAAGAAATGGAAGAAGCAGGTATTCTGATGCCTGTTTTGGAATATAAAACCAAATACCTTAAGCCTGCAAAATACGATGATCTGTTAACCATCAAAGTATTTATAAAAAATAAGCCCGGCGTACGAATAACGTTTGAATATGAAGTGTATAATGAAGCTGAAACGTTACTTACGCTGGCAGAAACCACACTTGTTTTTATAAACGCTTCTACGGGTAAACCTGTATTGCCGCCGCCGGTCTTTATGTCTTTTTTTGAAAAATATTACGACGATGATTCAAAAAATAAAGTCACAGCTTCTTAATCATCGCCTTCTTCACTCAGGCAGAAAAAAACTTTCTCGTATAAAAGTAGGAGAACGTAAAGTTTCCTTGCTTATATTTTTGGCCATTCTTTTCAGGAAACTTAACAACGATGATGTAAATGTGCGTGCTAAAAGTATTACGTATGATTTTTTTCTTTCAATTTTTCCGGGTGTAATTTTTCTGTTTACACTGATACCTTATATACCTATTCCAAATCTGGATGAACAGATCCTGGATTCGCTGGCAGATTTCCTGCCTGCAAGTATATTCAGCTCGGTGGAATCAACCCTTACCGATATCATTAATATACCCCGCGGCGGATTGCTGTCTTTCGGTTTTTTATTTGCTTTTTATGCAGCTAATAATGGTATCATATCATTAATCAATACATTCAATCATTGCTATAAAACAACAGATGGCAGAAGCTTTATAGCAAAACTGGGAGTGAGTATTGCTATTTTATTTTTAATCTTTTTGGTTGTAGCAGGAGGCGGTTTTATGGCCTGGTTTTTTAAAGTTGTTTATGTAAATCTTGAACAGGATTTTAATGTCTCAAGTTTTCAACTCTACTTCTTAAGTTTTTTACGGTTGTTCATCATGTTCTTCCTTATTATTATGATTGTATCAATAATCTACTATATAGCACCTTCTATGCACAAACGCTGGAAGTTTTTTTCGCTGGGTTCGTTAACAGCATCTGTTTTATGTTTCCTGTTTACACTGGGTTTTGGTTTTTATATTGAACATTTCAATTCATACAATAAAGTATATGGTTCCATTGGAGCACTTATAGGCTTTCTCTTGCTGATTTTTGTGAATATACTTATGCTGTTAGTTGGATTTCAGATAAATGCATCTTTAGAAATTGCAAATAAAAAAGAACAGTCAGAAGCATAAAAATTAGTTTTATCTATTTTATTTCAAAAAATTATTCCTGCAATTCAAATTCCATTTTTCCGAATTATAGCAAATTTTGAATTTTCAGTGCCAGCTTTAATGGCAATTTAGTCAGTGCCTGTAGCGGAAATATTATAATTCAACACTATATATTTGTATAAAGAGTTGAATTTTAGGGCATAAATGATAAATAATTTAGATTTTATAAATATTAAGTATAAATTTTTTTCGTTGTCGGTTACTTTTTTACTATTTTAGCAGACTAGTAATTATATATATACTTCAACTTATTACTAAATTAATACAAACTCAACCTATATGATTAAAAAGTTTAATCTGAAGCTAATTGTGTTTATCATTGCCTGCTTATACAGTAGTATATTGTCAGCGCAAATAAACTCAACAACAGCAGTAGTACCGTTTGGAGCCAATCCAAGTTATGCAAATGGTATTATGCCGACCAACTTACCAACAGGTGGTACGTATGGCAAATCTCAAGATGCAGCCAATGCATACAATACCTGGAAAGCAGGTTATGCCGTTGCTTGTGGAAGCGGCTATAGAATTAAATTTGATGATCCGACAGTTACTGTATCAGAAGGTATCGGATATGGTATGTTGTTAGCTGCATATGCTGCGGATAAAGCCTTTTTTGATGGCTTGTGGACATACTATAAAGCGAATGCCAACGGCAATGGCTTTATGAACTGGCGTATTGCCGGTTGTTCCGGAGCAACAGGAAGCAATGGTGCAACGGATGCTGATTTGGATGCGGCATATGCCCTGTTGGTTGCACAGAACCAATGGCCAACGGCAACCTCTCCTTTTAATTATCAGACAGAGGCAAATGCACAAATTGCACGTCTTAAGAATTTTGACATAAACTCTTCAACAAATTACCAGGCAATCAATGGTGATGGCTGGGGGTACAGCAACCAATGCCGTAACCCAAGTTATCAGGCACCGGCATACTACAAACAATTCAACATTGCTACTTCAGATGCCAACTGGACAAGTGCGGTAACAGGTGCTTACGGACTAATTAATAAGAATGCGAATGCTACTACAGGTTTGGTTTCTGACTGGTGTGATCCAAACGGAACGGCAAATTCATGTAACGCATCACCAAATGGTCAGACAACAGTAGGATATGGCTACGATGCATGCCGTAACCCATGGAGAATGGCTCAGGATGTAATCTGGAACAATGATGCCTCAGCAAAAACAATCTGTACAAACCTTGCAGCATATATTGCTACTCAAGGTGCTTCAAACGTAAAAGCTCCATTATACCAGAATGGTAGCTTATACAGCGGTAACGTACACAACGCAACATTCGTCTCAATGTTTGCTACAGCTGTTATGGGTTCTACGAACCAAACGCTGATGAATCAAATGTATTCTGAAACAGTATTGATTCAGGATCCGATCCAGAACCAGAGTTTATCAGGCTATTTTGGAAATACATTACGTTGTGTGTCATTATTCATGATGACAGGTAACTTCTGGAAAATAGGTACAACGTCAAAACCAAATCTTACCGTTTTAGATCCGACACTGACAGCTATTCCTACAGGTAAAAATTATGATTTTCAGAATGTTATTTCATCAGGAACAAGCTCAAAAACATTTACACTTAAAAATTTAGGTTTCCAGACACTTACTTTTACAGGTAGCCCTGTAATTGTAAAGTCAGGCACAGATGCAACATTGTTTACCCTTACCCAAACAAGTGTACCGGCATCTTTGAGCAGTAACGGAACAGCAACATTTACTATTCAGTTTACTCCAGGCGGCGCACTTGGTACAAAAACGGCAACGTTCTCTATTGCCAGCAATGACCCGAATCAAAACCCATACACATTTACCGTAACAGGAACAGGAACAGTAAATGCTACTGCTCCGATTATTTCAGTTTCTGCAGGTTCAGTAGTTATTCCTGCAAACGGAAGTTATGCAATGGGTACTTCTTCAGTAGGTTCAAACAATATTTACGGATTCACTGTTTCAAATAGCGGAACAGCACCATTGAATCTTACACCTACAAGCGTTTCCGGAACAGGATATTCCGTTGTTCCGCCACTTGTTGGATCTGCTATTGCAGTTGGCGCTACAGATACGGTATGGGTTCAGGTAACATCTGCTACAGCAGGAACACCTACAGGTTCAATTACTGTCAATTCAGATGATCCAACATACCCTGCTTATAAAATTAACCTTACAGCTACTGTTGTTGCCTGCGGTACTGCAATAACAACAAATAATATCTATCAGGATTATGATGCCAATTACGGAAACTCATCCCTGGATTATACAAATACTGCCTGGGTTGAGAAATATACAAACCCATCAATAGATGCTGTCAATCCAAGCCTTAACGTTGCCAAGTTTGCAAGACCAGCAACGGGTACATATAATGGTGTTCGTTACGGCTTATGCAGCACTACAAATTTTGTAACGCTGACATCTACCTTATATGATATAGCTGTACTTGTATATTCTCCTGTAGCTGGCGTACCGGTTACGATGAATTTGAAAACAGATGCTGATGTTGCAAATACGACAACATATCCTTCAACAAGCAGTGTTACAGTTACTACTACGCTGGTAAACCAATGGGAAGTTTTATATTTTAATCATGCCGGGGCTATTGGTAAAACTGGTCTTCGTCATATTGAATTATTTATTGATCCACAAGCTGCTATGGGCGCTAAAACCTATTATGTTGATAAAATTCAACTGGTTCAGGCTCCATGTATTACAGATTTACCTACATCAAATATACTTCAGGACTTTGATGCACACAGAAACGTATCATTGTCTTACACAGTTAGTCAGTATACGGAAGAATTTGCAAACCCTGTTTCGGGGGGGATCAATACAAGTTCTTTGGTTGGTAAGTTTGTAAAAAATGTTGCTGTTACTGCTTATTCAGATGCATTCAGATATTTAGGTTGTGGAAATAAGCTTACGATACCAGCTGCAAAACCATTTATCAGTATGTTGGTATATGCACCATTTGCAGGCGCAAATGTGCAGTTAAACATAAATACATGTGTAGGTACAGTTACATCTGTACTGAGCAGTACTACCAAAACAGTTTATGCCAATCAGTGGCAAAAAGTATACTTCGACTTATCAAGTGTAGCGGCGCGTACCGATTTAACATCGTTTGACGTATTTCTTGATCCAACCAATGTAGGTGTAAACGGTACATATTATGTTGATGATATCCAGTTTGATGTAAACCCTTGTGCAGGTTTTGCAGCATCTACCATTATGGATGATTTTGATAACAACCGTTTTTTAAATCTTGTAAATGCAACTGGTACATATAATGATGTTGTTGCCAATCCATCTAAAACAGGTATTAACACATCAACTACGGTTGCATCGTATGCACGTCCGGCTACGGGTTCTTATACAAACTTTATTTTGCAGCCATGTTCCAAGCAATTCGATTTATCTTTAGGTCGTTCTATTTACACTATGCAGGTATATTCGCCAAAAGCAAATGTGCCGGTAGTAATGACGTTAAAGAATGGTACTAATGCTGCCACTGCTACTGATTTAATTCAGGCAAGTGATACTGTTAAAACGGCAAATACATGGGTAACGCTTACGTTTGATTTTACAGATTCAACGTCCAGCACAAACGCCAATTTCATGTATGTATATATTGATCCTGCTGCTACAAACGGAGCTACAACCTATTATGTAGATAATATCCAATATGCAGGGGCTACACCTGTTATCAGTGTTAAGCAGGGATCAGTTGCTTATAAGAACGGAAGTACATATTTATTTGCAACACCAGTTGCTATTGGTGCTACAGGTTCTCCGGTATCATTTACCATACAGAACAATGGTTTACAGAGCTTGAACCTGAATTCAATCAAAATTTCCAATCCGGAATTTGTAATTGATACAACACAGACGGTAAGACCTGTAAGTGCAGGTTCCGGTACCGGATTTACGATTACGTTTACACCTACATCCGGTGGAATAAGAACAGGTACATTGACTATTCTTAGTAACGACCCGTTAAAGAATAAGAATCCTTACAAAATATATTTGTCTGCTACAGCGTCTTCTCCTGTAATCAGTGTATTTAACGGAGCCACAGCAGTTGCAAATAATAATACTACAGCAGTTTCAATGGGTTCAGCACCGGTAGGTACAGCTGTTTCTCCTGTGTTTACATTTACGATTAAAAACACAGGTCTGGCAGCGTTAACAATTAATTCAATAACTGCTTCACCGGGAGTGTTTGTTGCTTCAGCAATTACACCAACAGGTGATATTGCAGCTACAACAGGTTCTGCAACATTTACTGTAACGGCAACACCGGCAGTTGCAGGCCTAACAACCGGAACTATTGTTATTAAATCAAATGATCCTACTACACCTACCTATACTGTTAATGTTACAGTAACAGGTACAGTGCCGGTAATTACAGTGAAAGATGCTACAGCTACAGTTGTTGCTAATAACAATACTACAGCTGTTTCAGTAGGATCTGCTCCGGTAGGTACAGCAGCCACAGCCTATACATTTACAATTGCAAATACAGGTCTTGCACCGTTAACTATTGCATCAATAACAGGCTCTACAGGATTTGCAGCCACAGCAATTACTCCTACAGGTGCAATTGCAGCATCTGGTTCTGCTACATTTACAGTAACAGGAACTCCTGCAGCATCTGGTCTAAATACAGGAACAATAACAATTGCTACAAACGATCCTGCAACACCTTCTTACAAAGTAAATGTAACAGTAACTGGTACCTTGCCTGCTATTCAGGTATTGGATGGTGCAACTGCAATAACTACCAACAATACTCCTGCAATCAGCTTAGGTTCAGCTCCTGTAGCTACAGCAGCTACAGCACATACCTTTACAATTAAAAACACTGGTCTTGCACCATTAACAGGTGTTACAGTTACAGGTGTTACAGGATTTGTAGTCTCTGCATTAACTCCTGCATCAACAACAATTGCAGCTGGTGCTTCTGCAACTTTCACAGTAACAGGGACTCCTGCAATAGCAGGTGTAAATACAGGTATAATTACAATTGTATCAAATGACCCTACAACACCTTCATTCAAGGTAAATGTAACTGTTACAGGTACTGTACCTACATTACAGGTGTTAGATGGTACAACACCGGTGGTTACCAATAACACACCTGCGATTTCTGTAGGTTCTTCTGTTATTGCAACTGCAGCTACTCCTTATACCTTCACACTTAAAAATACAGGCGGTGCATCTTTGACAGGTGTTACAGTAACTGGTAGCACAGGATTTGCAGTATCTGCATTAAGTCCTGCATCAACAACAATTGCGGCCGGTGCTTCTGCTACCTTTACAGTAACAGGTACACCTGCGATAGTTGGTTCAAATGCAGGTACAATAACAATTGCATCAAACGATCCTACAACACCTTCTTATAAAGTTAATGTAACAGTAACAGGTACTGCTGCTGCTACACCAACAATTCAGGTATTGAACGGAGCAACAAACGTAGCCAATAATAATACACCTGCAATTTCTGTAGGAAATGCTACAATCGGTTCTGCTGCAACAGCCTTTACGTTTACAATCAAAAATACCGGTGCAGCATCTTTAACAGGCGTTGCCTTGACCTCTACAACAGGCTTTGCAGTCTCTGCATTGACTCCTGCATCAACAACAATTGCAGCCGGTGCTTCAGCTACCTTTACGGTAACAGGAACTCCTGCAACTGGTGGTGTAAATACCGGATCTATAACAATTGCATCAAACGATCCGTTAACACCCTCTTATAAAGTAAATGTTTCGGTAACAGGAAATACGCCAACAATACAAGTGCTGGATGGTTCTACTTCAATTACAACGAACAATAGTCCTTCTATTTCACTTGGTACAGCTTCTGTTGGTGCAGCTGTTGCACCATATACTATTACAGTTAAGAATACTGGTCTTGCACCTTTAACTGGGGTTACCTTAACTGGCAGTACAGGATTTGTAGTTTCAGCATTGAGCCCTGCATCAACAACAATTGCAGCCGGTGCTTCAGCTACGTTCACAATAACAGCTACTCCTGCAGCCGTAGGAGCAAATGCTGGTACAGTAACGATTGCATCAAATGATCCTACTACACCGTCATTTAAAGTAAATGTTTCTGTTACTGGAACAGCTCCTTTACCTGCTATTCAAGTATTAAACGGTACAACTGCAATAACTACAAATAATACTCCTGCAATTTCTGTTGGTTCTTCAGTAATTAATACTGCAGCTTCACCTTACACAATTACAATTAAAAACAATGGTTTAGGTGATTTAACAGGAGTTACAGTGACTGGTAGTACAGGATTTGTAGTTTCAGCATTAACTCCAGCATCCACGACAATTGCAGCCGGCGCTTCAGCTACCTTTACGGTAACAGGAACACCAGCAACTGTAGGAACAAATACAGGTACAGTAACGGTTGCATCAAACGATCCTACAACACCTTCATTTAAAGTAAATGTTTCTGTAACTGGAACAGCAGTAGCTACTCCGACGATTCAGGTATTAAACGGAGCTACAAACGTAGCCAACAATAACACACCTGCGATCTCTTTAGGAAGTTCTACTATAGCAACTGCAGCAACACCATTCACTTTGACAATTTCAAATACGGGTGCTGCTGATCTAACAGGAGTTACAGTAACTGGCAGCACAGGGTTTGCAGTGTCTGCATTAAGTCCTGCATCCACAACAATTGCAGCGGGCGCTTCAGCTACCTTTACGGTAACAGGTACTCCTTCAACTGTAGGTACAAATACAGGTACAGTAACGATCGCGTCAAACGATCCGTTGACTCCTTCTTATAAAGTAAACGTTTCTGTAACAGGTACAGCGGCACCGACACCTGCATTACAAGTGTTGAATAATGCAACAGTACTTGCAAATAATGGTACAGCAATCTCACTTGGTACAACGGTAGTAAATACAGCAGGTACGCCATACACATCATTCTCTATTAAGAATAACGGTACGGCGGCGCTTAGCCTGACTTCAATTACAGGAACATCAGTATTTGCAGTATCTGCAATTACTCCAGCAGCTCCTACATCTGTTGCAGCCGGCGCATCTGTTACATTTACAGTTACAGGAACACCAACTACGGTAGGTACTAACACTGGAACAATTGTAATTGTTACAAACGACCCTACAACACCGTCGTTCTCGCTGAATGTAACGATGACAGCTACTGCTACGCCAGTGCCACCAACAGTAACAATATCAGGTGTTACAAATGGCGGTACAGCAACAGATCTTGGCTCGGCTGTTACAGGTAGCTCAACAGCTCCTAAAACATTCACAATCACGAATCCTGGTACAACTCCGTTAACAAACATATCCATTACGGGATCTACAGGATATACTGTATCAGGTGCACCTACAACAATTCCTGCAGGTGGTACAGCAACCTTTACAGTAACTGGTACACCAACAACCGATGGTGCAAATCCGGGAACAATTACAATCACTAGTAACGATCCAAACTCTCCGTTTGTAATTAATGTTACTTCTACAGGAACAGCTAAACCTGTTGGTGCAGCTATCGAAATCTTAGATGGTACAACTGTAGTAGCAAATAATGGTTCTCCGATTGCGATTGGCGCAAATGCAGCAGGCACATCAACATCTCCATATTACTTTACTATTAAGAATATTGGAACGTTGCCGCTTTCAATTACAGGAGTTTCAGGAACTTCCGGTTTTACAGTATCACAAATTATACCAGTGGGTGATATTGCGCCGGGTGCAACAGCATTAATCAAAGTTTCAGGTACGCCATTAGCTACATCTACACAAGCTAATCCTAGAGTAGGTTATGTTCTTGTCCATAGCAATGATGTTACAGCAGCAAATCAGACATTTACAATTAATGTTTCTGTATTTGTCGGAACACCAACAGGTCTTCCTAAAACGTTGGCAAGCTCTGCAATTGATCTGTATCCGAACCCTTCTAATGGAAGCGCAACCTTACAGTTCAATGGTTCATTCGATGATGTTTCAGTAGTTGTATACAAAGCAGACGGAGGTCAGATATACAGCGATGAAATGGCATCGGTAATTAACCGCTCTCAACAACTTGATCTGGAACAGTTACCGGCAGGAGTTTACTTTGTAGAAGTAAGTACAATGCAAGGGAAACTTGTTAAACGTATGATCAAACAATAGTTTTAGTTCAGATAAATAAAAAAGGTCACGCTAAAAGCGTGACCTTTTTTATTTATAGCAGTTTCAGAAACAAACCCATCATGTCATTATTTATGCTGCGTGATTACTGATACTAGTTATAAGTGTTTTTTCGCAGTTTTGGACTGTATTATTATGTTGACTTTTTATATGTTGAAATTTCAAAGCAGTAACATTGGTTACCTTTTTATAAAAACAACTATATATTTATATGAAAAAATGTACACTACTATTAATCGTATTTTTGGAGGCGGTATTCTTTTCATATGCTCAGACAAAAAAGTGGGAGTTGGTTAAAAATGCCCCGGATAGATCCACGATCAGCTTAAATACAAAGATTATAGCAGCCGATAATGCCGTGTACCTGTATCAAATGAATACAGCAATCCCTGCAGTGGCGCCTTCCGTAAGTGTATCTCTTGATGGTATACATTTCAATGTACTCGGTATACTGCCTGATTCATTAGGCAAAGTAGAGCCCTTGTTTTGCTGGAAGAACGAAATTTACATCCGCTCAACAGGTGGTTCCTCTGCATATTTTAAAAGCCAAGATGGTATTACCTTTCAGCCATTTCTGCCGAAAGATTATACAGGCAAGGATATTGTTCCGCTAGCCTTTGGCATCGTTCGTGATACACTCTATGCATACTGTAATATCTTTCAGCCAATTGAAACGCAAGGTTTTAAAGACAGTCTTTTTTTTATGGCTGGTACCGGCAACAAATGGAAATCAGTATATGGGAAAAACGGTACCGAATTCTATACAGTCATTAATACACAAGGACAGTTGTTGTTAAATTCAACAGCCGGGTATCTTGATTTTCCGTCACTTACCCATGCACCGCGTGTAATTACCAAAACATCCATTACCTTATATGCACAACGCTGGAGTGCCGGGCAATATCTTGTTTCGTACGATGCTAATCATAATTTCGATGGCAATCCTGCTGTGTTGCTTACGGATACAAAAGCGCTTACAAGTGTGCCAATGCCACTGCCACAATCTTATCTCGAAACAGATGTATTTAATCTAATGGTATTGCCGGATGGTAGTATTGTGCTCAATAACCGTAAGCTGGCTACAGTACCGCAAATAAGTAACCCCATTTCATACGATTTTATATACCGTACAAAAGATTATGGTGCAAGCTGGACAATCGTAGACAGTTTTCCCGACAATTATGCAAATCGTCGCTATCTTGCTGTATATACCTACAAAAATATCTGGTATACAACCAACACACAATTGCCGTATCAGAAATCAGCAGATCAAGGTGCAACCTGGACAACTGCTTCTTTATCCGGCATCCATTGGAACTCTGCTTTCACCGCAATAGGCGGTGATATGGCACTCAACGGACAATATTTCAGCAAAGATAATGCTGCAACCTGGCAATCTTATGCAACTGCATTTCTCCCATACACTGTTTCATCAATCTATTGGCGAAACAATCAGCTTGGCTGGTTTTTCAGTGACAACACAACAAGTGCCTTTTATGAATTACCACCAGCTTCCAATATACCTGTTGCAATGAATAGCGGTAATGCACAGTATTTTCAGGAAGCTTTGTTGGTACAAGGGCAGATCGTGTATTTGTACAGAGGTGGCTATGCAGATTTTAACAGTGGTTTATTTTACAAATACAATCAGATAACTCAAACCTGGAGCCAGATCGCAGATCTCAAGCTGTTGCTCCGCGCGAACCCTGCTATGTATATGTTCACTGACGGGCAAAATCTGTATTACTACGACATCGAAAATAACATCATAAATGGTGTGTTTGTTTCTTCAGATATCGGTCTTAGCTGGACTCTTTTGCCTATGCCAACTATACTTGTGCCCGGCGGGACACCAGTGTATGCATTCTATGACGACAGGAGTAATGGCCTTTACATGAGTATACGGGAAAGTAATATGCCCACCACAATCAATGTAGTAGACACCATCCGCTTTTTTAAAATGACAGCAAGCGGGTTTATACCCGTAGCAGCAAATGGTTTTGTAAATCAACCCACCCGACAACCTTCAGCCCCCGTAGCTTTTCAGAACCTCATTCGTTTAAGTACAGGCCAGTATTGCTGGAGCCAGAATTCAAACAAAACAATTCTATATCTGTTCCGATCAACAGACAATGCAGAAAACTGGGTACAGATCAATACGGATGCTTTGCGGGGAACGGTAATTAATATAGGCGAAGGTCAGCAGGGTAAATTATATATTGCAACGAGTTATGATCTGTATCGGGAAGCAGACGAGGATACAGATGGAGGTACTGTTACTACAAATAACATAGACGCTCCAGAACAGACGGCATATGTATATCCTAATCCCGCAAACGGTCAGGTTACTTTTGTAAGTAAGCAACAACAAAATGCGGAATTGACTGATATTACCGGCAAAACTATACTACATACACAGCTGCAATCCGGAAAAAACTCAATTGATATCAGCATGCTTCTACCGGGCATGTATATTATAAAAACAGAAACTATATCAACGAAATTGATTGTTCAGTAAGAAACTATTTTTCTTCTAAATAGAACTCCTATCATGTTTACTGATATGTAAACTGCCCACTTATAATGATTACATCAGCAGGGTAAGCAGATGTATCAATACATAAAAGATTAGAAAAGGAAATGTGACCTCTGGTAAAGAATGCAGGTACTGGCTCTCTCGAATGATCGTCTACAAGAAGCTGTCCGTTAACAGGAATCCAGGTATTGTATAGACTGGTTACATACATACTTACATTGTTATTACTTTTACCCGACCCATCAAAATATGTATTGGCTTCTGCACCATCAGGAAAATGTATATGAACTTCATAATCGTCCCGGTGAAGAGCTCTTGCATTCGATTCAATAGAAAAAGCTTCGTATTTTTTCTTAGGCGTATCGTCTCCTGACAATTTGAGAACAGTATATTGTCTGCATTTTAAAAAGCCATTGATGGTATAAACATATAAATGATTGACAGGAGATTCATGCTCTTTTTTGCAATCAGAAAAAATAATAAAGAGCCCTAAATACAAAAATACTAGCAGGATTGTTTTCATGTCATTTTACTTAGTAAAAGATAAATGTATTTTATCTTTTACACAACAGCGTATAGATTATATAATATATTTACAATTTACTCACTACGGCTTATCACTTTATCCTGTATAATTTTTGCTCATTACTTGTTAATCTCCTGTAAACAAGGCATATTTAACATAACCCAACAATGCAGCACAAATCATGTATAAACATACCGTACAGCAGGAGGTATTTGTTTTTAATTCTCTGAGAGAATTATTAGCGAAAGCGTCTCCGTTGCGGTCCGGCGATGAACTGGCAGGCATTGCAGCAACATCCTACCAGGAAAGAGTAGCTGCGCAGATGGCGCTTGCAGATTTACCTCTTAAAACTTTTCTGGAAGAACCGCTTATTCCGTATGAAACAGATGAGGTTACACGTCTTATTTTTGACACGCACGATGCCGCTAATTTTATACCACTGGCACACCTTACCGTTGGTGAATTCCGGAATTATTTATTAAGCAACAATACCCAAACACAGGATTTAACACGCATACAAAAAAGTATTACACCTGAAATAGCCGCTGCTGTTTCAAAGATTATGAATCTGCAGGATTTAATTCTGGTAAGTTCAAAATGTGAGATCATTACACAATTCAGAAGTACAATCGGGCTACATGGCCGTTTATCCACACGGCTGCAACCTAATCACCCTACCGATGACCTTAAAGGTATTCTTGCATCTATGCTCGACGGTCTTTTCTATGGTAGCGGTGATGCAGTGATTGGTATCAATCCTGCTACCGATCATGTTGCCACACAGATCCAGTTACTGCAGCTGATTGAAAACGTACGATTGCATTATGATATTCCTACACAGTCGTGTATTCTCAGCCATATTACCAATACAATACAAGCAATAGAAAAAGGCGCCCCTGTAGATTTGGTATTTCAATCTATTGGAGGAACAGAAAAGACAAACAGCAGTTTTGGTATCAATCTTGCGCTTATTCGTGAAGGTTACGAAGCAGCGTTATCACTAAAGCGCGGAGCATTGAGTAACAATGTTATGTATTTTGAAACCGGTCAGGGTAGCGCATTATCCGCACATGCGCACCACAATATTGATCAGCAAACGCTCGAAGCCCGTTGCTATGCCGTGGCACGAGCCTTTAATCCATTACTTGTAAATACAGTCGTTGGTTTTATCGGCCCTGAATATTTGTTTGGGGGCAAGCAGATTATACGTGCCGGACTTGAAGATCATTTCTGCGGTAAGCTCATGGGGTTACCTATGGGTTGCGACATCTGTTACACCAACCATGCTGATGCCGATCAGGACGATATGGATGTGCTACTGACGTTGCTTGGAACCGCAGGTTGTAGTTTTATTATGGGTGTACCAGGTGCTGATGATATTATGCTGAACTATCAAAGCACCTCCTTTCATGATGCGCTGTATGTACGTAAATTACTGGGTCTGCGCCCCGCTCCGGAGTTTGAAACCTGGCTGATGAAAATGGGAATGATGAATGAGCAGTATGAAATAACACCTCCTGTACATACAGCAAAATGGTTAGACAATATCAATGGCTTAACAACGATGTAAATTATGGCGGAGGATCATTGGCATTCATTGAAGAATTTTACGAATGCGCGTATTGCTATGGGGCGTGCAGGCAATGCACTGCCAACAGCTGAAGTGCTGAAGCTGCGTATGGCGCATGCAATGGCACGTGATGCCGTGCAGGCAGAACTGGATTTCAGAACACTATCTAAAAAATTAATTTCGCTTGGCTTTAATGTGCAAATAGTAAAAAGTCAGGCAATAAACCGGAATGATTATATCCGCAATCCGGATAAAGGCCGCTTGCTTGATCACGCAAGTCGTGAAAAGCTTGAAGCTGTTCAGGATAATAAAACAGAATTGTGTATCATATTTGCCGATGGCTTGTCTGCCGATGCAGTGCGTTTACATGCTTTGCCTGTATTAGAAGAGCTGTTACGTGAACTTGCATTCTGGCGCATTGCTCCAGTTATACTTGCTGAGCAAGGTAGAGTAGGGCTTTCAGACCCAATCGGAGAAGCATTAAAAGCACGTATCTCTTTAATTTTTCTCGGTGAAAGACCTGGATTGAGTGCACCTACAAGTTTAGGAGCATACATCACATACAAACCCCAGAGTGGTAATACTGATGAAAAGCGTAACTGCGTTTCAAACATTCAGCCTGCCGGATTAAGTTATCAGGCTGCGGTTGCAAAAATATCCTATCTACTCCACGAAATGCGTTTGAAAAAATTATCAGGTATACAGCTTAAAGATAATCAGGGAAATACTTACAGGTTATAGTGTGTTGGATTAAAATCAATACAAAAAAATAACGATTGCGTGAAGCTAATTATATAAAGTATGCCTGATATTAATATAGTCGGAAAAGGATTTGATCGTATCACGCATGTTTACGATACAATAGCATATATTTTTTCATTCAACAATATTAATAAAAGTCAGCTTGCATTTTTGTCAAAGCTCTCTATGCAAAAAAGCTGCCTGATACTTGGCGGCGGGACAGGTTATTTCTTACAGAAAGTACTGGAGCAAAATGATACGATACATATTACCTATGTGGATGCTTCTGTAAAAATGATTGAATACGCAAAAGAGCGTATCCAAAAAAAAATGCCGCAGGCATTTCATAGAATAACATTTATCTGCAAAAGCGTTGAAGACTTTGACTGGAAAATGTACGATGTTATTATATGCAATTATTTTTTAGATCTGTTTGATGATGCGTACGTAAAAATATTGGCTGCCAGATTTAAACAGCAGCTAAACCAGCAAGGACTCTTATATGTGACGGATTTTCATATTTCTGAAACAAATGTTTTATTAAAATGGAGCACACAAGCCGGCTTGAAAATTTTATATACGGCTTTTTGTGTAGTAACGAAGATGCGTACAGAAAAATTACCTGCGATACAAAACAATCTGCAAGAACAAGGGTTCTCTGTCATATGCTCTAAACATTATTTAAAAGGAATATTGCAATGTAGTATATTTAAAATAATCTGATG
>FTDL01000068.1_pt1 | contig 18898 bp, 23 predicted proteins | sample 1639951 | NCBI WGS metagenome assembly FTDL01 (sample SAMEA3914869, study PRJEB12502) | metagenome | biome: forest; material: soil | place: USA | collected 2012-03-12 | depth 0.1 m
ATACAGAAGTGATTGTGATTGATCCGAACATACCTGCTGTAAAAAAACATCCCTTGTTAACATTAGTTGCAGAAAAAGCCAGCACCGGCACCACGCGTATTGTACATGAGTTGATAGAAAAGTACAACTAAGGTATTGGTATTCCTTTCTATTTCACGGAATATTACAAGATGCAATCTCTATATGAAAAAAAAATGGGGGCGGTTCGCATTATTCGTAATAAATTGCGTATTTTTGATCAAATTAATAACATCACAATAATGAATAACGGAACAGTTAAATTCTTTAATAACTCAAAAGGTTTTGGGTTTATTATCGAAAAAGAATCAGGAAAAGAATATTTCGTACACGTTTCAGGTCTTGTTGACGAGATCAGAGAAAATGACGAAGTAACTTTCGAACTTGAAAAAGGAAAAAAAGGACTAAATGCAGTAAATGTTAAACTAGTTTAGTTTTAATATATACCAATCATTTAAGATTTTAAAAGTCACGCCTTACAGCGTGACTTTTTTATTTAACTAGTTATCAGTAGACAGTGTAATAGTAAACAGTCCGTAAAATTCATATAATCATAATGTATCGCTTGATACAGTCAGACATTGCGCATATAAAAATAGATTGGTATAAGCAAGATAACACTATATGCTTCCTGTTTTAATTTATAATTCATAATTTATAATTCATAATTTATAAATTACTACTCACCATAACTGTTTACTGATCACTGGCTACTGTTTACTACTATGCTAAACTTCGAATATAAAAACCCTACTAAAATTCTTTTCGGAAAAAACCAGATTGCCAACCTGGTAAAAGAAATACCTGCAGATGCAAAGGTGTTAATGCTGTATGGCAGCGGCAGTATTAAGAACAACGGAATTTATGAACAGGTTAAAAAAGCGCTTGCTACGTTTTCTGTTGTAGAGTTTGCCGGTATTCCTGCTAATCCGGAATATGAAATACTGATGAATGCACTGGCGATCATTAAAAAGGAAAACATCACCTTCCTGCTTGCCGTTGGCGGAGGTTCTGTAATTGACGGCACGAAATTTTTATCATCTGCCGCGCTCTACGATGGTGCAGATCCATGGGATATCCTGGCACGGCCGATACGCACGGAGAAAGGAATGCCTTTTGGTACGGTGCTAACCTTACCGGCAACAGGATCCGAAATGAATTCCGGTGCTGTAATCACACGCAGATCTACACAGGAGAAATTAGGCATGGGCGGACCAGGTTTGTTTCCGCAGTTCTCTATATTAGATCCGCAGGTAATCCAGTCTATTCCGAACAGACAAATAGCAAACGGTATTACAGATGCGTTCACACATGTGCTGGAACAATACATGACCTACCCTTCCAAAGCATTGCTGCAGGACCGCATTGCTGAAAGCATCATGCAGACATTGATTGAGATTGCTCCTGTGATCTTAAAAGACAAAACGAACTTTGAGGCTGCCTCTGATTTTATGTGGAGCTGCACGATGGCGCTGAACGGGCTGATCCAGAAAGGTGTGCCAACCGATTGGTCGGTACATATGATCGGCCATGAGCTGACAGCCTTATATAACATTGATCATGCACGTACGCTTGCCATTATTGCTCCGAATCTTTACCGGTATAAATTCGATAACAAAAAAGAAAAACTGGCTCAATACGCAGAACGTATCTGGAACATTCAGGCAGGGAGTATTGAAGAAAAAGCAATGCTGGCTATTGAGAAAACAGAAGCTTTTTTTCATTCACTGGATATAAAAACAAAACTATCGGACTATACAGATGACTATTCAAAAGCCGCGGCATTTGCATCTGAACGTTTGAAAAATCGCGGTATGATTGCTCTGGGAGAACGCAAAGATATTAAACCCGAAGATGTATTGAAGATTGTAGAGATGAGCTACTGATAAACGATGACTAAGCGTTATCCGTTAGCTTATGTTAATGAAACAAGTAGTTAATAACAATGTAAAACAATTCTGCCTGTGCATGCGTATGCAACCACGGGAGACCAGCGACCAATTTAAACGGGGCGATACCGAAAAGCCAGATGAGTAGGATCTTTAACACATAATTCCAATGGGTATTTTCGACACACTCTTTCATTCAACACCTTCTACAATCACCTACGCACCGCAAAGCGAACAGGAAGCGTGGGTATCTGTGATGTATGCCTGTATAGCAGCAGATGGTGAAATCTCGGATACGGAAACAGATAAACTATGTGAGCTCCTTGTAGTGAAAACATTGTTTCATAACCGCGACATTGCTGATTATTATCACAACTCTATGCTGGCCCACAAACAGCTTGGCAGCAAAATACTTATTGACAGCAGCGTATCGGCAATACAGGAAAGCAATAAGCCAACACTTTTCACTTTAACCATGGAACTTCTTCTTGCCGATGGAATACTTGGCGAAAAGGAAAAAGAAATTGCAGAATACCTGACCGAAGCATTGGCACTCAATCCGGAAACAGCCCGCAAAATTGTTGAAGTAATGCTGATCCGGAACAGTGGCAATTTTGTAATTGTAAACTAAGCACTGCCATCTGCCTTATGAAGTAAGACAGATGTAAGAGAATCCGGTATTACACGTAGTACCGGAAAATCCGGCTGATTCAACAGATGCGTATATAGTTCTAAAATCAGCACAAACATGACACTTAATATAACCGTATTGACAATGGGTATTTTCGATAAACTATTCAGTACAGTGCCTTCATACATTCCATATACACCTAAAAGTGAAGAAGAGGCATGGATAGCAATTATGTATGCCTGTATGGAAGCAGATGGTTATGCCTCAGAAACCGAAATAAAAAAGTTATTTCAGGTGCTCAGAAAACAACCACTATTTAAAACCAAACACATAGCTGATTATTATCAGCCTGCCATGCTTGCACACCGTGTCGTTGGTGGCAAAATGCTGGTGGATGCAAGCATTCCTTTCATTTCCCAAAATCATAAGGCACTTCTTTTTTCGCTGATCATGGAGTTACTGTTGGCTGACGGGATTTTAACTGAAACAGAAAAAGAAATTGCAGCATATTTAACACATACACTTCCATTAGAAACAGCATCTGCTCAAAAAATCGTGAACGATATACTGGCTTAGTTACGCACTCATTATTTTGTGAGTTTATTTATTTTTTCAGGCACTTCCGGCTCCGCCGACATTAAACCGGCAGCAGCATCTGTATCAATCCATCTGAATAACCAGGAATTCCCTTTTTTACTATACATTAAAACAGGTCGCTGATAAACTGCATCTTTTAATATGTCAGATTGGGAAACAAATGTATACTGATGTTTTTTATACATAACAATCAATGCATCCAGATAATCTGCATTCAACAGACTCGCATGAATCAACAGTGTTTGTGCAATTGAGCAATGATATAAACGATCCGAAAGCATTTCACAATACATAAGCCTGCATTCCATATAAGCTATATATTCTTTGCCTATATATTTCATAGTTAAATGATCATGTTTAAGATATGCCTTATGATACGCGTCTGCAAAAATATAATCGCTGTTATCAATCGTAACAGGCGAAACGATATAGTGCAGGCTGTCCAGCGCAGCCGATAAAGAATCACTTCTCGCTTTTGTTGTACCAGTATGTAGATATGGATGTCTGAAATAAACCAATGACTGATTTTGCTCTCTTAATAATTGTTTAGTGATAATCTCTCCTTTTAGAATGTCGTTCGTATATGTATTAAGTGAAACAGTATTATAGTCCAGATGGGCAAACGTATGGTTGCCCAGTTCGTATCCATTCAACAACCAGTATCGAAGCAATCCTGTTTTAAAAGAATCAATCTGATTATTTGTATATAATTTACTTTCGTTTACATATCCAATCATTGGTACCTTGTATATATTAGCTGTATACACGAGTTTTGTACAAACATCTTTTAAATATGCCTGCTCTTCCACTCCATAGCTTACAACGGGTAAATCATCAACAGTAATACATATTTTTTTTGATTGGCAAAAAACCTGCAATCCGGTTGCGATAAAAATCAATACACCTGATACTATAAATTTCATGTTTTTAGATCTATTAATCGAAAAGTAAATGAATTATGAGTAATTTCAAATGAAAGTTTCAACATCCGATATTTTATTATCCTTCTTTTCAATTATACAATTATTCTATGAAGGCTTTTATTACATGCTTTTTTTTATTCTTTTTATTAACGGCTAATAGCTACGCGCAATCAATACAGTTTTCACTTCCCCAAAAAATTAACAAATCTGAAAAGTACATGTTTTATTTACATGGAAAGATTGTTGAAGAACAAGGGCCTCATGCTATACATCCTGAATATGGGCCATATGAATATATGGCTATTTTAGATTCGCTGAGTGCGTATGGATATGAAGTAATCAGTGAAGTGCGTGCAAAAAATACCAATGAAAATAATTACGCAGAAAAGCTTGTAAAACAAATAGACACGTTATTAAAAGCAGGAGTTCCTGCTCAGCATATATTTATAGTTGGTGCTTCTAAAGGATCTTATATAACGTTACTCGCTTCAGTAAAAGCAATGAACAACAGACTTAATTTTGCTGTTCTTGGAGCATGTTATCCGGATCAAAATTTAAATCAGGGAAAAATAAAATTATGCGGAAACTTTCTTTCATTCTACGAAACATCTGATAAATGGTGTATTTCATGTGTTAAGTTCTTTGAAAATCAGGATTGTGTAAGCAAGTTTCAGGAGATTGAATTACACACCAACAAAGGACACGGTGTATTATACAAACCTTATTCAGAATGGATCACTCCGCTGATGAAATGGGCAAGTGAAGTAAAATAGTCAAATAAGCCCTTAAATTTAAATTCATTAAAATATATAACCTCATCTCTATCTGTATAGGATAATTCCATTTTTTAATGTTCCCATATCCTCCCCTATATTCATTACATGTATTGAATTACTTGATCATGTAAGTTTACATCCATGTATGTTCTTTGTTTTTAAGCATAGAAGCCGTATTTTTAATAATTAAACAATGCACATTTTTTCTGTTTTATAACACATTCTAACGATCCGACTGTAACACTATGAAATTGTTTACTTGCAGAAATTGTAACAATTCATTGTATTTTGAAAATAGCATATGCCTTAGCTGTAATAATCCAATTGGGTTTGACAGCGAGCAATTGATTATGCTGACTGTTCAAAAAAATAAAACAGATGCACATTATACAGATCTTCAAACTAAAAAAGTTTACAAATACTGTCAGAATGCACAGGAGCAAACCTGCAACTGGCTGATATCAGCATCAAGCAATTCAACATTTTGTGCAGCATGTGAATTAAACAGAACAATTCCTCCGTTAGCTATTGCGCAAAACAGAGAGCGATGGCATAAAATTGAAATTGCAAAACACCGGTTAGTATACTCGCTTTTGAAGCTGCAGCTACCAATAAAAAAGAAAGTAACAAACAGCAGCACCGAAGGTATTGCATTTGATTTTACTGTGGATACGTCTGCGAATAAAAGTGTTATGACCAGCCATCAATCGGGCTTAATCACTATTAACATTAAAGAAGCAGATGAGGCAGAACGTGCAAAAAATAAATACGATCTGAATGAAAAGTACAGAACCTTATTGGGGCACTTTCGCCATGAGATCGGCCATTATTACTGGGATGTACTGATTAAAAACAATCCTAAAAATCTAAAAAAATTCAGAGAATTGTTCGGAAATGAAACAGCTAATTACGAACAAGCGCTTAGAAATTACTACAGCAACCCGAATAAAAACACAAGCAATCATTACATCAGTATCTACGCTACTTCTCATCCGTGGGAAGACTGGGCAGAATCATGGGCACATTATATGCACCTGATGGATACCGTGGAAACGGCTTATTATTTCGGTATTCAGTTAGATAACGAATCACTTGCACATAGAAAATTAAGCACACAAAAAATTTCGAATCCATACGAAGTAAAAAAATTTATTGATATTTTTAACATGTGGGTACCGCTGGGATTCGCCGTTAATGCACTTAGCAGAAGTATGGGTCATCCGGAATTTTATCCGTTTGTTATTTCAGATGAAATTGTTGAAAAACTTTCTTTCATACATAAAATATGTAAGAAAAACAGATTACCTGAAGAAGATAAAGAAGCTGTAATTACAGAACAGCAAAAAGAAAAAACAGAAGAAGATAAAAAGAAAAAACCAGGATCAGAGCAAAGCCAATCACAGACACAGGCCTCTGCATCTGAGACCAAACCTTCTATTCTGGCATCGTTATTCAAAATAAAATAATTTTCACTCTGCTAACAGATGTTAATCACATAACACAGATTTAGCGCTTATCAACTGCATACGGGAACATTTTTCATTTTCTTATATGTGTTACTCCCCGCGCTATAGTTGAATTATGTAACGTTTAAGCTGTAAGCTGTAAAGTATAAGCGATAGAAGCAGTGTTTATTTGCAAAACAAATGAACAAATTTTCTTCTTATCACGTGTCTGTTTTATGAAACTATACTCCTGCAGCAACTGCAACAATTCCTTATATTTTGAAAATACTGTTTGCCTTAACTGCAATCATACCGTTGGCTTTGACAGTCAGCAATTATCTATGCTTACTATTCAAAAAAATCCAGGCAATGCTGATTACAGCGATATAAAAAATAATTACAGCTACAGATATTGCCAGAATGCACAACAAGGTAATTGTAACTGGCTTGTACCGGCAAACAGCACTTTCACTTTTTGTCTGGCCTGTGACTTAAACAGAACAATACCACCTTTAAATAATCCTCAAAGCAAAGAGCGCTGGGATAAAATAGAAATTGCAAAACACCGGTTGATTTATTCATTACTCCGATTGAATTTACCTGTATTAAAGAAGATTAATAATAGCATTGAAGGCATCGCATTCGATTTTAAAGCGGATGTTTCGCCGGATGAAAAAGTTATGACAGGTCATGATGAAGGAGTCATCACACTCAATATTGACGAAGCAGATGATGCCGAACGTGTAAAGCACAAGCTGGATCTGGGCGAAAAATACCGGACACTATTAGGTCATTTCCGTCATGAAATCGGTCATTATTACTGGGATGTATTGATTCAGAAGAGCAATTACCTGAATGAATTCAGAAGATTGTTTGGCAATGAAACGATTGATTATGAAGAGGCGCTGCAGAATTATTATAAAGCCACTCCTATAACAAACTGGCAGAATCAATTTATCAGTGTATATGCAACATCTCACCCATGGGAAGACTGGGCAGAAACATGGGCACATTATATGCACGTAATGGACACACTTGAAACAGCCTATTGGTTTGGTGTAGGATTAAGCACGCCGCAATTAAATCAGAATAATATGAACACTGTTATAACAGTAGATCCATATACTGTTTCTGATTTTAAAAAATTATTTGACATGTGGGTGCCGCTAACTTTTGCGGTTAATAACCTAAACCGCAGTATGGGATATTCTGATTTTTATCCATTTATTATTTCTGAAAAAATTGTAGAAAAACTGTCATTCATTCACGATGTGTGCAAAGCGAACAGGCAGGTAAATGAATGATGAATACATGGAATTTTTTCCCGGTATAACAGTTCTACTATCCTACCCTTATAGCCAAAGCACGTCCTTTAACCAGCCAGGCTATACAAAATAGAAATAGACACAGCACTTCAAAATTAATACTGAATCAGGAACCAGCTGAAATTATTTTCAATTAGATTAGTATCATAATAAAACACGCATATAGAATATAATCAGCAGGCTCAGTCCATATGAAGACTGCTGATTATATTATTAATTCTAATGTAGTTTACGGTTTAAGCTTCAACCCTCCAGAGGTTATTTAAAATAAGAACTATTTGTGCTTAAAAAAGAAACCCTTCGAGGGATTGCATGATACGATTATTCAATATCACCGAAGTCTACATCAGATTTATATCATTTTATTTTAAAGGAAAATTAAACATCCAGCGGATGCCATACTTGTCTAAACAACATCCCCAAAGTGCGCCCCAGAATTGCTCTGCCAAAGGTGCAAGATCAGAAGCTCCGTCTGATAATAATTTAAACAGACGTTCTGTTTCTTCTCTTGTATCCGGTTGAAGACTGATGGTTGTATTATTACCGATTACAGTATGATGACCCATACTTTCCAGCGTGTCTGTGCCCATAATTTCAACGCCATTCAGTGTAGGTAACGCCACGTGCATCACTTTGTTTTTATCAGCAGCAGAAAGTGACGGCATGCCTTCCTGCGAAGGTATATCGCCCATTTTCATAACCGGTGCACTAAATTCTGTCTTAAAAACAGATTTGTAAAAATTAAAAGCTTCCTCAGCAGTACCAGGGAAATTAAGATAGATGGATACTTTAGCCATAATGATAGTAGTTTTATCTGTAGATGTTTGTCTGGTAAATTATTACTTATTGGACGAATAAACAATATTGCATTGTTAAGAATTTGTAGCCTTGTGCGCTGTTCGGGATTTATATTCAATACAAACCATTATAAAAAGAGCATCAATTTTGACCCCTGTTGTGTTTTTTTCTCCAGTCTGCATCAATAAAGAATCCTGAGCCGATAATAATTTTGATGCCAATATTATGATTGGATATATCAAACGCATCTCTATTGGTTGTTATATTATATCTGTAATAGACGCCGGCCATACCACCTAAAGATATCCCAACTTCAGGTTGTATGCCAAATTTATGTATACGCAAATCGGTATAATCTATTACCTGCACACCAAGATCCAGTACAGCAAATACAATGTGGTAACCAAATTTGGGACACATAATAAATGTATTTTCCAATAAAAATTCAGATGATACAAACGCATAACTATAAAACATTTCTGATGCAATCAGTGAAGGGTCATGGTCGTAATTACTTCTATAGCCGCGTACAAGTCCGATTTCAGCCCAATTACGGCGGTTGTAATTATACCCTGCCAGCGCGGCAAATTTGCCTCTTTTAATTAACGTAGATTGCCCCACGGCTAAATGTATTGTTGCTAAAAAGAAAAATGTGCAGACAGTAATGTGTTTCATAGTAAAACAGATTATTTCCTCACTGTGTATTTTATGATTCTAATAAAATGCATTGTCATACATATTAAAACATCAATTGATAATTTCTCCTTTGATATTGGCTAGCTTTTCGCGCCATATTTTGATTTCCTCCGGGGTCAGTTTTACCCAGTCTGTTACTTCACCAACTATTTTCAAGGGCTCTGTACTGCGATAGGAACGTGTAGGATTACCCGGAAATTTTTTATCCGTAACATTCGGATCGTTTTCAAAACTTCCTGTTGGCTCAACAATATAAATACGTTCGTGCCCATCTCCTTTGGCAAGTGCCGCAGCAAGTCCGGCACCATTAGACAGCGCTGTAAAATAAATATGATTCATAATAACTTCCGGTTTATAATTCGAGTTGAAACCTGCTGTCAGTAAATCCCCAATCTGTAAATGCGTGCGCGTGCCATGATAAAAAGGGCCGTTGTCTAACACATCTGTTTTTTCAGATTGAATAGTTTTATTTTCCATATGCTGATGTTATCTGGATTTATTTTAATAACAATTCTTTTAAATAGCTTTTATATACTTCGTTATCGGTCATTCCGTTATGCCCCATGTTTAAAGGAATTAAAACATCCTGTTGTTTAAACTCCTGTTGCAGTTTTAACGATGATCCATAATAAATTACTTCATCCTGCTTTCCATGAAAAATAACAACCGGCATCTTACATGTTTTCAGATATTCATTTGTTGCAAGTTTATACTTTAAGATAAACGTTGGAATGCCAGGAAATGTATGGCGCATCATATCTGTAAAACTATAATAGGGTGCCTGTAAAATCAGAAGCCTGGGATTGTTTTCTGATGCAAGTTTTGCAGCAAGTCCCGATCCAAGAGAATAACCCAGAACAATGATTTTATTTTCAGCGTATCTTTTCTTTAATTCATTATAAGCTGCCTGGTTATCGTTAAACAATTGTTCCTGACTCTCAATTATTCCTTCGCTCTTTCCATAGCCTCTGTAATCAATAATACAAATATCATAATTGAGATCTGTATACGTCTTTGCAACCTTTCCCCACGAATTCAATGCACCGCCATTTCCGTGCAGATATAATATAACTCCTTTCGAATGATCTGCTTTAAATAATAGTCCATTGATGCGTTTTTCATCTTTGGTTATGATCGTTATTTCTTCATACTTCTGTGGAAAATCAAAAACATAATTTTTATCCAGTTTCTGCGGAAAAAAATCAGCTTCTCCTGAAAAAAATACAAGAGCACACATACAACAACATATACAGCTGATAAAATGAGTACAATCTTCAAAAACATTCTTTTCATTTTTGTGTTTTAGAATTTCTGTTCGTTAATACATCCTTTTCATTAATCATCAATCAATAGAGATTATACAGTTATTGAACCGATGAGAGCCTTTTTATTGGCCGGAATGTATATGTTTAAGCTCTTTTACATATACGTTAATCATTGCTATTAACGGCAGAATTGCAATGATGTCAAATATGATTTTCCCTTCTGATAAAGTTGTTAAAAGAAGAATTGGAATTAAATTAAAACCTGTTATCTGAATCACCAGCGTTATGCCCGCAATTTTAACTGCCTTTCCAATTTCTGAATCAATATTATTCTTTATTAACTGTATTGAAATAATAAACTGGCCAATAAAATATATAACAGATGGGAATACAGCAGTAAAAAATTGATATAGCATTATATCATCGAAAACAATGGTGGATTTATCCATTTGAGATACATAAATTTTTACTGCTAAAAAGTATAATAAAGCAGTAATAGCCAATATTACTGCTATGAGGCTTAATCGTCCGCCTTTCACTATTTTAATATACCAATACAAATACAATAGTATTGCCATGTCAGACAAACTATGAAATACATATACTGATGTATAATGTAAGGGTAAAAAAGTACCCAGCAGCGAAACGATAATCTTAATCAGCAGTAAAAAAATTATACCAAAAATGTATTTCTTATTTCCCATATTTTGTCTGTTGGGTATGTTGATTGTTCTATGTTAGTTGTGCAAATCAAATATATAAATAAGCAACCAGTTGTTCAATCATAATCTATGGTGAAGAAAAAGGTATTGTCACAAAAAATAATCAGCAGCAGCTAAAAAAGTAAGTGGTCGGACGGCCTGAAAAAGCCGTCTGACCACCGTGTGTAACTCAATCAATATACTTAACTATAACCTGCGCCATGAACAAAAACATTACTTTGTGTTGTGATAAGAAATTTCCGGTTCAGGGTTGATTACTTTTATAAGATCTGTGGTGTCACCCAGTACTTCATCTACCAAACCATATTCCTTTGCTTCAACGGCATTCAGGTAGCGGTCGCGTAGAAAAAATTCTTCAATTTCTTTCCAGCTATGGCCGGTATTTTTACCAATGATGTGAAACAACTGGCTTTGTATGCGTTCCTGCTCTCTTGTAGCAATACGCACATCTTCTGTATATCCTTTTGATCCGCTGCTGGTAGGGTGCATGTGAACAGTTGCGTGAGACAAAGCATAGCGCTTCCCTTTTTGTCCGCAGGTCAATAAAGCGGTGGCCATGCTTCCTGAGAAACCTACGCATACTGTTGATACCGGTGCAGAGATCATCTGCATGGCATCATAAATTGCCAGTCCGGCATACACACTACCACCCGGACTTTGTATATACATATCAATCTGACTCGTGGCGCTCTGGCTGTTTAAATAAAGTAATTGCGCTACAATCAGATTTGCAACCTGATCATCAATGGCTGTGCCCAGAAAAATAATACGTTCTTTCAGCAGCAGACTATAAATATCATATGCTCTTTCACCACGGCTGCTCTGATCGATTACCATGGGAATAACATTAGCTGTTGGTATCATATACTATAAGGAAAAGATGTTGCGGATTTTATTTCTGAAACTAGTGTGTTGCGGTTCGGTCATAAGCTGCTCATGCAATTGCTCCAGCTGATTCCTGAGCTGCATGCGGCCATATGCATGTATGACATTGTATGTTTTCTGCTGCCAGTACGTTTGCTCTTTCAACTCTTCATCCACAATCAGCCGGGCATCATATATCAGCTGATCTTCCGGTGCCAGTTGCTCTGTCAGGTAGTGTTCTGTTTCGAGTATATTATTCAAGGAAGTCCTCATACTGTTGCGCGTTCGTTTTTACCAGGTCTCTTACTTTTTCAAGGCACTTGAATTTTTGTACGGTAGCAGAACGTACACCGGAAAATCCAAACCGTCCGGCAATTTTTTCAGCGTTCTGATTTTCATAATAAAATGCCTGCAACAATTCCATGCATTTATTTCCCGTTTGTTTCAGAAACAACAATAATTTAGGAGATGCCACATCCTTGCTGTGAGCAGGTGTTTCTACCGACAGCGAATCCAGCGATGTATACCGTTGTTTCTCTTTATGTTTTTTATTCCATATGTGTTTGGCGATGCCAAATACATATGCACTCTGATCGGCGATAGCAACCGATGCCAGATCCTTTTCATAGTAGATCAGCAAGGCATCATGAAATACATCTTTCGCCTCTTCCAGCGAGCCGCCCTTTCTGCGGATGTATGTACACAGCGGAGGAAAAACCGACTGATATACTGTTGCCAGCAGGGTTTCCTTTTCCTGCACGGCACAGGAAGCAATTTGTGCTGTCATAGATCTCCTTTTTACAGATAAGTGTCATTGAGTAAACAAGTATCACCGGATTAAGGTAGTTTTATTTTTTATAGGGAAAAAATATTAGAACAGGCACGTTAACAATCAAGTGGTCTGACGGACTGAAAAAGCCGTCTGACCACGGTGCGTAACGCTATCAATATCTGTACGAGTGGTCAGACCGCTTTTTCGGCATCCACCACGGCGGACGACCACTTATTAGATTAACAACTACATCAATACTTTTCTTTATCTTTTCACAAACCATTCCAGCAAGCGCAGCGCTGCAGCTTTTCTCGGATTCGTTCCTGCCGGATATATTTCATATTTCTTCTCTACCAGCAGCTGATACATTCTTTTTGCGAGCTGCTGCTGCTTTTCTCTGAAATAAAACAGCTCTTGTTCTAAAATGGTTTGCATGGTTTCTTCGTACCAGATGTAGATGGCTTCATCTTTCCTGCCATCAAAACCCATTTTACCCAGTATGATATAACACAGGCCGGTATAAAAATCTTCGGAGCTAAGGCCGGCTTTCTCCAGACCCATTAAAAGTTTGCGGCTACGCATATCCGCAAGCAGCAATTCAATCAGTTCTTTTTTGTTGAATGGTACGGTTTTCATAAAAATTGTTGTGTGAGGTAAAAGAATAGATAAAGATAATTATTATTTCAATTTCCACTATATAATTTCCCACTAATTAAGGGTTAGTTATATAAGGGATACTGATTTCTTTTGCTCTATGGAAAAGAAAAAAATTGCAGCTAAAAAAGTGACAAAAGCTCCTGCAAAGAAAGCTCTCAAGGTAGCAAAAAAAGTTGTCGATAAAAAGACGGATAAAAATATTCAGGCATTAGCAGCACGCATCAGAGATATACGCAAAAGCTTAGGCTATACAAACGCCGATTTCTTTGCGTACGAACATAATATTTCCAGATCGCAATATTCCCGCTATGAATCCGGCGAAGATATCAGGTTTACAAGCTTGATGAATGTAATCGCTGCTTTTGGTATGACACCGGAGGAGTTTTTTAGTGAGGGGTTTTGAGAAATATTTTTCTACCTTGATATTTGCTGTGCCCTCGCCGTGGTTGTGCCTTTTCGACGAATCTGACTAATATTGTATCCGTTGAGTAGAATTAATTTATAAAACCTCCAGCATATACATACTGCGTTTTTTGTCTGAACTGAGATTGTAAAAGATTAAAGAGGATGTGCAGGATAGCATTTGCTATTAACTTTTATTGTATGATAATTTAACGCTCTCCTGTCTTTCCCATTAATCCTATAATTCGCCACGGCGAACTGGTTCAGACAAAGAGAAACTCCGGTAAAGGGCATAAAAAAACCTCAGCACTTTCATACTGAGGTTTTTTTATATCTACAAGCGCACTTACATTACGCCAATTGCTTCTTCATTGCTTTCGCCATCGTTTCACCGATGTCTGCAGGAGATTGCACCACGTGGATACCGCACTCTGCCATGATTTTCATTTTCGCTGCTGCTGTATCGTCTGCACCGCCTACGATTGCACCTGCATGACCCATACGACGTCCCGGAGGAGCTGTCTGCCCTGCGATGAAACCAACCACCGGCTTCGTACCATGTGCCTTGATCCATTTTGCAGCATCACCTTCCAGCTGACCGCCGATTTCACCAATCATGATGATACCGTCTGTTTCCGGATCGTTCATTAATAATTCAACTGCTTCTTTTGTTGTTGTACCAATGATCGGGTCGCCACCAATACCAATGGCAGTAGAAATACCGTAACCTGCTTTCACTACCTGATCGGCAGCTTCATATGTTAATGTACCTGATTTGGAAACGATACCGATTCTTCCTTTTTTGAAGATAAAGCCCGGCATGATACCAACTTTTGCTTCTTCCGGCGTAATAACGCCCGGACAGTTTGGCCCGATCAATGTTACTTTACGCTTCGTTACATACGCTTTTGCATCAATCATATCACGTACCGGAATACCTTCTGTGATACAGATGATCACTTTGATACCGGCATCTGCCGCTTCCATTATTGCATCCGCTGCAAAAGCAGGCGGTACAAAGATGATTGAAACATCTGCACCTGTTTTAGCAACTGCATCTGCAACTGTATTGAATATAGGTCTGTCAAGATGAAGAGAACCGCCTTTACCTGGTGTAACACCACCAACTACATTCGTTCCATACTCAATCATTTGCTGTGCATGGAAAGTTCCCTCCGTACCGGTGAAACCCTGTACAATGATTTTTGAATTTTTATTTACTAAAACACTCATTATATTTTATAGCTAAAGGATTTAGATTTAAGTAGTACAAAAATAAAATTTTTTAGGGGTAAAAAAAGCCTCCGGGCATTAAAATTCCTATTAAACGTGCCACCGTGGACAACTTAGTGCCTTCCCGGCATAATATACACGATCCGGATCATTGCAACAAAGTAACCATCAAGGCCAAAGCGGGTTCCTCTGGATTGCCCCGGAGCCGTGGAAGAAACATAGGAATAGCCGTCTGGAGAGGTAACAATCGGGTATCCGAGATTATTTTGAATATAATTCAGGTTCCGGGAATGGCCGTTAAACTGATCGGTCGGCTCTGCCGATCGGTTTGCAAAATACCGGGCATCATTGCTTTGCAGCTTTGAAGGATCTACGTACTCTCCTTTTACATCGTCAAGATAATCTGTAAAGGTAAACCGGTAACCAAGCTCAAATTCCAGATCTACGTGATTCGTTAATTTGTATTGCGCGCCTACCGAAACCGGTATATACGCTGTAAACTTTGAATAACTCTGATTTTCGGTATGGATGGTTCTTAAATTCCGCCAGTGTCCGGTTGAATCCTTAGCCTGCGGATTTGTGTATAAAAGCCCGATGCCAATAGTTCCGAAGGCATTCAGTTTTTGTCTTTTAGTAAAATAATCGTTCGATGGCAATAATTGAAAACGGGCATGAACAGCCATTTCTACTACATCATTCCGCATGTGCAAATTGCGGATATACGCCGGAGCAGAATTTGCTTTTTTAACATTGGAAGAACTTTGATCATCTGCCACCAAACGGATGTAATTTACATCTGCTGTAATTGCAAATACGGGCGTAAGCTTATTCATATATTGTGTGCCAATACCCGATCGTATGGTCTTAATGCTTGAAGATACATCTCCAAAAAAATACGAGCCTATACCCTGTACCCCAAAAGAATAGTACCTTCCGCGCTTGTCTTTATTTTTTTGAGCAAACGTATGTTGCTGAAAAATAATACATACGAAAAGAAAAAAGATTGCTTTAAATAGATTCACAATAATATACGGTTATTATACATACTGCGATGGTAAAGATAGCTTTTTTAATTATGAGTTATGAATTATGAATTATAATTCCTCTCATTAATATGAATTCGTGTGCTAAAAGAACAATCTGTCACCTTTTTAGATATAAATTAATTGCGTTGTGAATAACAGCTTAATTTCATAACTCATTTCGCTGTATAACTCATAATTCATAACTCATAATTAAATCTATAACTAATACTTATACTTCTCTTTCCATCTCTTCTGCAGAAACACCCTGAGCTCCTGCTCACGGGCATTGTTGCCCGGATCAAATATTTTTTTCCCGGATAGTTTATCGGGCATGTATTCCTGCTCTACAAAATTACCTTCGTATGAATGCGCGTATTTATATTCTTTTCCATAATCCAATTGCTTCATCAGCTTGGTTGGTGCATTGCGCAGATGCAACGGTACAGGCAGGTCCCCATGTGACTTAACCAGTTGCTGTGCTTCATTAATCGCCATATAAGAAGCATTACTTTTGGGCGAAGATGCCAGATATGTGGTTACCTGCGATAATATAATTCTGGACTCCGGCCAACCGATAAAGCGTACGGCATCAAATGCTGTAGTAGCCATAACAAGTGCCGTTGGATTTGCATTGCCAACATCTTCAGATGCTAAAATCAGCAACCGGCGTGCAATGAATTCTACTTCTTCTCCACCCTCAATCATACGAGCCAGCCAATAAACAGCTGCATTCGGATCACTTCCCCGTACGGATTTAATAAAGGCAGAAATAATATCGTAATGCATCTCTCCGTTTTTATCGTAGGAGGCTACTTTTTTCTGCGCAATCTTCTGTACATATTCATCGGTAATAACGATATTTCCCTTTCCCGAAGCATCAATCACCAGCTCCAGCAGATTCAGCAGCTTACGCGCATCGCCGCCGGATAAACGCAGCAATGACTCATGCTCTTTTATTTCAACGTTTTTTGTTTTCAGATAGTCATCTGTTGCCAGCGCACTGTACATCAGCTTAACCAATTCTTCTTCGCTCAGTGGTTGTAATACATATACCTGGCAGCGCGACAACAACGCGGGGATTACTTCAAAAGAAGGATTCTCTGTTGTGGCGCCAATTAACTGGATGGTACCTTTTTCAACTGCTCCTAATAAGGCATCCTGCTGTGACTTACTGAAACGATGGATTTCATCTATAAATAATACGGCTTTGCCGGCCTGCTGTGCATTTAAAATTACTTCACGAACTTCTTTTACGCCGGAACTGATTGCTGAAAGTGTGTAGAATGGTAAACCAACACTCTTTGCCAGCAGCTGTGCAAGAGTAGTTTTACCAACTCCGGGAGGCCCCCACAAAATCATTGATGGAATTTTTCCTTCTTCTACAAAACGACGGAACACCATTCCCTCTCCGATCAAATGTTGTTGTCCGTATACTTCCTGTAACACGGTAGGGCGCATACGTTCTGCTAAGGGGATTAATTGCATACTGATTGAATAAAAAGAGATGAATAGTACATGCAGGCTTCGGTAATGATACGCCCCCTTCAAGGGTTACAGATAATCCGTTTTGATTGAGGATCCCGGAAACCCTTGAAGGGATTGAATTATAAACGATGATACCACCGCAGTCTGTATGATTTTTACATGAATGCGTTTCTTCTAAAACTTTTTATGCTGTTATAGAAGGTAGCTTCAGTAAATTTACATAAAATTGCCTTCGAATTAGAATAAAACAGATGAATAGAATCGCCCGTGCCCATATATTTTTATCCATACTTACCATTATTTCCGGGTTCAATTATACGATTGCGAAATTAGCGATGCCGGTGCCTATACAGGCATCATCTGTCATCTGGATCCGTATGTGCTGCGCCACCATCTTTTTTTTCCTGTTCATAGTATTTACCAAACGTTCTTTTGTAATTGAACGAAAAGATCGCATCCGTCTTTTTTTATGTGCCATCTTTGGTATTACCATCAACCAGATTTTTTTCTTTGAAGGTTTAAGCAGAACCATGCCTATCAATACATCGCTGATCATGTCCGGTATTCCGATTACCGTATTTATTTTGTCGGCAATTTTTCTGAAAGAGAAAATCAACTGGATGAATTCTCTGGGATTATTGCTCAGTGCTGTTGGAGCTGCTTTATTATTGCTCGACTCAAAAGGAAAAGTGAATGGTTTATTTATCGGGGATTTATTCATTTTAATAAATGCCATTTCGTATGGCATTTTTCTGATCATTGCGCGTCAGCTGATGCGTACATATGATTCTGTAACAGTTATTTTCTGGATTTTTCTGATCGGTGCGTGTATTACATTTCCATACAGTTATTTCAATTACCACACAACCGATTGGGCAGCAATTCCTTTGTATGCCTGGCTGGCACTAGGTTTTATAGTAGTGTTCGCAACCATCATCAATTATTATATCGGTGTGGATGTATTGAAAGATGTGAGTCCGGCGATATCAAGTATGTATGTGTATATACAACCCATCCTTACAACCGTTATTGCCATGTATTTTGGTTCGGATCACATGGATATTCAGAAATTTTTCTATTCGCTGGCAATTCTGCTGGGTGTATATCTGGTTGGAAAAAGTTCTTCCAAACAACCGGCACAAATAAATAGTCCCACGGAATAATCACATGAGCATGTGATTTAAAAATCATATATTTGCATGTAAATTACAATGCATCACCGTATGTATCTGATGTCTTCATTTTTGTCTGTAATTTATTTTTTTAAAGAGTTTAAGTTCTTATTCACGTACTTCACCTGTAGTTCATCTGTATTTTGTCCATAGTTCACCCGTACTTCACCCGTATGTAGACTTAGGAAAATCCTATTTAGTGC
>FTDL01000064.1_pt1 | contig 18026 bp, 13 predicted proteins | sample 1639951 | NCBI WGS metagenome assembly FTDL01 (sample SAMEA3914869, study PRJEB12502) | metagenome | biome: forest; material: soil | place: USA | collected 2012-03-12 | depth 0.1 m
CAGTAAAACATACTTAAAAAAATAGTCCTGGTAATGATTTTTTACGAAGAAAAATTTATTAACATAAAAAAATACAGTAAAATCTGAACAAATCTGCACCGAAATAATTTATGCTAACTACTAAATTAATGTAAACATTTGTAAATATTTTTTTGACTAAAACTCGATTAAACGCTCATAAGTGCTTTTTTATTTTTTAAAAATCTTCTTGAAATAATTAAAAATATAAAGTATACTTACATTAGTAAAATAATACAATTATCAAATACTATATTTAATCATGGTATCATAATACATATTTTACTAAAACTGACTATTTATGGGATATAATAGCTTTAAAATTATGCTTGAATACGACAAAAAGATTGCAAATATTGAAAGTAAGGTTAAATATTTAGAGTCTATTTTGGATAGTATTAATACTGACAATATCGAAGGCGATCTTAAAGATCGACTGAATTATAAGAATAGTACAGTTTATGAAAGTTATAACGAAAAAGATTTTGAAGATATTTCTATAGATAAAACAAATCTCTTCTTAAAAATCATTATCGAAAGTATGCCTTTTCCTGTATTTATTAAAGATGAAAATAGCACATATCAGGTTGTTAATTCATTAGAAGCCAAGCTATTTGAAGTATCAGAAGAAGAAATCATTGGAAAAAATGATGAACATTTTATTACAGATGAAGATGAGCTGATGCTGATCAGGGAAACAGATGAAAAAGTATTAAAAACTAAAAGTGCTATTGAATTACCGGAACAAAGTTTTTCTCTTCCGAATGGTTCTTCTTATTCATTCAAGACACATAAAATTCCGTTCTTTAATCCTATAACCGGACAAACAAATATTCTTGGTTTTTCGATGGATGTGACAGATTCTATGCAATTAAACCATTTAAAAAAGATTGTACTTCTGTGTAGCAATCCACTATTATAACATTACTCATAAAAAAAGGCTGAAATTTTCAGCCTTTTTTTATGAGTAATGTATTACTTACTTTATTTTTTATTCTCTACCCACTTACGTGCATTTACAAATGCTTCTATCCATGGTGTACACTCATCTTTCAATTTGTCTACCGGATAATATCCGCATTGCCATGGGAAAACAGATCTTTCCAGGTGCGGCATCACTGCAAGATGTCTGCCATCATCTGAAACAATACCAGCCGCATTAACCGGAGAGCCGTTGGGATTTGCCGGATAGGTAGCATGACTGTATTGCAAAGCAATATTGTATTTAGTAATGTCATATGGGAAAAAGAATTTACCTTCACCATGAGCAACCCAGATACCTAATTTAGAGCCTTCAATGGATTTTAATAGGACAGACTTATTATATTTTACAACATCCACGTTTAAATAAATAGATTCGAATTTACCTGAACTATTGTGATGCATTTTAGGCTTGGAATCATGCGTTGGATTTATTAATCCAAGCTCAATCATTAATTGACAACCATTACAAACACCTAATGAAAGGGTATCAGGTCTTGCATAAAAATTATCCAGTGCCTTTTTAGCTTTTTCATTATATAAGAATGCGCCAGCCCAACCTTTTGCAGACCCTAATACATCGCTGTTAGAAAAACCTCCGACAAACACAATAAAGTTTACATCACTTAAGTCTTCACGACCAGCAATTAGATCAGTCATATGAACGTCTTTCACATCAAATCCTGCCAGCCACATACAATAAGCCATCTCACGATCGCCGTTCACACCTTTTTCACGAATGATGGCAGCTTTGATTCCGCTCTTCGTAGTACGTGCAGCATCTAATCCGTAAGCACGTAACTTACCTGTAAAGTTTTCAGGAAACACGAAGTTAATTTCGTGTTTTTTATAATTATCAAAACGTTCTTTCGCATAAGCAGGCGAGCTTTGTTTTTCATCCAATAAATAAGAAGTTTTATACCAAACATCTCTCAGCGCTGCAATATCAAAGACTGTTGTTGTTCCATTCAATTGAATGTTAACCGTATTTCCAACTGCTACTGTACCAATGATTGCGGCGCCAACTCCTTTGCTGACCAAAATATCCTGCACGTTAACAGCATCTTTTACCTGTAACACCAGAGCTGGATTCTCTGCGAAAAGGCATTTTACGAGATCTGTTTCACCTAAGAAATCCAATGAAACATTCATACCTGTTCCATTCTCAGGGAAACACATTTCAAGTAACGTTGTAATCAAACCTCCGCTCGATACATCATGTCCGGCGAGGATTAATTCTTTCTGAAGTAACTCCTGAATCGCATCGAATGTACGTTCAAAATGTTCCGTATCTAAAATATCAGGAGCAGTATTACCAAGCTTATTTAAAATCTGCGCAAATGATGAACCACCCAATGTTAGCGGCATGCACGTAAGGTCAATATAAATCAAACCTGTACCGGCTTCTTTCACTACATTTGGAGTAACACCTTTTCGAATATCTGTCACTTCTCCGGATGCAGAGATAATAACTGTTCCTGGAGCGTATACAACGCCATCTTTATATTTTTGGGTCATTGACAAAGAATCTTTTCCTGTAGGAATGTTGATTCCAAGATCACATGCAAAATCACTTACTGCTTCAACAGCTGCATATAAACGCGCATCTTCGCCTTTATTTTTACATGGCCACATCCAGTTTGCGCTTAACGATACCCCACTTAATCCTCCATCAATAGGAGCAAACATAATATTAGCCAATGCTTCAGCAATTGCAATTCTTGAACCAGCTTCCGGATTAATCAAAGCAACAGCAGGAGCGTGCCCTACAGCAGTAGCAACACCAACTACACCTTTGTAATCAAGCGCCATTGTGCCGAAATTGCTCAACGGTAATTGCAGCGAACCGACATTTTGTTGTTGAGCCACTTTACCGGTTACAGATCTGTCAACTTTATTGGTTAACCAGTCTTTACAAGCAACTGCTTCTAATTGCAGTACTGCTTCGAGATATTCGTTTAGCTTTGACTGTTCGTATGTAATTTCTTCAAATGTAGTTATTGGCGTTTCGTCACGAAGAATTGTTTTTGGCGGATTACCAAACATATCTTCTAATGGCCAGTCAATAGGTTTCGCTCCGTTTACAGAAGATTCAAACGTGAAATGATGATCACCTGTAATATCACCAACTACATACAATGGCGCTCTTTCACGTATCGCCACGCGCTCAAGTGTATCTATATCTTTTTGGTTAATTACAAGACCCATACGTTCCTGTGATTCATTCCCGACAATTTCCTTTGCCGAAAGGGTAGGATCACCTACTGGCAATTTAGATAAATCAATTTTACCTCCTGTGCTTTCTACTAATTCTGATAAACAGTTTAAGTGTCCGCCTGCGCCATGATCATGTATAGAAACAATCGGATTATTGCCGCTTTCCATCATAGCACGGATTGCGTTATATACACGCTTCTGCATTTCCGGATTTGAACGTTGTATGGCATTTAATTCAATCGCGCTGTTAAGAGCACCTGTATCTAATGATGATACAGCGCTTCCACCCATACCAATACGATAGTTATCGCCACCCATCACAACTATTTTATCTCCTTGCTTAGGTAAGTTCTTTTTTGCGTCTTTTAATACACCATAACCAATACCCCCGGCTTGCATAATCACTTTATCAAAGCCAAAGCGTTTGCCGTTTTCTTCGTGCTCAAAAGTGAACACAGAACCATTGATTACAGGCTGTCCGAATTTATTACCAAAATCAGAAGCTCCGTTTGAAGCTTTAATCAGAATATCCATCGGTGTCTGGTATAACCAGTCACGTTCTTTCATTCCGTTTGTCTCCCATGGTCTGTCTTTAGTTAAGCGGGAATATGCTGTCATGTAAACTGCAGTACCAGCGAGAGGTGCACTGCCAATACCACCGGCAATACGATCACGGATTTCTCCGCCCGAACCTGTTGCTGCCCCATTGAAAGGCTCAACAGTAGTGGGGAAGTTGTGTGTTTCTGCTTTTAAAGAAAGAACAGATTCAACGTGTTTGCGTTCAAAATAATCCGGTTTATCTTGTGTTGCCGGTGCGAACTGCTCCATCACCGGACCTTTCGTAAACGAAACATTATCTTTGTATGCCGATACAATTTTGTTCGGATTGGTTTCAGATGTTTTTTTAATCAGTTTGAAAAGAGAAGATTCTTTTTCTACGCCATCAATAATAAAACGTCCGTTAAAAATTTTATGCCTGCAGTGCTCGGAGTTTACCTGTGAAAAACCAAATACTTCAGAGTCGGTAAGTTTGCGGTTGTGTTTTTTTGCAACAGAATCCAGGTAATCAATTTCTTCCTGACTTAATGCCAGACCTTCTGCTTTGTTGAATGCAGCAATGTCATCAATATATTTAATTGGTTCCGGCTGTATATTTATATTATATAACTCCTGAGTTAAATTTTGATAAATCACTTCAAGCATTTTATCATGCGGCGCTTCTGCATTAGCTACGGCAGCAAATTCTTCAATACGAAGGATGCCTTGAATCCCCATGTTCTGTGTAATTTCAACTGCATTGGTTGCCCATGGTGTAAGCATTTCTTTACGCGGACCTCTGTAAAAACCAGTCAGAGATGTATCTGCAAGCACTTCTCCATCAAGCAGCCAGTTTAATTTTTGTTTGTCTTCTGAAGTAAAAGAATATTCTGTGTGAATGGCATAAATAGTGCCGGTGCTTTTTTTAGCGAAAACGATCATGATGCTCTACTGTCAATTGAAGCTACAAAGATACGGTTTAGAGCTGGAAAAACTAAGGCTGTGGGTTAGTTTTGAGAACAGTTTCGAGTTACCAGTTACTGGTATTTAGACAAAAAATCACACCAAACATCTATTTTATTATTAGTCTGGAAACTAGCAACTGATAGCTGTAACTAATCCCGGTCTACCAGCAGATATTCCAGATAATACTCCCAAAAAGATCCTTCAGTCAGCGCTTCGGGATCAATATCCATAAATTGCTTTTTTAGATATTCCCAATCCGAATCATTAAATACAAGGCTCTCACTTTCTTCTGTGGAATATTTTTCAATAAATTTTTCATACAAATAAATACAGATCGCCAGTTTATCCAGCGAACGATTCATAAAAACTGCATTGAAATCATTTTCTGTTTCTACATAACATATGCGATAACCACCCATTGGGTCAATACAAATCGGATTGCTGTCGCCGGTCTCGCCAATAATAAACCAGTCTGACAAGTCTGGCCTGTCGTCAAGATCATATAAATCGTCCGGAGAAACAAAAGCAGGGAAGGAGGTAATATTAAATGTTAAATAAGGTGCTGATTCTTTGGGCAAACCTACCATAGAAAGGAATTCCAGTATATCAACAGGTAATGGAATAGCATGAACGGATTCCAGTTTAATTTTATCTAATTCGATACCCTGCTCGTTCCAATAGTCTATGTAGTCTTGAATAATCATACAGTAAAGTTAGTCGTTTCTTTATAAATTTCATGAGTTGAAATTCCAAAACACAAAAAACAAATTCCAAATGGATGTAGAATATATATCCGTTTGGAATTTGTTTTTTGTGTTTTGGATATTTTGTTAAAAGAAAAAACCTCGTTCGAATTTAGGTCGAACGAGGTTTTGTATTACATCTCTCAGTTAAGAGTTAAAATACTTCAATAACTGTATATAAGCGATCCAGAAACATAAAGGTATCGCCTTTTCTTTTATCTACTAAAATCTGGAATAAAGGAGCCAGCGTTGAAACAGCCTGAAAACTTAAATCATCTATTTTAATTTCTCCTAAACCTGTACTGATAAAATAATTCTGAAAGTTTGTAAATACAACAGATCCGAATTTAACTTTTTCATGCTCAACAATATTGATCCTGTTTAATAAACCTAAATTGTTTACACCTTCATTTGCCTGTCTTGCATACATGTCACGGGTTGCATGCATGGATTCTCTGAATGAATCCGAAAGCTCTTCCGAAACTTTTTCTGCATTTGCACTTGTTAAAGCATCTTCCATTGCTTTTTTAGCAATCGAAACTGTATTTTTTTGGATATCAATACATTTGTTTAATAATGCTTTTTTCAGTTTTATTTTTTCATCTGAAGTCATGGTAATCTGCCCGATTCTTTTTGGAGCAGGGCCTTCCATTGTTAATTCTTCTGAAATATGTTTTGCAGATGATTTTTTTACTGCAGAAACTACTTTTTTAGCCGGCTTACGAAATACAACTTCCTCTTCATCGTCGTCATCGTCATCATTTTTCTTCTTCTTACGTCTTGGTTTTCCTGCTGCAACAGCTTTAGCCATTGCTACAGGTGTAGGAGAAGAAGGAGTTGTTGCTACAGGAGCTTTTTTAATTTCTGCAGGTTTTGTCTTTTGCGGAACTGCCTTTTCAGCTTTAACCGGAACAGCCTTGGCAACAGGTTTTGTTACTTTCGTAGCAACAACTTTACCTTTCGCCGGCGCAATACTTACTTTTTTGCTTGAAGGCGCAATTTTAGAGCTTTTTACTTCAGCCTTTGCAACAGGTTTCTTAGCAACAGCTTTAGGAGCTGCTTTTTTAGATACGGCTGCTTTAACAGCTTTCACAGGTGCTTTTTTTGCAGGCGCAGGTTTTGAAGGTTTCTTAGCAACTACTTTCTTAGCAGTAGCTTTAGCCGGAACTGATTTTTTAGCAACAACCTTTGGTGCTACTTTCTTTTTTGAAGCAGTGGTGGTGCCCTTAACAGTTGTTTTTTTCTGCTTATCGGCTTTTTTAGCAGCAGGTTTTGCTGATGCTACGCTTTTTTTCGAACTACTTGCGCTCTTTTTCGCTACTTTTGCCATTTTTCAATGAAAAAATTTACTTGTTTGAATGACTAACCTTCCAAGGTTTTCGGATACTAATTTAAAAGGTTCATTGTCAATTACAAAACTTCCATCTAAATCAATATAGTCAGAATTGCCTGAAATCCACATTCCTGACCGTATTCCAAGGCTTGTTTCAACCATACAACCAACCATTGTTTTAAGGCCTAATATTCTGGATTCTAATAATATACGTGCGCCTTCACGATAGCCGCCAGCCTTCATTAATTTCATATTTACCCCGTGGAAAAGTTCTTTAATTTCTTTTAAATCTGGGGAAAAAGTTATCGACTCATCCGCTATAACAGGTATCTTACTATACTTTTTAAAGTATTTATACATATCCTTTTGATCTGAAGCAAAGGGCTGTTCAATAAATTCAAGAGGTAGTGTTTTTAACTCTTCCAGTTCTTTAATCAATAAATCAGGATCTATCCATGCTTCATTTGCATCCACCCGTATTGTTTTATCAAAATAGCGTGATGCAGTTTTAATAAGTTCTTTACTTTCTTCTTTACCGGTTTTTATTTTAAGAGAATCAAAGCGCCGTAAATTATGTGTTGAAATAAACTCCTGAATTAAACCCGGATCCATAATAGGTAGTGTATAAGAGGTTGCCAAAGGAGATGTATTCATGGCCATACCCGTATATCTTTCAAAAAATGATTCGTCTTTGTAGCATCTGGCATGTACATATGCGCTTTCTATGGCAAAACGTAATGATTGACAAAGTTTTAAACCATCTAATAAATCATTAAAAGTATTCTCATTTTCTAAAAAAGAATCATTCCATACAGTTGTAAAATGTAAAAACTGAGATTCAAGCAATTCAATAGATTCATTATAGCGAATATTGGGAGCAGCTTCACCGGCAAACTTTTTATCTTCCCAAACCAACAAAACTAAAAAATTGGTTTTCTCTGTTGATGCATTTCTGGAAATCTTCCAGGTATATTTTAATGGTAAGTGTAAATGCACACTTTCCCAACGGGTATTTGCCATAGTTAAACAATTGTGTACGAAAATAATGATACTTTCCGTTCTTGTTGCAAGAATTTAGATGAATATTACATACTTTTGTTTTTTCTATGGCAATCCTGAACAGAATTTTATTTATTATTTTAATCTTCAATAGTTTTTTATTGAAAGGTCAGGATGTACAATTTTCACAATACTATAATTCAACTCTTTATACAAACCCGGCTTTTGCAGGTACCGGAGATAATACGCGTTTGGGTACAAATTACCGGACACAATGGACAAACGTAGCTAAACCTTATACAACTTTTGCCCTCTGGGGAGATCATTTTATAGAATCTGCCAGGAGTGGTGTAGGACTCTGGATTATGCGGGATGGTCAGGGACAAACCCGCACACACTCAACTGAAGTAAATGCTTCTTATTCTTATTTAATACCCTTAGAAAACGGTTGGGCATTCAGACCAGGTTTACAGATAGGCTTTGCCGTACGTGATGCAAATTATGTCAATGCTATTTTTGGAGACCAGTTAGATAACAACGGAGCCACAGGAAATCCTTCTGTAGACCCTATTTTACAATATAATCCTTCAAAAATGTATGCCAATATAGGGGCAGGTGGTTTGATATATAATAAAAACTTCTGGTTTGGTTTAGGCTTAAATCATTTAAACACACCTAATCAATCAGTAACAAATGCGAAAGGTTTTGATCTGCCTGTTCTTATTAATATACAATCCGGCTATAAGATATTGCTAAACAACTCGGGCGGTGCATACAGACGTAATTACAGAGCACCGGGTGCAAAAGAAATCAGCATTACACCTACAATAAATTTTAAAAGTCAGGGTAACAATAACCAATTAGACATTGGATTTTATTATAAATTTGAACCACTACTATTAGGTTTATGGTATAGAGGTATTCCTGTATTATCTAATAACGGAAAGCCAAACAATGAAGCAATCATACCAATGATTGGATTTGCGCAAAAAGGCTGGTCGGTTATGTATAGCTATGATTATACCATATCATCTTTAACCAATCAGCAAAGCGGAGGCTCGCATGAGATTTCATTGATTTATGAATTCAAAGTACCTTATAGAAAATCGTCTCGTGTAAGAAATAGTTTCCCTTGTCCTAATTTTCAAAGAACGTATCAATAATTATGTTCAATAATACGATACTTGTTGAATGCATCGGGTGGGTAGGGGCCTTGCTGGTTTTACTGGCATTCTTTCTTATCTCTACCAATCGGGTAGATTCAAGTAAACCTATTTTTCACTGGTTGAATATTTTGGGAGCATTAGGATTAATTGTCCATACAATTTATAATGCCGCTTATCCATCTGCATTTGTAAATATTATTTGGGTAGCTGTTGCCGTTTATTCGCTTCGTACAGCTAAAAAAAAATAGTATCTCCGCGATATAAAATCGTCTTCAATTATATCAATATCCTACATTGAAATGTATTTTTAGGTATTTGTATGAAGAAAAAAAGAGAGGCTACTCACTGTGTAACCTCTCTAAAAATTATCCATAGCTGAACATGGATATAATATTGAAGATTTTAGTATCTTTTTATCTACTTACTTACGGTAGAAAACAATATACCAGAACATTAGTCGAGTTAACAGGCATTTTATTTTATTAAAGTATTTTTTCACCTCAAATAAAATATAGAGAATTTACAATCCATTAAATTTATATGAGGAGTAATATGATTTAAAATTATTAAAATATGATAACCAATCAAAATGATTATAATAAAATATTTACTAACTTAGTAAGATATTAAAAAAAATAAGCTTATATTAATAATAACAAATAGTGATATGAACTATTGAATAATCAGCTAAAAAATATTAATTCGGAATTTTTCTTACAAACTATTGCTTTGCTATAAGCATTATTATAAATTTAAATTATAATGAAAAACTTAACAAGTATCGGAGAGAGATTGAGACTATTTCTGGAAGCAGAAAGAATGAGACCAAATACTCTTGCCCGCAAAAGTGGAAATTCAAGTACACAAATTTATAACATCTTAAACGGTAGAAAATACGGTACAGATAAACTCCTGCAGATTATCGAAGCTTTGCCTACGATTAATATTTATTGGTTATTACTGGGAGAAGGCAATATGTATGCTACACAATCTGATACAGCGATGGAATCGGTTGTTGTAGATGAAGATAAAGTTTCTGCACTTGAAAAAGAGGTTGAAAATTTAAAATCTATGATCAAGCTTCAGGAAATGACTATCCATGCATACAGAAGAACATCTGAGCTGGCTGAATCATCTCTGGATGATCTGAAGCGGATTGCAACATTTTATAAAGAAAGATCTGAAGATGTTTCTAGTAAAAATTTAGCATAAAAGAATATTCGTGCTAACGGAAACAAAGATGATACAAATAACACCATCTGTAAGTTCAGCGTCTTCAAGAATTATTAAAATTAAAGGCAAGTATTACGCTGAAGTTAACAGCAGTCATGTTGAAGATTTCCTTGCAGAACTTGCCTTATCCCTTGCCGCAGAAGTTGATACTTTAAGAACGCGCTTATTGTTGCTCGAAGAGCAAATTAAAATGTATAATCAATAAAGTGGTTCATTGACTGGATTTATTTATAATCTTCAAGCCACTTTATTGCTTCTTTTTTATCTGTAAATAATCTGGCTGGTACCGTAGGCCTGTTTAGAAAAATAAAAATATTGCCAAGCGTTTCCTGAAATGTATTTTTAACAAGCATTGCACCTGCATTAAGCTGCAGGGAATTCTCAGGCCTTGCTAGATAACTTCTTACTTTCAGAGAAATAGTTTTAATGTTTCGGATATCTGCTAACATCGGATATGAGTTGTTCCCTGACATAAGCATCCGCTGCTTAATACCATTTTCAACAATCTCCATAGTTAATTCAGCAGTAAAATAATTTACATATAATATTCCTTCCTGGATGATTATCTCAACATCGTCATTTTTGTAATGATTTACCATCTCGCTCGCTCGTTTAATTCGTCAATCCAAAATAACGAATATCTTTTGACAAAAGTAATACGTAAGAATATTAAACCAAAAAAATATTTTTATGTCCAAAACAGTTTATGAAGTTATTGATTCCATCAATGAAGCTATTGACTATGGAAAGAACAAAAACATTTTACATCTTTATACAGAAGATGCCTTTTTTAGTGGAAAAGAAGTTACCGTTGCAGGAAAGAAACTTATCAATTTCGGTTCCTGTAGTTACCTGGGGTTAGAAACTGACCAACGATTAAAAGATGCTGCCATTGATGCTGTTAATCGCTATGGTACTCAGTTTTCATCTTCCCGTACGTTTGTATCCTTTACGCTTTACAAAGAACTTGAAGAGCTGTTGGAAAAAATGTATGGAGCACCTGTTATGTTGTCTTCTTCCAGTTCATTAGGACATAAGGCTACAATTCCGATTATAATAGCAGACACCGATGCTATTATTTATGATCATCAATGCCACATCTCTATGCAGGATGAAATCACCAAGCTTCAACCGCGCGGAGTGAAGGTGATTATCAACAGGCATAACCGTTTGGATGAACTTGAAGACAAAATAAAAAAACTTGAAGGAAAACATTCAAAGGTTTGGTATTTTATCGATGGAATTTATTCTATGTATGGAGATTCTGCGCCGCTAAAAGAAATAACTGAGCTGCAGCAAAAGTACAATAATTTATATTTATATATTGACGATGCACATGGTATGAGCTGGGCAGGCCCTAATGGCACAGGATATACGCTTAGCCAGATACCGATGAATAACCGCATGGTATTGGTAACTTCACTTGCTAAAGGATTTGGGTCCGCAGGCGGAGTATTCGTTTTCGGAGATCAGAAATTATATCAGAAAGTGCGTACATGGGGAGGACCTATTACTTATTCAGGACCGCAGCAACCTGCTGTAATAGGTGCATCTGTAGCATCTGCAAAACTGCACTTAACAAATGAAATCAGATTCTTGCAAAAAGATCTGACAGATAAAATAGATTATTGTAACAATGAATTAAGGAAATATAATCTGCCTGTAATTTCTCATACAGCATCGCCGATTTTCTTTATCGGCGCAGGATTAAACAAAGTCACATTCAATCTTGTGAAGCGTATGACCAATGAAGGTTTTTTTCTTAACCCTGCAATTTTTCCGGCAGTACCGGAAACGTGCTCAGGACTTCGTTTTACATTGACCCGACATCACAGCAATGAAGACCTCAAACAGTTAGCAGAAACGCTTGCTTATCACCTTCCATTAGCACTGAAAGAGGAGGAAAGAACGTACAACGATATTGAGCGTGCTTTTAAAATTAAAATGAAGCACACCGCTGAAACGGAATCTCCTGTAACATCTAAAACAAATCATAGTGTTCAGTATGAAACTTCAATTGCTCAGGTTGATCCTAAAACATGGAATACCTATTTAGGTAATAACGGTATTTTCACATGGGAAAATATGTCGATGCTTGAAGGTGTTTTTAAAGATCAGCTAAAAGAAGAAGATCGTTGGGGCTTTCACTACTTTATAGTAAGAAATACAGAGCAAAAAATTATACTTGCTACTTTTTTTACTTCTGTATTGATTAAAGATGATATGGCTTTACCAGATGCAATTTCGAGAAAAGTAGAAATACTGCGTAAAGAAAATCCATATTTACTTTCATCCCGATGTTTTCTTATGGGCACGTTGATTAGTGATGGACAGCATCTTTTTATTGATCGTTCAGATCCTGAATGGAAGAGTGCATTTGGAAAATTAGTTGACAAGATATGGATTGAGCAGGAAAAAGCAGATTGTCCGTTATTGTATATGAGAGATTTTGCTGATGAAGATGAAGAACTTCGTGACTTGTTTTACGGATATGGATTTGTGCGAATGAAAATGCCACCATCTCATGTATTCGAAAATCCAAATGCTGTTTCTAAAGACGAATACCTTAAGAATCTTCCGCACAGAAGAAGATTTCAATTAAAAAAAGATGTGTTGGTGCATGAGGAATTATTTGAAACAACAGTAGTAGATAAATTACCGGATGAAGATGTAAAACATTTCTACGAACTGTACGAAGCGGTACGGGCAAAAAGCCTCGAAATAAATTCATTCCCCTTACCATTTGAATTATTTAATCAAATGAATCATTCCAAAAATTGGGAAACGATTATTTTGAAATTAAAATCAACAAATGAAATTATGGCTTATGTTTTTGCTTATAAAGCGACAGACAATAATAGCTATTATCCCGTAATTATTGGTATGAATTACAGTCAGCCAACATTAAAGGTTTATAAACAGATGCTTTTCCAAACGATCAGCAGGGGAATGGAGCTTAGTAAAACATCCATTTTCCTTGGCTTAACAGCAACTATGGAGAAAAGAAAAATAGGAGCTGTTACGATAAACCAGGTTGCATACCTGCAATCAAAAAACAATTTTAATCAATACCTGATAGAAAAAATCCGGGATTTGTAATTGTTTCCGGCCAATAATTATTTCAGAACGTTTAACTGGCAATGTCAGTTAAACGTTTCTTTTATTAAGTAAAATATATTACTTCTGTGTAAAATACGTATTTTAAATTACTTCATATTTTTGTAGCTTTTGAAAAAATTTAAGAGATGCTGCCGCCGATCGAAAATGTTTTTGTTAATGAAATCAATGTTGATCAAAAATCGCCTATTATTATTCAGGGTGAGATTTCTGATAAGATGTATCTGATAAAAAAAGGATGCGTTAGGGTTTGGTATAAACAAAAAGGTAAAGAAATGACCACCCAGCTTCTTATGGAAGGCACTATTTTAGGTTCTATGGAAAGCTTTTTATACAATGAACCAAGTCCGCTCAATGCTGATTCTATCGAACCGACACAATTAGCTTATATTACAAAAGATCAACTGGATCATCATCTTTCGAACAATATATCCATGCGTGATTCTTTTTATCAGGTTCTACTTCATAGAGTTTTAAAACATACCCGGAAATTAGTTTTTCTTATAAAAAGCAAACCGGAAGAACGGTATCATTCATTGGTGGCAGAGTTTCCTGATATTATGCACCGGGTTCCACATCATTATATTGCTTCTTATTTAGGTATTACGACTGTTTCCCTAAGCAGAATACGGGGAAGGAAGTAAAATAATTTATATACAAATAAAAAAGAGGTCTCTGGCCTCTTTTTTATTTGTACGAATATGACTTTCGTGATAACACCCCCAAGATTAGCAATACGCAATGCTGTTATTTGCTATGCCGAAATCATTGTAGTTTTTTTAGATAAACCAAACAATAGGACAGAGCCGTTTTATTTATATAATTACTCAAGTATATATTTAATAATGCATACTCATCATAATGAAGCTTAATTATTCAAAACTATGTATTATTCAAAATTAAATATTGTTTTTCCTATTTAGGTATATTTTTAAATATTTAAATATCAAATATTTAACATATTTATTCATTATTCAATACCACAAATCATTACATATAATTAAAGTAAGTTTTTATTTCATATAAATAAGATATATATTAGAAGTGAAATCCTTATTCATATGAAACATATATCGCGTTTTATTACACTTATCGTCCTGATTCTGTCAATACATTCAACAGCATATTCTCAGGCATCTAACTTCGGCGTTAACCTTGCAGGTTTAGATTTTGGTCCAACAATTTTACCAGGAATAGCCGGAAGTAATTATTTTGTTCCCACAGCAGCTGAATTAGATTATTATAAAGGCAAAGGATTATCTTTAATCCGGTTACCGTTTTTATGGGAACGGGCACAGCCAACATTAGGCGGAGATTTAGATCCAACCTATATGGGTATAATTGATGGCGTAATTGCTGCCGCATCTGCAAGAGATATGTCTGTAATACTTGATATGCATAATTATGGCCGCTATCCACAGGCCGGCAAAGTAATTGGTTCTGCCGGCGGACCTACATTGGCTAATTTTCAGGATGCCTGGACAAAGATTGCAGCACGTTATACAAATGAATCTGCTGTCTGGGGATTTGATCTGATGAATGAACCACATAATCTGGGAACTACCACTTGGTTTACTATCGCACAAGCAGGTATTACAGCAATACGTACACAAGATCAAACGCATGTTATTTTAGTTGAAGGTGATAACTGGTCAAAAGGAAATACATGGACAACATACAACAGCAATCTTGTAAATTTATCAGACCCTAATAATAATATTGTCTTTGAAGCACATCAATATTTTGACAGTGACCAGTCCGGACAATACCTTTCATCTAAAAATAATAATACCGTAGCAGGTGCAGGCGCAAATGCAAATACAGGTGTTTCTTATATAACTCCATTTGTAACCTGGTTAAATAACAATAATTTAAGAGGAATAGTAGGAGAATATGGTGTTCCCAATAATAGTGATGTAACAAACTGGAATACATTACTTACCAATTTTATGAATTACCTGAAACAAAATTGTGTAGGTGGTACCTATTGGGCAGGTGGCCCTGCCTGGGGAAATTATGTAACCAGTATTGAACCAACAAAATCAGGAAGCACGTATATTGATGGTCCCCAAATGGCTGTTCTTACAAACTATACAACTTTGCCTGCAGGTTGCTCTTTAAGTAATGCCATTACAGTTTCTCTGACAGCCCCTTCTGATAAAACAATGCTTAGTGAAGGCAATTCTGTAACGCTTACTGCAGACGCATCAACAACAGATGAGTCGACTATTACCAAGGTCGATTTCTACGCAAACGGATCGCTTATCGGAACATCAGAATCCAGTCCTTATACGTTTGAATGGGATAATCTGGCACCAGGAACATATGCGTTAAAACCTGTAGCTACTTCTAGTTCAAACCAAGTATCATCATCTTCAGCCAAAACGATTTATGTTGCTAAATCTGTTTATGCAGCAACGCAAAAACCTGTCATAGATGGTAAGCCTGATGCATTATGGGAAAATTATCCGGCATCCAGCCTTAATAAAGTACTTTTAGGAACTATTGCCAATTCAAGCTATCTATCTGCAAACTGGAAAGCTACGTATGATCAGACAAATTTATATGTACTTGTAACGGTTACCGATCAGACACTTGTAAATAGTAACACCGCAGTATATAATGATGACGGAATCGAAATATATTTTGATAAGGGAAATGCTAAAACAACTTCTTATAATTCAACGCAGTTTCAATATGCGTTTGGCTGGAACGATAAAACGGTTTACGAAGATATACATAACGCTACTACAGGTGTTGTATTTGCCCAGACAACTCAGGGAGCTTCTACAGGTTGTACAAACAATTGTGCTGCTCAGGGATATACGATAGAAGTACAAATTCCATGGAGCACATTAGGCGTTACAAATCCAACTGCTGGTATTTTTGATGGGTTTGAAGTGATGGTAAACGATGATAATGGTGGCACACGTGTTGCAAAAATAGCCTGGACTGCGACAACAGATAATGCATGGCAGGACCCGTCTTTATTCGGAACGGTTATTTTAGAAGATGCACCATGTACGCCAACCGCTATTAATTTAAGTGCTGAAAGCTCAACAACTTTTTGTAAAGGACATTCAGCTAAACTTAGCACAGATTTAAACAGTACAAATTATCAATGGTATAAAAGTGGAAGCATCATTGCCGGTGCTACAGCAAATGTTTACTATGCATCCTCATTCGGCGATTATACGGTAGCATCAACAGATGTAAATAATTGTACATCAAGTGCTGATCCAGTAACAATTCTGGTAGATTCAAGTGATACAAATGCCGGCCCCGATCAGTATATTACAGTAACGCATACGACATTGGCCGCGAATGCTCCGTTTACGAATAATACAGGTCTATGGACGGTTGTAAACGGTACCGGAACATTTGCGAATGCTTCTTTATACAATACCAGTGTTACAAACTTGAGTACCGGCGTTAATACATTTACATGGTCTATCACAAGCGATTCATGTGGCTCGTCTCAGGATAATGTAGTAATAAACGTTGGCTCGAAACCAACGCCATCTGCTATAACAGGCAATACGAGTATAGAATCCGGGCAATCCGGAGTTATCTATTCATTTACACCTTCAGATGCTACAGATCATATTCACTGGATTGTACCAACAGGTGCAACAATTACAACGGCAAACACAGACAGCACTCAGATCACTGTAAGCTTTGGTAGTTCAACCGGAGGAACTGTTTCTGTGGCAGAGAGCAATTTATATGGAAGCACAACCCAACAAATCTCTGTCAGTATTACAACAGCAATACTTGGTTCCGTTCCGGGAACAAGTTATACTGTAATGCCAAATCCATTCCAAACAAACTCAACAATTATAGTAAACAGCAATAATTCTGATGCTGTATCAATTATAATTACAGACATGAATGGAATTGTTGTATCAAGCTATTTGAAGCAATCTGCTAATACAAATATTATAATCGGAGATAATCTTTCAGCAGGTGTTTACCTCGTTCGTATTCAACAGGGATCCGAATTCAGCATGTTCAAGCTGATTAAAATATAAGTTTAACTTTTTAAATTGACCTGACCAGCCTTGCTCATAGTAAAGTAGCAAGGCTGGTATTTTTTTGATTTAATCAGATTACACAACTGCAGATTGAATAAAAATTTGTAGCTCTATTCTATGATTTAGTGCACAGATCTCCAAGGATTAGCAATACGCAATGCTGTTATTTGCCATACATCGAAATACCTTTAGATACACTAAGCAATAGGATAGAGCTAAATTTGTTTTATCTGAGGTTAAATGCAAAGAATATAGATAATGATTTTTATTTATACGTAATTCATTTTTTTGATTTTACAGACATTTACATTATTACAGAAAAATGTTACATCCCGCATTCGTTTCTGTTGTATATGTTAGCATAAACAAAAAGCATGTATTTAACTTTCATAAGTAATTAAAACTAAACCATACCTATGAAAAAACATGTATTAAAATTTTCGGCTTTTTTATTATGCAGCAGTCTTTTACTTGGTTCATGCAAAAAGAAACACGATGATGATCCGAGTGCTTCAAACGGGAGCGATCAGCAAAGAATTGCAGCTCAGGATCAGACAAACTATTCAAATGCATCCAATCAGTCTTCCGATGAAGCCGATCAGATTGCTTCAGGTTCAAACTCTACTGAGCGGACTGCCGGCGCTGGTGCAAGCATCACTATATCAGGAGCAGCATACGATAC
>FTDL01000061.1_pt1 | contig 17923 bp, 12 predicted proteins | sample 1639951 | NCBI WGS metagenome assembly FTDL01 (sample SAMEA3914869, study PRJEB12502) | metagenome | biome: forest; material: soil | place: USA | collected 2012-03-12 | depth 0.1 m
CATTAACCCTGAGTATTTATGGAGTGCCATATATAGTTGTAAATGACGGTAAAATCACTCCGGATAAAAATCACGTAGTGATCAGAGAGAATGCCGTAATGGAAACACTTAATAATGCAAAACTGGATTTTGATACACTTACAAATTACCATCACCTGTATGATGCCAATGTAGATATTCTTGGCAGAAAGAACTTTAATGGTGAAGCTATTTATCAGTACGTAAACTTGGGTTCGGATACGCTTCAGATCTTGTTCAGTAATTTTAAATATACGCCAAGTGAAAAGAAAAAAGGTGTATTCTATACGACAGGTATTGCACAAGTACAGGAATCAGATTCGCTTTTTGTAGGCGATAAAATTCTTTATAAAGGAAACATCACTATGAAGTCACCGGAAAAATTCCTGGCTTTTGAAGGTTATATTAAACTTGCGTTGAAAGGTCAGCTGAGTTATTCGTCCTGGTTGAAATATACAAACACAGGTAGTTCAAATACGGTATCTCTTGATCTGAACAATGCTGTTTCAGAACGTGGCAGTCCACTGGTAACAACGCTTTCTTTTGATAATAAATCACAACAACTGTATCCAAACTTTATTTCAGAAAAAATTCATCCCGAGGATCAGGACCTTTTACCGGTTACAGGTATTCTTCATTACAATGCTGACTCCCTGGAATTTAATGTGGGAGATGCAAATAAGTTAAATGGTAAATCATACAAAGGAAACTTCCTTTCTTATAATGACAACCACTCAACAATTAAATTCGGCGGTAAATTTGATATTCTTAAAGAAGATCCAAACACACACGCATATACAAGTGGTATAGGCAGAGCATCTTTAATTGAAGATGAGTACAGCTTTAATTATTTGTTGGCATTTGTCTTTAAAGTCAATGCTGTCCCGTTAACCGCTATGGCAACAAATATTGCAGCATTATCTCTTCCATCTACGGAAGAAACAAATACATTCAGTATGGAAGGGAATGCACAATCTCAAAGCAAAGATGATTTACTGTATCAAAAGCTTGCAGAGTTTATAGATAATTCCGGTGTTGAATCATATAAATCTAAACGTGCATCCGGTCAGCAAGCCATAGCCCCTTTATATTCTAACTTCCAGAAAGGAATTGTTTTCTCTGAAGTGAAGATGAACTGGTCTCCGGAAAGTAAATCGTTTTACAGCGTTGGTCCTGTAACACTTTCTAATATTCTTAAAACAGATATTAATAAATCTGTAAAGGGATATATTGAAATTAAAAAGAGAAGTTCTGGAGATGTAGTAACTATTTACCTTGAACCTACCCATGGTAACTGGTATTATATTACTTACGATGAAAATAGATTAGCACTTGCTTCTTCAAGCGGAGATGTATCAACAGCTATTGCAAGCAAAATAAAAGGGGGCGAATTACCTGACAGGACTAAATATTTTGTGGTGAAAGCAGAGGCGATGGAAGTAAATCAATTTAAAAATAGTTTTCAGGAGCGCTATGGAATTGTAGATGATTATGTTGAAGAAGAACCTGCTTTAGAAGATTCGCTGAATGTAGAAGACTCACTTAATACAGAATCATTACCAATGGATTCTGTTTCTGTAGAGCAACGTAAACAACTGCAGTTAAATGATACAAACAATACAAACAACCGACTTCAAAATAGTAACGCCGATCAATATCAGGATGATGCAAGCAATCCGGATAAGTATAAGTTAAAAGAACAGGATACGAATTATCAGGAAGAACAAGATGCTCAAAATAAAGCTAATAATAAGTCTACGATTGAAGAGCAACAACAAAAACAACGCGATCAGGAACAACTCAAAAACCTCTTTAAATAGTGCCGCTGTTTGTAAGAATAGTATAAATTGAGTTTTTCGCTACCATTCAATGAATAAAAACGTATCTTTGCGCAAGAATCAGCAATAATTCCGGATATTGAATTATTGCAACGATACGCGTATTCATATCGTTTAATAACTATGGAAGATATACTATATATCATTTTAGGAGCATTTGTAGCTTATTTAATAGGCTCATTTATTACCGCAATATGGTATGGAAAACAATACCATAATATTGATATAAGAACGTGCGGAAGCGGAAATGCAGGCGCAACCAATACATTTCGTGTATTGGGCAAAAGAGCAGGTTCGATCGTTATGCTGATTGACATTTTTAAAGGCTGGCTTGCTACAAGTCTTGCAGTACTTCTGGTGCATTTCAATATTATAGAACCAACACAAATTGATGTATATAAATTAATTTACGGCCTGGCAGCAGTAACAGGCCACATTTTCCCGGTATTTGAGCGCTTTAAGGGAGGTAAAGGAATTGCAACACTGTTAGGAATGGTATTCAGTATACAATTTGAAGCAGCTCTTGTATGTTTAGGAGTGTTCTTAATTGTGTTGATTGCTTCTAAGTATGTGTCACTAGGCTCTATTATAGCAACATTAACATTTCCGTTAATGCTGATCTTTGTTCCTAGATTTCATACCGATACGCCAATTGTAATCGTATTTGGCTTTGCTATTTTTATAATGGTTGTATTGACACATAAGAAAAATTTAAAGCGGTTATTTCACGGCGAGGAAAACAAGACATATCTTATTCCGCGGAAAAATGCCTGATAGAACCATAAACGGCTCCTCCAACAGAATCAACAGAAGCACCGGTAACGGTGCTTTTTGCATTTGGTATATTTTGCATTCGTAACAAACCCAGAAAGGCAAAGATAATTGCCTCTTTGTATTGTATGGTATCGGCATCGGGTACAACGATTTCTATGGATGAATCAGAAAGCGAATCAATGGATTCAATTAAAAAAGTATTAAATGCACCGCCGCCTGTTATAAGCAATCTTCTGGTATTATTTTTAACAGGTAATGCAGACGCAGCAGCAGCAATTTGCTGTGCGCAATGAATGACACAGGTGTGCAATACATCTGCAACCGGGTAATTCGTGTATGTTTCAAGTATGGGAAAAATTTCGGTATCGACCCATTCTCTGCCTAAGGATTTTGGCGCTGCTTTTTTATAAAAAGGAAGAGCATTAAGTGTGTCGTACAACGCAGGAATAAGCTTTCCGCTTCGTGCAATGCTGCCACTTTCATCATAATTTTTTCCGAGTTTCAATGTGAGCGCATTGAAAATAATATTAACAGCACATATATCGAACGCAATGTTAACACCTTTATCTGTTACATAACTGATATTTGCAATGCCGCCTAAATTCAGACAGCCACTGTACTGTGCAAATAATAACTCATCGCCCAGAGGCACTAACGGTGCCCCCTGGCCGCCAAATGCAACGTCTACAGAACGCAGATCTGTAACAACAGGAATACCACAAGCCGCATACAATGACGCCCCGCTACCAATCTGTAGTGTATACCCCTGTTCCGGATTATGAAAAATGGTGTGCCCGTGTGCGGAAACCAAATCTACATGTAACGCATGTTTCTTGATGAATGCCGCGGTGTGTTTTCCCTGGAATGTTCCGAAAGAATGGTCTAATGAAATAAGCGCTTCGCCCGATAAACGCATAGCCTGGTTGAGTTCTTTCTTAAATGTGTCAGAATATTCAATAGTAGTAGCTGCAAGCGTTTTATAAGACCAAGCCCCATTTGTGCACGTAAACGCGCATATAGCAATATCCAATCCGTCAAGCGAAGTTCCGGACATTAAACCTGCAACTGTGTATGTGTTATTTTTCATAGCTGATATTTTATAAAATATATAATGTAGACTTCGGTGATACACAATAACCCACCAGGGTTCGGTGTTAACATTTCCAATTGAGTTCTAAAAGAAGTCCCTTGGATGGTTTATAATTAAGCATCACCCAACGTTACATTTAATATACACTAAGTTACCAATCAAACGCCAGCAGGCAAAATACCTCTGCAAAACAAGTGAAACTTACCTATATTTGATCAATGAACCCAGCGAACCCAGTTAACATTGTTGTTGATGCAGGAAATACATTCATTAAAGCAGGAGCATTTAAAGACAGCAAACTACTTTGGTCTGAATCTTTTTTGAATGTGTCTCAGGTTATTTCTAGAATAACAGAGGTAAAACCGGCATATGTATTTGTTTCAAGTGTACGGGCAGAATCAGATTTTGATGCACTTAAAAAAATATGCGAAGTAATTTATCTGAGTGCCCAAACCCGTTTGCCTATTCAAATCAACTATAAAAATGCTGAAACATTGGGAACAGACCGAATTGCAGCATCTGTAGGTGCATCCGTCTTATTTCCCAATCAGAATAATTTATTTTTTGATGCAGGTACATGCCTCACACATGGTTTAATTGATGAAATGAATACCTTTCAGGGCGGAAGTATAAGTCCGGGGTTAGAAATGCGATTGAAGGCATTGGCACATTTTACAGCAAAATTACCACTTTTAACCATCCAGGAAGAAGTCTTTTTAACCGGTCAGTCTACGACTGAATCAATTATGAGTGGAGTTATTAATGGCATAACGTTCGAAATAGAAGGATTTATCCGGGCATACCAAAATAAATATCCGGCAATGAACGTATTATTAACGGGCGGCAATGCGCTACTTTTTGAAAAGAGGCTAAAAGAACCCATCTTTGTAGCGCCGGAGTTGAATTTAATTGGTTTAAATAGAATACTGACTTATAATGTTTAATGATTTTAAAAGGCTTGTCCTTCTTTCCATAACTTTTCTTCTTTCTGTTTTATCGTTTGCACAAGGATTGGGTAATTCCCCATATTCAAGTTCCGGTATTGGTGATGTAATGAATTACAGAGGGACAATACGCAATATGGGCATGGGATATGCAGGTTCAACGCTGGGAAGTAAAGAATATATTAATTTTCTGAACCCCGCAGGCTTACCAAACATGAAAGGCAAGTATGTTGATTCACTTGTGAAATTTGATGTTGGATACACCATTCAGTATAAAAGATTTAATGCGGGCGATAATTCAGCAACATCTTTAGGTGCAAATATCGATCATATTTCATTTCTTTTGCCGATCTCAAAAGTTGTTTCGTCAGGCGTTGTTCTAACACCGCTTTCAATTGTACAAAATCATTACAGCTATACAACCAGTGTTCAAAATGATCCGTTTCATCTTAATTCGTTAAACAGAGATGTAGGTAATGGAGGAATTTATCAGCTTCAATGGATGAATGGAGTAAGCGTTTCCAAAAGCCTTGCACTGGGTCTTACCACAAGTTATAATTTTGGAAATATAACACAGGAAAAATCTACGCAGTTAATTGTCAATCCTGCCAATCCGGATCAGGAAAATGAAGCAGGTATCATTGTAAAAACAAATTACAGCGGCGTATCTTTTAAACCAGGTTTTATATATACAAAGCAGCTTCACAAAAAAGAATTAATAACAAGCGTTGATCCGTATGGTGTTGCTCATGATAGTCTTGTAAAAAAGCCGGTACCCGTTTTTTTTAAAATTGGTTTGGCTACAGAGTTTTTTCCGCATGTAAAAGCATCGGAATCAAACCAGGTATTTGTGCGTAACAGCAGCAATTTATTGGCTATTGATTCTATTTATTCAACCAGCAGATCAAGTGTTAAATTTCCTACTACTTACAGACTTGGTACAAGCTTGGATAAACCAGGCTCCTGGTCAATAGCAGCGGATGTAATGTATTCTGACTGGGCTGGTTATAATTCCAGCACCAATCACAGAGACTCCTTAAATGCAGGTTCTTACAGCTTTTTTCTGGGCGGAGAAATTATGCCGCACAAGACGGCACAGCAGTTGAGGGAAAAAAATAAAATATTGAAATTACATCGTGTTAAAACATACAGAGCAGGCTTTTCATATACAGCATCACAAGTAAACAATGCCGGCAATAGACTATACGATTATTCTTTTTCATTCGGAACAACAATACCGCTTGGTATAAGATCTAAAACAACGGGCTCAATGGTTAATATTTTACCAAAACTAAATATTGCATTTATCGTCGGGCAACGTACCACGTATGCTTCAGACCAGCTCACAGAGACATATTACAGGCTGCATCTCAGCATGGTTATATATGATAAATGGTTTAACAAAAGACGTATACAATAATGTATCGTATTGTTTTTTTTACCCTTTTGATAGTTGCTATAGTTGCTTGTTCGGATAAGCAGCTAAGTAATGAGAAATTTGTAGAGCCGTATAAAGGCCCTATGATGACAGCTAAAAATATCAACACAATTTATAGTGACTCGGGCTATAAAAAAGTTAACCTGCAGGCACCTTTACAATTATTGCTGCAAAACAATGACAGAGAATTTCCGGAAGGTATTTATGTCGAATTTTTTGATAAAGGAAAAAATCCCAAAGCAATCCTGACTTCTAATTATGCGATATTTTATAAAGACAAAAATCTTTATAAAATATCAGGTAAAGTTATTGTTGATAATAAAGATCAGGGAAAAAAGCTTTCTACCGAAGAATTATTCTGGTCGCCCATCAATAAAAAGATTTATACAGATAAGCACATACTCATTGAAACGCCGAATGAAATCATTGAAGGCAATGGCCTCGACGCGGATCAGGATTTTTCTTCTTATTCAATCAGAAACCCGATTGGGATTGTTTCAGTCAAATAATTATGAAAAGTAAAAGTACCTTTACCGTAATTCTTTTTTATACCATGATCGGTTTTCTGATGATTTCTATTCATCAGAACATACGAAATGGTTTTGCTGCAAGCTATGTATTTTATATGTTTACACTTATGCTGTTTTTAGGCTTTACATACCGTAAAATAAATGAGTCAAAAGACGATAATGACTTGAAAACCAATCCCGATTCTAAGCCGAAACAAGGTTTAAAACAGAAAGGTAAATAATTAATTTTCAAAACGGTATCAGACTTTTGTTTTTACGGAGGTTTGTAGTTATTTTGCAATTCTTTAGAAACGTATAAAAATGGGTATTTTCAATAAAATCAATCAAAGATCTGGCCTTGTAGTAGGTACAATTGTAGCAGGTTTGTTATTATTCCTTTTAGGGGATGCTTTTACATCAAAGAATTCTTTTTTCTCTAGTTTTAATGATAAGGTTGGGGAAGTTAATGGTAGTAATATTACTACAAAAGAATTTCAGCAACAGGTTGCGAATGCTGAGGCACTTTACGGTGGTTCAGGGAACAACACAAACATGGATGATATTGCCTGGAATCAGATTGTTTTCGATAAAGTAAATAAAGAAACATACGAAGAAGCAGGTGTTGAAATTGCTGAAAATGAAAAGGTAGATCTTATTGAAGGCGAGCACATGTCTCCGGTGATCAAACAAACATTTGGCACATCTGAAAAAATAAAAGAATTTTTAGCATTTCTAGAGAGCGATCAGATTAAATCTGAAGAAGAACGTGCAAACAGAAAAAACGGATGGAAATTATTAAAAGAGTATGTTTTTAACGAAAGACTTCGCAGCAAGTACGAAACGCTGATTAAAAAATCAGAATACGTTACGAAAGCAGAAGCAAAACGTTACTACCAAAGCTTGAATGATAAAGCCGAAGCTGAATACGTGTATGTGCCATATTATTCAATCAAAGATGATTCGGCTTCAAAAATTAATGTAACAGATGAAATGCTTGAGGCATATCTGAAAGCGCACAAAAATGAATATAAAGTTGAAGAGGGAAGATCTATTGAGTTTGCGGTATTTAATAACACACCTACTTCTCAGGACAGCTCTTATGTAAAAGAAGATCTTGCGAAACTGAAAGAAGAATTTGTTACCACAAAGAACGACTCCGCATTTATCCGCTCTAATTCTGATGTGCCAACAGATCCATCTTATTTGCCAATCAGCCAATTGCCTGCTGCCATGGCTGCAAAAGTATCTTCGCTTCAAATAGATAGCGTATATGGCCCATTCGCATATAATACAGGGTATGCACTTTCAAAAGTGTTAAAAATTGAATCCGATACAAATGTGATGGCAAAAGCAAGTCATATTTTATTCCGTTCAAGTGAAACTGATCCGCCGGAGAAAAAAGCAGAAGCAAAAAAACAGGCACAACAGATTTTATCAGAAATCCAGAAAGGCGCAAGTTTCGAGAAAATGGCTGCTCAGTACGGTACAGATGGAACTGCTGCTAATGGTGGCGATTTAGGCTGGTTTGGAAAAGGTCAAATGGTAAAACCATTTGAGAACGCAATATTTAATGCGTCAAAACCTGGCTTGTTGCCAAATATTGTTGAAACACAATTTGGTTACCACATTATCCGTATTGATGTTGCTAAAACAGGCCGTAAGTTCCTGGTAGCAATGGTACAGAAAAATGTTGAAGCATTTGAAACAACAATTGACTCTATATACAGAGCTGCTGATGGATTTGCTGCTTCTGTGAAAGATACAGCTACATTCAGAACCGAATTGAAAAAGTTTAAAACAGGTGTTGTGAAGTATGAGCAGAAAAATATTGATGGTGCTGCTAAAGCAATAACAGGTGTAAATGACGCAAGAGAAATTGTTAAGTGGTTATATAATGAAGACAGAAAGAAAGATGACGTTTCTAATGTATTCACTGTTGACAATAAAAATATTGTTGTAATAGTAACAGGCATTCGTGAAAAAGGAATTGCTTCTGTAGACGATGTAAGAGATGAAATCAAGCCAAAAGTAGTTAACGAAGAGAAGGCAAGAATTATTAAAGAGAAATTAAAGACAGAAGGTGATTTTGCTTCCATTGCGAAAGCATACGGCCCTAAAGCACTTACAGGAACTGCAACAGATGTAACACTTGCTGCAGGTATGCTTACAAATGTTGGGTTTGAACCGGAAGCTGTAGGTACATTAATGGGACTGGCTAAGGGTAAAACATCTGGTTTGTTAACTGGTGAAAACGGTGTTATACTTCTTAAAAAGAAAAACGAAACAAAATCTGAAGTTGCTGATTATGCAAGTTCTGCAACAACTTTACAACAACAGCGTGACGGTCGTATTGCTTATGGCGTTATTGAATCAGCAATAAAAGACAATGCTGATATTAAAGATATGCGTTACAGATACTAGTTTTAAATAGTACGAATTACATTAAAAAAGTCATCCCGCGCCATCAGCGGGATGACTTTTTTTGTTTATATAAAATCAAATGAAATCGTATATTGATATACGATTATACTCTGACATATGTCTGCACATTCTTCCAAATACGATATACTTTTTCAGGAGCAACTGGCAAAGCTGAATGCTGCGCAACGACAGGCTGTAGACACAACGGAGGGTCCTGTATTGGTAATTGCCGGCCCCGGTACCGGAAAGACACAAATATTATCAGCCCGCATCGGAAAAATTTTAGCATCGCCTGATTTACAGGTGCAGCCGCACAATATTCTTTGTTTAACATTTACAGAAGCAGGCACTGTCGCCATGCGCAAACGCCTGCTGGATTTTATTGGTCCGGATGCATATCGTGTACATGTTTATACGTTCCATGGCTTTTGTAATCAGGTAATACAGGAGAACCTGGATTATTTTGGCGTACGTAATCTGCAGCCGGTTTCAGAATTAGAAGCGATTGAGTTATATCAGAATCTGATTAATAATTTTGATTCAGCAAGCAAGCTTAAACGATTTAAAGGAGATATCTATTACGATCAGATTGGTCTGAAAGAATTGTTTAAGAATATGAAAAGCGAAGGCTGGTCTGAAGCTGATATGTACCGACTGATTGATCAGTATACAGAAGAATTAAAAGATGATCCTGAACATCAGTATAAACGAAAATCAGGCAATAATAAACCAGGTGATCTGAAAGCAAGCTATTATACTGAGCTTGAAAAGATGGCAAAACTTAAAGCAGCAATTGCAGAGTTTGCCAACTTTAACAATGCCATGAACAGCATCCGCAGATATGATTATGATGACATGATTTTATGGGTGCTAAAAGCATTCAAGGAGAATGAGCTGTTGCTGCGTAATTATCAGGAACGGTATCAATACATACTGGTAGATGAATATCAGGATACAAGCGGTTCGCAGAATGAAGTGGTTGATTTGCTGGCATCGTATTGGAACCGTCCGAATTTATTTGTCGTGGGAGACGACGATCAATCAATCTATCGCTTTCAGGGTGCCAATATTAAAAATATTATTGACTTCAATGTTAAGTATAATCCTCAATTAATTGTACTGAAAGAAAATTACCGTTCGACACAGGCTGTTTTAAATACTTCGATGGCTGTTATAAAAAATAATAATGAACGTTTAGTAAACAATGTAAAAGGTTTAGATAAAGAATTAACAGCAAAAGGCACGATTGCAAAATCGTCTGTTACACCCCAAATTATTGAGTATTACAACGAGCTTCACGAAGAAGCAGCTATTGTTAAACAGCTGGAAGAGCTGCATAATGCAGGTGCAGATTTATCTGAAGTAGCAGTTATTTACCGTAAGCACGCAAAGGTTGCAGATATCATTAAGGTACTGGAGAAACGTAAAATTCCATTGAATATTAAGCAAAGCATCAACGTATTGCATTTGCCTTTCATTCAGAATCTGCTTGATATTTTAACATATATACAAAAGGAAAACGACTATCCGGATTCAGGCGAGGAACAACTATTCCGTTTGATGCACTTCGATTATTTTAACATTGATCCGCGGGACATTGCAAATATTTCGCGCAAAGCACGCAAGAATAAAGACGGTATTACGCTTCGCTGGCGTGAGTTAATGGGTAATAAAGAAGCTTTATCTGCTTTAGGTTTGTATTCTTTATCATCCATTCTTACGCTGAATGATAATCTTATATACTGGCAAAAAGAATTTCACAATATTACCATTCAGGTATTGTTTGAAAAAATTACTACACGCGGCGGTATACTTTCCTGGATTATGAACCAGTCTGAAAAGACCTGGTACATGCAGGTGCTCACTACATTTTTTGATTTCTTAAAAGAAGAAACAGCACGTAATCCATTATTGTCGTTAAAAGAATTTTTGTCTACCGTTCAAAAAATGCTGGATAATGATGTGCGGCTGAATCTGCAGAAGATTATTCATGCAGAGAAAGGTGTAAACTTTGTAACGGCGCATTCGTCCAAAGGATTGGAATATAAATATGTCTTTTTAATCGGTTGTGTTTCGAAACAATGGGAGGGACAAGCAGATCGGAATTTCGGATTTAAAATTCCGGCAACGATTACAGAAAGCAATACGCATGATAAAGAAGAAGATGAAAGACGGTTGTTTTATGTAGCGCTCACACGTGCCAAGGAATACCTGCAGATTTCTTATCCGGCAAAAGATGCAAATGAAAAAGAATTAGTATGCAGCCGCTTTCTGGTAGAGATTACGCAAGATGAATCAAATAAAATTGAATATGTAAGTTTAAGCGACGATGATATCGTTCAGTATAAATTAGACATTTTACAATTTACAGAACCGCCTGTTATTCCATTGATCGATTCGGTTTATTTAAATGAACTTCTTGAAAAGTATGAGTTAAGTGTAACCCATTTGAATAAATATTTAAAATGTCCGATTGCATTTTATTTTGAAAACATGCTTATGGTGCCAAGTGCCAGAACCGCCTCATCAGGCTTTGGCACTGCCGTACACGAAGCATTAAAAGATTTTTTTGCAGCAATGCTGGCTGATGAGCAAAAACGGTTTCCGACAGCAGAATATTTGTCAGACATCTTTAAGCTTAAATTGAAAAATGTACATTCACACTTTACCTTGATTGAATATAAAAATTACGAAGAGTACGGTGCAAATGTAGTATTGCCGGAATTATATGCAACCTATATAAATGAATGGCACAAAGAAGTGTTGCTGGAACACAAAATTGACCATGTTGAATACAACGGTATTCCGATTAAAGGAAACGTAGATAAAATTGAAATCAATGGTAAAGATGTAAATGTTATTGATTACAAAACGGGCAAGTATGCTACCAGTAAAGCAAAATTATCACCGCCAACGGAAAAAGAGCCATTAGGCGGGGATTACTGGCGGCAGATTATTTTTTATAAATTATTAATTGAAAATGATCGCAAGACAAATTATAAAGTAGTTACAGGAGAGCTTGATTTTGTTGAACCGGATGCAACAACAAAAAAACCAACAAAGTATAAAATTTTTATTTCATCCGAAGATGAGCAGATAGTTGCCAGGCAGCTGACCGAATCGTACACTAAAATTATGAATCATGAATTTGCAGAAGGCTGTGGTAAAGAAGACTGTAGCTGGTGCACCTTTGTGCGGTACAACTATAAGCCAATGGAAGTAAAGCATACAGAAGAAGAGTGATGTTTCAGCATACATTGTAGTTAGATGAAACTTGATTCAATACTATGAATCAAAGCTTTCATCTTATAATAAGATAATTTAATATTGGATACGTTAAATTAATTGTATATTTTTATAACTAACTCTACATCCTAATATAGCCGCTTGTATCTAAAGCCCGCGCATGAAAAAATCACACTTATTCTATCTATTGGTTTTTCTTTCAGGTTTATTTCTTTCGTGTAAAAGAGAATTTGAAAAACCAAGATGGGATACACATGTATTAGGTCCTTTGGTTAAAAGTAAATTAACCATACGGGATATTATTAAAGACAGCAGCAAAATTTCAACAGCGTCTGACAACTCAATTTCTATCGTTAACCGTCAGCAGATTGTTGATTATACCATTGATTCCCTGGTTACATTAAAAGCAGGAGAATATAAAAATACTGTTAAACTGAGCAGTCTGGTATTAGCAGATCAAACTATTACACAAAGAATCTCATTAGGCAGTATTGCATTGCAATTAATAAACAGTGGTAATAGCAGTCAGGTACAGATCGGGCAAGGTATATTGGCGGCAAATTTTGCCCGCAAATTCGGCGCTAAGTTTCAACTGGATGCAATATCAAATATTACTGCAGGGCCTGTTAATGTTGATATCAGCCAATTTTTTAAAACAGCCGTTCTGTTAAGCGGCAGTATGGATATTTCGATAACGAATGATTTACCTACAACAATTTCAACACTAAAATTTTCTTTAACCAACGGCGGCAATACAATTACATCACAAGAATTTGATAATATTGCTCCTGGTAGCTCAGCAATTGCAACCCAGGATTTGTCAGGAGAAACAATCGGTTCAAGTATCCAGGCAAATATACAGGAGCTGGATATTGATGCAACACCTGCCCCGGTTCTTGTTGACACTTCTGATGCAATACTGGTAACACTTACTATCAGGAATGTTAAAGTAAGCAGTGCCACTGCAATTTTTCCTGCGCAGGATGTAGTGAATGATACAGCAGACGTACAATTGCTGGGATTGGAAAATGTTGAACTGACAAAAACTATTATCCGTCAAGGCTCTGTACACGCCGATGTTACTAGTACCGCACAGGATACAGTACGCTTCACGTATGAAATTCCTGCGGCGACTAAAGACGGGCATACATTTTCGTTTGATGCAGTAGTGCCACCGGCGTCTCCCGGCCAAGCAGCACACGCTGTGTTTGATACCGATTTTTCAGGTTATCTGCTTGATCTCAGAGGAGAAGACGGGCAGCAATACAATAAATTTTATAATGTATTGATCGGAAAAATTAAATATACAGGGAGAATTGTTACACTTTCTTTACAGGATAGTTTAGACATACATCTTTCGCTGGTTGATCCTAAACCCAGTTATATAAAGGGTTATCTTGGTCAGGATACCGTTGCTGTAGGGCCCGGCACAGTTGATATTGATATCTTCAAAAATATTTCTGCAAACACATTGGATTTTAAAACAGCATCTTTGGATGTAGCATTTGAAAACGGATTGGGAATACCTGCTCAGGCTACACTTACATCACTTTCAGCAATCAATACTGCCAAGGCAACAAATCTGAGTCTGACAGGAACACCTATTGTAGCTTCCATTGGAGCAGCTACAGACGGCGGAAGTGCTGCAATTGCAACAACTTCAGTCAGGGATCTTTCTTCCGGTACAAACGCAACCGATTTGTTAAATACGTTACCCAATAAATTAGCATACAGCGGTGTATTTTATTTAAATCCTGCACCAGCCGGAAATCCTGGTCCTTCAAATCCGCATACAGATTTTGCCTATTCAGGGGGCGGTTTTAAAACATATTTAGATCTGAAAATTCCACTGTCTGTTATTGCAGACAATCTGGTATTAAAAGATACCAGCAGCATAGATGTACCGACACTACAAACAGGAGGCTTTCAGAACGGAAAATTTAATTTATTGGTTACAAACGGATTTCCATTGGATGTAAAAGTTGATATGCGCTTTCTGGATAAAAACGGTATTCAGATAGATAGCATTATTACAAGTAATACCATTCTTGCTGCACCGGTAGATGCAAACGGAAAAGTTACGCAAGCTGTAACAACAGCTGTTCCTTTTCAATTAAATTCTGCAGATATAACAACATTGATCAATAACGCTACACATGTTGTATTTACAGCCCGTTTTGATTCTAAACCATCAAACACTTATATAAATATTTACAGTGATAATGAAATTGACTTTAAACTGATAGGGGACATGAACATTCAGGTGAATAGCGGGCAATGAAAAGAATTAGTAGTTTAATTATATACATAGTTATTTATAGCAGTACAGCATTTGCACAGGTTGATTTTGACAGACCAGAAGCTTTTTTATTTGAACGCAGAAACAGATTGGTTAAAAAAGTTGACTCATCATTTATTTCTACCAACAATACTGTAGAAACAGTTTCTACAAAGCGCAGTATATTTGCACTTGAAAAACCACTGGAGTATAAGGCATATATTTCAGCGTATGGCAGCGGTTATATCAATTCAAATGCAATTACAAATTCATTTTTAAAATCGTATTTATATACTAAATCTTTTATAGACGATAATTTAAAACAGCAACAGGTTGACAGGCTGAAAAAATCGAATAGTATTGGTGCAGACATACGTATTGGTATATACGGGCAATATAAAATCAACAATATACGTGTTGAAGCAGGCGTGTCTTACAGAGATTTTTATTCTTCAAAATTTTCTGCAGATGCATTCAATCTTATTTTTTATGGCAATGCAATGTATGCAGGTCAGTCGGCAAGCCTCAAACCATTCAATATGTATAATACCAATTATCAGACTGTATATATAGGTGCGAAAAAAACTGTCGGTAAAAAGCAACATATTACGCTTGGCGCACGATTGGGATTTGTCCGCGGGGGGCGGCTGGAAAAAAGCCATTCAAAAAATTTATCATTATTTACAAGTGCAGACGGAAGCTATCTGACATTAAATGGTAAGTTTAATGTTGCCTATACAGATGACTCCACGTATGCTGCAGTACCTTCAATGAATGGCTCAGGCTTATCAAGCGATTATTTCTTTTCAATAAAAGGTAAACGCGATGAATTTGCTGTAGAATTACTGGATGTAGGTTTTATTCACTGGAATAATGTAACTACATACTCAGGGGACGGTTCATATACCTATAGCGGCATTGAAATCAATAATATTATCAGCAATAATGGCATCAGTGTAGATCCGATTAATCTTACAACACTGTTCCAGAACATGGGTTTAACAAAAACGGTGAAAGATGTTACATACATGTTGCCATCAACGTTACATCTATCATATTACAGACACCTAACACCTAAAATTACAGTAGCGGGTGGCGTACGTCAGCAATTTGTATCGGGTTATAAGCCGAGAGTATATGGGAAGTTTGCTTACTATATACAGAAAAGCTTTGTTGTGGCACCAACCCTTGCCTATGGCGGATTTGGCCGTGCAGATATTGAACTAGGAATTTCAAAATCATTTTCAGAGCATTTAATTGTTTCAACAAATTTATTTTGGTTTGAATATTTAGTATTACCGGATAAGACTTCAGGCCACGGAATGAGTTTGGCTTTCAGTTATTATTTTTAACTTGTAGCATGATTGCTATTCGTGATACGATAAATTTACTTTCAAAAACTACATTCAAAAGATTGATTACTATTTTGAATGTATGGGTAAGTTATCAGTATTCTAAACGGACAGGTAATGTGGTTCATCCATCGGTTCCGTATTCCATAGCAATTGAACCTACAACATCCTGCAACCTACGTTGCCCGGAATGCCCAAGTGGGTTACGTTCTTTTACCCGACCTACCGGAATGCTGAATCTTTCCATGTTCAGCAAAATAATTGATGAGCTATATAAAGAAATAAGTTATCTGATTTTTTATTTTCAGGGAGAACCTTATTTAAATACGTCTTTTCTGGAAATGGTAAAATACGCATCTGCAAAAGGAATCTATACAGCAACATCAACCAATGCACATTACCTTACGGATGAAAATGCACGCAAGACAGTAGAATCAGGTCTTGACAGACTGATCATTTCTATTGACGGAACAACACAGGATGTATATGAGCAATACCGCATTGGAGGAAGTTTGGCAAAAGTGCTTGATGGAACAAAAAATATTCTTCACTGGAAAAAGAAATTACGTTCTTCTACACCACACGTTATTTTTCAGTTTCTGGTTGTAAAGCCTAATCAGCATCAGTTAAAAGATGTTAAAAAAATAGCAAAAGAATTGGGTGTCGGTGAAGTGCGTTTTAAGACTGCGCAAATTTATGCATATGAAAACGGTTCGCCGTTAATTCCGGATATTGATAAATATGCACGGTATAAAAAAAATGCCGACAATACTTACTCCATTAAAAACAGTTTATTAAACCATTGCTGGAAGATGTGGCAATCGTGTGTGATCACATGGGATGGCAAAGTTGTGCCATGCTGTTTTGATAAAGATGCACATCATGTAATGGGTGAATTGAACGAACAAACATTTAAGCACATCTGGAACAGTGCTCCCTATATTCAATTTAGAAAATCACTTTTAAAATCAAGAAGTGAAATTGAGATGTGTAAGAACTGTACAGAAGGAACGGCTGTGTGGGCATGAGCAATATGAAACATTTTTCTTCAGAAGATATTGCAAAATACTATGATGTAAGCGAAGACCATTATACGTACTTCTGGGATCTCAATCAAAGTCAGGCGTTACATTACGGATACTGGGATTCGGGCACAAAAACATTCCGGGCAGCGCTTGAAAATATTAACAGGATACTTGCACAAAGAGCGCGTATTAAGGAGGATACAAAAGTTTTAGATGCGGGCTGCGGTATCGGCGGTTCGTCTATATGGCTCGCAAAAAACAGACAAGCTATTGTAACAGGTATCACTTTAAGCGCCAGACAAGCAGCACGGGCTAATAAGCATGCGAAAGAAATTAAGCTTGACACACGCGTGCAATTTCATGTCAATGATTTTACACAGACAACATTTGCTTCAGCATCATTCGATGTAGTATGGGCTATTGAAAGCGTTTGTCACGCTGCCAGCAAAGATGCATTTATACAGGAAGCCTTTCGGTTACTGAAACCAGGCGGTCGTTTAATTATGGCTGATTTTTTTCTTGAGAAAGAAGGAAACGCTCAAGATAAAAAAGCACTGGATGCCTGGGCACATGGCTGGGCTGTTCCGTTTTTTGAACAGAAAAAAACATTTTTTTCTCTTTTAACAGCAGCTGGATTTCATGAAGTTGAATTGACAGATTGTACGCCCAATATTATAAAATCTGCAAAACGCTTATACTATGCTTTTTTTCCCGGCTGGATACTTTCGAAATTGTATAATCTGTTTAAAAAGAATACGACAGAGTTTTCAAAAAAGAATGTTTATACAGCCTACTATCAATACAAAACTTTGAAAAAAGGCTTATGGAAATATTACATTGTTTATGCAGAAAAATAATTGAATCATATAAATGCATAAACTATAATAGAATATTATTTTTTTATTTTTTTTAATTCTGTTGAGGCACAGCCACAGCCGCCCCCGCAACCATCTTTAGGAATTTTAAAAGCAGCAATTACTCTTCTGATTA
>FTDL01000021.1_pt1 | contig 17843 bp, 13 predicted proteins | sample 1639951 | NCBI WGS metagenome assembly FTDL01 (sample SAMEA3914869, study PRJEB12502) | metagenome | biome: forest; material: soil | place: USA | collected 2012-03-12 | depth 0.1 m
CGCTATGCTACGGAATAGGATTTTCCTAAGTCTACATACGGGTGAAGTACGGGTGAACTATGGACAAAATACAGATGAACTACGGGTGAAAGGTATCAGATTTGGAGGAGAAAAAAGAGACTCGGGAAATAAATTTGAATCTGAGCTATTAAACGAAATTTGGGTACGACGGTTGTGCATTTGTAAAAATCATTTTTGGCTGTGTTTCTTATTATATTTGTTTCAATTAATAATTAATAAATCCCAGATAAAAATTGCAAATAGTTTGGAAATTTCTGTTAGCGATTTGTTGAAGGTGTAAATGATACTTCGGTTGCTAGAGAAAGACCTCCAAGGTTTTCAAAACCTTGGAGGTCTTTTTACTTCAATTCAAATACTGCTTCTTATACTGCACCGGACTTACACCCACTTCTTTTTTAAACAGACGGGAGAAGTACGGTAAATTTTCGAAGCCCAGGTTGTATGCAATTTCAGAAACAGAATTCACATCGCTTACCAGTAAATTTTTTGCTTCTGAAATCAGATAAATATGAATAAGCTCAATAGCGGTTTTACCCGTTTCCTGTTTTAACAGATCACTTAAATAGCGTGAGGAAATGTTAAGTTGCGATGCCAATTGTTTCACGCTTGGCAGACCTTTATTTTGCAGCGAACCATTGGCAACATATACAGAAAGCTGATCGTTAAATTTTGACACCAGTTTGCCTGATAGCGAAGCGCGATTGATAAACTGACGTTTATAAAAACGCTGCGAATATTTTAAAATAGAATCGATGTGCGTTAAGATAATATCTTTGCTATAATCATCCGGATTGTTGTTATACTCCGTTTCAATTTTTGCATACAGATCCCAGATGATAGCTTCTTCTTTTGGTGAAAGGTGCAGCGCTTCGTTCGATTCGTATTCAAAGTATCCGTAATGTTTTATCTCTTCATGCAACGGATGTCCGTTCAGATAATCTTCGTGTATGTAAATCATAAAGCCGTCGTCTTCCAGTTCAATATTGTTAAAGGCAATAACCTGACGTGGTTTTATAAAAGACATGGTACCCGAATCGTGATCGTACCGGGTTCGGCCGTAAACCATTTCACCTGATTTCAGTTTTTTAAATCCGATCATATAAAAGTCACTGGTAAATTCTCCGCTGCCGATGGTACACGAGCTGTTCTTGCGGCATTTAAAAATACTCAACAACGGATTTTCAAGGGCAGGAAATCCAAATGCACGATGCATTTCGCTTAAGCTTTTAAAATGTTTCATCAGAATAGCATTATAAAGATTGTACTAAAAGGTTATACGAATCAAAAACTCTTCAAGGGTTTTAAACCCTTGAAGAGTTGGTTTCTCGCCGGAAGATTCCTCGCTTTCAACAAACGGTTCAGTAACTTATTTTGGCTACTTTAATCATTAGACTTAAATCCGTCGTTTTTACTGAACACAAAACGAAATGAATTAATTTACTTTCCGTGCGCTTTTTCTGAAACTTCTTTCCAGCTTTCCCAGGTTGCAATACGATCGGCATATACTTGTTTGGCCCATGGCAAACCAACTTTACCTAAAAACAGACGCAACGGCGGATTCTCAGACGCAATCAATTTCAGCATTGCATCGGAAGTAGCTTCCGGCAAACCCGTGCTGTCTTCCGTAAAGCTGGAATACAAAGCCGCTTTTGCGGGCTCATAGGCAGCAATCGGTGTGGTGTGTATGGCAGACAGTGCGCCGAAATCCGTTGAGAAACCATTTGGTTCAACAATAGTAACGTTGATTCCAAAGCCTTTTACTTCAGATGCAAGCGATTCGCTCAAACCTTCAACCGCCCATTTGGTAGTATTGTATAAGCCTAATGCAGGCAGTGTTGCAATACCAAGTGCGCTTGAGATCTGAATGATGTGGCCTTTGCCTTGTGCACGCATAATCGGAAGCGCAGCCTGCGTGATCCACAATAAACCAAATACATTGGTTTCGATCTGTGCACGGGCTTCTGTCTCATTAGCTTCTTCAACCGCACCAAACAGTCCGTAGCCGGCATTATTGATTACAACATCCAATGTTCCGAAATGTTGTTTGGCAGCTTTAACAGCATCAAACGATTGCTGTCTGTCGGTTACATCCAGTTTAATGGTCAGAATATTTTTACCATATTTCTTAACCAGATCGTTCAGGCTCTCTGTATTGCGCGCCGTTGCAACTACATTATATCCGTTTTTTAAAAAAGCTTCTGCCCAGATTTTACCAAATCCTTTTGATGCACCGGTTATGAAAATCGTCTTTGTCATTTGAGTAATTGATTAGTGAATGAAACAAAGGTAGTGGTGCGGTGCCAAAACGATTTATACAAAAGTCAGAATAAAAGATACATTTTGACTTTCATCAAAAGTCATGAAAAAGTTCCGTTAGGAGCTAAATAAGAATAATATTCTATGTTTTTCAAAATCCCGCAGCTATAGCGTCTATCAGAATAAATACAATAGAAAATATCAAAAGGAAGAAAGATTAATTTTGTACATATTATTCATTCGTAGCTTAAAAGTTTAATGAGTAAAAATAGGATTTTGAATTTTGCATTTTGCATACATTTTTTAGATTTTTGCAATAAGCTAATTCAGCCTTTTTCGGATACTTGTATCAACCGTAAATACTTTTACTATCTTTAATCAGTTATACTATGAAACGATTTCTGAAAATAGCTGCTGTGTTGCTGCTTGCAGCTGCCTGCGGAAAAAAAGATAATCCGGCAAATCCTGTTCCGGCAACAAATCCTGTTGCGCCCGTCATGTATTATGAACAATTTGACAGCATTGATACACAAAAATGGCAGTATCAGCTTTATAGTTTCGATGGAAACGGCTGTAACATGCGCAAAGAAAATGTGCTGATCAAGAATTCCATTCTCTCCTTTAAAACAGAAATTAATACAGATTCTTCCTTACCTAAAAAATACAATGGGGGTGAAATCGGTGATAACCAGTTTTATCTGTATGGATATTATACTGTACGCATGAGATCGAATTTATGCAAGGGGACAGTGAGCGCTTTTTTTCTTATGAATCAGTATGAGCCAGTAAACTGGAACCACAAAGAAATTGACATTGAATTTTTAGGTTTAAACAGAATGGCGATACAATGCACCAATCATGATTTTGAGGATGGCGGTAAAACATGGAATCATTCAAGCGCAACACTTGCACTTCCATTTGATGTGGCTGCTGATTTTCATGAATTCGGAATTTTATGGACACCGGATAGCGTTGCGTGGTTTGCAGATGGTAAGTTTATACATAGTGATACTTTGTATGTACCGCACGAACCTTTGCAGATCCGCATGAATTATTATGCTGCAGATACCAGTGATGCAGGGATTAAAGCATGGCTCGGTGACGTGGACAATAGTTGCTTGCCAACAACAACAGATATTGACTGGATTAAAAGAGAATCATTGGATGATTACCGGAAGCGAATGACGAAATGAGAAGATACAGAGCATGCATCGGAAATTTTTCCTGGTGAGGTGAAACGTAAAATAGAAAAATAACAGTCTACTAAAAATCACAGAACCTGATAAACAGAAAAAGGCTTTTCATAATATATATGAAAAGCCTTTTTTACTATAACAGCGTACAAAATTTACGCTACAGGTTTTTCTTCATCGCGTTTCTCTTCTGCAGCAGTGTTGCCACCGGTTGCCCATAAGTATAAAGACGGAAGAATGATCGGAGCAAAGATCAGTGTGCTTGTTAAACCACCAATGATAACTGTTGATAATGGCCGTTGTACATCTGAACCAATACCGGAAGAAGAATATGCAGGTATTAAACCAATGATGGCTACAATTAAAATTGCCAGTAAGGCACTTAATTGTTCAGCCGAGCTTTCGAGCACTTTATTTTTTCTGTCGCCCGGTACGTTTTCTGTATTTTTATTTAAGGCAGAAATTAAGATTACACCCGTCATTACCGAAATACCAAAGATGCTTACAAAACCAACACCTGCTGATACGTTAAAATAATATCCGCGCAGTAACAAACCGCAAATACCGCCTGCAAGTGAAAATAAAATGCATGACATGGTAACAAGCGTATACTTGACACTTTTAAATAAAATATAAAGCAATATAAAAATCATACCGATTGTTAGAGGAATGGTTATGAGCAATTGCTTGCCGGCACGCTCAAGATTTTCATATTGACCGCCGAAAATAATTTCATATCCCTTCGGAATCTGAATATGCTTGTGAACCTTGTCCTGCAGTTCTTTTACAAATCCGCCCTGGTCACGGCCTTTTACATTGGTCCGTACCGTAATCATACGCTTGTTATTGTACCTGTAAATATTTGTCTGACCCTGAACAAAAAGAATGTCTGCTAACTGATTCAAGGGTATTAAAGCTCCATCTGCGGACTTGATCATAACATTGCTTATTGTGGCAATAGAATTTCTATCTTCGGGCAAATAACGGACAACGATATCATAACGTTTGGCTCCATCATATAATACAGATACTGCTTTGCCGGCAATTGCCGTTTCGATCAGCATTTCCACATCGGCTACATTAATACCAAATCGCGCTGTTTTTTCTCTGTTGATGCGGATACAAAGTTGTTCCTGCGGGCCTTCCTGTTCGATATTCACATTATCAGAGCCGGCTGTTTGAGTAACTAATTTTAAAATACTATCACCTTTGGAACGCATCAGATCCAGATCTTCGCCAACAATTGAAATTGCAAGATCTGCTGCACTGCCATTTACAATCTCCATTACCTGATCAATAATAGGCTGTCCGGAAGAAAAACGCACGGCAGGTAATTCAGCTTCAAGATCATTTTTTATACGTTGTAAAAGTTGTGCTTTTGTAATGGTATCTGTCCATAAAGAATATTCTTTCAGACCAACCAGAATTTCATTTCTATTTGCCGGAAACGGATCCGTACCATCATCGTTTCTGCCGGTCTGCGTAATAACAAAAGATACCGGAGCATAGCTTGAGATAATTTTCCGGATCTTAGGTGCATAGGTTGCATTTTCCTGAATGGTAACACCTGAGGGAAAATTCGCACGGAAAAAAATTGAACCTTCATCCAATGTTGGCAAAAACTCTGTTCCTAATTTCAATATGCAGCCAATCATAATTAAAATGATTGTAAAGCCGATAATAACAGTTCGCTTGTAATGTGTTAATGTTATGTCCAGAATAGTGCGGTAGCCTTTTTGTAAAAATTCCAGCACGAAATTTTTGTACTCTTTAAGTGGTATATCCGGATTAGAAATTACTTTTCCGAAAGCAAAAGATAAGAGTACCGGTATGATTGTTAATGCTGCCAGCATAGAGCCAATTACAGCGAAGGCAAGGGTTAATGCCATCGGAGAAAAGAGTTTGCCTTCAACCCGTGTCATTAATAAAATTGGCATATAAGCTAAAATGATAATAGTTACAGAGAAAAATATTTCTCTTCCTACTTCATTTGCAGAATTGATAGAGAGTGCAACAATACCTTGTTTTTTTTCTTCTGGACTTGCAGAGCGGTACTTGCGAAGCAAATGCTCTGCCATCACACAGGCACCGTCTACTATGATACCAAAATCAATTGCACCAAGCGACAAGAGGTTGGCCGGAATGCCGGTAATTTTCATCAGAATGAATGCAAACAGCAAGGCAAACGGAATTGTAAGAGCCACAACCAATGCACTGCGAATATTACCAAGGAAAAAAATCAAAAGGATAACAACGATTGAAACACCCATGAATAATGTATGGGCAACTGTTTCGAGCGAATGGCTGATTAAAAAACTGCGATCATACAAAATGCGGATTTTAACATCTTCGGGCAATTCATTCTCTTCCAGATCAGCAATTTTTTCTTTCATCAACGCAAGTACCTCACTTGGGTTTTCCTTTCTGCGTAAAAGAATAATGCCTTCCACACCACTGTCAATGTTTTCATCATTTACCGTATATCCCAAAATTCCGCTTGGCGGTGGCGGAGTAATTTCAACAGAAGCAACATCTTTAATAAAAATCGGAACACCGTTTGAAGAAAGCAAAATGATATTACCGATATCACTTTCTGTTTTTACTACACCTAATCCGCGTATAGCAAAAGCCTGTTCTCCGCGCACAACATTATTTCCGCCCGCATTCTGATTGTTATGACTGATGGCATCAATAATATTCTGCATGGTAAGATTGTATTTACGCAGTTTATCGGCAGAAGCAATTACATGGAATTGTTTGAGAGGGCCACCAAAGGTGCTTATATCTGCTATACCCGGAACCTGTAATAAATACGGCTTAACTACCCAATCCTGCAAATCTCTTAATTGAGTAGGCGTGTAAGAGGAAGGAGCTTCTACCACATACCTCAGAATTTCACCCACAGCTGTTGTCAATGGCGCGAGTTCAGGCGTAATAACATCAGGCGGAAGATCAACACTTGCCATACGTTCCATTACCTGCTGGCGTGCAAAATAATCATCCGTGCCGTCTTTAAATGTAAGCTGTACGACACTTAAACCAAAAATTGTTCTGCTTCTTCTGTCCAGAACATTTGGTGTATTCTGTAATGCTCTTTCAATAGGAATGGTTACCTGCTGTTCAACCTCTTCGGCGGCACGGCCGGGATATTGTGCAACAACAATAACATTGGTATCAGCAATATCCGGATATGCTTCAATTTTGATATTAACCAGACACCAATATCCTACAGCCATCATTACAACGCTTGCAGCTATTACAATCCACCGATTGTTAATAGAAAAAGTAATAATGTTTTTAATCATTTTGGTAATTGTTCTTCTTTAAACAGAAGCTATCATGCGTAAAGTGTAATAATAAAACCGAAGGCAGCAAATACATACATCAGTATCCGAAACTCAATCCTTTCAATTGGATGATACCTTTTGTAACAACCTGTTCTCCGGTTTTTAATCCGTCATAAATAATCACACGATCTTTTATTTGCGGTCCTATGTATACCTCCACACGTTCATATAATACTGGAGATCTTTTCAGGAACACATAATTTTTACCTTGCACGGTAATTAATGCATTGTTACTTACACTAATATTATTGCCTTCATTTACTTCAAACAGAACCATGCCGTACATGCCCAGTTTAAGCGAAGAGTCGCTGTTATCAATATTGATCCGCACTTTGATCATACGTGTTACGTTATCAATAATATCTGCAATACCATCAATTCGTGCCTTGAATTTAATGCCAGGCATAGAGGTGAATTCAACAAAGCAATTATCGCCCTTGTTAATTTTACTCATCTGGCTTTCGGGTACGTCGCAGATAATATAAGCCGTTCCGGCTTTGGCTTTACGCAGCATATCAGGCTGAAAGCCCCCTCCGTTCAGATTTGATTCGGATTCCAGCAAAGCAGCTTTTTCGTTTGCCAGATTCGTTTCTTCCATGCTCAGATTTGTTTCTGCTTCCAGTAAATCTTTTCCTGTAGAAACACCGTGTGCTTTCAAATCTTTTACACGTTCCAACTCAACTTTTTTCTGAACAATATTTACATTTCTGATCTGATTAATGTTAATAATATGCTGAATGAGTGATGTATAGTTACCTGCAAGATCCGGGTCTTCAAATAAAATGATATTGCTGGAGCCTTCCTGATCAGAAGGAATAACTGTAGCAGCGATTTTCGCCGGAAAGGTGAGTGCAGCAACAATACTGGAACGCTCAACAGTTTCGGTTAAAAATGAATCGGCACTTTTTTCAGAAGTGAATTCTATTTTTTTACCGTTATCAAACACGGTTGAAAATTTCTTTTCTGTTTGAACAGAGTCCTGTTTCTTTTTGCAGGATAAAAATCCGAATGAAAAAACAAATGTAACCAATAGAAGGTACTTCATAATTTATTGTGCTATTTGATTGATTAAACCTAATGAATATAATAACTGCACATAGCTTTTTCTATAATCGCTCATCATACTGTTGTATTGCTGTTGTGTATCAAGCCAGCTACGTTGTGCTTCAAGCAGGTCAATAATATTTGTGCCGCCTCTTAAATAATTATAACGGACATTGCTGAGTACTTTTTCAGAAAGCTCCATCATAGTATTGTATTTATTCAGATTCTGCTGATACATGTTGAATGTTTCATAAGACGATAACAACTCGGCACGAATGATAAAGTTTGTTGCATGTATGTTACGTTCGGCCTGTTGTTTCATTACAAGAGATTTTTTGATCTCTCCCTGATTACGCGAAAAAACAGGTAATTCGATGGTTCCATAAAACCCTATATAAGGAATCGTGTTTTGCGGGTTATAAATAACACCAAGTTCTGTATTTGGCCAGGCCAGGGATTTCTGCAGCTTAATGTTTGATTCAGCTACTGCCATAGCAGCTTTTTGAACCTGAATATCTGTTCTGTTTGTAAGTGCCTGATTAAGCAGGCTATCGTACTGTGTTGTATATGAAATCAAAAGCGGGTCGTTTAAATCGACTTCAATACTATCCTGTATGCCAAGTGAAGCTTTAAGTGTAATGAGATCGCTTCTGTATGTCTGGTTCATCGCAGTAAGCTGTAAGGCATATTGATCGGAAAGTAATTGTGTACGCATCAGATCTGTTTCGCTGATAACCTGATTTCTGAATCGTATTTTATTTATCTCAACAAGAGAATCCACATTCGATTTTACCTGAGTAATCAATGTCATCTGTTTACTGTCGACCCAAACCTGCAGCCATTTGTTTGCTACATCGAAGAATACTTCGCGTTCTGTTTCAGCATAAGCCCGTTGTGTGAGAATTACATTTTGCTGGGCGAAATCAATTTTATTATAACGCTGCCCGGGAGCCTGAAAGGTTTTTGTTAATTGCCACCATACCTGCTGATTTCTGCCGTTGGTCCATTCGGTATTGGCAGGATAATACGCAGGATTCATCAATACTAATGTCTGATTATTCAAATGCAGGTTCGGACGGAGTCTGGCTGTGATTACATCTGCTTCAGAAATATTTATAGATAGTTTTTGCGCCTGCAGTGAAACATTGTTTGCTCTGGCTACTTGTAAAGCTTTTTGTAACGAATAAGATGTCTGTGCCGAAATCTCTGACAGAAGACAAAAGACACATAGTATTGCGGCACATACGCTCCGTATATGAATCATTGGTTTGCTTATTAAAAAGTCCTTTAAAAACTTAAATCAAAGGTAGATAAACAAAACAAGAATATAGGCAATCAAAATGATCAAAAGTTAAAAATATTGTTTCCTTTTAATTGAAAGTCAACAGAATATAAACAGAATTGAGTGTGATATTATGCACTCTTTCTGCCATGAATAATTAGCGGCAGCATATACATGTTATATGCTGCCGCTTTTATTTAGTCCTCTGAGATATTACGCTTCTTAAACACCTGACTGTCCCGGGTATTTTTTTGTACGGTAATAACGGCAAACAATGAAAGCAGGAAAGAAAATGCATAAAATCCTTTTTCACTTGGCAGCAACGCTGCATTCCACAAACCAATTGTAAGCAATAGAATAGAAAGCAAACTGGAGAACCATGCCAGGCCAAAATAAATATCAGTTACCGGTACATCTTCAATTCTGTCACGGACAGCTTTTTGCAGTGATACAACCGAAAACAGACCATACATTAATACAGTAAAATAATATCCTTTTTCATTTAACAACATTTCGGATCTCCAAAGGCCAATTAAATAGCCGATCATTCCGGTTCCGAGTGCAACCCATGATGCACCGATAAAAGCACTTGATGGTTTCTGATTCATAATCAATCTGTTTGTTTAATTACAGCATAAACATAGCCATTCAGCACTTTTATTAAAATACATATTTAGTCTTTTAGAGACTATTAAAAAATAATAAAAAAGGCTAAATATGTGTTAAAAATGAGATTTAATACATATTTAGCAGACTTTTAAATAAAGTATAAAATCTTTCAGAAGTAGCCAAATAAGGATTCAATATAGAGCATGAGATTTCGGCTGCAATAAAATACTTCTTCATACGACTTACCTTTACAGCTGCTTTTATGTTGTATTTTCACATCAGAATAATTCAGTATTTATAAATAATGGAAAAAAAGAAAAATAAAGTAACACTTGGCCAGGTTTTTAAAACCATCATCTGGCCCAGAAGAAAGATTGTTTTTATAGGCTTACTATTAATTATCATCAGCAGGCTGGCAAGTTTAGTTTTGCCGGGAGCCAGCAAGTATTTACTGGATGATGTTGTGGCTCATAAAGATATTGATTTACTGTATACCTTACTTTGGGTTGTTGGGTTATCCATTGCAGTAAACGCTGCCATGTCTTTTCTGCTAACAAAATTATTAAGTGTTGAAGCACAATTGCTGATATCAAAATTGCGGGTGCAGGTACAGCGTAAAATTCTGGGTTTACCAATCAGTTATTTCGACAACAATAAATCAGGTGCATTGGTCTCACGCATTATGACAGATGTTGAAGGTGTCAGAAATTTGATCGGAACAGGACTTGTTCAATTAATTGGCGGTACTATCACATCTGTCATTGCTTTGGTGTTGCTGATAAAAATCAGTCCGGTGATGACACTCTATGTGTTATTACCCGTTGCTGTTTTTGCTGTAATTGCAATGAAGGCCTTTGGTTATATCCGTCCGATTTTTAAAGAACGCGGTATTATAAATGCAGAAGTAACAGGGCGTTTAACAGAAACATTAAACGGTGTGCGTATTATTAAAGGATTTAATGCAGAAGAACAGGAAAACAAAACCTTTGAAGCAGGTGTAGAGCGTTTGTTTGATAACGTGAAAAAAAGTTTAACCTCAACATCGTTAATAACCAGCGCTTCGCTGTTTTTGCTGGGCATGGCAACGCTGGGTATTATGGGAATTGGCGGTTTTTTAATGATCAAAGGAGAAATGACGGACGGAGATTTTCTTTCCTTCACCTTATATCTTGGTTTTATGATTGCGCCGATTGTACAGATGAGTAACATTGGCAGCCAGCTTACAGAAGCTTTTGCAGGCCTTGACCGTACAGAAGAAATTATGAATATGGCGCCGGAAGAAGACAGTGAAAAGAGAACGATTACTTTAAAAGAAATTAAAGGCGACATAACATTTGATCATGTTTCATTTGCGTATTTAGAAGGAAAAGAAGTATTAAACAATGTAAGCTTCCATGCACCTGCAGGAACAGTTACAGCCCTGGTTGGCACGTCTGGTTCAGGTAAGTCAACAATTGCAGGTTTGGTAGCAACATTCTTAAATGCCGAATCAGGAAAAATTACGATTGATGGTATTGATCTTTCAGAAGTGACACTAAGCAGCTACCGGCAACATCTGGGTGTAGTATTGCAGGATGATTTTTTGTTTGAAGGAACAATCCGTGAAAATATTTTATTCCCACGACCAAATGCTACCGAAGAACAATTGTTAAATGCGGTAAAAGCAGGTTATGTAAATGAATTTACAGATCGTTTTGAAAAGGGTCTGGACACATTGATTGGCGAGCGCGGTGTAAAACTATCCGGCGGCCAGCGACAGCGTATTGCTATAGCACGTGCAATTTTAGCAGACCCTAAAATTATTATTTTAGACGAAGCAACATCAAATCTTGATACACAAAGCGAATCATTAATACAGCAGAGTTTAACAGAATTAATGAAAGGCAGAACAACGTTTGTAATTGCACACCGTTTGAGTACGATCCGTCAGGCAAATCAAATACTAGTAATTGAAAACGGCAGAATAGCCGAACAGGGAAGCCATACAGAACTGATTGCAAAAGAAGGCAGATATTATGAACTGCATACCTATCAGGCGAGAATCTAAAACACAGCCTAATGCAAAAATGTTTAACGCTCAAAGAGCCGCAATATCTGAAAAGATGCTGCGGCTCTTTGTTTATATGTATTAGTCTTTGGTATTAAATATTCCACTTAGCTACATCCGTATGATCCGCATTTCAACCCTTCTGTTGAGTTTGCGCGTTTGCTCACCGTCGTTGCTGGCAACCGGATATTTTTGTCCGTAACCAACCGTTTGAATACGTGAAGGGTCAATGCCTTTGCTTACTAAATAATCTTTTACTGTTTTAACACGTTGCTGAGAAAGTTTCAGATTTTGTTTCTCATCCCCAACGTTATCGGTATGTCCGGAAAGTTCAATATACATACTCGGGTATTGATTTAACACTTTCACTAATTGATCAAGCGGCACAAATGATGAAGGTAAAAGTTCATAACTGGTGCGGGCAAAAAGCAAATCGTGCAGCAGAATACTATTGCCAGGTGTGAGTTTTGAAAGTGTAATTGTGCGCGTTGCATACAATAAAGTTTGCTCTTCCGCGGATATTTTAAATGTATCAACTGTTGGATAATAATCAGGATGTGCAGTTTTTATAACCATATAAGAAGATGAGGCAGAAACATCAGCAGTATATGTGCCATCGCCGGAAGGGATTTTATAAACATTGGCAACTGTATATAATTCTATTTCACCTGGTATTGCTTTCGTTGAGTTTTTATCAATCGTTTCAATCATAATGTTAAGCAATGCAATTTTTTTCTCAAGCTCCTTTTTTTCTTTCTTAACAGAAGCGTTTGTTGCTGCATCATTTGGACAGCTATAAGGAACACTTTGTATTTTTGAAAATTCCCAATAACCGAATTTTGTTGTATCACTACCAAATCCCCATATACCGCTCATTTTGGTTCCTTCTTTATTCAATACAATAGTACACCAGCCGTTTTGTCCGTCGTCTTTTTGTTTCCAGTAAAAAGAATATGTTTTTCTTGTTACATTTTTCAAATACACTTCACCGTTGGCCCATTTATAGCATCCGTATAATGTGCCATCGCTGCTTTTGTTAAAGCTTACCCAATCAAAATTGCTGTTCCACACACCCACAATTGACTGTGGCTGAATGGCCGGAACAGCAAAATCGCCCCAGGCTTCAAACTCCATTAATTCTGTCCACTGCGGATTTCCATAGTTTGATAAAATGGTAAGTTTTACCCACCGGCTTTTTACAGGTGTAATATCAAAGGTGTTGATTTTATTTTCTTCAAGCAGGTATGTGCCGGCCGAAATGAAACCTGTTTTTGCAGAAGTAACAGAATATTCTACTTTAATATCTTTGGCGCTGATTGATTTGTATTCTTTCTGACAAAAGGTGTTGAATGAAAGTTTATTTAAGATAAAGTCTTCTGATAATTCAAATACAAAAACATAAGGTACTTTAGATGCTGCGCCGGAACACCAGCCAGTTGTTTCTGTCTGGTCCAAAAGACCATATACAGACCAGGCTTCTATTTTGGCAGTGTAGGCAGATGGTGTAAAAAAAGTGGCGGGCTTTTTCACAACCCTGCACCCGTTTCTCAGCGCAAGTGCATTGATGCTTCCGGCATAGGTTACCTGCAACGATATATTTATAAAAAATAGAAATCCTAAAAACCTCCGTATCATGTAATAAGTTTTTTGTTTTAGTCTGTTTGTGTGCTAGTTGTTGCTAAAATTTCAAGACATTTAGCATATAACATGTAATACGGTTGTGTATTTGGATTACATGTTACACAATAAGACAAAGCCATTGTTTGATGTAAAATAAAAAAAAAGAGCCGCATTTGCGACTCTTCTAAAATTTTACCTCAAAGAAAATTATTGACTCTATTATATTGTTTGGTGCATCTAAAACCTCCATGGATTTCGATGTATATTAAATAATAGCATGACGTATTTCTAATCCTTGGAGGTTTGTGCGCTAAATTATTTCAATGATTCAATTGCTTTTAGAACGTGATCATAGTCTGGCTCCGAACCAATTTCAGGAACAAGCTCAGTATAGCGAATAATGTTTTTTTGATCTACTACAATAACAGCTCTTGCAGAAAGGCCTTTTAACGGACCTTCCATAATCTCTGTATTATATTTTTGAACGAATTCAGAAGCTCTGAAATCAGAGCCGCTCGTTACATTGGCAATGCCTTCTGTTTCGCAGAACCGTCTCATAGCAAATGGTAAATCTTTTGAAATAACCAATCCTTTAACACCACTTGCAGTAGCCAGTTTCTGATTAAACTGTCTTGTTTCAAGTGCACATACACTTGTATCCAGACTTGGTACGGCTATAATTACTTTAATTGCATCGCCCTGTCCATATAGTGTCCCTTCAGACAGATCGGGTTTTACAAAAGTAAAATCCGGAGCTGTGTTTCCAATCCCTGGTAAATCGCCTTTAATCGTTGTTGCGTTTCCTTTTAACGTTACTTTTGTCATATTTATTTGTACTATAAGTTACTAATCAAACCAATGCGATGCTTACTGCAAAAATGTAGAATGAGCTTTCGAAAGTAATACAATATAGCAACTTCACGGTTATATTATAATATATCAAAATTATTCTTTCCCTGACAAAAACCATTTTAAATAAGCAAAACACAATACAATTAAGTATTTAAACCTATTTATAAAAAGATAATTTTACTTATTACGCATTGATAAATAAAATTTTAACAAAATGCTATTCTCTATGATTTATCTCCAAATAGTCTTGCGTAAGGTTTTGGTTTTCTGATTTTTACTGTAAATTTCAACTTAAAATAATTACATATTAAAAATCAAAGAAAGTCGTTTATGAAAATGAAGTACCTTTTGCCGGTAATTACAATTTTTGGAAGCTTGTTTTTTGCATGCACATCAGAAACAAAAATAGTTGAAACAATTGAAATTAAGGATAGTACTGCTGCTATTGCGAAGGTTGGGGACAGTGCTTATACAATTTCATTTGCCGGGCTTCAGGCAACAATTGATTATAAAAACGGCGGAAGATTAGAAGCATTTTTATTGAATGGTGAAAATATATTGTCGGGGAAAAAAGTAAATGCCGGCAACTGGGGAACATCCCTTTGGCCTAGTCCGCAGAGCGCATGGGGATGGCCGCCATCGCAACAGCTCGACAATCTTGCTTACACAGTAGTGCGTGATTCCGGAGAAGTAGTCTTAAAAAGTTTAAAAGACCCGAAGCAAGCTTTTGTGTTTACAAAAGCATATAAAATTAACACTGCTGACACGTCACTTCTGGTTACATACACTATTTTGAATGACACAACTGTTGCGCAAAAAGTTGCTCCATGGGAAATTTCCAGAGTTGCTCCGGGTGGTTTAACATTCTACCCTTCGGGAGAAGAAGCAAAGCGCGGACAACTGGCAGGCTTAACAAAAGACAGTGCAGGCATAACATGGTTTCAGTATAAAGCAGAAACAATTCCTTCAGGTGTACCAAAACTGTTAGCGGATGGCAAAGAAGGCTGGTTGGCTCAGGCAACAAATGGATTATTATTGGTAAAAACATTTGAAGATGTTGCGAAAGGAAAATATGCTCCGGAAGAAGGTGAAATTGAATTGTATGCAAACCCCGATCATAGCTATATAGAAATTGAACAGCAAGGTACGTATGTAGAATTAAAGGCGGGCGAACAAATTCAATATGCTGTACGCTACAAATTGGTGAAACTTCCGGCATCTGTACACGTTACTATTGGAGATGCAGAGCTGTTAAAGATTGTACGATCTAAAAAATAAAACAGACGGGGACACAGCTAGGGTATATGAATAAATTCTTTTCAACGAAAATATTAAGTGCAGATAACATTATAGAATCAAAGCGCAATTTCATCGCACTGGTGACAATTGTGCTTTGCTTTTTTTTAAGTATTGGATTTGCACTTGTTTTTTTCTTCCAGAATATATTTCCGCTAAACTTTATTTTTTTATTTTTTACATGTATATACATTTTAGCATGGCTGATAATATATAAAATAAAAAATATACTGGCAGCAAAAGTGTTGTTATACAGTTCCATGCTTGTACAGGTTTTTTCTATGGCTACCGTATTGGGCAGCTTTGTTGAAGTGAAACTTTTTTATATACCTATTGCTATTGTACCATTATTGATTTTTTCTAAAAAAGAGAAAGTTGCACTATATATATTGCTGGTTATTACGGCAATTAATATCGTTGCTATTAATGCATTCAATAACCTGTATCATCCGCAGAGAATATATTCACTAGAGACATACAGAAATATTAATAATGCATTTGATATTACTTCTATGTTATGCATGGTAATTCTTGCATTTCTTTTTTTGCAGCTTACCGAAGCCGGTGAAATTGAACTACTCGAAGCAAATAATTCTCTCTCCAAACAAAAAGAGATGGAATTAAAAAATAATTTTTTACTTAAGCGTGCAAAAGAAGACCAGGAAAGAATGAATCTGATGAAAGATCATTTGTTCCGCATTATTTCACACGATCTCAGAAGCCCTCTTAATACCATTCATGGCTTAACAGAATTGCTCACAAGCGATAAATTATCCAAGGAAGAAGAGACACTTATATCAGAAAGACTAAAAAAATCTACAGATAGTACAAATCAATTGTTGGATAACCTGCTTAGCTGGTCGGCTTTTCAAATAAATAATTCTTCTAAACCGATTATAGGCAATGTTAATATTAAAGACTTAATTAAAGACATTTTTAAACAGCTTGAAGTTAAAGTTATTCAGAAGAATATTACACTCATAGAAAAAATTGATAGCAATTTAAATATATATGCGGATGCGAATATGCTTGAAATTGTAATCAGAAATTTAATATCAAACTCCATTAAATTTAGTTACCAGGAACAAACAATAAGCGTATATGCAGAAAAGCAAGGAGATAAAATAATTATACAAGTGAAAGATTGCGGCATGGGGATGCCGAAAGAAATTTTAGAAAAATTATTTACAAACGATAAATCAGTAAGCAGAGAAGGAACATTTAATGAAAAAGGGACAGGAATAGGTTTATTACTTTGTAAAAACTTATTAGAAAACTGTGGAGGAACAATTGAAGCTATGAGTATTCCGAAGCAACAGACCATATTTACCATAAAACTTTCAACCACAAACAATGATAATTCAAATGAAGCCATAAATATTCTGAATGCTGGTTAATATACTTTTAAAAGGCATAGGCTCAAAAATTGAGTCAATTGATGCAAAACGTATTTTCTTTGTAAATGTTTTAGCACTGCTGTGCTTTCTTACATCAGTATGTATGATCATTCCATACATTATTTATGATTTGCATATTCTGGCCTGGGTGTGCCTGACATTTGCACCTGCGTATTTTTTTTGTTTTTATTTAAATGCTTCAGAAAAATATACCAATGCGAGAACATTATTATTCATTTTCATATCACTGAATATTTTTACATTATCCGTTGTTTTAGGAAACAGGCTTAACATGAGCGTGTTTTATTTACCACTTATTGTTATTTTATTTTTACTGTATGATAAAAACCAGGGCAAAGCATTTCTGGGTTCTATTATACTGTTGTCTATTATAAGCGTGTTAGGCTTTTTGATAAATAATCTCAAAATGGATTCTCTGATTGCGTTTACAGACGAAGAAATTTTATTTATCAATACAGCATTTAATGCGATTGCTTTACTGGGTACTGTATTTCTGAGCTATGTGTTTGTTATCTCTTCGGGAAAAGTTTTAAAATTTTTATCTGCTAAAAACAAATTATTGCTGAATGAACGTAATGAATTGTATGAATCAACCGTGCAGTTAAATAAAACAGCAAAAGAACAAGAAAACCTGAATGAGTTAAAAACAAAACTGATTTCTATTATATCACACGATGTAAGACAACCGGTAAATAATTTGCTGAGCTTCTCAGATATTATGATTAAAGCACAGATGTCGGAAGAGGAAATACGTATGCTGGGAGGTAAACTTAAAGAATCTTCTATGCATGTGTATCAGATGCTCGACAATCTGCTTACGTGGTCTTATTCACAGATGAATGGGTTATATCCGAAGGC
>FTDL01000130.1_pt1 | contig 17660 bp, 17 predicted proteins | sample 1639951 | NCBI WGS metagenome assembly FTDL01 (sample SAMEA3914869, study PRJEB12502) | metagenome | biome: forest; material: soil | place: USA | collected 2012-03-12 | depth 0.1 m
CATTTATTTTATTATTAAAAAATATCAATGGCTACGTTACTTGATTTTATAGGCAATACACCTTTAGTTGAAATCACACGGATTTTCAACAAACCCAATGTTAAAATATATGCAAAGCTTGAAGGCCATAATCCCGGCGGTAGTGTAAAAGACCGTGCTGCATTGGGTATGATCAAAGGTGCATTAGAGCGCGGGGAAATTAAGCCGGGTATGAAACTCATCGAAGCGACAAGTGGTAATACAGGCATTGCTTTAGCGATGATCGCCCGTTTATACAATTTAGATATTGAACTGGTAATGCCGGATAATTCTACGCGTGAGCGTGTATTGACGATGGAAGCATTCGGTGCAAAGGTTACCTTGACACCTGCTGCTGTAAGCATTGAAGGTTCGCGTGATTACGCCGAGGCACAGGTAGCGAAAGGTGGTTTCTTTATGCTGAACCAATTTGCAAATCCGGATAATTATATGGCACACTATCATTCAACAGGCCCGGAGATCTGGAAAGATACGAATGGTACTGTTACACATTTTGTTTCCTCTATGGGTACAACAGGTACTATCATGGGTACTTCAAAATTTTTAAAAGAAAAAAATGCTGCGGTGCAGATCGTAGGTGTGCAGCCTACGGAAGGCTCTAAGATACCAGGCATCCGCCGCTGGCCGATTGAATATTTACCTAAGATCTACGATGATTCTCGCGTAGATGTAAAAATGGATGTAAGCGAAGAAGAATCTGTTGCAATGACACGCAGACTTGCCCGTGAAGAAGGAATCTTCGGTGGAATGAGCAGTGGCGGTGCTATGGCAGCTGCCATTAAATTAGGAAACGAAATAGAATCCGGAATCATTGTAAGCATTGTGTGCGACAGAGGCGACCGATATTTGTCGAGCGACTTGTTTGGAGTATAACCCTATTGGGAAATTTCAAAAAACAAATTCCAAATACTTATCAATTGAAGCACAGCTAAAGAATTTAGCTGTGCTTTTTATTTTCATTCAACCAATACCTCTATATAAATACCTGTCTCATTCAATGTCTTTAGTATAGAAGAAATGTCAATAGCTTCTTTCTTATTTTTAATCCGAAGAATTTTATCGCAATCTTCCAGATCGAAATTAATTTCTAACAATGGATTCTGCTTAAGCAGTAATTGTTTAATATTTTTTGCCTGTACCGGATCTTGTACAGATGTTTTAAATACTTCGACCATTTAGATAATTATAAGTTATGAATTATAAATTATGAATTATGAATGAAGGGATCACAATTTATAATTCGGTTCAATTAATTAAACAACTTCTCACCTTAAAGCGCTGACGCTAATGATAAGCTTCCGTCAGAAAATACATAATTCATAATTAATTCTCATCCGCGCTCGGCCCATAACTGCCTGGGATTGGTATATTAAGCAAACGCAGGAAGACACCTAACTGTGCGCGATGATGAACTGTTTGGCAATAAGCATGACGCATTGTTTCGGCTTTGGTTTGTATGCTATAAATAATGTCACCGTTGCGCATCGTCCAGTTTTCTGAAAGCTTTGCTTCATTCTCAGGAACAAGTTGTGCCCGTCCTTCCAAAACACTTTTTTCAAATAGACCCAAGAGATCTTTTGTATTATTTATAATCGTTGGGTTATATGGTTCAGCGGCAAAATCAAGTTCATCTGTTGTCAAAGCTAAACGTACCCATGTTGGTAATTCTGCAATATGGGTTGCAAGCGTACGGATGGTCATACTTTTAGGATGTGGCCTCCAGTCATATTTATCATCTGGAATACGCGATAATATCTTGCGTGTAGTAAGCGCTTCGGCATCAAATTCTTTTAAAAACATCGGGATCAATTCCATAAATGCAGCGTTTTAAATGTGTATGTTTAATGATGACACAAAGAAAATACTGACTAGTGACAACCCTATGTCACTGCTTTTGAAAAAATATGCTATCCTGACTGGAAACTATTTTATCATCAATAAAATGGTAAAAATGAATTATATATATATTCGCCTTTGTTATGCCATATAAAATACGGCGATGAAATTTTGCAATCTCACCGCCGACATTACCCAACTATTTAAACAATTAATGTTTCACCTGATTTTTCAAAAAGTATTCTCTATCTATTAATGGATACACATTATATTTTTGCGCTTCGGCTTCATACAATGCTTTCAACTCTTGTAATTTTTCAGGATTTTTCTTTGCCAGATTATTCAGTTCATTGAAATCTTCATTCAGATTATACAATTCCCATTCTTCTGTTTCCACATTATTCACAACAGTTGTTTTAGGATCGTCCGCATATTTAAATAAATCAAATGAGTTCGGACGGTGTGCTGCACTTGCCTTCCAGCCATCTTTCACAATAGAACGGTTACCAAGTATAGTATAATATTGTTGTGTATGTTTGCTGACAGCATCTTTGTCTTTAATAGAATATACAAGACTTGTACCATGCAGCGGATCTTGTTTATATCCTTTAAGAACTGTAGGCTGTGCAATACCTGTCAGCTCTGCTATGGTTGGATAAATATCAATCACATGTCCGTATTGATTGCGAATACCTTTTTCCTGAATGCCTTTCGGATACGAAATGATCAATGGATTGTGTGTCGCACCTTCTGCATTTGCATCGCTTTTCCACATGCGGTAAGGTGTGTTAGCCGCCTGCGCCCACCCTAATGGGTAATTTGCCGCAGGTAATACATCCGGCGTTCCGATTTTATTGTATTCGCTTAGTTCAAATTTTTTATATTCTTCCCGTGTCGGATTTGGTTCATCGTACTTCAGTGTTTTATTGGTTACACCATATTCATACCCTTCTTTGCTTCCGCCATTATCACCGATGATTACAAGGAAAATAGTATTATCATACTGCCCGGAAGTTTTTAAATGATTCACCAAACGACCGATTTCATAATCGGTATATTCCAGGAAGCCGGCATATACTTCCATGAAACGCGCATATAATTTTTGTTCATCTGCAGGAAGATCTTTCCATGCTTTCAGATATGGATTGCGTGCAGGTAGCTTCGCATTGGCAGGAATAAGTCCTTGCTGCTTCTGACGTTCAAACACCTGCTCTCTGAATACATCCCAGCCTGTATCAAACTTTCCTTTGTATTTATCGCTCCATTCTGTTGCTACCTGATGCGGTGCATGCGTTGCTCCCGGCGCATAATACAGAAAGAATGGTTTATCCGGTGCAATGGATTGCTGTTTGGAAATATAACTGATTGCTTTATCTGTAATCAGCTTATTCAAATGGCTGCCATCTGGTTTTACATGGTGATTGTCTTCTACCAGATCTGCTTTGTATTGATCGGTTGCGCCACCTAAGAAACTATAATTGTGATCAAAACCTTTTCCTGATGGCCATCTTAAAAACGGACCAAGGTCAGATGTTTCATCTTCGGGTGTTAAATGCCATTTACCTACCTGGTAGGTATTGTATCCATTGGCTTGCAGCAATTCTGCAATGCTGCCTTTTTCAGGAAGTATATGTCCGTTATAACCGGGAAAATCACCGGATATATATGGCGGCGGGAACATGCCCATCCCTACCGAGTGGTGATTACGGCCTGTAAGCAATGCTGCCCGTGTCGGCGAACAGATCCCTGCGGTATGAAAATTTGTGTAGCGCAAACCGTTATTTGCTAATGCATCAAATGTTGGTGTATGAATCAAACCTCCGAATGTTGATGTAGCACCAAAGCCAACGTCATCTAATAAGATAAGTACCACATTTGGCGAACCCGGCGCAGCTTTTTTATTGTACTCTATTTTGTATGGAATAGATTCACTTGCATTTTTTGCTATCTTACCTTTCCATTCCTGTGTCTGCTGCTGCGCAAGGGAAGACAGCAATGAAAAGCCGTAGAGAAGAACTCCTGAAAGAATTGTTTTGTTTGAATTGAATTTCATAATGGTATATTACTGATACATCATTTATTTGAAAATTATTTCGCTGGTGTCGCAGGTGCAGCTGGCGGATTTTGCTTTAATTGCTTGATATAATATTCAATATCAAGCAAGGGATAAATATTATACTTTGCTGCATCCTCTTCGTATAATGCTTTCAGCTCCTGCAATTTCTCCGGATATTTTTTTGCAAGGTCAATGCGTTCATTAAAGTCTTCATTGAGATTATATAGTTCCCACACATCGTTGTCTGCATTGTTTGGTATTGAAGGTTTTGGCTCACCTTTGTAATAAGAAAGATCAAAGGGATTTGGATGATGCGCTACCTCTGCTTTCCAACCGTCTTTTACAATTGCTCTGTTACCGAAAATGGTATAATACTGTTGCGTATGTGTACTTGCAGCTGTTTTATTATTGATTGAATACACAAGGCTATTGCCATGCAGCGGCTTTTGCGTTACATTTTTAACAGTAGCCGGTTGCTGAATACCTGCAAGCTCAAGGATAGTTGGATAGATATCTGTTACATGCCCGTATTGATTGCGGATCCCGCCTTTCTCTGTGATGCCTTTTGGATATGAAACGATCAATGGGTTGTGTGTACCACCTTCTGCATTCGCATCCTGTTTCCATGATTTGAATGGTGTGTTTGACGCCTGCGCCCAGCCTAATGGATAATTTGCCGAAGGAATAACTTCTTTTGTTCCGATTTTATCGTATTCACCCTGAATGAATTTTTTATATTCTTCGCGTGTCAGCGGATTTTCAACACCTGTTATAGCGTTTGGATTTACAGTAGTAACACCATATTCCGTACCTTCTTTACTTCCGCCGTTATCACCCACGATTACTAAGAAAAGCGTATTATCAAATTGTCCGGACTCTTTCAAATGTGTGATCAGACGACCGATTTCATAATCAGTATATTCCAGAAAGCCTGCATATACTTCCATGAAACGCGCATTCACTTTGCGCTCTTCCGGCGAAAGATCCTTCCATGCTTTTAGAATCGGATTGCGTTCAGGCAATTTTGCATCCGCAGGAATTACACCCAGTTTTTTCTGATTCGCAAAAACCGTTTCTCTGTAAACATCCCAACCGGCATCAAACTTGCCTTTATATTTGTCGCTCCATTCGTTTGCGACCTGATGCGGCGCATGCCCTGCGCCAGTTGCATAATACAGGAAAAAAGGTTTGTCTGGCGCCAGTGTTTTTTGTTTGGTGATATAACTGATAGACTTATCGGTTATGATTTTATTTAAATGATTGCCATCCGGCTTTACATGTTGATTGTCTTCTACGAGATCTGCTTTGTATTGATCTGTTGCACCGCCCAGGAAGCTTAAATTGTGATCAAAGCCTTTACCTGAAGGCCAGCGCAAAAACGGACCAAGATCAGAATATTCATCACCCGGTGTTAAATGCCATTTGCCTACCTGATATGTATTGTAACCATTCGCTTGCAGCACTTCGGCAACTGTACCATTCTCTGGAAGAATGTATCCGTTGTAACCCGGATAGTCTCCATAAATAAACGGAGGCGGAAATAATCCCATGCCGACAGCATGATGATTACGCCCTGTAAGCAAGGCTGCACGTGTAGGTGAGCAAATACCTGTGGTGTGAAAATTTGTATAACGCAAGCCATTGTCTGCTAACGAATTTAAATTCGGTGTATGAATCAAACCGCCGAATGGACTAATCGCACCATAACCTACATCATCGAGCAAAATCAATACAACGTTTGGCGCACCAGCCGGAGCAGCTTTATTGTATTGAATCTTGTAGGGTGTTGCCTCTGCTGCATTTTTGGTAATCTTGCCTTTCCATTCCTGGTTTTGCTGCGCGTATGAATGAAGCGCTGTTATAAAAAACAACATGAATAGTAAACGGGTATTCTTTTTCATATAAATTTTATTAGCTGTTATATTAATTCTATTGATTTGGTAGTGATTATTTTAAAATAAAATCCGCAATTACAGCGGGAACAATAAGCATTGCTTTATGCACGCATTTTAGTTGTATGTTTAAAGTCAATTACCCAGATTCATAAGTATTATGGTTAAGTACCACCAGAGCAGACAATCATACTATTCAAATGTGCGGATAGTTACGCAAAGATTACTCAGAATGGTTTTTGCAAAAACATTTTTGAAATATGTAAACAATTTATTTTCAGCATAAAGATTCCGGTAACAGATAAATATATTGTTCTATCAATACGTTAGCGAAAGCAAAATACAGTTAAAAGTGTTATGCATTTTAAATAAAATGGAAATAATGCCACCTGAACAGTCTTCAAACAGGGCTCTACAGCATGTTTAAATGCAATAAATAAAATCAGAAAAATATCAATCTTAAAACAACAATTAATAACGCACCGGAAGTTCTTTCAAATATGTTGCCAGCTCAATGTGTTTCATTTTTTTAAACGGCCGTTCTGTATCGCTTACTTTAATGATGCGAGATACTTTAAAGTCTCTGTACTCTTTGCGATTATGACACCACGCAATTACATGCCAACTGAATGCATAAAAAATCAATCCGATCGGCTCAAGTTCTCTACTGCTTATTTCTTCTTTGTTATTTTTATATTCAACAGCAAGAATTGATTTACTTGAAATACATTGCTGTAAGACGGATAAATATTCGAAATCATTATTGAAACACGGAGGTACCTGAAATTTAATATTTTCATTCATCCTTTCAAGCTTATCTTTATCACTTTGTTTTAATCCTGTTTTAATTTTATCAAGAGCATTGGAATAATGTTTCGCGATCGACTTATCGGCAAATCCTTTCACCATAGATTCCATCAATAGCAATGCATTTGCTTCGTCATTGTTCAACAGTACAGGTGGCAAAAAATATCCATCAACAATAAAATAACCTTTATTCGGTTCTACGCCAACCGGAATACCTTGCTCGCAGATTGCTTTCATATCTCGGTAAACTGTACGTTTACTAATTTTAAACTTATCTGCAATTTTTTCCGCAGAGACAAATTTTTTTGTCTGCAATAAGGTAATCATTCCTAAAAGCCTGTCGATACGGTTCATAAATAGTTATTTCAAATTCCAAATAACAAAAAACAAAACCTAAACGGAAGCAAAATTAATATTATCTTAACTTTTACAAAATTGCCCGTTAAATACCTGCAATTCATATTTATTTTGAACTTTCCATTCCATCAAATTGTCTTTCACACATACTTCTCTTTTTAGAAAATGGAAAATCAACAATCATTACTTGTTAAAATGGCATTAGATGCCTGGAATACACAATCAGGCAGAACAGATAAACTGCTTCAGGCTTTATCAGATGAAGCCCTTGCAGAAGAAACAGCTCCAGGCAGAAATACAGGAATTTATTTATTGGGACATCTTACTGCTGTGCATGACGCAATGCTTCCTTTGCTTGGCTTAGGAGATAAATTTTATCCGCAACTGGAAAATATTTTCCTCAAAAATCCGGACAAATCTGGTCTTGAAAAACCTTCGGCAAAAGAATTGAGAACATACTGGAACAATGTGCAGTCAGCATTGGCAACACATTTTAACCAACAGCTTCCTTCCGATTGGTTTTCGAAACATTCATCTGTTTCCCACGAAGACTTTCTTAAAGAACCGCACCGCAACAAGCTTAGCGTATTGATTAATCGTACAAATCACATGGCATATCATTTAGGACAAATGGCATATCTGAAAAAATAATCAAACATATGTATCCGATAAAGGTTCGGTGTTGGTATCAATATCGAACCTTTTTATTTTATTCATGTCATAAAAACTTTATTTTAGTTACTAATTACATCATTACTTTTACGCATTAAGATGCTATTGATTTATGCATAACGCACTAAGGAATTATATTAATAAATATTCTTCAACAACAATTTCAGATGATGATTTTGAGCAGATTAAAAATGCTTTTGTTTTAAAACGGTTTAAGAAAGGTCAGTACTTATTGCAAGAAGGTGACGTGTGTAAATATTTTGCATTCATTGTTAAAGGCTCTGCACGACAATACTCCGTAGATACAAAAGGTGTTGAACATATTTTACATCTTGGTATTGAAAACTGGTGGGTTGGTGACCGCGAAAGCCTTAACATGCTTACGCCATCGAAATACAACATAGATGTGCTGGAAGATTCAGAAATTTTGTTAATTACAGTTGAAGACATGCAACGGCTGACAGATACGTTACCGGTAATCGGTAAGATGATCAATACCATGAACCAGCGTAATGTAATTGCATCACAAAAAAGAATTCACGATGCATTGAGTTTAACAGCAGAGGAACGATTTATCGAATTAATGAAGAATCAACCGGATTTTTTAGAACGTTTTCCGCAAATTATGCTGGCTTCATATCTGGGTATTACACCAGAAACATTTAGCAGAATCAGAAAGAAAGTGTTAAAGTAAGTCTAATGCTTAACGCAGCGATTCCTTCATTGCTATTAGTGCTTGCTAGCAGTGTAAAATGTACAAGTAAAAAATTAAAATTAATTGGCGAAGCATCATAATTTATAACTCATCATTCATAATTACCATTCACTTGATATTTATCAAGCTACTTTCTTATCATTTATCAATTTATTTCTTCTTTTTACACTGTTACTTTGTATCAACAAAACAGCAAAGTAATCTGCTTACTTTTTTGAGAAAGGTAATTACAGCAATGGAAAAGGCAATCGTTACAAAATATGGTGGTATGAATGCAAAAGTGGGAACGCTTTTGGTGAACCGTCTGATGCCGAACAGGTATATTGAAGCTGTAGGTCCATTTGTATTTCTGGATCACTTATATCCTACTATTCAAAAGCCTAAGACACCTGCTCCACCAACCGGAGCGTTTGCTCATCCGCATCGTGGTATTGCTACCTTCAGTTATATTTTCAGCGGTGCGTTAGAACATTTCGACAGCAACGGACAACATGGTATTGTTGAAGCCGGTGGTGCACAATGGATGAAGGCTGGTAATGGTATTATTCACGATGAGCATTTCAGCCCGGGTTTTCAGGAACATGGTGGTATTATGCATGGCTTACAATTCTGGATTAATCTGCCTGCGAAAAACAAAGCAGAGAATCCGGATTACATGGCTGTACAGTCAGCAGATATTCCGGAAGTACTATTACCGAATGATGCAGGTATGATGCGTATTGTCATTGGTTCATGCGGCGAACATAAATCGCCCGTAAAAACATTCAGCGAACAGTTTATGTATCACATAAAATTAAATCCGAAATCGAACTTTATACTGAATACAAAGGAGCAATATGAATATGCAGCATTTGTTCCTACAGAAGAAGCAACAATTAATGGTGAAGCAATAGGCAAAAGCGAAATTGTAGTATTTGGCAGAGATAACAACTCCATTAAATTTTCAAACAATACTATTACAGAAACAAATATTATCCTATTTGGCGGTGAGCCGTATACAGAAGCGATCTATGCAGAAGGACCATTCGTAATGAATACCCGTTTGGAAATCGCCAATGCATACAGGGATTTCTTTAACGGAAATTACGGCACTATAAATTATACACATTGAGGCAATGAATGATGTATCTACAAAAAATAAAAATCAAATTCATATTTAACGTTTAAAACAAATACAATTATGGCAACTACAAATTGGATAATCGATGCATCACACTCTGAAGTTCAATTCAAAGTAAAACACTTAGTAATAACTACTGTTACAGGAGGTTTCAAAGAATTCAATGGTACTGTTGAATCAGACGAAACATTTGAGAATGCGAAGATTTCTTTTGAAGCAGATATTTATTCAATTACTACAAATAACGATCAACGCGACGGGCATTTGAAAAGTGGTGATTTCTTTGATGCAGAAAAATTTCCTAAGCTTCGTTTTAAAGCAACAAAATTTGTTAAAAAAGGTGATAGTTTTGAGTTAACAGGAGATTTAACAATTAAAGATGTAACGAAGCCAGTGACGCTGGCTGTTGAATACGGCGGCACTGCAACCGACCCATGGGGTAATGTTAAAGCAGGTTTTGAAATCACTGGAAAAATTAACCGCAAGGATTTCGGATTAGGATGGAATGCACCGACAGAAGCAGGTGGTGTATTAGTAAGTGAAGAGGTAAAATTAATTGCGAATATTCAATTATTAAAAAAATAAATTTAATGTAGGCTTCGGTGATATGAACACACCTCCAGGGTTAGGTATTATAATACTCAATTGCGTTATTTTAAAAAACAATATTACCGAGCGTTACATTAGATTAAATAATTACAACACCAATTATAAAATGAAAGAGTCTCGCAAATTTGCGGGACTCTTTCATTTTATAATTAATATAAATGCAATCAATATTATAATGACTCTAAAAATGCAATAAGCGCTTTTCTGTCTATCTGATTCATATTAATAAAAGCATTTTTAGAAAATGTCCCTTCACCTCCATGCCATATAATTGCTTCTTCCAGTGTACGGGCCCTGCCATCGTGCATTAAAAAGCGTGCCTTGTTTACCGTTTGAATAAGACCAATGCCCCATAAAGGCGGTGTTCTCCATTCGCTGCCCGTTGCTAAATAATCGGGCCTGCCATCTGCTAAATCAGGCCCCATATCGTGCAACAGTAAATCTGTATATGGCCGTATTTTTTGATTACGTAAAGCTGATAATTCATGCGTGCCAGTCACAAAATATGGTACATGACAAGAAGCACATTTCGCCTGAGTAAATAATTCTTTTCCACGTACTACCAATGCATTTGTCCAGTTTCTTCTGGCTGGAACGGCTAATGCCTGGCAATATAATACCATGTCATTAAAAATATTATCTGTCATTTCAGGTGTTCCCCCGTTTGGCAAACTGCTGTACAACGTAATTTGTTGTCCGGTGAGATTTTCATTGGGAAATAAAGATGTTGTGATACCCATATCACCCAATGCGGCAGCGGCAGTTTGCTGCAGTAAGGTTGGTTGATTGGCCTTCCAGCCAAAACGACCAATCTCTGTAGCATTGGTCTGATAATTCCACACATAATTCGGACGTCCGGAAATACCATCCCCATCTGCATCCGATGGATCAGCAATACTTTCCAGATCCGAAACAGTTATTGCTTCCAGTAACCCCAGGCCTGGCAGCTGCTGCGCCAGCCTTGGGCTATACATAATACCATCAATATCTCCATATCCAAGATCCTTAAATGTATAGACAGGTGTGCGTAATTCGTATGATCCACCATCTTTATAATAACCGGTTGTTGTTACATAATCTACCTGAACAGTTCCTTCACGCGTTACTCCCAGTATAGCATTATTGCTTAATTGTGTACCATACTCACCATGCCCTAACGGACCACCATGTGCATCTGAACCGGCAATACTCAACCGGAACAGCAAACCATCCAGTTCTTCTGATGGAGAAGATGGAGGAGCGCCACGCCCGTCCATACTATGACAACCGGAACATGAACGTGAATTTAACAACGGACCTACCCCATCAACTAATGTTGTACTGGACGGCGCCGTTACCCAATTGGTATTAAAGAATGAATGACCTGAGCTGAATGAGTTTTTCTGCGTTTGAGTCAAGTTAGGTGCAACAAAGCTGAATGCACTACTGGATGCGTCAAACATTGTTGTACCTCCTCCTGATAATTCTTCGCCGGATGTGTCCGGAGCGGCTTTTGTGGTGCTTGGTACAGGATCATCTTTTTTACTATGATGGCAAAACTGCATCATGGTAACAGAAAGAAATAATATGACCGATAACGCTAAACCGGTTTTTTTAAACATCATTGAGCCTGTTCTTTTAAACATTTCTTTAAATCCAATATACTTTCTTATAAACAGAAAATTTTCATTTGGTAAAACTGTAACAATTTTACCAAATGAAAATTAAAAAATATGTATGATGTAAAAGAATCTCTTAATTTATAATTAATCCTAACGTTGCTCCTGCAAGCACAAATTGAGCAGCTTCAGCATGTAATGCATCAATCGCATTTTGCACCAGCATACGACTATCTGTATGCAAAATTGCCTGATCAAACGGAGGAGGAATAGCTGCTGCATCTGCAGTTGCCGTTCTTACTGCCGCTAATGTATTCGTATTAACAGTAGCTTTTGCTCTTTGAACTAAATCATCGAGTCCGTAACCATCGATAACTGTTGAGCCATCTATTCGAATATATCTGCCCATGTATACATTCGAAATTCCTCTCTGGCCTAAAATAATATCATTATGTGTTTGATCACTAAAACAAGATTGCTCATGTTCTTGTCCAAGTCCGTCACCCATGCCCGGGTCTGCATTATCTAATGCAACCTGCATACGCTCAACAGAAAGTTCTCCATTTGCATATCTGTAAGATCCTGTCAGAAAATTGCCGATTGATGCATCCGCAGAAGCAACAAACGATGCTCTGTAGTTATTTGACGATCCCGTTTTCCAGTCTTCTTTTAATGTTGCAAGATTATCGATAATCAAATCAATACATGCTAATAGGTACTGCCCTCTTCTTTTTGGATTGGAAGCCGTACTATCTGCCGTTAACAAATAATCTGTATATGGTCTCTCTCCCGGTCCGGTTGCATAAAAATCCTGTCCCCACAACAAAAATTCTACCGCATGGTATCCACAAGAAATATCTTCATCGCCAGCAGTAGCATTATTATTAATTAACATATCCTTATCAATCACAGGAAAATCTTTTGGATCATTGATAATACCTGTTTCCATTACTGTAGCACCTGCTGAAGCTTGTGTATAATCAATATAGCTTTCATCCAGTGGCCAGGAATTCAAATAACCTTCCAGACCTCTGTCATCATCTATCGGACCGCTTGCAAAACGGAATGCTTCACTCTGAATATATGGAATACGTGCATTTATATATGCCGTTTTAACAGCCTCTAAACCAGCTGCAGACGGTGCATCAACAAATGCCTGAGCTGAAACTTTCAATGTATTTGCAGCTATCCATGAATCATCATATGTAGCATATACAATGGTTGCATAATTATCTACAACCTTTTGCTTATAGTATGTTGCAGAATCTGCAGCTGTAGGTATAGGTGCAGGATCGTTTGATTTCTTTTTACACGCAATTTGTGTCAGTAAAGCTCCGACAAGGGCTAACACGTATATTTTTTTCATTGGGAATAGTTTTAATAGTTTAATCAAAGTTAATAATATTTATTTAGACTTATTACAAATAAAGGGTAATAATCTGATTAAAATTATATACAACTAATAATCAAATTATTACTAACAATTAAAGAAGATTAATCACCATCATTGTCTGAAAATGTTATTTCAACAGCGATTGCCGTTGACAAATCGACTTTGATGTTTTTTAACAGAAGTGTTGTTTCAGTAAATACGTTTTCAATCAAAACTTTTTTGTTGGCATCGGAAAGAGACTGAGAATAGGTTTCAGGGATGGCGTTTACTTTATTTATTACAACATTAAACTGATTAATAATAGCTGTATTAACGGATGCCTGATTAATCGCAATTAAATAATCATCAAAACCTGTGCTATCTACACCAGCAACAGTTTTGCCAGTATACATATCTCTCATAGAAATAATCGCTTGTTTCATTAAGGTAAGAGAAGAGTCACTGTAATATCCTTCTGACTCTTCCGGATGAGAAGCATTATAAGAAGGTGCTGAACCAACGGCATTATATGCACCTAAAGGAATACCAAGTTTGTAATTTTTAAAATTATCCAGTTCAAGTGCCATCTGGTTTAATAATGCAGATGTTGAGCTACTCACATCTGTTCCATTTAATGCTTTGAAAACAGACAGATAATTACTTCCGCTGATCCACTGACTATATACTGTATTTATTTTGTTTGTAAGATCAGCAATTACATCGTTCAGGTATTTTTTTCTGTTTGAAGAGTTATTGTATGAATCACAAATATCCTGTGCACTTCCTGTTTTACTGAATAATAAATAATCAATTGCTGGAAACCCACTGAAACTGGCACTCGAGGAAGAACTGAAATCATAACTTCCGCTAGTAATATTATTATTAATTGTTGTGGCATTTGCCGGAAAAGCATTTACCTGAGTTGTAACCAAATTATTCACATCTGCGGGACCAAACGCGAACTGAGAAACCGTTTCCCAGCTTTTATATGCTGCAAGAAAATCTGCTTGCGCGGCGGCAAGATTGGTAGTAGTAGGTGTGTTTGTGAACGTTGAGGCCGAAGAGGTAAGCGTACTCATTTTTGTCTTCAAATCTAAATAACGTGGAATGATCACATTCTGACCCATATTATTTAAAAATGCTGTACGATCGTATTTGACAGATGTCGTTGTAGTATTATTCGACTGATTTGTAGCTGTCGGATCATCGGATTTATTTTTTTTACAGGAAACACCAATTACGATCAGTGCAACAAACGCAATCAATAAGTGCAGATGTGGTTTTTTCATTGGAAATACAGGCAGTTTTAAGATTTAGTTATTTTCCTGAATGGGGTAATCCCGGAATTGTTCATAATTACTATTTAGATTCTATCTAAAGTAGCTTTCAAAGGTAAAAGACGAGAATCAGATTGTCAAGAAATTTTTGAAGTGAATTGAACCTTTTTTTAAAAAAGTATTTTTTTAAATATTTGTAAAATAGATAATTATAAACAAACCTATTAATATGCGCGCGCAAAATATAGGGTTCAATTCTGAAGGAATTCTGTTTGGAATAATTATAAATAAGCCTTAGTATTGAATATTATTTATATTAAATCTAAATAAAAACTGCCTTAAAAATGAAAAAATTAAGCTTTCTATCTATTAGTTTTTTGCTGGCAGCTGTTGTAGTATCTTCTTGTAAAAAGAAAGATTCTGACAGTCCTGCACCAGCAACAACATTTAATTACACTGTTCCGTCAACGTACCGTTCCTTCAATAATGTAGATTATTCTGAAGTAAGCATCCGCTTAAATATGGCAAAGTCTATAGAAACGTATTTAAAGGCTGCAATACCTCCAAGCGGTACTTATCAGCTGGATTCAATGAAATTGATCGGTATGTTATCCAATTCAGGCAGCCAGTTTACAGATTCTACATACTGGAATGCTTTATCTATTTCATTAGAAGATCAGATAAACCCATCTGCGAAACTTGATGTTGAAAATATCTTAAAAACATATGCCAAATCCAGTGCATCTGTAGTACCTGCAAGCAGAGGTATAGCAGGTTTGATGGCAAGCACTGCAAGCCCTTCTAAAAAAACATTATTTGATACATCAGGTGTAAACGGTGCACAAACTTTCCAGAAAGCATTGTTTGGCTCTTTGTTTGTTTATCAAATCAATAACACATTAGCAAACCTTGGCGGAATTGAATACATAGCTCCCACTGCTGGTAAAGCTAACGTTATAGAGCATGCATGGGATCAGGCATTTGCATATCTGGGTTTCCCTGGCCAATATCCTGTAGACTCATTATCAAACGTTACATTTATTGCTGCCCACAAAGCATCTTATTATTATATTGCAAATTATGCATCACAGGTTGATGCAGGCGGTAAATCACAATTCATCCCGAATCTTGTTAATGCATTTTTAAAAGGTCGTGCAGCAATCTCAAACAATGATTATTTAACAAAAAATGCGCAGATTGAAATTATCCGTGATCAGCTTGAGCAATTCCTTGCTGCCTGCGTAATTCAGGAGATCAACGAATTATTGGCAAACGGTGGTTCCAAATACAATGATCCCGCTGCAAAAATGAGTTCTTTATCAGAATCGCAAGGTTTCCTTCATGCAATCCGTTATAACCTTCCATTCAGTAAAAAAATCACAAGCGCACAAGTTGAAGATCTGTTGAGCCATTACCATACAAGTATGTATGATAATATCACGGTAGATGACGCTAACTACATCAAAAATACAATAAGCTCCATTTACGGTTTTGATGCTATAAAAGATAATTTATAATAGCTTCCTTAAAAACAAAAACCTCTGCTGATATATATCAATAGAGGTTTTTGTTTTTTTACTACATACCAAATTATGCGTTCAGATAAACGTTGTGGTCAGATAAATTAATTGTGTATATTACTTCTTACAGCTATAGTTTCTGCAATAATGCTGCTGGATATTAATTGCAGTGCATGATATAGCATTAATGGCAATAACACAACACCTAAAATTAACGGATCGGGAAATAATGCCTTACCCATAACAGCACCTTGTACCAGCGATTTTTTTGAACCGCAAAATAATACTGCAATTCGGTCTTCTCTGGTTAGTTTCAGCAATGTTGAAAGCAGATACATAAAGCCAAACATAGTTAAAAATATACTCAGCATTCCTGCAGATAACAGCAATAAATCTTTTATTGGAAATGAAGCAAACATGTGTCCCGCAAATGACTCGCAAAAAGATGTAAATACAATCAGTAAAATAATTGCTTGGTCAAATAAGCGTAATTCATTTTTAAACTGATCAGCTAAATAACCAAGCCATTTATTCAAACACAAACCTATAATAACAGGCAATAATACCTGAAGGCACAGTTTAATAACTACGTCCATTGTGTTAATCTCGGCATACAAATCACTTATAAACAGAGTCATCCAGATGGGCGTGATAAATACACCTATAATGCTTGATATACTGGCGTTAAATATAGCAGCAGGTATATTGCCTCCCGCTATTGAAACCATTACAACGGAAGAAGAAACAGTTGATGGCAGTACTGCAACATAAAAAACACCAAGCCATATTAATTTATCTGCAAACGTATTTCCTAAAAAATAATGAATGATTAATACAAATACCGGAAATAAAATAAATGTGGTTGTTTGGATTAGCATATGCAGCCGCCAGTTAAACAAACCATCTCTCATTTTTTGCGGACTTAATTTCAATCCATAAAAAATGAATATGATTGATACGCCGTATTGTGCAATATCTGATAGTGGAATGATACTGCCTTCTGCACCCCAGGATGGAAACTGTGAAGCAAGCAAAACAGCACCGATCAGACAAAAGAAAAAACCATTAAGTCCTGCTTTAGAAAGTGTTTGAAATAGGTGTTTCATATTCTTATTCATTGTAAAGTATATCTTCCGCGTTGATATATTTATCTCAAATATTGGTTAACTGTTTACTAATTTTGTGAATGCTTTTATAAAGGTATCTAACTTTGTTCTTGTTTCAACATCAGTAATATTTCCATTATCATCAAATTTACTTTTAATACCCCTGATCAACATAGTCGTATCTTCGGTAAAAACAGTTTCGACTGTTTTCATAACAAGTTGAAGCTCTTCATGCGCTTTCTCTCCGGAAGCAGACGCGGTAATTAATCCGGTAGCTTTTTTTGAAAATACAGTTGTTGAAACACACCATTCTATGGCATTTTTTAAACTTCCGGGCAGACTGAATACATACTCTGGCGTGCATATGATAATACCATCTGCAGATGCAATCTGGTGTCGCAAAGCAACTACCTGCTCCGGGGCATATTCACTATCCAGATCAGGGTTGAAATGCGGTAACCCGCTTAAGCCTTCGTAAATCGTAAAATCAAACATATCTTCCAGCGCATTTTCAATTTTCTGAACAAGCTTCAGATTCGATGAATGTGCGCGAGTGCTTCCTATAATGACGAATATTTTTTTCCTGCCTGCCATTGTAAATAGACTTTATAACTTATGCTTTTGATTGAATAAAGATACTATAAAAAACAACTGTTTTTTTCTTCCAGTACGCTTATGCTATTC
>FTDL01000109.1_pt1 | contig 17652 bp, 19 predicted proteins | sample 1639951 | NCBI WGS metagenome assembly FTDL01 (sample SAMEA3914869, study PRJEB12502) | metagenome | biome: forest; material: soil | place: USA | collected 2012-03-12 | depth 0.1 m
ATATAGATATAATTATATCTAAGAAAGGAGCTGTTACTATGATGGTTGAAATCAGTGCTATTATCCGTGCAGGAAAGTTTGACGACGTTCGGGATGCATTACATGCCATAGGAGTTGAGTTCTTTATTTTTTTTGATGTAAAAGGCGTAACCTTTACCAAAGAACACAAAGGTTCTTACAGAGGTACTACAGTCTTTGATGCAAGCTCTATTTCCAGAAGAAAAATTGAAGTGGTAGTACCTGAGGTAGATGCTGCAGAAGTAGTTGACTGCATTAAAAAAGCGGCTACAACTGGTGTGGCCGGAGATGGAAAAATCTTTGTTAAAGATGTGAAAACATCTGTCAGAATCAGCATTTGATTCTTTATAGAATTGCAGAAGTAGTAGTTGCAGCATCCACCGCTGTGTACTGATAAACATATTGTATGAGTACGTTGGAATTCTTTTTCAGGAATTCGATGCATACCGTTGTCTTTATTTAGAGATAACGAACGATACCCTTTGTTCTTTTTATTTAATTAATTAAAACGATTCGTATGCCAAACGTAACCCCCGAAATGTACGATTCGGTAATGCTTGTTAAACAGCAATTACTGGTCGATAGTTTGAATCATGCACAAGCTGCATTAAACGATTCACTGCACGCCACAAACGATCTCATGTTCAAGACACGAACCGAGCTGGCGATTACAAAAGACTCACTCGCAAATTCATCCTTTAAAGCGAACAATATCTGGATGATGGTTGCCACAGCATTTGTATTTATTATGCATCTTGGATTTGCTACATTGGAGTCCGGATTAACGCAGGCAAAAAATACAACAAACGTATTATTCAAAAATTCTATTGTGCCTGCTATTGGTATTATGACGCATGCAATATGCGGATTTAATTTAATGTATCCGGGTTTCGATATTGGCGCATCTATGGATTTTATTGGCTTTAAAGGCTGGGGCATTGAATTACCGGAAGGTGGTGAAACGTATGTGTACAATGCCGGAATGACTTTCTGGACGGACTTTCTGTTTCAGGCAATGTTTGCTGCAACATCTGCAACGATTGTATCTGGAGCAGTTGCAGAACGTATCAAGCTTTTTAGTTTTATGGTCTTCTCCTTATTCTTTACAGCGTTTATATATCCCATCATCGGCAGCTGGAAATGGGGCGGCGGCTGGCTCAACACAATCGGCTTTATGGACTTTGCCGGTTCAACGCTTGTACACTCTGTTGGTGGCTGGGCCGCACTGGCTGGAGTCATTCTGCTCGGTGCACGACATGGTAAATATGATAAAGGTATCATTAAACCTATACAGGGGCACAACATGACTTCAGCTGTGATCGGCACGTTTATGTTGTGGCTGGGCTGGTTTGGTTTTAATGGTGGTTCTGTATTGTCTGCTGAGCCTGGCATCGTATCACGTGTACTTGTAATGACATGCATCTCCGGCTCTTGCGGAGCTATCGGTGCGGCCTTTACGATTTACGCGGTCAATAAGAATTTTGATCTTTCTATGGTGCTAAATGGTATCCTTGCCGGACTTGTGGGGATTACAGCAGGTGCCGATCAAATGGGGATTATTGATGCAACTATTATAGGCCTTATCTGCGGATGCACCGTTGTTGGCTCTGTCATTATGTTTGATAAATTAGGCATTGATGACCCAGTAGGGGCACTTTCTGTCCATCTTGTTTGCGGTATCTTGGGAACATTAGCTGTTGGCATATTGGGAGCTAAAGCAAGTGGTGCACAATTTATCAAACAATTGATTGGTGTTGGCTCTGTTGCAGTAGCAGCATTTGGAGCTTCTTTTCTGATTTTTCTGGCAATTAAATATACCATTGGCTTACGTGTCGGGAAGGAAGAAGAGATCTACGGCCTTGATGAATCGGAACATTATATGGAAGCCTATCCGAATTTCATGATGAAATAAATGAAGTTCGGATCTGTGATCTGCCAAGGCAGCTAAAGGCTTTAGGTATAAAGATCAAACAGTATGTTCTTTCTTAAAAAATAAATAGCAGTATTGTTCTCTATTAACCATGGTTGTACAGGAAGAGCTAATCTTTGAATCAGAGGAACTCGAATCAGAACCGAAACGTGTCTGGTTTTCAGACATACTGAATGTGTCTGTAGCTGGTTCAGCATTAAAAAAATCTCTGCGAAAAGATTTATTGTCTGGGTTTGTTGTTTCGCTGATCGCACTTCCATTATGCATGGGAATTGCTATTGCGAGCGGCTTTCCGGCTGTCTCAGGAATTTATACTGCATTGATTGGTGGATTGGTCATCACATTCATATCCGGCACACATGTTGATATTAAAGGACCTGCCAGTGGTTTATGCATTATTATACTGGGAGCAGTACATGCTTTTGGAGAAAACAACAACAACCCTTACCCATATGTCTTGGCGTGTTTGTTTATTGCAGGTATTGTACAGATGTTATTTGCTATGCTTCGCTTCGGTGCATTGGGAGATTCTTTCCCGGCCTCAGCTGTACTGGGTATGATGGCAAGTTTTGGTATTATGATTGCGATCAAACAATTTCCTGTTCTGATCGGTACACAGGCACATGGAAAAACAGCGCTTGATTTATTAATTGAAATTCCTGCTTCGATTTCACACATGCAGAAAGACGTTGCCGTGATAGGCATTATCAGTCTTGGCATAATGATCGGAATGGGTTTCTTAAAAGGCGCCTGGACCAGCTATGTGCCCGCTCCGCTTGTGGTTATTGTTATTGCAATTCCGTTAAGCATTCTGTTAAATATCCACGGATTAGAAAACAGCGAAACAGGAAAAAATGAATATCTGGTTTCACTTCCCGGAAATCTGCTTGAAGGAATTATGTTTCCTGATTTTTCACTGCTGTTTTCATTCACTTCCTTACAATACATATTAATGATTGCGTTGGCAGGAAGTTTAGAATCTTTATTAAGTTGTAAAGCCATTGAAATGGTTGATCCCAAAAGTCGCAAATCGCGTTTGAATAAAGATCTTTTTGCAATCGGTGCAGGTAACTCGCTGTTGGCATTAATTGGTGGCCTGCCTATGATCTCGGATGCAAAAAGAAGTCTGATCAATGTGAATTATGGTGCACAGACTGCCTGGTCAAATTTCTTTCATGCTGTTTTTTTATTATTAATCGTAGTTGTCGGCGGCCCATTAATCCGCTTGGTGCCGCAGGCTGCACTGGCAGGTATTCTTATGTACATTGCATATAAACTTGCTTCTCCCAAACAAATGGCTGCTGCATATAAAATCGGCGCAGAACAATTGGTTGTATTTATCACAACAATGTTTATTTGTTTGTTTGCTAATTTGCTTTGGGGAATTCTTGCCGGTATTGTATTGGAGCTGACGATCCATGCCTATTTTGGCGTAAAGATGAAAAGTCTTTTTAAAACGAATGCTGAACTTGAACAAAAAGGTATTCATAATTATACGTTACATATTTTTGACGCAGCAGTTTTTTCAAATTATATGGGAGTGAAAAAATACCTGCAAAAGCTGCCCGAGTATTCAAACGTTACCTTTGATTTTTCAAAAGCAAAAGTTGTTGATCATACTTTTCTGGAACATCTGTATTATCACGAAGAAAAAATCCGAAAGAAAGGCGGACAAATTGTATTGGCAGGCCTTGATCACCACAAACATTTAAGTGATCATCCGCTTGCATCAAGAAGAATTGTTGACACCGAAATACAGACCGAACGGCAGGAGCAACTTCAGAAGTATGCCGATAAACAAGGTTATTCATTCGACCGCCGCATTGTATCAAATATTACCAGGCTGGATGATTTTCTTTCTACAAAACTCATTCAGATCAAGCAGCAACGAAATGTAATTATTGGCAGTCAATACAATATTCCTTTTGAAGTATCTGATTTAATGTTGCTGCATAACAACGGAGGCAGAGTACATAACATCAATATGACGAATGTATTGTTCTCTATTCCTGACATGAATATTCCGGAATTTATTTTAGAGCCGGATGGTTTTACGGATGATTATAAAGATTCATCTGGATACAAAGACATTGATTTCGTTACACATCCGGCATTTTCCTATTATTATATATTGAAAGGTCCGCATGAAGAAGCTATACGTGCATTTTTTACTAATTCGCTGATTCGTTTTTTTGAAAAGAACAAAGGATTCCGGTTAGAGTCAAAGCACAATATGATTTTTCTTTATAAGAAAGCGAGACGCATTAAACCTGAAAATATGAATACACTTGTTGATTTTTCCAAGGCCTTAATTTATGAGCTGTATGTTCAAAAAAATCTAAGTATTAAAAATTAAAAGGGAGAACATTTTTGGTTCTCCCTTTAATAGAATTATTTCTCGCCTATCATTACAGGAACTTCACCGTTTGTAATAATTATTTTTGAATTGTTAGACGAAGATAAATGCTTCATCATATCAATGTATTTATATTTCAAACCAGCTGGTGTCATAGCCGAGTTGATAATATCCTGAGCTTTTTTTATACCTTCTGCTTCAACAACTATACGTTCTGCTTCTTTCTGCTGTTTCTGGATCACATACTCCATCTGCATTGCTTCCTGCTGCGCCTGTACTTTGTTTTGAATTGCTTTCGTGATCTGTTCCGGCAATACAATATCTTTTAACAAAACAGCATCTATTATAAACCCGTATTTATTTATTGCTGCAATCATTTGTTCTTTAATCGCGAGCTCTATTTTTTCTCTTTCTGTTGAATACAATTCTGTTGCATAATATTTAGCGGTGATTTCACGTGTTGTTGCTCTGAAGTTTGTCATAATTGCAACCTCTTCAAAATTTTGTCCGAAGCGAACATACACAGCTTTCGCACTATCCGGGTCTATATGATACAGCAAACTTAATTCAGCATTAATGCTCAACCCTTCTTTTGTTGGTACAATAAGTTGATTGTATACTTCTGTAACACGAACATTGATTTTAATGATTTTTGTTACAAACGGATTGAAAGCTTTTGATCCGCCCAAAATAGGTTGTGGCTTGATAACACCAATTTTTTGAATCATGCCAACTTCGCCGGGGCGAACAATGGTGCAGCTTGACAATGCTATCACTGCAGCTGCAATTATTAAATATATGTTTTTCATAATATGTATTGGGGTTATTTGTTTAGGTGAAACTATTTATAAATTATGTTTGAATTCTGTAGACTTGTTTTTATTCAGATAATAAAACTAAAACATTATAATATATGCAGTATCTGTTCAATCAAAAAAATCTGTGCACATAATTTTTATACATCCATTTTCCCGAATAACATGCATTATATTCGTCTCTTAATTTACAGATCTGAATTGTTTTTACAATATGCCTGAATTAACCTCTACGTAAGTTTTAATTATATCTTAATACATTACATACGGCTATGAGTTATTATGCTAATGATATTGTGTGAAACATTTTTATCTTTGTGTATAATTGATTTTAATGGGTTTTATTATAATCCTGTTCTATGAAAAAAAGTTTTTCTTATCTGCTCATCATAACTCTTTTTACTGCATTAATTTGGGGCATTCTTGAAAAAGGAAAAGAACTCGTCTCTCAGAAAACAAATATTGCAGAGCATGTTGCAACTATCAAAAATCCTACTACTGAAACGTTTCTGTCTCAGTTAACACATAGCATCAAACATCCTATAAGTCTGTTGTTTCTTCAGATTATTCTTATTCTGACAACAGCAAGATTGTTTGGCACGGTCTTTTCTAAACTCGGGCAGCCTTCTGTTGTTGGAGAAATTATTGCAGGTATTTTTTTAGGCCCATCAATCATAGGGTTACTCTTTCCTGAATTTACACGCTTTGTTTTTCCGGCAGACTCTTTAAAAAATTTACAATTCTTAAGTCAGATTGGTCTTATATTTTTCATGTTTATGATTGGTATGGAACTGGATCTTCATAAGATAAAAAACAAAGCCAAAGATGCGTTTGTCATCAGTCATTCCAGCATTATCTTTCCTTTCTTTTTGGGAGTACTGCTTTCTTATTTTATTTATGAAAAATTTGCTCCGGCCAATATAAGTTTTCTTGTTTTCTCTTTATTTATGGGTATTGCCATGAGCATTACTGCATTTCCGGTACTGGCACGGATTGTACAAGAGCGCGGCCTCACAAAAACGCCGCTTGGTGTTATGGTAATTTCATGTGCTGCCGCTGATGATATAACAGCATGGTGTATATTAGCTGTAGTAATTGCAATTGCAAAAGCTGGTACGGTAACAAGTGCGCTATATACAATCGTTCCGGCAATCGTTTATATTGCTTTAATGTTATATGTTGTTCGGCCCTGGCTGAGAAAGTTTATTACGCTCTCAGGCAAAGCAGAAACCCTTGACAAAACATTGGTTACTGTAACATTTTTTGTACTGCTTGTTTCCTCTTATATAGCAGAAGTAATCGGTATTCATTTGCTTTTCGGAGCGTTTCTAGCCGGAACAATAATGCCACAAAGTATAAAAATAAAAACGCTGCTTACCGAAAAAATAGAAGACGTAAGTGTTATTGTTTTTCTTCCGGTCTTCTTTGCTGTTACGGGTCTGCGTACACAGATCGGGTTGCTGAATGAAGGGCGTCTATGGATTACCTGCCTCTCTGTAGTTTCTGTTGCTGTAGTAGGAAAATTTGGCGGCAGTGCTTTTGCTGCAAGACTTGTAGGACAATCCTGGAAAGACTCTTTATCAATCGGCGCATTGATGAATACGCGCGGATTGATGGAGCTGATTGTATTAAATATCGGTTACGATCTTGGTATCCTTTCTCCGGAAATATTTGCTATAATGGTTTTAATGGCTGTTGCTACAACCTTTATGACAGGGCCATTATTAGATCTTATAAAATATCTGTTTTTTAAATCTGCAACTTCTGCGAGAGTGGAGAATGCCATTAAACATAAAAGAACAGGGCTTGTATAGAATGTACATACATTTTTCTGCACATAATATAAAAGCTTAAGAGCTGTTTGCATTTTAAGCTTTTTGTCTTAAAAACGTATACCTGCGTTAAGACCCAGCCAGAAAGGATTGTAAATACTTTGTCCGTCTTTTACTTTAATGTTGTGCTGATATACAATTGCTTTGCTGGGAATCATTTTTGAACCAACAGTGCCGTCCGGATTTATATATTTAGAAAACGATGCATTAAATGTTGGACCGGCAAACAACGAAACCCGCTTTGACAAATTTAATCCCAGAATAATCCGGAGCTGTCCCTGTTCGTTCATCTTATTTGTGAATGCTTCATTTTCATTTATGTGCATGGCTATAAGATCAAAGGAGATTGTTGAGTTTTTACTCATCTGCACAGTAGAACCCAGGCCATAACCCAATGTCCATCGGTAGTTTGATGAGTTAAAATTTATTCCGAATTGAAAAATATTGTACAGCCCTTTTACACCGCTTTTAATTAAAACGTTTGCACGGGTTGTTTCAGAATAATATGCTTCGATTCTTCCGTAACCATTTTTACAAATAGATAATACACCAAAAGGCAGACCTTTGATTGAATCACAAATATTAATTAATCCCAGCTGAAAGCCTTTTACTTTATGTGCGTGATTTACCAAACCTATCTGTCCGCCATTGATTGTTCCGTTATGCTGATTCACAAGACACGCCAGTTGTACACCATCCAGCTGCTCTGTACCAACATTTACTGCTCCTGCAGTCTGCATGCCTAATGTTGCGCCATTTGCAACATTGGCAATACCGGCAAACTGCGCGCCAATAACTTCCTGATTTGTTATATTTGCAATACCGGCAAACTGAACACCACGGGTATATTCTCCTACAATATTTGTCACACCCGCAAACTGAACTCCCTGTACTTCTCTCCGAACAATATTTGCCAGTATGCCATATTCAAATTTAGATACAGCTCCATTATACCCAATAAGTAAATTTGCAGAATAATTATTTCGATATAAACCGCTTGTTAAACCGTGCGTGGCAATTGGATAAACACCTGTGAATTGAAAATTGTCCTGAATTAATAAGTCTTCGTTATAAGCAACAGCTGCTGTATCATTTGGGTGGCGTTGTTGTTGCTTGGCAAGCATAATACTATCCCGCAATTGCTTGTATTCGCGCTCAAGAGCAGTCTTAGCTTCTTTCCAGCTTTGTTTTAGTTGCGTTTTATTTAAAAATGACTGAATGGCAACACTATCTTTCTTTTGTACATACGATGTGTTCAGATCTGTCAAGCCTTTTGAATAAGAATTATCAAGTTGCCTTATTGCTTGTACACTGTCTTTGGGAATAAGTTCTAACGGTTTTACCTGAAGTGTGAGCGGCTGACTCAATGAATCTTTCGCAGAAGTTTTAGTAAGGGTATCTTCAATGGGTACAGGTTTTGCGTAAACATTTTTTGGGCTAACTGTGGGATGCGTTGTTGCCGTTCTTGCTTTCTTTAAAACAATCTGATTTCCGACAGCTCTGTATGTTATAGATGTGGATTTGAATAATTGATCCAGTACTTGTGCCAGGCTTTCATTTTGAGCGTAAATAAAAACGTGTCTGCTTAAATCTACCTGATCAGGTGAATAAGAAAAATTTACTCCGTAACTGTTTTTTATTTTTTTAAGCGCCTGCTCTATACTTATATTCTGGAACTGCATGGTTACCTTTTTATCCAGCACCTGCGCAAAAATAGCTTGCATAGAAATGAATAGAAAAAGCAATGTCAGATGAATTTTTTGTCTCATCTTTATTTTTTTCTATAAATATAATGAAACTCTTTTAAATATTATTTGCAGCCGTTGCCTTTTAACACAAATGTGTCTCCTTGTTTTTCGACTTGCAAATTCATCGAAAGAGCTAGTACCTGTAGAATCTCTGAAGGATTTATATTTTCAAATTCGCCTGTAAATCTGCATGTTTCCGCTTGTTTATTTTCAAGCTTCACATGGATATTTGCTTTGTTTTTTAAGTCAAATAATACATCTTTTAGCGGTGTGCCAACAAATGAAAGTAATTGTTTGTTTCTCCATGGTGCAGCATTTACAATTACTTCAGTACTTTTGTGTAGTCCGCCATAAATATCTACTGAACCTTTCATGCCTTTTGTCAGCATCAGCTCTTCGCCTGAACGGCTGTACTTTTCAAGTACTGCAACTTTACCCTCTTCTACTTCAACAACATCCAGAGAATCTGTAAGTCTGCTGTGTACCGAAAATGATGTACCTTTTACAATCACACGTGAACGGTAAGATAATACAGTGAATGGCTTTTTTGCATTTTTTCGTACTTCGAAAAATGCTTCGCCGTCTAAAAATACCATGCGTTCTTTTTCTCCATAAGAAGACGTATAGCGTAATGTAGTGCTATCGTTCAAATAAACCTTGCTGCTGTCCGGCAAATAAAACTCTTTCATGCCCTGATATGCTTTCAGATCTGTATAGGTTTCTTTAAAATTTGAAACGGCTATTTTGCTCATTACCCAGGTAATCATGATTAAAATCAATACCGCTGCAGCTGCACTTAAAAAGGGAGTCTGGCGCAAATGTGTCCAGAAGGTTTTTTTCTGAGATTGATTTGTCTGATCTATTGTCTGGCACTTAACTTTAGCCCATGCGGCTATTATATCAAAGTTCGGGCATACCTTTTTTTCTCTGGATACATTCCATGTTGTTGATACTTCATCAAAAAATTCAGCATGTTCGGCTTTCTCTGCTTTCCAGCTCAAAAGTTCCTGCACATCTTTTTCAGAAAGCTCGCCTTGTTTGTATGCAGCTATCTTTTCGTACCAGTATTCAATATGTTGAATGTTCGTGTGTTTCATCGTCATTTCAGTTATAAGACAAACTTCTGATGCCTTACCCCTATACGGAAATTATAAAATGTACAAGCTCTTCTGACAAAAGAAATGCCAGAAATAGCGAAAGCAAGTGTTCTCTCAGTATTCTGAGTGCTTTACCCATTTGATTTTCTACTGTTTTTACCGAAATCTGCAGCATTTCTGCAATTTCTTTATAGGATAACTGTTCTTCGCGGCTTAACATAAAAACAGTCCGGCAGCCGTCAGGCATTGCTGCTATTCCAGCATCAATTTTTTTCTGCGTTTCCTGGGCTTCTATAAGCAACAACGGATCGTCTACCGGAGAGCCGCTCGTTTCATTCAACACAGATATTTCTTCGTTTGTGTGTTTTTTTGTGCGCAAATATTCGTTAATGCTCCTGTTATAAACGGAACGAAAAAGATATGATTTGAAGGATGTTTGTATGGAAAGGGAATCTCTTTTTTGCCAAAAATTAATGAGGCAGGTCTGTACAACATCTTCTGCCAGATCTTTATCATGCACGATACGAAAAGAAAAGCGGCAAAGCTGCTTGTAATAAGTATGAAACAAGTCTTCAAAGAAAGCCTCCTGATTTTCAGCAGGCCATTCTTTTACATCATCTTTTATAGCTTTATGCAGGGTACTCATTTATTCAGTTTCATCCGGAGCAAGTGCATGTTTGCAGTGATATACAAATAAGATTCTGTATCGTCAAGAGCAACATTTGATGCGTGTTCTTTAACTTTTATTGTTGCAATATGTTTCCCTGCAGGATTAAAAACCCATATACCGCAAGGGCCCGAAGCAAATATATATCCTTCCCGGTTCATCTTTAATCCATCTGGTAAGCCTTTGCCTTTGCTTACAAAAGATGTTGCATCCATAAATATTTTCCCGTTACTGAGCTTGCCGGTAGAATCAATATCATATACTGCCCAGATGGCACGTGCCGGATCAGAATTTGCTACATATAGCTTACTGCCATCGTTGGAAACAATAATTCCATTGGGCCGTGTCAGTGAATCTATTAATTGTTCTACAGAACCATTTGAGTTAATTCTATAAACACCTTCTTTTGTTTGTTCTTTTGAAGGATCGTTTTCTTGTTTTTCAAGACCATATGGTGGGTCTGTAAAATAATAATTGCCTTTATTATCTATACACACGTCATTTGGGCTGCTGAAACGTTTGCCGTTAAATGTACTTGCTAACGTTTTGAAATCTGCTTTTGGAGCATCCAGCGGAGCCAGCATTTCTGCTATACGGCGGTCCCCATGCTGAGCCAGAATTAATTTTCCTTCTTTGTTTAAACACAATCCGTTTGAACCTGTTTCGCCCTTGCGTACAACTGTATCTGTATAGCCCGATGGTGTCAGATAAATCTGTATGCTGTCTTTTTCAGACCAGCTATTAATAGTATTTCTTGGAACATCTGAGAAAATCAATTTTTTCTGGTCTTTTAACCACAATGGCCCTTCTGACCAAAGAAATCCTGTAGCAAGAATTTCTGCTTTCGCATCTTTTGAGAAGAATTTCTCTGCCTCCGGATCCAGAATCTCAACTTCAGTTAATGTGTCTGCGAGTGTGATCTGAGTATGTGTGGCAGGTTTTTCTGTAGTACAGGTAATCAGGCATATTGCCAAAAAGGGTATCAATAAACGGCTTGTTTTCATTTTACTAAAGTACATATTTTATTTTTATGCATACAAAATTCGTGTGCTGTTATATATTTGTCTTATAATTATAAAAAAGTTCCCAATAATAAAATTATAATTTTGTTGTTAGCCATTTTTCTACCTGTTTATCCGGAAGCATTTTGGTAATTTTTACAAGCAGGAAAGTAATCGTCAATGCAAACACCATCCGGAAAATGAATATCATTGTCCAGTTTGCCCCCATTGAAATCATAAGCAACGAATCTTCTATTAAACTATGGCAAAGTCCCATTAACACAAATGCATAAAAAACATCTGTTTTAGGAATTTCTTTTTCTTCTGTTTCTTTGATGATTAATGCGCCGCCATACAAAATTCCTAAACTTAAGCCAATCACTGTCATTGGAATAACTTCTTTATTAATTCCCATCAAACCCAAAATGGGCTTTAATCCTTCGCTGAATTTATCCAGTACGCCTGATTTCTTCAATACACGCATAACAAACATTAATGCCATAACAACGAAAAATACAATTATATATTTTTTTATTTCGCCTAAGATCCATTCTGCTAATGTTGGGTTTACAATTGTTTCAGGTTTCCATTGCACAACATTTGGCTCCTGAAAAAGATCTGTTATATGCAATAATTGATACATGGTTATGCCTGTCAAAATACCAAAACCAAACCGAATCAGAAACATAACCCATAATCTGCAGCCTGCTTTATGTGCAATCTGTAATTCAATCGGCAACGCATGTGCCATCAGCATCAGACTGCATAAAATAGACACTTGTGCGGTTGTTAATGAAGACGATATTGCCAGCGAGTAAAAAGCTATCATGCCTCCGTATATATTTGTAATCATAGTTGTTGCCCATACAATACCACAAGTGCCGGGCAAACCAATAATCTGCATAAGCGGGGCAAGCGCCTCACCAAAGAGTGTTATTAAACCAAAATACTGAAGCAATTTTACAACAATAGAAATGGGGATCATGATTTTATAAAGACCTATTGCTGATTTAGTCGTGTCTTTTAATAAACTCTTAAATTCGTTTAGCATATCGTAGAAGCAGAAACAAAAGTATGCAGATATAGATAGATTTTCCAAGAATCTTCAGAGAAAGAATCACCAGGGCTATAAAATGAAAAAGCGGACTACCGAAATTTCAGTGGTCCGCTTTTTCATTTTATATTTCTTTCAGTGATATTATTCCATTGCTTTAAGTAATTGTTTTTTTGTCTTATACCCGATATCATCCCAAACAAGTTTTTGGTTTTTATAAATCTGTACGGTTGGTAATGATTCAATCTGAAAGTGCTTTGCAATAATCTCATTCTGATCTACATCAATACGAATTACAATTACTTTGTCTGCCATTGTTTTGGAAATTTCTTCCAGTGCAGGCTCCATTTGCTTACAAGGTCCACACCATGTTGCATAAAAATCAACCAGAACATATTTATCTGTAATAAGTAATTCTTCAAATTGCTGCACGGTCATTCCAGCCGGAGAGTCTTCAACAGTTGTATCTGAAACGATAGATAAGTTTGCAGATTCCCAGTTCACAATACCACCATCAAGCTCATAGATTTCTTTGAAACCAGCGTCGTGCATGTATTCAGATGCTGATGTACTGCGGGGCCCTTTTTTACAATAAACTAAAGTCGGCTTGGTTTTATCTAATGCGGCAAGTTTTGATTTAAATGTTTCTGTATTCTTCCAGTCAATATTTATAGCATTTGCTAAATGGCCCTGAGAAAATTCTTCCGGTGTGCGCACATCAATAATCTGTGGACCGGCAGATTGTTTGATCTTCGACTCAAAATCTGCTGCAGAAAGTTTTGAAACAGAATTTGCTGCCTGTGTCTCTTTGTTTGAACAGGAAAGCATTATGGCTACGCTAAAGAAAAATCCGAAGAAATATTTTATCATTTCAATAGTATTGTTTCGTTTATATACTATACTAATCTACGTGTTTTTATTCTATTGAACAAAGTATTCGCATTCAATAGCAAATAGCAATAATTTATGTGCTAATGCGGATTTTCAGTAATACCAGCAACCGTCCAAAGATTAATGTAGTAACTTACGATGAGTTAGCAAAGAAAATTTATTTTAAACTATAATCATATCATCAAAGTCCGCTTAGATTAATATGTAATTTGGAGAATCAGAAATATTCTAACGCAATAAATAGTAAAAGACTGATACCTGCGTATCTGCTTTATACTATTTTGAAAATATATATTAATTAAAACAAGTTGACAAAATAGTATTCGTATATAATCTTATTACCCGCGTATAATACGTAACAATACAGCAACAATAGCAATAATTAAAAGTATGTGAATAAGACCTCCCAGATTATAGCCCAGATAACCGATAGCCCAAAATACAATCAGAATAAGCGCAATAAGATAAAGTAGATTTCCCATGATTATTAATATTCGTTTATTTTTAGTAGTTGGTTTATTTTTAATAATCCATAAAATAACAAATCGACTGACACCTTTTCTGCTAGCTGAATAACACGCAGAAGAATGTATCAGTCGTTTTAAAGTGGTATGTATAATTAAGATCAGTGTATCTAAAAATATATTCCATTATTTATTATTTTTAATAGTAAAATCTTTAAGCGATTGGCCAAGATTACTCATATCTCTGCTGAATTCTGCTTTAGCAATTTCCCACTTTGCATAACCCTCAGCCTGATAGGTATCAATCTTATTTTTTAATCTATCATTTGCCGCTTCAAGTGCCGCAACTTTTTCATTATATGCAGCTTTTGCTTCATTGGCTTTGTCGGCACGCAACTCTGCTATATGTCTTTTGTTAGATTCATATTCTTTGTCCATCTCTTTTTTATAGTTTTTGATGTCTTCTAAATATGCTTCTTTATCCTGATTATATTTTTCTCTGGCTTCTGCTACATTTTCAGATACATTTTCAGTATTACTTTTAGAATCCATGCAGCTTGTGATTATTGACCCGATTGAGAATATAATCACAGTAAGTATTACAATTGAATGTGTCATTTTCATAGCTGTAAGTGTTTAATGTATTATTGGAAAAGATTTTTAAAGATTTGTTATAAACAACAGAAGCTTTTGTTTGTTTATACCAAGTTTTGCTTCCAATCTGGCAAGCAATTCTTCCTGCTCGCCGGCTTGTAAAAACAAATCATCTTCTGAAAGAAACTGAAATTTTTCCTTTAGCTTTCTTTTTGTAGCGTTCCAATTGCTTAATAATCTGCTTCTGTTTTCCATAACATTGCTGGTTAGTTTAGTAATACAAAAATGCTAAACTACAGACTCTGGAGTTTTACACAGAAACAGGATTTTATTACAAATATCCCAGATCAATCCTGTGAATTACTGTAAAAATATAAAACAGGCATTTTAGGAGAATAGACGAAATTATTTTCACTAAAATGCCTGAGTTTGAAAATAAACTACTGAACAAAAGATCCGTTTTCTCTTAAAATCAATTCGATTTCCTTTTTTTCAACACCTGATAAAGGTACAATCAATGCGTAATAAGAGCCGTCTTGCTTTAAATGCTTATAGGTTGTTGCTAAAACAATATCCGAATCCGGATATTTTTGTTTGATTGCGTTGTATACATTTTGGGGCAGCTGATCTGTTTTAATTTCCTGCCGCTCTTCAATTAGCTCTCCATTTTCTGAATAAATAATCCAGTTACTTTTGTTGTTTGAAACAAACACGGCTTTATATGTTGTTAAAGCATTATTCGTACTGCCAGCAAATGAGGTTTTTTTTGACCATACAACATCTGTTGCTTCTGAATGGGCTTTTTTAAATTCTTCTTTTATAACTGGTGGCACAGAAGCAGTTATTGTTTCTGTTTGCTGTCTGTTATTCCTTTTAGTAATATTTCTGTCTTCCGGCCTGTTAATTATAATGCTGTCTGGTTTTGTTTTTTGAACCGGAGCCGTTGATGCCTGCATATTCTTGTGTGTGCTGCATGATGTAATCAATGCTGAGAATATCATCAACGTAAGCATGGGAATAAGTGTGATTTTCATATCTGTAATTTTTAGAATTTTATTCAGATACCGCAGCTTTAAGTTTGTCTTTTTTAAATGTTTTTAAAACAAACTGAAGTCCTTTTTCTCCTAATGATTTAATCACGTCTGCATTTTTTGATGTTACATTTGTTACACCAGCCTGTACAGCAAATCCAAGTATGTTCCGGATTAAATTATGTGATCCTGCTACAAAGAGTTTCTTTGAAACAAAACCGGATGCTAATCCAATCACGTTGTCAATAATATCATTTTTAATATCTTTTGATGAAGTTGCCTGGTGAAAAGCTCCTTTCAAGAGATTGATTGGTTTTAAACTTTCATGCGTAATACGAAGCTGATCTTTGAGTTCTTTCAACTCCAATGCCTGACGTTTTTTTAACAACGCAATTGCTTCTTTTAAATTATCCTGTTCCTTTGCCATATCAGTCTTTTTTAAGCATTTCAATTATTACGGCATTTCTTATAGGTGTGCCAATCAACTTAAATCTGAAAATATATAAAAACAGTCCGATTAAAACATATATACCTGTTACGGTAAAAAATCCAAAATATGTCTTACCTTGCTGCTCGCCTATCCACAGGGCCAGGCCTACACTAAACGTAAATAGAAACAACGCAACAACCAGAAACAGTGTTAGCTTTATCGCAATGCCGGAAACAAGGCCAGACGCTTTATCAACAGCATTGAGTTTCAATAATGTGACAGTTGTCTTTCCATAGTCTTCCGCTTTTTGTATAAGCATTTCTATTGAGGATGTTGCATTGTTTTCCATAGCTTTATTTTTTTAAAATGAATGAATCTTAAAGATCCGCAAGTGTATTTTTGAATTCATTTTTTGCTTCGCTGTATTTAGATTTACCTTTTGCAACTAAATCTTCAGCTTCACTTATTTTACCTGCATATTTATCTTTAAGAGCGCAAAGAAACTCATCAAATTGATCTTTCAGATCAGAAATAGTGTCTTCGCCTTTGCTCAATAATTTTTCACGTGTTGCAGAACCCTTATCCGGTGCTAATAATGTTCCTACTAATGCACCTACGGCAACACCTGCCAATACGCCTAATAATACTTTTCCTGAACTCATAGTTGTACGTGTTTAAATTGTTTTTATATTATATAATTAGCTGATTGTTTGTTTAGACAACTTTGTTGCCTTGAATAACTCTAAGAAGAATGGCGATAATTGCTATCACAAGCAATACGTGGATAATACCACCTGCTGAATAAGCAAAGAAGCCGATAGCCCAGCAAATAATTAAAATAACCGCGATTAAATAAAGTAAATTTCCCATGGTTGTAAATGTTTAGATTGTGAAGTGTTTTTTGACTAACTGTTATTATAAAGAGAGCAGGCGTTACTTATTTTGCTTCACATGCTTTTTGAACTGCCATTGCATGGTCTAAATGTTTTCTTAATTCCGGAAGCATAGATGCTGCCCAGTTTCTGATATCTTCATCGCTTGAGTCAGTAGAAGCTTTCTCAAATAATTCAATTGCATCTTTATGGCCAGATACCATTTTGTCTGCATATGCTTTATTGAAATCTTTTTCAGTTTTTTCATCCAGTTTTGCATATTCATCTTTTGCATCCTGCGTAACTTCAGTAGGCACAGTAATAGATTTTTTAGCTGCTAATGCTTTAACTTCTGCTAAACCTTTTGTATGTGCTGTTATCATCATTTTGGCAAGCGCTTTCACATCTTTGTGTGCGCTTTTCTTTTCTGCAAGCTCGCCAAGTTTTATTTCTTCCATGTTGATTTCTGTAGCCTTAACTAAGAAGGTAGCATTTTTCTCTTCTTTGTTTTTAGCAAACTTAGCATCGTTTTGGTCTTCTGCTACGTCTTTTGTAACGCCTGTATGTTCTGCTGAGTCTGAAGCCTTATGTTCACTTTCTTTATGTTCGCATGATGCAATTCCAAAAATTACTGAAGAAGCAAAAATTACGTTTGTGATTGTTGTTTTAATGTTTGATGTTTTCATTGCTGTAAAAGTTTTTAGTTTGTTGTTTTGTTTTAATTAACATTACAAATGTGCATTTGAAAACAAGCTAAAGCTTTACACGAAATTTAAAATATGTTATATGATTCACATAAATAAAAAATTATTTTAATAGATAACATTGTATATACTTAGTATATATGTCTGA
>FTDL01000003.1_pt1 | contig 17403 bp, 5 predicted proteins | sample 1639951 | NCBI WGS metagenome assembly FTDL01 (sample SAMEA3914869, study PRJEB12502) | metagenome | biome: forest; material: soil | place: USA | collected 2012-03-12 | depth 0.1 m
CAAATGCCTCTCTTAGAGAGGCATTTGTTTTGATATAAGAATTATTTTCATCCAATTAAATATATAAGACCTGTTATAGCATTACACTCTACACTCTGAACTGTACACTTACCTAATTTTCAAGAATCTTAATTTCTGTCCGTCTGTTTAATTGTTTGTTTTCTGGTGTATCATTAGGAGCTACTGGTTTATCTTCCCCATGCCCAACATATATGATCCTGTCTGCAGAAATACCTTTAGCAATTAAATAATCCTTTACTGCGTGCGCTCTCGCATCCGACAATGTCAGATTTGCCTGCGTTTCGCCATCGCTGTCTGTATGGCCTGACACCTCAATTTTTATCTTTGGATTTTTAGTTAAAATATCTACTAATTTATCCAGTTCAATTTCAGATTCTTTTCTTAATGTTGCTTTATTTACATCAAAGAAAACGTTGTTCAACACAATGGTTGTTCCAATATCAATTTTATCCAGACAAATAACATCATCAATTTCTTTAAAACTCTCAAGATGCGGAATATTGATATTTTTAGAATAAAACAAATATCCTTTCGCTTCAACAGTAATCGCATAGTTTTTACCTGCCGGCAATGTAACTACATATTTGCCTGTTGAACTGTTTGACACATACTTACCAATCAGCTTGCCTGCTTCTATATCTGTTACGCTAATATTAGCTTGTAAAAAATCTTTTGTCTTACAATCTGCAATAGTTCCTTTCAACAATACCAGTGCGGCCTTTGCAACAGGTCTCTCAAGCATATATAAATCCTTATCACCTAAGCCTCCTTCTCTTGCAGAAGAAAAATACGCACGCTTATTATCTGCAGACCATACAAAATAAATTTCATCATCAACCGTATTGATCGGATAACCCATATTTACAGGCTTTGCAACAATCAGTACCGGGCTTGCAGCAATATCAATTGTAGACTGAAATATATCAAACCCTCCCATAGATGAATGTCCCTGTGAACTAAAATAAAATGTTTTACCATCTGCATGCAGATATGGAGAAAATTCATCTTCCCTGGTATTAATCTCTGGCCCCATGTTTATAGGCGATCCCCATGTGCCATCTATATTTTTTTTAGAATAATAAATATCAGTGCCGCCTAATCCGCCTTTTTTATTTGATACAAAAAATAAATAATTACCATCGGGAGAAAAATTTCCGCATGCTTCCCATCCATCAGTGTTAATTGACTTTCCAAATGAAACGGGCTTACTCCAGTTTGTGCCTGATAATGTACTGTAATATAAATCACCACCGCCATCGTCTTTATATACAATCATTGTTTGACCTTCAGCTGACAGACCTACACAGGCATCGTGACTTGCGGTATTAATTGCAGCTCCCATTTGTTTGCTGTTTTCCCATGTATTGTTAGCCAGCTTGTTAGAGATGTATATATCTTCAAAATAATGCCCATCCATTTCCGAAACCAACCCGCCGGTAGAATTAGGTCTTCTGGAAGTATATATAATCGTTGATTCATCTACACTAATTGCCGGATTATAATCAGGATATTCAGAATTAATGGCTGGCCCCAGATTTGTAATTGTCATTTGTACAGGCTTTGACATTAATAATTTCGCATTCTGACAATACGTAATATATTTATTGGTTTGTGTCAACAATTCTTTGTCCGATGTCCTCAGGCTTGCTTTAAAAGCATTTAAGCTTGTCAGGGCTTCATTGATTTTGGTGTTGGCATGATATGCCACTCCTAAATAATAATCCATCATAGGATCTTTAATCCCTGCGTTCTTTGCCGGAAGTAAATATTTAAGAGCTTTATCATAGCTATATGTGTTTATATAACACAAAGCAATGGAATAATTTATACCAGGATCATTTGGTGCAAATGTGTATGCAGATAAATATTGATCCAATGCTTTCAGATAGTTTGCCGCATCATAATAAACCTTACCTTCTTCCATATGATTTCTGGCTTCTTTCGGCATTGTCTGCGCAAAGCTTGTATTATAACCGGCAAGAAATAATACAGATAAAATAATAATGTACTTATACATCGCTTTAATTGCTATAAAAAAACTTATTATGTTAATTTACGTTCAAGATAACAGATACAAAAACGAATTTGCGAATGAAAAGGTTATTAATTGCTTGCATTGTGTTAACATGTTTATTTTCCTGTGCAGGCAAAAAACAATATTATTTAAGTAAGCGGGAAAAATCCAATCAGAAAGGGTACCACGCCAATACTGCAAACAAAGTTGTATCTGAAAACGAAAAAAACAGAGCTGTAAACCAAAAGGCTTCAGAAAAAAACAGACAGCAAACAAATGCTGCTGCTGCTGAAAAAGCTAAAACAACACACAAAACCCAAAAACACGGGGGAGAATTTAAATTCTATTTCCATTGATAATATTTTAACAATTGTTAAAATATTCAACATAAAAAAAGCTGCTTAAAAATATTTTAAGCAGCTTTTTTTATGTTGAATGTATGATTAATGTTTATAGAAACTCGGGCAAGGTAAGCGTCGCATTGGCTTGTGGTGCTTAACAGGCTTATGAATATAGGTAATGCTGAATTCATGAGAACCACCGGGGCCGGCTGCTGTAAGCTTTGAAATAGTAAGATCATAACTATAACCAAAGCTCCATGTTTTATACATCCATCCAATTAAGAACACAACAGATTCTCTGTTTGGTATTCCTTTTTCATAATGTTTGATAGGAATACCCCGATACCATACCCCAGCCATTAACTGATTATACATACCGTACAGACCCACATCCAGCTGATCAGCCTTGCCTTGCGATTTGTAATGAAATGTTGGTGTAACGCTGACTTCTGATTTATCTTCTGTATATGCTAGATATTTACGTTGAGAAATAGGTATTTTATATCCACCTGTCAATTGAAAATCCATTGGTAAATTATCTTTTGTTGAATTCGCAAAAGCCTGAGAAGGAGTATTTAAATGCTGTACAGAAAAACCGCCCCAGATTCTGTCTGAATATACAACTGTACCAGCTGAAAAATCCGGATATAATTGACTTTGAATACCTGTGTTATAATTTCCGATATTCGGATTATAACCTGTCGAGTCGTTAAACTGGCTGGGATAGCGTAATCCGTTATAGTTTAGTGTACGTTGTACGCCAGTTGCCTGAAGCCCCATGCGCACCGTGAATGTTTTTGAAACAGGGATTTCGTAAGAATAGAAAAAAGAGAATTGAGTAGAAGCGTATACACTAGAGCCCTGAATATCTTTTAACACCTGAAAGCCTAAACCACTTTTATATTTGTCAAGATACGTATCACCTGAAGCATAATATGTTTGATAACTGGCATTTAATCCCAACCACTGTAAACGTGTCTGAACAGTAGCTCTTGGAGCATGTGCACTGCCTGCAAATGCAGGGTTATGAAACATAGGATTGGCATAGAACTGAGAGAATTGAATATCCTGAGCATAAACATTATTATACCTGCCAATGAGAATAGCCGTTACTAGGAATAAGAATATACGTAAGCTAATTGAACTAAACATGCATATTATATTTAGAATGAATTACGACCCAATATACGTAATTAAAGTACTTATTTCCCAATACGAATTTTATTGACAATAGTTTTTTTGTACTAAGAGATTCTGTTAATTTGTAATGACCAAAAAAATCTGGAAAATGTTTTTAAAGAAAATCCTCACCCTCATTCTAGCTTTAGCAAGTGTACTAATGGCTTTAAAACCAATGTATGGATTCTGTCAATCAGGTCTTTCACGTGCTGAAATTGAGACAGCTGCACAATATGATTTTAAAAATAAAGACTATTATCATGCCCTGCCGCTATTTTTATATCTGGACAGCATCTATCCGGATTGTCCTAAATATATGTTTCCGATTGGTGTAAGTTATATCAATACAACTGCTGATCACAAAAATGCATTGATCTATCTGGAGAAGTGTAAAACAAAAGCCAGCCAATATCCACCTACCTTATATTATTATTTAGGCAGAGCATATCACTTGTCCAACAGATTCAATGAAGCAATAAGTGATTATGATATTTGTCTTTCTAAACTATATAAATACAAATCAAAATATGATGATTTTATAAAAGATATCTATCGTGAAATTGAGATGTGTGAAAACGGTAAAAAACTCATACAAAATCCAATCACGATTGATATTGAAAATCTGGGACCTTCTATTAATACCAAATATCCTGAATATGGACCTGTATTAACGTTAGATGAAAAAGAAGTCATATTTACATCCTGTCGCCCGGAAACAACCGGTGGCTTAATAGATACAGAAGATGGTCAATATTTTGAAGACGTATATATTTCATCAAAAAAAGATTCTGTTTGGTCTGAAGCGAAAAATATGGGTCCTGCAATTAATACGAATGGACATGATGCAAGTGTCTCATTGACTCCTGACGGTCAGGAACTATTAATCTACAGATATGAAAACCATGACGCCTTTTTATTATCTAAGCTTGATGGCACTCAATGGAGTAATGCTGAAGAATTACAAGGTGAAGTAGATTCTAAATATTATGAACCATCTGCATGTTTGACAAAAGACGGTAGCTATTTAATATTCAGCAGCAATCGTCCGGGTGGCTATGGAGGTCTTGATTTATATGTATCAAAAAAACTTTTAAATGGGTATTGGGCAAAACCAATTAATCTTGGTTCCACTATTAATACTGTCTATGACGAAGATTCGCCTTTTTTACACCCGGATGGAAAGACGTTATATTTTAGTTCAAACGGACACAATTCGATGGGAGGATTCGATATGTTTTATAGTAAATCAACATCAGATACAATAACAGCCTGGGATAAACCAATAAACGTTGGTTATCCGTTGAACTCTTCTCATGATGATCTGCATTTCACACTATCAGCTGATGGGAAAAGAATTTATTTCGCTTCTATAAGACCTGAAGGATATGGCGATAAAGATATTTATGTTGCCAGCATTGAAGATTCTAAAGTACAGGATGTCTTAGTAGTTGTGGGTATTGTTCAGGATTCAATTTCTAAAAGTCCTGTTACTGCCCGTATTGAAGTAATAGACACAGAGAACAATTCAATTATTGGTATCTACTATTCAAATAAGACGACGGGCAAATATATTATGGCATTACCTGAAGGTGGCAAATATAAACTTTCTATTCAATCGGATCATTATAAAGTATGCGATGAAGTAATAACAACCAAAGAATTAAATGGTTACCAAGAACTTGAATCTAATATTAATCTATGTCCGGATAATATCAAATAATTGATTATCCACAGAAAAAAAACATATTTCATCAATATTACGTAAACGTTACCAAACTATCTAGTACTACGTACTTATGGAAACAACCTCTACTCAACTCATTCGTCTGTTTAATCTACCAATATATCTCCTGAAAAATATATTTATTTTTCAGGCATTAATTCTTTTACTATTCAATATTGAATCTCTAGCCGAGGGTACAGCAGAATTAACACCTACTTCTGCATCTGATAACCAGGGTGTACTACAATTCTGGGATAACAATGACGTAAACAGAAACTCTTTTACATTTGGATGCCCTTCAACAAAACGTTTATATTTTACTATATGTAATCCTGAAACAGTTTATTTCGGGATGAATTTTGATACGGGAGATATAACAGGTAGCAGTACATTATGGTATAGAATTATTTCACCGAGCAACACAGTAGTTTTTCCTACATCAGGGACAGGCTGGCAGCAAGTAACCAATACCGGTGCAGGTTCTATAGCCTCATGGGCACAGGCAGTAGCAGGTCCGAAAAATATTGTTGGCGGTACAGGCGGATATACACCACTTACATTTACGCCAGCTGAAGCTGGCAATTTTTATATCGAATTTTACAGAAAGAGTAATGCCGGTATGCCTACTGCTGCCAATACACCTGTAACAGGTATTACTGCCGCTCAAATCAGCACTCAACAAGTTGTAAAAACCCGTCTGCGTTATTTCGATTTAACGGTGACTGATGCGCCGAATGGTAACAGAATTAAGGGACGTTTATTTTCTCAAACCTGGGATATTAACGTAAATGCCGCTAACAATGCATTCATCGCTACTATGTTCGTTTATTCTGATGATGGTATTGTAACGGGTTTAAATTTCAATGGTATCAGACCTTTTGGTTTTACCATTTCCTGTAATTATACAGGTGTTGCTAACACTGGTAATGCGGCATTAGACAGAAAATCAATAGCTGCCAACTCTACGTATGCTCAGTATAAAATATTTTTAAACAATCCTGATCCGAATTGTTATTCCACAGGTATTTTCGGAGATGTTTTAAATAAAAACAATATCACCGTAACCGGTTGCGATGTTAATAACAGATGTATTAACGTAGTAGTAGACAAAGCCGGTGGAGCGGAATTATTATTAAATTTTAATGGTGTTGCAGGTTATCAGTCCGGAACGTCGGATGTACTTATTAAATATACATTAGCAGTAGGTGCCAATTGTATACCATGGAATAGTCGTGATGGTCTTGGAAATTTAGTTTCACCAAACACTGTACTGGACATGCGTCTTGATTATTTTAACGGTCTTACACACTTACCTTTATTTGACGTTGAAAATCACCCGTATGGATTTATAGTATCGCTTGTCAGACCAGCCGGTCCACCTCCTCTATTATTCTGGGACGACAGTGCACTTCCAAGTGGTAGTACAAACTTAGCCGGATGTACTACAGGAACGCCTACGCCTTCAACAGGTTGTCATGGTTTTGGAACTGTAACTTCGGGTACAACACCTGCATCAAGTAATCCAAAAATAACTGACTGGGGAAATAACACGACTATTAACACATGGTGGTATGCTAACTATATAGATGTTACTGCTAATTACAATGTACCAGGGAGTATTAATGTAGATGCAAACAGTACTACTACAGGAACTGGTTCATCCAATGATATCAATAGCTGCACGAATGCGGGCCCGATCCAATTAAACGGTTTGGTAACAGGTGCAACAAGTGGAACATGGTCTGTCAAACCAGGAATTACCGGAACATTTGCGAATGCAAACTCGCCGGTAACAACATTTACCCCTTCAGCTTCTGATTTAACAAAAACATCTATTTATTTATATTTGACGTCTACCGGTAATGGTTCATGTCCTGCTGTGAAAGACTCCATGAAAATAACTTTTATTGGCGGTCCAACAGTAACTGCCGGCAGTACGCAATCTGCCTGTGCCAATAATCCAACCTTAACACTTGCAGGAAATTATACCGTAGCATCCGGAATTATGTGGAGCGGAGGAGCAGGGACATTTGTTCCAAATAACACAACAAAAAATGCTACCTATACCCCAACTACCGGAGAAATAACAACAGGCTCTGTTAAATTAATAATTACAACAACGGGAAGTACTACTATCTGTCCGCAGGCAAAAGATAGTGTTGTGTTAACCTATACAGCTGCTCCTACTGTTAATGCAGGCTCTCCGGCAACAGTATGTGCAAATAATTCTGCTGCCGCATTGGTAGGAACAGCTACAGGCCAAACAAGTGTTGCCTGGTCTGGCGGATCAGGTACATTTACAACGCCGGGGAGCACTTCCACAACTTATAACCCTTCAACTACTGAACAAAATGCAGCTCCTACAACTGTTACATTAACATTAACAGCCAGTAAAGCAGGATGTAATTCGGTAACATCTAACGTTGCTGTAAACATCAACCCATCACCGGTCGTTACACCAGGGATAGATCAAACAATCTGTAAAAATGACTCTGTAAATCTTGCGGGCGTGATTAAAAATGCCACAGGAGGAACGTGGTCTGGCGGATCAGGAAAGTTTACACCCGATGCGAATACATTAACGGCGAACTACAAACCAAGTACAACTGAATTAGCAGGATCACTTGTTACATTAACGCTTACTTCTACAGGAAACGGTACTTGTAACGCTGTTAGCGGAACAATGAAAATTCATTTAACAGCAGCTCCTACTGCTGTTATTACAGGTCCTACAACATCTGTTTGTGAAAACAAGGACACTATAAGCTTATCAAGTACAATCACAGGAGCTACTGGACAAAAATGGATTGGTAGTGGGGGAACATTTGTTCCGAATACAACAGCTTCTTCATTAACATATATACCAACATCCACTGAAATATCCAGTGGATTCACAGGTGTAATATTACAAACAACAGGCGGTTCATGTCCACCGGTTTCAGATACTATCATTATAAGTTTTGTTCCGGCTCCGGTCGTTCATGCAGGCTCTCCTATCTCTATATGTGCAAATAATCCAACCGGAAAACTGGTTGGTTCAGTAACCGTTGTACCTACGGTTACATGGTCATCGCCTACAGGCGGGTTATTTTCTGCACCAACAAATCCGACTACGAATTATACTGCCACATCTACTGATATTACGAATGGCTCTGTATTACTTACAGTAACTGCAAACAAAGCTAGCTGTAATCCGGTTTCAGATAAGGTGCTTGTAACTATTACGCCAGCGCCAACAGTGACTGCTGGTCCTTCCAGAATTGTTTGTGCCAATAACCCAACGGCTACATTTAATGGTACTGTAACCGGCACAGGTGTTGGTGTTTTGTGGACAGGCGGCGACGGTACTTTTGGTTCTCCAACATCCGTCAATACAACATATACAGCAGGGCCTAATGATTTAATAGCAGGAAGTGTAACGTTAACAATCACAACAACGGGAAATGGAAATTGTGCGGCAGTTTCAAGTATAACTACCATGTCAATTACAGCTAAACCTACTGTTACACCAGGCTCTTATTCTGTTTGTGCCAATAATGCTGTTGTAAGTCTGAATGGTGCTGTAACAATAGCTACCGGCGGACAATGGGTTGGCGGTGCAGGAACATTCTCTCCAAGCAGAAATGTTTTAAATCCAACATATACACCTACAACTACTGAAATTAGTACAGGCACATTGAATTTAACACTTCAATCTACAGGAAATGGGAATTGTAATGCCGTAACAGGTACAGCCCCGATAACATTTACTGCTGCACCTACAGTTATTCCGACAACACCTTCTAAAGTATGTGCAGATGCACCTGTTGCTACAATTACAACAACAGAAACACTTGCAACAGGCGTAACATGGTCAGGCGGTTTAGGAACTATAGCGAATACAACTGCTCTGTCAACAACCTATACACCTACGGTAGCTGAAATAAATGCCGGAACTGTAACCTTAACTGTTGCAACAACAGGAAATGGTAATTGTTCTCCTGTCTCTTCTACATTAACTGTTCAAATAGCACCTGCACCTACTGTCAGTGCAGGCCCGAATCAAATTGTCTGTGGAACTGTTTCAACAGTTTCAAATTTAAGCGGGTCTGTAACCGGTGCAACGGGTGGTACATGGACAAAAGTATCAGGAACGGGTACTCTTGCCAATGCAAATAGTCTCACAACAACATATACGCCATCAAGTCAGGACATTGTTAATGGAAGCGTTACCCTAAAATTAACTACTACAGGTAATGGTTTGTGTCAACCGGTTTCCAGCACAATGACTATTACATACACTCCGGAACCTTCTATCAATGCGGGAACTGACCAAATTGTCTGTTCTACTGAACTTCCTATTAATCTTTCTGCAACAGGCTCTCCTGCGAAATGGAATACAAGTGGAGGTAGTTTTGGAAATGTAAATTCATTAGCAACTACATATACACCATCTGCAGGCGAAATATCAGCAGGTACTGTTACCTTGTCTATTACTACAACTCCAAGTGGTGCCTGTCCGGCAAAAACAAGTCAACTTACCGTTACAATCCCAGCCGGCCCGATTGTAAATCCGGGAGCAGCAAATCAAACAATGTGCGGAAGCTTAACCTCATATCAATTAAATGGTGTGGTTACAAATGCTACAGGTGGGATATGGACAACAAATGGAACTGGTTCATTCCTGCCAAATGCAAACACATTAAATGCTACTTATTCTCCATCAACTACGGACAGAACTAACGGGTCTGTAATCCTTACACTTACTTCAACCGGTAACGGATTATGTAAGCAAGTCTCAAATTCAATAACGTTATCAATTACTCCTGCCATAACTGTAAGTGCCGGTCCTGCTCAAACATTATGTGCAGATGTAAGTGGAATAACATTAAACGGTACTGTTGGTGTTGCAACAGGCGGCGTATGGTCTATAACTTCGGGAGCAGGCACAGTAAGCTCTCCAACAAGTTTGGTTACAACTTATATACCATCATTACCAACAGATCTTACAAGCGGAACAGTTTCATTACAATTAACATCTACCGGCAACGGAGGATGTCCGGCTGTTACCAGTTCTGTAACATTTACCCTTACTCCTGCACCGACGCTTACTGTTAATTCCAATCAAACAATATGCGGAGATTCTGCTTTTGTGCAATTAAGCGCTACTTATACGGTTGCAACAGGTGTAGTATGGTCTAGTAACGGAACGGGTTCTTTTACTCCGAATAATGTTACAGCAAATGCTAAATACATTCCATCTGCTGCTGATATAACTGCAGGAACTGTTACTCTTACTGCTAAAACAACAGGAAATGGAACATGTAATCCTATTACAAAAACAGTTACAATAACAATTACTTCAATTGTAACTGTAAGCGTTGGCTCAACCCAAACAGTCTGTGCAAATAATTCAACTGTGAATTTAAATGCTACTGTTACTACAGCAACAGCTGTAAACTGGACAACAAGCGGAAGTGGCACTTTTGCAAGCCAAACATCTCCAGCAACCACATACACTCCTTCGGCTACAGATATAAGTGCGGGTCTTGTTACACTGACAGTAACTACAACCGGAAACGGTTCATGTAAAGCTAAGTCTGCAAAAGTACAAGTTACAATTGCGCCTTCACCTATTGTAAATGCAGGCTTGCCTCAAACAGTTTGCGCTAATACAAACTCCATTTCATTGAGCGGAACAGTATCAAATGCAGGTGGTGGTACATGGACTTCTAATGGTAGCGGTTCATTTGCAAATGCCAATTCTTTATCAACAACATATGCTCCGTCATCAGCAGATACAACAGCAGGCTCTGTAATATTTACATTAACATCCACTGGAAACGGAACATGTAATGCTGTATCCAAAACTGTTACTGTATCATTTTCAAAATTACCTATTGTTAATGCGGGTAATGATCAAACTATATGTGCAGATAGTGCATATGTTCAACTTGCAGGTACTGTAGTTAATGCCGGCGGTGGTGTATGGACTAAATCAGGAACAGGAAATTTCTATTCAAGTACTATTGATCTAAATGCAGCATATACTCCTACATCTGCAGATAAAACTTCCGGAACAGTTATATTGACATTAACATCTACTTCCAATGGTGTTTGTCCGGCGGTATCAGATAATTTGATTGTTACCATTACAACAGCTCCTAAAGTTACTGTGAGTGCTGACCAGACAGTTTGTGCAAACAATGCTACTACAAACGTATCCGGAACATATACAGTAGCTTCCGGAATCAAATGGACAACCAGTGGTACAGGTTCCTTCTCTCCTAATACTACTACCACATCGGTAACATATACTCCATCTGCATTAGATAAATCTGCAGGATCTGTTGTATTAGCCATGTCAACAACTGGTAATGGTACATGTAAAACTGCACAAGGATATATTACATTAAAAATAACGCCGGCTCCTACTGTAGTTGCCGGATTCGGAAAAACAATTTGCGGGGATAGCTTAGGTGTATTATTAAACCAGGCATCTGTTACTGTTGCTACAGGCGTGCAATGGTCTACTAACGGCAGCGGTACATTTGGCCCCAACAATACTACTGTACAGCCTACGTATTATCCTTCTGCTGCTGATAAGGCATCCGGAAAAGTTAAATTAACGGTTGTCTCTACAAACAATGGATCATGTCTGGCTGTTACGGACACAATGAGTATTACAATTACACCTATTCCAACTGTTGCTGCCGGATCTGATATTTCAATCTGTGCAGATACGAATGGTGTTAAACTTGCAGGTTCTTCTACAATTGCAGGAGGAGTTAAATGGACAACAAGCGGAAGTGGTACTTTCACACCAAGTCCATTGGTTAAAAATCCTGAATATATTCCTTCAACTGCTGATACTACTGCCAAAAATATCACATTAACTTTAACAACAACCAATAACGGAACATGTAAAGCGGTTTCGAGTTCACTAAAACTTACTATCGCGCCTGTGCCGGTTGTTGATGCCGGGCCTTCCCGAGCTGTCTGTGCGGATGTCGATCAATTGGTACTGGACGGATCTGTATCCAATGCAACAGGTGGCAGCTGGAGTACAAGCGGTAGTGGAACATTCTCACCTAATAATAATACAATACAACCCACTTACGATCCTTCAACATCTGATCTGTCTGTATCAACTGTAATATTAACACTGGTATCAACAGGAAATGGATTATGCCGTGCCGTAAGCGATAATACAACAATTCAATTTAATCCTGTGGCAACAATTTCTGCAGGAAATGATTTACAGATATGCAACAGTGTTACATCTGTTTCACTAAACGGATCTGCTACAAATGTGGCAAGTGTTAACTGGACAATATTATCCGGAAACGGTTCTATTACCTCTCCGAACAGCTTATCTGCGACTTATAATGTAGACCCATCCGATATAACAGCAGGAAGCGTTCAGTTAAGAATCACAGGTTCTGCATTAAGTGGCTGTTCAAACGTATTCAATGATGTAACAATCACATTTGTGGCAGCTCCTCCAATTGATGCCGGCCCTAGTAAAACTGTTTGTAGCACAGATTTACCGATCCAGCTGCAAGGTACAGGTTCATCTGCTCAGTGGTCGGGATATACGGGAACATTCAATCCGAATGATCAAACATTAAATGCCTTATATACGCCTTCGGCCACAGAGATTTCCAATGGAACTGTAACGTTAACCTTAACGACTATAAATAATGGTGTCTGTTCTGCTGCAACAAGTAACGTAACCTTTACTATATTACCTGGACCTATTGTTGATGCAGGTACAGCTCCTACTATCTGTTCAAATACATCAAGCATAAATCTGTCTGGTACTTCAAATGGTGTTAACGCAACAGGTGTTAGCTGGTCGACTTCCGGATCAGGTGTATTTACCAACGGCAACACAACCACACCAACATATACGCCTTCAAGAGCTGATAAAACTGGTGGTCAGGTTATATTAACAATTACAACAACAGGTACGAATGCAGCATGTAAAGCGGCTACAGATACATTACACTTGTCCATCTCGCCTTCACCTAAAGTAACGGTAGGCGGAACGCAAACTGTTTGTGGTGATGCTAAAACAGTTGACATTAATTCAACATTTACAAATGCAACGGGAATTCAATGGTCTAATGTAACAGCTAACGGAACATTTGCCAATCCAACAGCTGCTCAAACACAGTACAATATCTCAACACCTGCTGATACCTCTGCCGGGACAGTTACCATCCAGGTAAGCACAACAGGTCAGAATACAGGTTGCGCTCCTGCAACTGCAACAATGAATATTTCATTCTCTAAAATTCCGACTGTATCTGCAGGCTCACCGATTACTGTTTGTAATGATACTACATCTGTGCCGTTAAAAGGTATTGTTGGCATAGCAACAGGTGGTACATGGACTTCACCATCCGGCGGCTCATTCACACCAAATGCAAGTTCATTAAATACTTCTTATGTACCTTCAGCATCTGATATTTCTGCAGGAAGTGTAGTATTAACATTAACTACAACCGGTAATGGTACATGTAATGCTTATACAAGCAATGTAACAATTACATTAAATAAAAAACCTACACTTATAGGCTCCGTTCCAAGAGATTCAATCTGTAGCGGAAATAATATCACTGCTAACGCTGCCTTTACAAATACGACTTCCTTACAATGGTTAACAACTGGTACGGGAACATTCTCTACGTCAACAGGCAGCCCGACAATATACACACCTTCCGCAAGTGATATTTCAAATGGTGGAGTAATCATTTATGCATCAACAGTTGGTTCAAACCCTTGTAAAGAAATTCAAAAATATTTCTCTATAACAATTCTAAAATCTCCTGCGTCTCTTGTAAACGCAGGGTTTGATGAAACAGCATGTGCCGATGCAGGCTTCTTCCCGTTAAATGGTACTGTTGGCGGTGTGACCGGAACGGGTATATGGACGAGCTCATCCGGCTTAGGAGATTTCTACCCGGATAATACAGACTTAAATCCAATATTTGTTCCAGATCAATCGGATTTCAATGCCGGTGGTGTAACGCTTAGATTAACATCTACAAACAATGGAATTTGTGCACCAAATTTCGATGACATGGTATTAACTATTGTTCCTGCGCCAATAGTTACAACCGGCCCGACTATTCCTCCTTTGTGTGCTGATACTGCATATATTCAGCTTCAGGGAACTGTTACAAATGCGTTGGGTGGTATATGGTCTTCATCGGGAACAGGTACATTCTCTCCTAGTCCAACAGATTTAAATGCTGTATATGTACCTTCTGCTGATGATAAAAAGAAATCCGTTACCCGTCTTACCTTAACATCGACAGGAAACGGTACCTGTAATTTCTTTTCTAAAGATGTAGATTTAAAGTTTACACCTATACCAACAATTGATCTGGGTAAAGATAAAATTGTTTGTGCCGATCAGTTTGTTGATTTGAGTGCAACAATCACAGTTGCCAAAGGAGTTAACTGGTCTTCGTCAGGCACAGGATTATTCACTGCTCCTACAAACACCATTTCAACCCAATATTTATTCTCCAAGATTGACACAACAAACAGAGTAGTAAATATATTTGGACAAACAGTAAATCAGGGTCTATGTAAGCCTGTAACAGATACACTTAAGGTAACAATCCAACCAGTGCCTGTTGTATTAGCATCCAGTGATCAATCAATATGTGCGGACACAAATTCTGTACAGGTTAGTGCAATTATTGCAAACGCAACAAATGTTAACTGGACGACCTCAGGTACAGGATCATTCTCACCAAACTCTTCAGGTAACCCGGTTAAATACAATATTTCAAGCGGAGATGCTTCAAAAGGCTCTGTTAGATTGTATGCTACGACAGCTAATTCGGGTATATGTAGTTCAAGCGTTGACAGTATTGATGTGTCTATTGCACCTGTTCCGATTGTATCTGCAGGAAGTCCTATTCTCTGTGATACATTGAAAGGTGCGAACCTCACTGGTACAGTTACATCTGTGCTGCCTGCAGGAACAAATACTTGGTCAGCATCTTCCGGTGCAGGTATATTCTCTGTAAATAATTCAACATTGAATGCTACATACATACCAAACAGAGCTGATATTGCTTCCGGCAAAGTAACGTTAACTCTTACTGCTTCTAATTATGGTACCTGTAAACCAGTTAGCAGTTCTGCTGTATTATTAATTGAACCATTGCCGATTGCCGATGCAGGTCAGGACATATTCTCTTGTGTGAACAATGTTGTAACAGTATCTGCTAATGTACGACAACCAAATGTTCAGTATTCATGGGAAGATGCTACCGGAACTGTTGTTGCACCGGCCAACTCTCCGACAAATACATTCACAGTTACTTCAAGTACAAAAAGAATACTGCTTGCTGAGAATTATAAACATTGTATTGTTACTGATACTGTAAATATTAATACGTTTACACTTCCAACATTTACATTGACTCCTAACCCGGCATGTTATCAGGAAAATCTACTGGTACAGTCTAATCCGCTGCCACAACCTATAGTTCCTGGTTTGTATCAATGGTATAGAAATGGAAGTATTATGACAGGTCAGAGCAAAACCTTTGTAATCGTTCCTGATACAGGAACATACAAAATTGTTTATGCATACGGTACATGTAGTTCCAACGGTCAGATAAAAGTTCAGCCGGTACCATCTGTAAAAGCATCTGATGTAACAGCTTGCGGAAATGCTACATTAACCGCTACAGCTACACCTTCAAATGCTACTATCAGCTGGAGTCTGAATGGATCACCTGCAGGAACCGGCAATACAATTAACGCAACTTCTGTGGCAAACGACACGATCAAATACCAATTGAAAATTACCAATCCGATATCCGGTTGTTCGAATACAGATAGTGTATATGTAATAGGTCTTCCTAAACCGGCAATGGTATCTATTGATACAACATCTTGCCAGGGATTAAAAGTTAAGTTAACTGCAAGACCAACAAATATTCCATATCTTGACCAATTACTGCAGGTTACATTTAACTGGAAAAAAGATCAGGGTGCTACATTCTCTACAGATTCAGTTGTATATGCAACTTCCGTTGGTACTTATATTGGTGCAATATCTATTGATCAGTGTAAAGATACATCTACGAACAAAATTGATTTCTCTGCATATCCGATATCAACACTTAAGGGCTCATATAAATACTGTTATGACAATAGCCCTCAAGGTGTGCCTTTAGATCCGGGGACTCAAACAGATGCAACTTTCTCATGGTCTAACGGCCAAACAACTCAGATTATTAGCCCAAGACCTCAGGTAGACTCGATTTATACTGTAGCGATTACAAATAAATATTTATGTACTACGCGAGATTCTACAATTGTACATGTTATTTGTCCTCCTAGAATCTATGTTCCGACAGCCTTTACGCCTGATATAGCTGGTAGTGGCGACCAATTATTTACTGCTTACGGTATGTATGAAGTAAATTATAAAATGATGGTTTTTGACAGATGGGGTGAAGTAATCTTCGTATCAACTGATAAACAAATCAAATGGAATGGTATGTATCTTGGCCAGCCAATGCCTTCCGGCACGTATCCTTGGATTGTTACGTATGAAGGTAAGGAAGAATTTAAAGGTCCTTACAAACAAACAGGCTCAGTAACTATCATCCGTTAAAATATTTATCAGGATTGGTAAAATAAAAAAGGTTCTCTTAATAAGAGAACCTTTTTTATTTTGAACTATATATATATATACTCAGCTGATATATTCCCAGGCAGAATGATATCCGTTATGCACTTCAATATACTCCTGAAAACCTGCATAAAATTTTGATGAAGCAAGCGTAGATGAGTCACCTACAACAATCAGTTTTTTTCGTGCACGTGTAATTGCTACATTCATTCTTCTGAGATCTTTCAGAAAGCCTATCTCCTGCTTTGCGTTTGAACGAACAAGACTAATAATTATGATATCTTTTTCCTGTCCCTGAAAACCATCTACTGTTTGAACTTGTATAAACTTAGATGCTTTGTGTTGCTCAACAAGTTGTTCCCGGATATATTGAATCTGTAATTTATAGGGACTGATAATTCCGATGCTTGCCGTTTTGTTGGATTCAACAACAGAACTTAATATGGTCAATACAAGATCAGCTTCCTGTTTATTG
>FTDL01000102.1_pt1 | contig 17152 bp, 16 predicted proteins | sample 1639951 | NCBI WGS metagenome assembly FTDL01 (sample SAMEA3914869, study PRJEB12502) | metagenome | biome: forest; material: soil | place: USA | collected 2012-03-12 | depth 0.1 m
CAATAGGCATCCCCAAGGAATTCATCTTTATATACCGACGAATAATAGTACATTTACAGCAAAATATTTCCGCTACGCGATAACATTTCCACCATGTACTTAACTCCCGAGCAGCAGGCCATTATAAATTCTACCGGCAATATTAAAATAAATGCGGTAGCAGGTTCCGGGAAAACAACCACGATTATTGAATATGCCAAAAGTCGTCCGGCGACAAGCAAAATTCTGTATCTGGCATTTAATAAATCGGTGAAATTGGAAGCACAGAAAAAGTTTGCGCAACAAGGCTTAAATAATGTAACTGTTGAAACTGCTCATTCGCTTGCTTATAAACATGTGATGTATCGCAGTAAGTATGCTGTACGCGCGAACGGATATAAAACACACGAAATTGTAGAAATACTTGGTTTAAAAAACACCGGTGATAAACTTACGGAATATATTGCAGCCAATCACATCAATAAATTTATTATATATTTCTGCAACAGCGATAAACAAAAAGTTCAGGATCTGAATTACCGCGATGTAGTATTTGATCAGGAAGCAAAAGAATTTGTATCTGCTTCGTACGATTACATTGAAAAACAAACACGTTTGTTTTTAGCCAAAATGGACAGAGCTGATATTGAGATCACCCATGATTTTTATCTGAAAAAATTTCAACTGGCAAATCCGCAGTTGCACTATGATTATATATTATTTGATGAAGGGCAGGATGCATCGCCGGCTATGCTTGATATTTTTTTTAAACAGCCGGCAATCAAAGTAATCGTCGGGGATACCCACCAGCAGATCTATGGCTGGCGCTTTGCAGTGAACTCGCTAGAGAAAGCCAATTTTAAAACCTACACGCTTTCTTCAAGTTTTCGTTTCAGTGCAGATATTGCAAAACTTGCCGTTGAAATACTGAACTGGAAAAATTTTGTAAATGAACACAAAGAATTTTCTATTGAAGGAAAAGGCAGTGATAAACAGACAAATGTAAAAGCAATTATTGCACGCACTAATTTAGGCTTATTACTTAAAGCGATTGAATATGTAACGGAAAAGAAAAACGTGAAACATATTTATTTCGAAGGAAATATACATTCATATACGTATGCAGATGAAGGCACATCGCTTTATGATGTATTAAATCTGTATAATAAAAAACCTGCGCTGATTCGCGACAAGCTTATTGCGCAGATGAAAAGTATGGAAGAGCTGGAAGAATACATTGAAAAAACAGAAGATGTACAGCTCAAAATGATGATTGAAATTATTGAAGAATACGGAAATGAAATTCCTGCGATCTTAAACACAATTAAAGAAAAACATGTTGGTAACGAAGAGAAGGAAAAAGCAGAAATGATTTTCTCTACCGTACACCGATGCAAAGGAATGGAATATGATTCCATACAGATTGTAAATGATTTTATTACACAGGAAAAAATCGAAAAGCAAACCAAAGGCTCACGTACAGATGATGAAATAAATGTTGCCAAGCTGATCGAAGAAATCAATCTGTTGTATGTTGCAGTAACACGCACAAAAAATACCATCCACATTCCGGAAACGCTAATGCCGAAAGAAGCAATTCGTTCCGCTCAGATTCATGTGCTGCGTGTATTGACTGCGGAAGAAGAAAAAAAGAAACAAGAATCTGTTTCATCTGCTAAAAGCAAAAACTCAAAACAGAAATTTGTTGCCGCCCCGAAAGATAAATCACATTCGATAGAACAAATAAGAGATAAAAATCAGGATGCATACAAACCGTGGACACACGCATTGGATCAGGAATTGACACGTATGTATCTGGATGGAATCAGTCTGGGAGATATGGCAAAACATTTTGATCGCACACGTGGAGCAATCGGAGCGCGGATTAAAAAACTGGAACTGGAATATATTTACAGGTAACTATTATGTAAAACACACTTTCAAAACCGGCACGGCAATCGAAAATTAAAAACGATCCGTAATTTTAAACCAGGAATACGTTAAGAGTTATGCCAATATAGTTTTCACCTTTTCTTTTAGTACAGGCAATACATCCGTTCCAAACCAATTATTTTTAGCTTGCCAGATATTATTTCTTGGTGATGGATGCGGTAAAGGAAAATAGAGTGGCAGATAAGATTCAAAAGACCGAACAGTTTCTGTTAACGTACTTTTTACATTGTTTTTTAAATAATATTTTTGAGCATACTGACCGACTAATAAAATCAACGATTGATCTTTCATGAAATGCAATAACTTATCGTGCCAGAGTGGAGCACATTCTTTTCGTGGCGGCAGATCGCCGGATTTTCCAGTGCCTGGAAAACAAAATCCCATGGGCATTAACGAAAATATTTTTTCATTATAAAAAACAGATTTATCAACACCCAACCAGTTTCTCAATGTATCACCGCTTTTATCATTCCAGGGAATACCCGTATTATGGACAATGCGTCCGGGTGCCTGGCCGATGATAATAATTTTACTTTTTAAACTTCCACGGATAATTGGTTTCGCACCCAGTTCAAGATGTGCTTCACATTCCCGGCAATTTTTTATCTGTTCAAGAAGATTTTTCATTGGTATAAATTACATAATGTGTTTTAATTTACTGAATGCATAAGGACAATTTTTTCTGAACGAAAATGGTAGCTATTCTTTGTTCAGAAAATGATATAAAAACCTTCTGCTACTGTATACTTTCCTGAAATGATTTTTTCGTTTAATTACAAAAGCATTGGTCACTACCTACTGATTGTTTTTATCATGTCTGAAGTTGAGCAAATGTCTCAGACAGAAATTGCCGAAATATTGGATCTTTTTCTAGCCAAAAATTAGAGAAGAATTGTTTAATGAGTGCAACATCTGTTCTGGAGTTTAGTAACAAACAATAAGACCAGATGGTAGATTATGTGATGAAAGCTATTTTAAAAAATTCAACAAGGAAAGATTTAAGTCATTTCCTTGTTAAAATATATGAATGTTATTTTAAATCAGGAACCGTATTATTTTAGTTTTTAGTACGGTTGATTAATTTTTTCCATCGCTGTAATTTCATCGCTGTAATCACTTTCAATAAAACTAATTGGTGGATTCGGGAACTGAATAATTTCTTTCATCGTTAACCCCCATGGTTTCCAGTAGTTCGCTAATACTTGTCCGTACATGTTATCTTCCCAAAAATTATATAAATCCATATTTGGTTTTGCGACTAATGGAAGCGATTCAATTGTTACATGATCTTCTTCTAACGTAACATCGTATGATGCATATTCCGTTAATAAATAATTCGAATAAATAAACCGTGCACACAATTCTTCAAACTGTATTGGGTGCAGGATTTGTTTTCCGATTTTTGTTGTAAGCTCATCGTATTTTTTACCAACTTCGCCATTGTCTTGTAGACAAGCAACAATACCAAAATCATTCATTCCCAGTGAAAAATTCAGATTGTTGGTTTCGTCTTTATAATTAAAAAGATCTTTTGAATAAGCTACTTTGAATACCCTAATACTCCATGGCTTTAAGCCTTTAAAATCTATAGGAACAACCAGAGACTGCAGCATCCAATGGAGTTTTTGAAAACGAGCTTTTAAAAATCCGGATAAGCGAAGTGTATCATCCTGTGCCGCTAATTTTTTTTGTGCGATCCGTAAGTCTTCAAATAAAATACCAATCATGAGTTTCGACATCCACTGGAACAAGCGTTCTTCAGGAATTTTAACGACTTCGTCGTAGCCCGCACAAAAAGCTTTTTCAATTTCAGCCTCCAATACATTCATTGCATCAATAACCGTTGGAGCGTATGGAACTTTGATATTTTTATATGGAACGCGTGTTCCTTCATCCAGCATTTTAAAAGTTTGGTCGCTGAGATTATAACGGTTAAGGATCCATTCGGGAAAAACACAAACTGGTGCTGTATCTGCAGATAGATGTTGTCCTGTTAAAAAACAGGTCTGCATATCAAAATGCATTGTCTTAAAGGGGTTGTATAATTGAATGGCCATGTTCAAAATTACCACTAAAAAAGCGATTTTCTAAGCAAGTGTATGTTTTGAGATTAGATTACTGTATCAATAATACAAGTATAAAAATATCGTAAGTTAATCTAATATCAAGTCGCAATTGATTTCTATATTATCAATATCAGTAACCCGCTTTTATAAAATTCAATTGACTTACTGTTTCTCTTATTCCAATATCCGTAGAACATAAATAGAGATAAAATCTGATTCATTTATTTTCTCGTTTCAGCCTTTTAAATATCTGTTTCCTCACGTTCCTCTAAATAATTTTCGATTACTTCTTCTACATAGGTGAAAACGAAGATTGCAATGATGAAAATGAAAATGCCGCTGATTGTTTCAAACGTTTCTTTGCTAACCATCATTTTATCTTTTTTGTTTGCAAATCCCCAAAGATTTTTGACGCTTTTAACAACAATAAAATTTTGTAATACTTTATAAACGATGAATGCGCAAAGAGCGGCAACGCCATTTGCAATCATTTCCATAATGACTTTCTTACTTGTTATTTTGGGAAATGATGTTTTTTGAAGCGATCTCAAAAAGCTATTTTTTTCGTGTTCTAAGTTCATGCAGTTTGATCAATTATTTTCAAAATATGTAACATTCAATAGTAGTTAGATTTAGTAAAAATTATGTTCAGCACTCTTGTTATATGATTTTCATTGTCAGAAAATAAATCTGAATATTTACGCCATTGATTTGCAATTTTTATTTGTGTTCCTTCATAGGTTACGAAAATCCATTTGGGATTTAACCGCTCATTTTCTCTTTCAATACCAAGCCAGTAAAAATCAGACGGGCAAGCTGTTTGCCAGGCAACAATAATTTTATATTTTCCAAGATTGTCTGTTTTAATGATTGTTCTTTTTTCATTGAAATTAATGGCAATTGTTCCATTCTTTATAGGCTGATTTTTATTGTCGAATGCGATGCCACTTATATAATATTCTCCGCTGCCTCCTTTTGAAAAAGCAAAGATTGAAAAAGAAGTAAATACTAAAAGAAAAAAAATGTACTTCATAGAATTTTCATTTATATAATGTCAGTTAACAAATTAATAAAAATATCTGAAGACACGCTTAATAACATAATTGGAAAAATTACTTTGTCTGAATAAAATCATAAAATTAGAAAGGACAGACAGGAAATGAATAGCTCAATATTTAATAGTCGAAAACAAAAGCGAAATCCGGCATTTCTGATATGCCTTTTATAAACCGTCCTTAGATATTCTCAGACAAAATCACATATTTTTGCCCCGAAAAAATCACTTTTTCCTATACAATCTGTTGATAATCTACGTAACTTTGGCGCAAGATTGCAAATACGAATATTTTATGGGAAGAGCATACGAACTCCGCAAAGGTAGAAGAGCAAAAAGATTTGACCGTATGGCCAAGGCCTTTACACGCTTAGGAAAAGAAATTGTAATGGCAGCGAAACAAGGCGGCGGAAATATAGAAACCAATGCACGGTTACGTACGGCAGTAAATAATGCCAAAGGCTTAAACATGCCGAAAGACAGAATTGATGCAGCTATAAAAAGAGCATCAGGAAAAGACGAATCGGATTACGAAGAAGTAGTATTTGAAGGATACGGCCCTTATGGAATTGCCATTCTGGTTGAATGTGCAACAGATAATAATACACGTACGGTTGCAAACGTCCGTTCATACTTTACACGCTCAGGCGGAACATTGGGTAAAACAGGTTCACTGGAATTTTTATTCGAACGCAAAGGTGTTATAAAAATTGATGGCACTGGTATAGATCCGGAAGAGCTGGAATTAGAGCTGATTGATTTTGGCGCAGAAGAAATTGTAAAAGACGGAAATGAAATTTTCATTTATACATCTTTTGTAGATTTCGGAACCATGCAAAAAGAACTGGAGCATAGAGGTACTACAGTAATTAATGCAGAGACAGAACGTATTCCGAATACTACAACAACGCTTACTTCAGAGCAACAGGAAGAAATTTATAAACTGCTTGAGAAATTTGAAGACGACGATGATGTGCAGGCTGTGTTCCACAACATGGCTGAAACAGAATAAATGCAGATAGCTAAAGCTTAATTCAAAAGGCATCTTCGGATAAAGAAGATGCTTTTTTGTTTAAAAAATTTCCGCTACGCGTATCTTTTAGCTACCAGGGCGATTTTATCCGGTAATTTATAAAATATTTTTCCCGAAATCTGTCCGGAAATAAAAACGAGATCGTCATTCAGATATAACATGTAAAACAATTAAAATTATGAAAGACTTCTTATTAGTATTCAGAAATGAGCCTAATACCCAGGCAAAACCTTCTGCAGAAGAAATGCAAGCATCTTTAAAACTCTGGATGGACTGGATCGGTGGTATTGCTGCGCAGAACAAATTAACAGACAGAGGAAACAGGCTAATGGGAACAGGAAAAGTAGTTGGTCCGGGTAAAGTAGTTACCGATGGTCCGTATACAGAAATCAAAGAATTTATTGCCGGTTACACGATTGTTAAATGTGCTACGTATGAGGAAGCCGTGGAGATTGCTAAAGTATGCCCGATTGTGGGAATGGGCGGCAATGTTGAAGTAAGAGAAATCAATCCGCTATAATCAAATGCACAAAAGCCTTTGTAAATATACAAAGGCTTTTTTATTATGAACGAACAAGAACTTATACCGCATCTGTTCCGCACAGAATACCGAAAAATTGTTTCTGTATTATGCCGGCTTTTTGGCATTGAACATATAGAAGTTGCGGAAGATATTGTAAGCGATACTTTTTTACTTGCCTCGGAATTGTGGGGTTTAAAAGGTCTGCCCGAAAATCCGACAGCCTGGCTGTACACTGTTTCAAAAAATAAAACAAAAGATTATTTAAAACGAAATACACTTTTCTCAGAAAAAATTTCTTCTGAAATAAAATATGTATCATCTGTTTCAGAAGAAATTGAAATAGATCTTTCCACTAAAAATATTCACGACAGTCAACTGGCAATGATCTTTGCTGTATGTGATCCCTGTATTTCTGCTGAAGCACAAATTGGTTTAGCATTAAATATTTTATGTGGTTTTGGAGCCGAAGAAATTGCTGCTGCGTTTCTTACAAACAAAGAAGTCATTTATAAAAGACTAAACAGAGCAAAAGAAAAGCTGCGGCTTGAAAAAATAAAAATCGAACAGCCTTTAGCCAATGCGGTACAGTTAAAATTAGAAAATGTATTAACAACCATTTATTTGTTATTCAACGAAGGATATTATTCAGCTTCAGACGATACAAGTATGCGTAAAGATCTTTGTTTTGAAGCCATGCGCCTGAATTATCTGCTTGTTGAAAATACAACAACAAATCTTCCGGAAGTGAATGCGTTGCTTTCGCTTATGTGTTTTCATGCATCCAGATTTGATGCCCGGATAAACAGCGAAGGAGAAATAATTCTGTATGAAGATCAGGACACAAATTTGTGGAATGCAGAATTGATAGAGAAAGGAAAATATTTTTTGACACAATCTTCTGCTGGTAATCATCTTTCAAAATATCATATAGAAGCAGCAATTGCTTATTGGCATACGGAAAAAAACAACAGTACTGAAAAATGGGAAAACATTCTGCAGTTATATAACAAATTGCTGATTATAGAATATTCGCCCATAGCTGCTCTCAACAGAACCTATGCGCTGGCAAAAGCCAATGGAAAAGAAGCAGCAATTATAGAAGCCGAAAAATTAAATCTTACAGGCAATCATTTATACCATTCGCTGCTTGGAAATCTTTATACAGATATTAACACAACAAAAGCCATTACGTATTTTCAGAAAGCGTTGAGTATGGCAAAATCTGCTGCAGATAAAAAAACGATTGCAAAAAATATTGCAAAACTTCAGGGAGAAAAATAATTAAGGCAGACATTGATAACAACCACGCCTCCATGTTTTAATAAAACCCTGCACGAACGTTCTTGCGGAAACTCAGATCAATAATCTTAAGTTAAAAACAAGAGATTTCGATCAGATAAAACTGTTGCGAATCATTTTTATTAAAAACAAAAGACAAAATTGTTTTGTGGCAACATATAATTATTTATTTTAGTACAAGGCCTCTGCCATTTTCATTTTTGAGGCTGTATATAAATTCATTTTTAAAAACTTTATTAACCGTAACATGTAATGCTATGAAACAACTATTGATGATTGTGTGTATTGTGTCACCGGCGTTGCTGTTTGCCCAAGGCTTTCAGGTAAACCTGCAGGGACAGAAACAACAGGCTATGGGAGGGGCAGGAGTTGGCACTAACTTGGATGCTGCCAGTGTATTTTATAATCCGGGAGGAGTAGCCCTCCAGGAAAAAAACAGCGTAAGTGTAGGTGCAAGTCTTACCTCTGAAAGTACTGCTTTCCGTGATGGAAACAGTCAGCAGCAGTATCACACAAAATCTCCGATCAGTGTACCTTTTACAGGATATGGCGTTTGGGGGCCTTCAGAATGTAAATTCAAATTCGGTATGGGTATTTATACGCCGTTTGGCAGTACCATTAAATACGAAGATGGCTGGTCTGGCCGGTATGCGCTTACACAAATGAAATTACAATCTGTTTTCTTTCAACCAACAGTAAGTTATAAGATCAGTGACAAGATCGGTATAGGTGCAGGTTTTGTATACGGCTACGGAAACATCAATCTGAGCAAAGATTTACCGGTTAGTGATTATAGCGGAAATTCCGGTTCAGCAAATCTGAAAGGAAATGCCAGCGGCGTAGGTTATAACCTGGGTATTTATTTCAAGCCGACAGAAAAATTCTCTATCGGACTTTCATACCGTTCACAGGTAAAAATGAAAGTGAACAGCGGAGATGCTACATTTAATGTTCCGGCATCTTTAGCTACCCAGTTTCCTTCCGGAAACTTTACAGCATCCCTGCCGCTACCGCAAGTGCTGACATTAGGGCTAGGCTATAATGTATCAGAAAAATTATTACTTGCTTTTGATGCGAGTTTCGTTGGCTGGGCAAGTTATAAAACGCTTGAGTTTGATTACGATCAAACCACAACAGCACTACAGGACACAAAATCACCACGTAATTATAAAAACACATACTCGTTACGGTTAGGTGCGCAATATAAACTGAGTGATAAATTTATGGTGCGTGCAGGTACAAATTTTGAAAAATCTCCGATCAAGAGCGGATACGTAACACCAGAAGTACCCGATGCAGATCGTTGGAATTTTACAGGAGGGTTGGGTTATAAGCCAACGGAACGTTTAGTAATTGATGCATCATTCAGCTACATCAATTTTATGAAACGTACCGATACAAACATCGAAACCAATTTAAGCGGTACATACAAAACACGCATATTGGTTCCGGGTCTTTCTTTAACCTATAACTTCAACTAGCCATGAAAAGATATAAAAACAGTTTATATATACTGGCAATGTGCGGAAGCATGGTTGCCTGCAAACCAAAAATCGACGAACCAGCTGTAGATAAAGGATCTCTGGATGTAACAAAATATGTTGCCGTTGGTAATTCCATTACCTCCGGATATGCAGACAATGCATTGTATTACGACGGACAACAAGTCTCTTATGCCAATTTAATATCGCAGCAATTTGCTAAAATCGGTGGCGGAGAATTTAAACAGCCACTGGTAAGCCCAACATCTGTTGGTGTCGGATCAACGGGTGGAGCGCGGTTGGTATTGGCTCCTAAAACGGATTGTCTGGGAGAGACTTCTTTAAGTCCGGTACCTGCAGCAGCATCCGGTGATCTAAGTATTTTTGCATCAAACATTTTTGCTTCTCAGGGTCCGTTTAATAACATGGGCGTACCGGGAGCAAAATCTATTACAACAATTTATCCGGGTTATGGAAATCCCGGAAACGGACTGGGAAAGTTTAATCCGTATTTTACGCGTATGGCTTCTAATCCGGGAACAGCTTCTATGCTAGGTGACGCCATGGCTCAGAAACCAACATTTTTTACGTTGTTTATCGGAAGCAATGATGTTTTACTATACGCACTTGCCGGTGCTACGGCTGCCGATAGCATTACACCAGTGGCTGGTCCTGCCGGTGTAGGATTTGATGCAAGTATGGATGCTATCGTGTCAACACTTACATCTGCAGGTGCAAAAGGAGCAATAGCAAATATTCCCGACATTACTTCGCTGCCATATTTTACAACAGTGCCCTACAATGGTTTGGCATTAACAAGCCAAGCACAGGTAGATGGTTTGAATATGGCTTATACTCCGCTTGGTATTACTTTCCATCTGGGACAAAATGGATTTATTATCCAGGATAATGCCGCACCGGGGCATGTAAGACAAATAAAATCCAATGAATATGTATTGCTATCTGTTCCACAGGATTCATTGAAGTGCGGACAGTGGGGCTCTGTTAAACCAATACCGGATCAGTATGTATTGACAGCTTCAGAAGTTGCACAAATTCAAACGGCAATTGTAAACTATAACAGCAAAATTAAATCGCTGGCAACAACATACGGGCTGGCTTTTGTTGATGCTAATAGTTTCCTTTCCCAGGTTGAAAGAGGCATTGCATATAATGGCATAGATCTGAATACAGAATTTGTTACCGGTGGTGCATTTTCGTTAGATGGTGTGCACTTAACACCAATAGGAAATGCTTTGCTGGCAAACGAATTTATTAAGTCCATTAATGCTACCTATCATTCTACACTACCATTGGTTGATGCTACAAAATATTCCGGTGTGAAATTTCCGTAAGGATTAATTTCCTGTTTTAATAAAAAAGGAGTGGCGCTAACAAGTGCCACTCCTTTTTGTTTTTATCAGCTACTGTAAATTGTCATTGATGTCCGGGATATTAAAATAATTCTGCCGGGCTAGTGCCGCAATGATCGGAATATAAGATCAATCAGCATCATCCGGTTTATATTTTTCGAATAAAATGGCAATCTATTCATCTGTAAAATCTGTAAAAAATAACAGTAGTATTCCGGCAAATTATTTACGAAATTAATATAGATGTATTTCACAGAATATGTATTTGATATGCATCCATATTCTTTCGCTATGTTATTAAAATTTGACCCGTATGGAATTTATTGTCCGCAGGCCGATGTATACATTGATCCCTGGCGGCCGGTAAAGAATGCGATTATCACACATGCGCATTCCGATCATGCCAAATGGGGCAATGAAAATTATTTATCACACCGTATGAGCGTGCCAATCCTGAAATTCAGATTGGGAGAAAACATTCAGGTACGCGGCGTAGAATACGGAGACGTAATTAACATGAATGGCGTGAGGATCAGTCTACATCCAGCCGGGCATATTCCGGGATCTGCACAAGTGCGTCTGGAATATAAAGGCGAAATCTGGGTGGCTTCCGGAGACTATAAGTTACAACAGGATGAAATATCAACAGCATTTGAGCCCATCCGCTGTCAGCATTTTGTTACCGAATCAACCTTTGGTTTGCCGGTATATCGTTTTCCCGACGCCCGGCAAACACATGCCGATATAAACAACTGGTGGAAGAAAAATAAAGAAGAAGGCAAAGCCAGTGTAATCATTGGCTACGCACTTGGTAAAGCACAACGCATCATCAAACATCTGGATCCTGAGATTGGCACTATCTATACACACGGTGCTGTAGATAATTTAAACCGGTTGCTCACAAAAAACGGACTGGAGCTTCCGCCAACGATGCGTGTTGCAGGAGACACAACTAAAAATATATTCAAAGGAAATATAATCGTAGCGCCGCCATCTGCTATTGGTACGCCCTGGCTCAAGCGGTTTGATCCATACTCCGTGGCCATCTGTAGCGGATGGATGCAGCTGCGCGGAACACGCCGACGCAAAAGTGCCGACAGAGGTTTTGTATTATCCGACCATGCCGACTGGGACGGACTGAATACAGCAGTGAAAGAAACAGGAGCAGAACATGTATATGTAACACACGGTTATAAATCGGTATTCGCGAAATGGCTGCGCGAAGAATTGAAAATTAATGCCGTTGAAGTAGATACGCTATACGAAGGTGAATCTTTGAATGAAGGCGAAGTAAAAGACAGCAACGAAACAGATCCGGAATATGAAGAAGTTCGCTGAGTTATTTACGGAGCTGGATCAGACAACAAAAACCAACGCAAAAATTGATGCACTGGCCGGTTACTTCAGCACGGCTGATGCTGCCGATGCACTATGGGCTGTCGCCTTGCTAACCGGTAAAAAACCAAAACGTACAGTCAAGACTTCTGAATTAAAAATATGGTCCATTGAATTATCCGGTGTAACCGATTGGCTATTTGAAGAATCGTATCATGTAGTTGGTGATCTTGCTGAAACCATAACACTTTTATTACCTGCATCTGAGACACAAGCCGATTATTCACTCAGCGGAATGATGGCCTTGTTAAAAACGCTGGATACTAAAACGGAAGAACAGCGTAAGAATATTATTCAGGAAATCTGGATGCAGCTGAGCACGGCAGAACGTTTCGTATTTAACAAACTTATTACAGGAAGTTTTCGTGTAGGTGTTTCGCAGCAGCTTGTGATCAAAGCATTGGCTAAAAATTACAAACTGGTAGAAAGTAATGTAGCACATCGTCTCATGGGCAACTGGGTGCCTGAAACTTCAACCTTACACAATCTTTTATTCAATACAGAAAACGAAGAAGATCTGTCTAAACCATATCCGTTTTATCTGGCTTATCAATTGGATGTGCCGATGGAAACACTCGGTGATATAAACGACTGGCAGATCGAATATAAATACGATGGTATCCGCGGACAAATCATTGTGCGTAAAGGCGAATTATTTGTATGGTCAAGAGGCGAAGAACTTATGACCGATAAATTTCCGGAGTTCGAAATCTTAAAAGAAGCTTTACCTGATGGTACTGTGATTGATGGTGAGATTCTTCCATTCAGCGGTGATGACCCAATGCCGTTCCATGTGATGCAAACGCGTATTGGCAGAAAAAATCTGTCGAAAAAAAGTCTGGCCGACGCGCCGCTTGCCATGATGTGCTATGATTTGTTAGAGTATAAGGGAACAGATATTCGTCCGCTGCCTTTGAGCGAACGCCGAAGAATGCTTGAAGAGCTGATAGAAGAAATAAAGAAAACAAAAGCAAACGCTGAGGCGATATTAAAACTTTCTCCCGTGTTTGCATGCACGACGCAGGAAGAAATGATTGAGCTGCGACTTGCTTCCCGCGACCGTATGTGTGAAGGACTGATGTTGAAACACAAAGACAGCTTATACGAATCGGGCAGAAGAAGAGGCAAGTGGTGGAAATGGAAAATTGATCCGCTGAGTGTGGATGGCGTGCTGATCTATGCGCAACGCGGCCATGGCCGCAGAGCCGATCTGTATACCGATTATACGTTTGCTGTCTGGAGCGGCGATGAACTTGTACCATTCACCAAAGCATATTCCGGCTTAACCGATAAAGAACTGGTAGAAGTAGACAGCTGGGTGAAAAAAAATACCAAAGAAAAATTTGGTCCGGTGCGCAGCGTAACACCCGAGCTTGTTTTTGAAATTGCCTTTGAAGGAATCAATCCATCGCCGCGGCATAAATCCGGTGTGGCGCTGCGATTCCCGCGTATTCTGCGCTGGCGCAAAGATAAGTCGATCAAAGAAGCAAACCATAAAGAAGATCTGCTTGATCTTATTCAGCAATTATCTCGACCGGCATGACACAAAAAGATATACTTGCCTGGTTTAAAAATCAAAAATGGAAGCCGCACCAGTTTCAGCAAGATACCTGGAAAGCCATGCTGGAAGGCTATTCCGGGTTGGTGAATGCACCAACCGGCAGCGGTAAAACGTATTCCGTGTGGTTTGGAATTCTATTGGAATATTTACAGAAGAATCCCGATTATAAAACAAAAAAGAAACAAGGATTGCAGGCAATCTGGATCACGCCGATCCGTGCGCTTGCCAAAGAGATTGAATATGCTACCAGACGCTCGTGCACCGATTTAGATATTCCGTTTGATATAGCAATTCGCAGCGGCGATACCACACCTACACAAAAAACAAAACAGAAAAAAAATATGCCGCAGCTGCTGGTGACCACACCGGAAAGTCTGCAGTTACTGCTTGCGCAAAAAGGCTACGCCGATGTATTTAAAAATCTGTCGGCAGTTGTTGTAGATGAATGGCACGAACTGATCGGCTCCAAACGTGGTGTGCAGATGGAGCTGGCGCTCTCACGTTTGAAAGGATTGAATCCGGATTTAAAGATCTGGGGAATCTCTGCAACCATCGGTAATCTGGAAGAAGCGAAAGATGTGTTGCTTGGTAACTATGGCAGTCCGACGCAACTGATCCGGGCCGAATTACCGAAGCGCGTAGAAATCGAAACCATCTTTCCCGATGTGATTGAAAACTTTCCGTGGTCGGGTTTTGTAGGTACAAAGCTTTTACCCAAAGTAGTACCGATTATACACAGCAGCCATTCTGTTTTAATTTTTACCAATACACGGTCACAGTCAGAAATCTGGTACCGGCAGCTACTTGAAGCAGCTCCCGAGTTTGCCGGACTGATTGCGCTGCACCACGGTTCGCTGGATCAGAAAACACGTGCCTGGGTAGAAGATAATCTGCATGCCGGGAAATTAAAAGCCGTGATTTGTACATCCAGTTTGGATTTAGGGGTAGACTTCAGTGCAGTTGATACGGTGGTGCAGGTAGGAAGTCCGAAAGGGGTTGCACGGTTTATGCAGCGGGCCGGCCGTAGCGGACATAGTCCGGGTGCGCTGAGCAAAATATATTTCGTACCAACAAATTCGCTGGAGATCATAGAAGGCGCAGCCATGCGTGAAGCAATAAAACGCAATGTGGTAGAGAGCCGCATTCCGTACATACGGAGTTTTGATGTGTTGGTCCAGTATCTGGTAACACTTGCCGTATCGGATGGATTTCGTCCGGAAGTAATTTATCCGGAAATCAAAAAAACGTTTTGCTATGCAAGTGTTACACCGCAAGAATTTGCCTGGGCCTTGCAGTTCATTACCAATGGTGGAAATTCGCTCGATGCATACGATGAGTTCCACAAAGTCGTTATAGAAGACGGCGTATATAAAGTAACCAGCCGCGCTGTTGCCATGCGTCACCGGCTTTCCATGGGCACGATTGTAAGTTATGCCGCCATGCAGGTAAAATATATGAGCGGCAAACGGCTGGGCAGCATTGAAGAACATTTTATTTCAAAACTTAAACCCGGAGATGTATTCTGGTTTTCGGGAAACAATTTAGAGATCGTACACATTCATCACATGGATGTATTGGTGCGTAAAAGCAAAGCAAAAAAAGGACTGATACCAAGCTGGCAGGGCGGACGCATGCCGCTGTCTTCGCAGCTTTCAGAAATGATCCGGTATAAGATTGATCATTTCTTTGATGCAGGAGAAATAAAAGAAGAAGAGCTGAAAAAGCTGAAAACCTTATTTGATCTTCAGGCCAAGCGTTCGCACTTGCCGACCAATAAAGAATTTCTGATTGAATATGTAGAGAGCAAGGAAGGGTATCATGTATTTATGTATCCGTTTGAAGGACGTTTTGTACACGAAGGTATGGCGGCAATTGTATCGCGGAAAATTTCCGAGATCCGACCGATGACATTTTCAGTAGCCATGAATGATTACGGATTTGAATTGTTGTCCGATCAGCAAATTCCGATTGAAGAGGCACTGGAGCTGGATCTGTTCGGTATTGAAAATCTGGAAAAGGAAATACAGCTGAGTGTGAATGCCACGGAAATGGCTCGCAGACGTTTTCGTGAAATTGCCTCCATTGCCGGACTGGTGTTTGAAGGCTATCCCGGCAAATCCATGAAGACACGTCATCTGCAGGCCAATGCTGAATTGTTCTTCAAAGTATTTGAACAATATGACAACAGTAATTTGTTACTGCGACAGGCATACGACGAAGTGCTGGACTTTCAACTCGAAATTCAGCGCATGCGCAAAGCATACAACCGCATCAACGAACAGAAGCTTGTGCTGGTGCGGCCATCAAAACCAACACCATTTGCCTATCCGATTATGGTCGACCGCATGCGCGGTAAATTCAGCAATGAAAAACTGGAAGACCGATTGTTTAAAATGAAAACCCAACTGGAGAAAGACTCATGAGCGTACACATACTTGTTATCAATAAAAATATTCTGGAGCTGTTGCCGCAGAAAGCCATTTACTGGCATGACACCGAAACGTTGATTGTATCCGATCTGCACTTAGGAAAAGCGTCGCATTTCCGCAAACATGGTCTGCCGATTCCGATGGAATCAGGTATTGACGACCTGCAGCAGCTGAGTCTGTTGCTTGATATTTATAAGCCGAAGCGTTTATTAATTCTGGGGGATTTGTTTCACAGTGACTATAACCAGGAGTGGGAATTTTTCGGAAACCTGCGCAGAAAATATGCACGGGTAAATTTTAAATTGGTGCGCGGTAATCACGATATTTTAAAAGATCACCACTATGAAAAGTATGATATTGAAATGCATGCAAAAACATTTACTGAAAATGATTTTATTTTTTCGCACGACTTTGTTCCCCTGAAAGAAGAACAGTTTTCGATAACCGGACATATTCATCCGGGCTTTGAACTGCATGGTAAAGGCCGGCAAAGTTTAATACTGCCGTGTTTTTATAAAAAGAAAAATACGCTGGTGATGCCGGCCTTCGGCCGGTTAACAGGTTTGGCACACATGCCGGCAGACGAAACAGCAGAGGTTTTTGTGCTGACGGAAGAAGCAGTTCATCGGGTGTGAGGAATTGTTTCGGTTGAGAAAAGATCGTTGTTAAGCCGAACGTTACAAGAATTTTAAACCCTTTGCGGAGTATGCGCACATAAAATATATTCAGAAGTTAGGAATCTGTCGATGAGAACATAAGTGGTCTGACGACTTCGTTTGTTATAAGTATTTTCCTATGATTATTTTAAAGAATGGCTATTTACTTTTCGTCGCTAGTCGTCGGACCACTTGTTTGTGTCCAACCCTAACTCTTTTCAGTGTTCTGATAATCCTGTCGATTAACCAGCCTCAACGAAACTTTTTTTATGCTTACGCTATGCTACGGAATAGGATTTTCCTAAGTCTACATACGGGTGAAGTACGGGTGAACTATGGACAAAATACAG
>FTDL01000120.1_pt1 | contig 17013 bp, 15 predicted proteins | sample 1639951 | NCBI WGS metagenome assembly FTDL01 (sample SAMEA3914869, study PRJEB12502) | metagenome | biome: forest; material: soil | place: USA | collected 2012-03-12 | depth 0.1 m
ATATTTCAGTTTATTACCAGAAAATCTTTTGAAAGACTAAACAGAAAAGATAATTTATTCTTTTTTTTGAATGGGGAAGATGCCTTTAAATCCATTAAAAACTCCCTGACCGGAACGGAGTCATTGCCTGATATTATTTTTTTAGATATCAATATGCCTATAATGGATGGATGGGAATTTTTGGAAGAGTTGAAAGTTTTGAATATCGATGCAGATAAAGTACCGGCCATATATATGGTTAGTTCTTCTATTGATGAAAAAGATTTGCTTAAATCCAGAAGTCATCCAATGATTAAAGATTATATCATTAAGCCAATAAAGGATGTAAACATCAAGGAAATATTGAATGGTTTAAATTAAATATTTTTATAACCGTTTTACTATTTCAATAATCTGACATGATACATCTCATTGATCCTGTTTCAAAAAATATATTGACCGAAACTCCGGAAGGTTTACTGGATCAAACAGGGCACACGGTATATCCATATAAAGACGGTGCATACAGGCTTGTAGGAAACGATAACTACACATCTAATTTTGGCCTGGAATGGAACACATTTCAAAAAACACAAATAGATAAATTTTCAGGCAATACTGTTTCTGAAGAACGTTTCTTTGCGCAAACACAGTGGGCAAAGGATGGCCTCGAAGGCCAAACCATATTAGAGGTAGGCAGTGGCGCAGGACGTTTTTCTCAGATTATTTTAGATCACACAAAAGCAACCCTTTATTCTGTTGACTATTCAAATGCAGTAGAAGCAAACTATCGCAATAACGGTCCGCATGAACGCCTGAAATTATTTCAGGCAAGTATTTATGAATTGCCTTTTCAGAAAGAATCCTTTGATAAAGTAATTTGCCTGGGTGTATTACAGCACACACCTGATTTTAAAGCATCGGTAAAAGCGCTTGTTGATATGGTAAAACCGGGCGGTGAGCTCATCATTGATTTCTATCCCATTAAAAATATACTAACCAAAGTGCATGGTAAATACATATTGCGGCCATTTTTAAAACGATTAAAGCACGACACGTTAATGTCGCTGATTCGTAATAATGTTGACGCGCTCATAGCACTCTATCGCTTTAACAGACGCGTTGGCTTAGGCTTTTTAAACAGATTTGTACCTGTCTGTGAGATTGAACGCACGTTGCCGGCGGGTATGAATAAAGAGCAATTACGGGAGTGGGTAATCCTTGATACGTTTGATATGTTCAGTCCGGAATACGATCAGCCAAAGCGTTTATCAACCGTTGCCAGATGGTTGAAAGAGTTTGGAATGATTGATGTGGATGCCGCCTGGGTAACGTATCATGGTAATTTGGAAGCGGCTACTGTGCGCGCAAAGAAACCGCTGAAATAAATTCTGATTTCCTCAATTTTTAAGGTACATAAAGTACAAGGTATGTATGAGTTATGTATGCCGATAGTATGAGGTATGTATGCGGAGAGTATGAAGACAGTATGACAACAGTATGAAAGGTGTATGGATACAGTATCTCCACAGTACTACGAGTGTATGGTAAGTGTATGGCAACAGCATACATAGTACAGAGAAGTAGGCAGGAAGAACCATAGCAGAAGCATGACACATGTATCAGACATGTATGAAGTGCTTTTCCTTCAATATGGTCTTTGCCCTTGTCGGAGTTTCCCGCTGGCAAATATAACGTTAAGCATTTCTGTAACTGCGGGATCAAACAGTAAGCCACAAATTTATATGTGCCAGGAAACCAAATCTTCTCCGTGGTCTGTGGCACACAGAACACCATGAAGAGTGCAAATAGAATAATTTCCCTATTTATAATTATAGTATCATTTAGAAATATTTTTTTAAATTTGTGCAATAATATTGCCTCATAACGTAAGCTGTATTTTCAGATTGCTGACTAATACGCACAAAACAAACAGTTAATTTACATAACAATGAAACGGTTTCTAATTTTAAATTTCCTTCTTATAGGGATGATGTCACATGCTGTTTTAGCACAAACATATGTAACACAAGTAAAAGCTAAAAATGGAAGATGGGGATACATCAATATTAAAGGAGAAATAATCATACCCACAAAATTTCAGAAGTGTTTGCAATTTACGGACAACCTTGCAGTCGTTTTTGACGATGAGTCTAAACAATATTATTTTTTAAATGTAAAAGGAGAAAGAGTTAAAGCAGAACTTCCGAAGTTTACGATAAATGGCGGTTATTACAGCAATGGAAACAGCCTTTTTGCAGACGGCTTGCTTGCAGTGGAAAATGGCAAATGGGGATATTTAAATAATTCCGGTAAGCTTGTTATACCCGTACAATATATTGAAGCAAGTGTCTTTAACAGTGGTTATGCAATAGTAAAAACAACGAAAGAATATTTCATTATTGATACTAACGGCAAACAAACACCAATAAACGTTCCGGGTGTAACATCAGTAAATCACTTTTCAGAAGGTTTAGCACCTTATGCCAACAACAAATCATTAGTTGGTTTTATCAATCACAATGGAAATGTTGCAATCGAGGCAAAATTTAAGAGCGTAGGATATTTTACGGGAGGTATTGCCTGGGCTAAAACGCCGCAAAATAAAGTTGGTTTTATTGATACAACAGGTAAGTGGATTGTGCAGCCTAATTTCGATGAAGCGCATGATGTTGATCCTGTAAGTGGTCTTGCCCGGATTAAAATAGGAGATAATACTGGTTATACAGACATGTCAGGAAAAGTTTCATACCTCAATACAGATAATTATTTGGACTATAGTGAAGGATTTGTAATAGGTGAAAAAAATGAAAAGTTCGGATTTTTCAACTCCAAAGGCGAATGGGTTATTCCTGCACAATTTGATGGCTTACGCAGTTTTAAAAATGGCTATGCGGCAGCTAAATCAGGAGATACCTGGGGCATAATTGATAAAGAGGGAAAATGGGTGATTGCGCCGCAGTTTTATGGAATCAGGGATATGGAACGTGTAGATGTCATGCAATAAAATATAAACACCATTTTTATTGCATTATACTTTACCGTGGTCTGTGGCACACAGAACACCATGAAGGAATGGCAATGAAGAAATTACCCAACAAAAAAGACCAGCTCTGTAAAGGCTGGTCTTTTTTATTCTAATGTTATGTAAGAATTAAATATGTTTCTCTGCATGATACGAAGAACGTACCAGCGGACCCGATTCTACGTATTTCAAGCCTTTGGATAAACCTATTTCTTTGTATTCAGCAAACAGATCCGGATGGATAAATTCTGCCACTTCTAAATGCATTTTTGTCGGCTGCAGATATTGACCTAATGTAAGTACGTCCAGACCATGCGCAACGAGATCGTCCATCGCTTTTAACACTTCGTCTTTGGTTTCACCCAGACCAAGCATGATACCGGATTTGGTACGTTTGCCAAAATCTTTAATACGCTGAATTTCTTCCAGACTGCGTGTATATTTTGCCTGCGGACGTACGCGTCTGTATAAGCGCTCTACTGTTTCCATGTTGTGCGAAACAACCTCCTGTCCGCCGCTGATCATACGCTCCAGCGAAGCCCAGTCAGACTTTACATCAGGGATCAGCGTTTCGATTGTTGTTGCCGGACTTTCCTGCTTTACACGAACAACCGTTTGATACCACACTTCAGCGCCTTTATCTTTTAATTCATCGCGGTTTACTGAAGTTATCACGCAATGCTTTACATTCATCAGGCGTACAGCTTCTGCAACACGTTCAGGTTCGTTTGTATCATATTCTGTAGGCCTTCCTGTTGCCACAGCACAGAATGAACAGCTGCGGGTACAAACGTTTCCTAAGATCATAAATGTTGCCGTACCTGCGCCCCAGCATTCGCCCATATTCGGACAATTACCGCTCTGGCAGATCGTATGCAGTTTATGTTCGTCAACTAATGCCCGTAACTTTGTATATTCTTTCCCAATAGGTAATTTAACACGTAACCAATCCGGTTTGGATTTCCGGTCGGAGGAGGAGGGTACTACAGGTAATTCAATCATGATTCAGCAATCTAATGAATGGCACAAAGGTAATAAATCTTACCCTTGTTTCCCTGCATAAACAAAAATTAGCAACAATTGGTTTGTTTTAAGCTTATTTACGTGCTCCGTAGAAAACAATCAGGTAAACAGAACTGAAAAATTGATTGTTATGAAACGAGCCGCCGGAAGAAACCGGAGCTGCCATCATAACCATTTTTTGTGTAAAGCCTTCAAATAAAAAACCTGCCTCAAGCCCGGTTACTTTATTACTGAAGTGGCCATATTCAAAGCTGAAACCTGTTTTTAAATGTATTCCCGGAACTACTTTTGAATGCGAAAAGCCCGTGGTATAGCTTTCCGAATTAATTACATTGCTGATATTTTGTGTTGTATTGGGATTATAGGGTTCGATGGTTGTTACATTGGGCCCTGTTTGGTATTCAATGTAATACGGGGTAAGAATTCCGAAAGAAATTCCTCCGTTTAAAATAAAATCCAGCTGCACTCCATCTTCATTTCCTTTATGAAAAAGAACAAACTCTCTTCCGTAGGTAGGACGTACCACAACCAGGTGGTTTTCTTTATAAGCTATAAATGAACCCCCGCTTTGCTGACTTGCATAACGTATTTCTTTGGGGTGTTTTATAATGTCTAAAGACAAACCAAAATTGTGAAACTGTGTTTTAGAATCTTTTACCAATCTGGTGTAACGCAGCATAAACCCTCCGATCAACCCCGCATTGGTGTTGAAGTTGATGCCACCCAGGAATTCTTTTTCATAATCAATTTCACCTTCACGTTGTGCAAAAACGGGAAGCGTTAACAAGAATGATACTAAGAGTATATAAGTATTTCGTAATTTCATAACTGAGTCTTACGCTAAATTTAGTAATTTTCCTCACAACGCTAAAATATTTCTTTATGTATCAAATGACAGCAGAATATCTGGGAGGACTTCGTACAACAGGCAAACATTTAAAATCGGGGAATGTCATTGTTACAGATGCTCCGGTAGACAATAATGGCAGAGGAGAAGCCTATTCACCAACAGATCTTGTAAGTGCTGCTCTTTGTAATTGTATGATTACGATTATGGGTATAACAGCTGACCGTGAGCAGATTCCACTGACAGGAATAACAGCTACGATTGAAAAAATTATGACTGCACAGCCGCCGAGAAAAATTGCAAAAATCAAGATTGATTTTACACATCCGTCTCCTGAAGTACTAACAGAAAAACAAGCTGAAATGCTTAAAAAGGCTGCACACACCTGTCCGGTAGCATTATGCTTACACCCGGATATTGTTCAGGAAGTAACGTTTAACTTTTAATAGTCGCCAGTTTATAGGTACACTAGACTAAAAAAGAAAAGACCAGGCAATTCAATTGCCTGGTCTTTTCTTTTTAGTTTTACTATTGTCTCGCAACTAGTAACTGAAAACTAGTATCTCGCAACTACTTTCCCAACGCCTTCTTAATCGCATCATATTGAATATCATAGTGCGAAGCATCCCAGATACTTTTACCGTTTTCAACCAGAATAGCCTGCGGCGACTGATGTTCAACATGCAGCAGGCTTTCTATTTTATTCGAAACGGGGCGGTTCGCAATCAGATCCAGATAAAATGCTTTTACATTTGGCATTTCAGCTTCGTTCCAGTTACGCTCCAGGCGGTCCAGAGACATTGAGCTGATAGAACAGCGCGTGCTATGTTTAAAAATCATAACCGGAGTCTGTGAAGACTCGGTTATGATTTCCTGTAATTGACTTTCGGATGTAAGGGGTATCCAGTTCATTGTTTGGGTTGTAAGTTCCAGATTTCGGCTTCTCTTTTATCGTATCTTGGCCTGCTGTTTTTCTCTTTTTCTTTCTGCCAGTTCGCGTCTTCCAATCCTTCTGTTTTACCGTATTTCTTAAGCATTTTCTTACGGTATTTCTCTTTGGCAGCATACGAGTTTTTAACTTTTCCGCCTTGATAAACAGAGCTTGGATGCATGCCTTTCTTAATGTGTTTAACAATAAGATCTCCTCTGTAGTTCGCCATATCTTTCGATTTCTTGCGGGTGCGTCTGGCGCGGGCATTTAAGGTACTAACCAGAATATCTCCTTTGTAAGAAGATACCTGTCTGTTTTTCTCTTCACGCATGGCAGAGCGTTTTTCCAGGAAATTGTTTCCCATATCACCCGAATATTGTGCGCGCTGCTTTTCCTGTTTCCGGTCAATTTCACGCACTAACACAGTTGATCCGGAGTTTAATGGTCCGTGTGAATTTGATTCAGCAGGAACAATATCTCCCTGGTATTTGCTCATCTGCTTGGATTGCTGGCGCTGTGGCTTATCGTTTACAATAACGGTGTTATCGTGGCGCGGAGGCTGTATACCTGATTTATTTGAAACTACAATGTCTCCGGTACTGGTACCCATCTGACGCTGTTTCTTCTGTACGTTTGTACCTTTATTTGCTTCGGCTAATGCCTGATTATTTTTCGGGCCGGACGAATGAGAAGCTGTAGCTTGTTTGGCATTCATTGTTCCCTGCGATTGCCCCATGTTCTTCTGGTTCTTCTGCGCATTGAACTTGTTTGCTTCCGCAGTGGCCTGATTATTTTTTGGGCCGCCGGATCTTGAAGCATTTGCTTTTTTAGCATTCAGCGTACCCTGAGATGTGCTGGCCTCGTTTTGTTTCTTTCTGATCTCTTTATAGCCCGTTTGGCTGTATCCTTCAACAGATAACAGCAACAACGCGCATAGCACAATCAAATTGAAATATATAGACTTGAATTGTTTCATCTACTATCAATTAAACGCGTTTGCGGCTTTGTGTCTTAAGTTGCTTCGGATTTTTCTTATTAATCAATCCATTGTCAACATTGAAACGGCCGTTTGTATTGCTCTTCTTTTTCTTTTTTGAGTCCGATTTTAACTGACCGTTTTCATCAAACTGACTGATATCAGCTTCATTTGCCTGGCCTAAGCCCGGACAAGGATAAGAAGAATGTTTATTGCATGAAGTAACAGATACAACAAGAAATAAAGCAATTGCGGGGATCAATAGGTATTTCATAAGCACTTTGTGTCGTGTATAAGGGTTAAATCTAAGGATTTTGCAAAGTATTTACAATTAAATACCAATGCTTTAACGGGATTAGTAGTATTGAAGTTCCTTCAATTTATGCTGAATCCGTGTGATGGGCAGAAAATTGTCTTCCAGCGATTTAGAAAAAGGCACCGCCGTATCCAGACTCCCCACACGCATAACCGGCGCATCCAGGTGTTCAAAAGCATTTTCGCTGATCCAGGCAGCGATTTCAGCCGAAATAGAGCCTGTTAATGTGTCCTCATTTATAACCAGAGCGCGCCCGGTTTTTAAAACACTTTTAAGCACCATTTCTTTGTCCCAGGGCAATAAACTTCTTAAGTCAATAATATCTGCAGAAGCTGCTTCTTTTTTTACCGCTTCTTTTGCCCACCAGACAGCATTTCCATAAGCAACAATTGTGAGATCTTCACCTTCTTCTACAAGAATAGCTTCACCGATCGGCACCGTATAATAATCATCCGGAATCTCTTCGCTTACGGAGCGGTATAATGCTTTATGTTCGAAGTATAATACCGGATTCGGATCTTCTATAGCAGCAAGCAACAAGCCTTTCGCATCGTATGGTGTTGATGGATATACAATTTTTAAACCGGGTGTGTGAAAAAACCAGGCTTCGTTTGATTGAGAGTGAAATGGGCCGCCGCTTGTGCCTGCACCTGTAGGCATGCGTATGACAACATCTGCTGCCTGCTCCCAGCGATAGTGTGATTTTGCAAGATTATTCACCACCTGGTTAAAACCGCTGGTAATGAAATCGGCAAACTGCATCTCAACAACTGATTTATAATCTTTAATAGCCAGACCCAAACCTGCGCCGATAATAGCAGATTCGCATAAAGGTGTATTGCGTACGCGCTCTTTACTGAAGCGTTCGATCAGGCCTTCCGTAACTTTAAATACACCACCATACTCTGCAATATCCTGTCCCATTTGTATCAATCTGGGAAACTTATCCATTGCAAGCCGTAGTCCGTCACTAATCGCATCTATGTATCTCTTATTGCTTTTTAAGGTTGTGCGCGGACGAAGTTTCAGGTGTACAAAAGGCGCATACATATCTTCTTCTTCATGTGCGCTGTCAGCTACCGGTTCTTTTTCGTTTTCTGTATAATGCCACGCTTCTTCAACCGAGTTTTTAACTTTCTCTTTGATGGATTCAATTTCCTGTATCGTTAAAATGGCTTCATCAAGCAGGTACCGCTCAAAATTTTCAACCGGATCTTTTTTTGCCCAAGCGGCAAATAATTCTTCCGGAATATATTTTGTGCCCGAGGCTTCTTCATGTCCGCGCATGCGGAACGTTATTGCTTCAACCAATACTGGCCTGGATTCTCTGCGCACATATTCGGCAAGTTCACGGATTTTGGTATATACTTCAAGAATATTATTGCCGTCAATTGTATGTGTTTCAATAGCATATGCAGGGCCTTTTTCCTTAAAGCTTTTTATTCTGAATTGTTCTTCCAAAGGTGTAGATAAGCCATAGCCATTATTCTCTACTAAAAATATAACAGGAAGATCCCATACAGAAGCAAGGTTTAATGCTTCGTGAAAATCACCTTCGCTTGTACCGCCGTCGCCTGTAAATACAAGTGTAGCACGGTTACTCCGGGATAATTTTTCTGCTAAAGCAATACCATCTGCAACTGCCATCTGCGGACCTAAATGCGAGATCATACCCACAATGTGATGTTCTTTGCTGCCAAAATGAAAAGACCGGTCGCGCCCTTTGGTAAAGCCGGAAGGCTTCCCCTGGAACTGGCAGAATAAACGGTGCAACGGAACACCTCTGCTTGTGAATATTCCTAAATTTCTATGTAAGGGTAAAATGTATTCTTCTTTTTCAAGGGCACAAGCTACGCCGACAGAAACAGCTTCCTGCCCGATTCCCGAAAACCATTTGGATATTTTTCCCTGACGTAATAGAAATAACATCTTTTCTTCAATCATGCGTGGCTTTATCAGCTCCTTGTATAAGCGGATAAGTGTGTCCTGATCTATATTATTTCGTTCAAATGATATCATAAAAGTTTTTTTAGCGTATTCGCTCTGTCACATTTACTGCAAAGTAAAAGAATAATTCGTGTTTGGTGTAAAGCTTTTACTCAATAAGGTATAAAAATACGGCTTCTGTTTCTATTTTTGTTAAAATGAATTTGAAATGATTAAATATTCTTCTTTTGTATTGGATAATGGGTTGAAGGTTTTTGTTCACGAAGACCACACAACTTCAATGGCTGCGCTTAATATTTTGTACGATGTTGGTTCCAAAGACGAAATAATTACTAAAACAGGATTTGCACACCTCTTTGAACACCTGATGTTTGGAGGATCTAAAAATATCGCTTCCTACGATGAAGCACTTCAGAAGGCAGGAGGTGAAAACAATGCATTCACTTCTCCGGATATCACAAATTACTACATTACTATTCCGGCTAACAATATTGAAACTGCATTTTGGTTAGAGAGCGATCGCATGTTGTCGTTGTCATTTGATCCGAAAGTACTGGAAGTGCAACGCAGTGTTGTAATTGAAGAATTTAAACAGCGCTATTTAAATCAGCCTTACGGAGATGTGTGGTTGAAACTTCGGCCGCTTTCTTATAAACAACATTCGTATCAGTGGGCAACTATTGGTAAAGAAATTTCTCATATCGAAGATGCCACTATGGACGATGTGCGCGACTTCTTTTATTCGTATTACTTACCAAACAACGCCTATATGGTTGTTGCCGGCAATGTTACGCTGGAGCAGGTGAAAAAACTTTCTGAAAAATGGTTTGGTCCGATTCCATCAGGCACAAGAAGAAAACGGAATATTCCGGTAGAACCAAAACAGACAACAGCACGCTTTGAAGAAACAAGTGCAAAAGTACCGTTGAATGCCTTATACAAAACATATCACATGAGCGGAAAGTTATCTCCTGATTATTATTCAACAGATTTACTGAGTGATATTTTGGGAAGAGGAAAATCTTCGCGTTTATATGATAAACTGGTGCAGCAGAAAAAAATATTTACTTCGCTGAATGCATATGTATTGAGTTCTGTTGATCCGGGTTTACTGGTGGTAGATGGTAAGCTGAGCAAAGGTATCAGCCTGAAGGATGCGGATGATGCCGTATCTGAGTTGATAGCGTCTATTTCTCAGGAGAAATTTTCTGAACAGGAATTGAACAAAGTAAAAAATCAGGCAGAATCCACCTTGTTATTTGGAGAAGTAGAAGTACTGAACAGAGCTATGAACCTTGCTTTTGCAGCAATGTTAGGCGACCCGGAGCTGGTAAACAAAGAAGCCGCAACGATACAAAACGTAACAACAGAAGATATTTCACGTGTTGCAAAATCGGTATTGGTTCCTGAAAACTGTTCGACATTGTATTACAAATCTGTTGAATAAAAACTAACCGCTCCGCCGCGGCGGAGCGGTTAATATTTAAAAGAAATAAAATGAAAATTAAAGTAGGCTTTGGCTACGACGTACATCCGTTAAAAGAAGGCCGCCCGATGTGGCTGGGTGGTATTCAGCTTGAATACACAAAAGGTCCGGATGGACATTCCGATGCCGATGTATTGATCCATGCCATTTGTGATGCGATTTTAGGCGCAGCCAACATGCGTGATATCGGTTTTCATTTTTCAAATACCGATGCGCGCTGGAAAGGCGTAGATTCAAAAATATTATTGAAAGAAGTGTGCCGGATGATTCGTGAAAAAGGCTGGGAAATCAGCAATGTGGATGCTTCACTTGCACTGGAAAAGCCGAAGATCAACCCGCACATCGAACGCATGCAGCAAGCCTTATCTGAAGCCATGAATATTTCAGCGGAAGACATTTCCATCAAAGCAACTACCAATGAAAAGCTTGGTTATGTAGGCAGGGAAGAAGGGGTGAACGCGTATGCAGTGGCGTTGTTAGTTTCCAGTCGCTAGTTTCCAGTTCTCAGAAAAAATTGAGAGGGCCCTCTGGCGCCAATTTTAGTAAATTGCCTATTATTTCCCCGTCTGGTAACTGGTACCTCATAACTAGCGTCTTTTCTAAAATCTGGCAACTGGCACCTCACAACTATTTTCAGGTAGGCTCCTTAGGGTCTCCTCGTGGTCTCCTCCTGGTCTCCCCCTAGGGTACTTCGGTAATCCTGCTTTTTTTGGCATATTTGGCACGTAACTCGTATGACGTAACAACAAACCCTGGTATTTGCCAAAGTTAAGGTAGACCATCATTTTCTCTGGCGCCAGTCTCAGCAAAGTTGATCCCTTAAGCCGTTGTTGGTGTTTCTGCCTGAGCAAATCAATGATAATGAATGTATGTTGCCGCAGATCACCAACAACAAAAAAACCACTTAGCGAAGCGGATCAGATTGTTGATGACCTGGGCTTTTAATTTTATTTTACTTGATATTACTTCGGTTTTTTTCTGCCGCCAGACTTAGCGAAACAGTTCGCCGCGGCGAATAGAATCTTTTATTTTTGTAGTCTCTGATTACATTTTAAATACTTTGTACTCTGTACTTAATACTTTGTACATTCCTTGTCAAGCAACTAGTGCCTAGAAGCTAGCAACTAAAATCTGGTACCTAGCAGCTTGCAACTAGCGCCTATTCTTAAAAAACTCCTCGATCTTCACTTTCAGCATACCACCTTTAACAGCCAGAGATTGTTGTACAGCTTCTTTTTTTAAGACCTCTTCGAAAGAAGTATTTCCGCTTAAAAGAGATTTTAAGGAAATTCCTGCAGCTTGCTGCAGCTGGCCAAGCGACTTTAAATAAAATGCTAAGTAATCATGCATAATGGTATCGTCTGTAAAAACCTTTTGAACGATCTTATGCGAAAGAGCTTCCTGAGCAGTTAATTTTTTGCCTTCCAGTAACCATTCAAATGCCTGGTGATATCCTACACGTTGTTTCAAATAATAACTCATACCGGTATCCGGTTGCAGGCCCAATCCTAAAAACGGAAACGCAAGAGAACCATTCTCTGAAGCAAATATCAGATCGCAGGCCAGTACTAAAGATGCACCGGCACCGCTTGCCGGTCCGTGAAGCAGACAAATAACAGGTTTGCTGCATAGATGAATGGCTTTCGTTAACCGGTTGAAATAATTTTCTACCAGTTCAATAACCTTGTCGCCTTGTATTGTTTGGGCCCATTGCAAATCCAGTCCCGCACAAAACCCTTTTCCTTCTCCCTGAAAAATTACCCAATCGATTTCTTTGTTCTTATCGACTGTTTCAAAAGCATCTGTGAGTGCTTCGATAATATCAATAGTAAGAGCGTTGTAAACCGCAGGTCTGTTCATTGAAATGAAAGCTGTTCTTCCGGTTACTTCAGATAATACAAGTGTCATAGCGTTACAGGTTAAAAGGAAAGTAGAAAAGATTTGGAAGTAAAAAATATAATCCGATTGCGCTAACCAGCATACCTAACAGAAAACCTACATAGGTTTGAGCAGATGTGTGTGCGTTCAAATATAAACGGCTGGACATGGTAATGCCACTTATAAGTAATGTTCCAATAATTACATAAAACAAATGCTCATTGGGCATTACGGTATCAATTAAAATGAATATCATCACGCTTGCTCCGAGAGCAATTGCATGTGCACTGATTTTCCAGAATAAATTTATAATGGCAGTAAGTAATACTGACATGCTTATAATAACCATTAAACAGGTTAGCAAAACCGGAAAGTTTAAGTATGTAAAAAACATGTATGATAAAGTCGAATAATATACACCTGTATAAAAGAAAGGAACAACACGTTCGCTTCGTGAATCCATCAGAAGCGTATCATTTGTTATTTTTTTACGTAGCAACAACATATTAATTCCCAGTAATACCAATGGAATGACAGCTGTTGTTATAAAAATCAATCCAACAACATATACCTGGGCACCGAGCGAATACGGTTCGAAAATAAAATTTCCGAAATATAAAAACAGGGTAAAGATATAGGTAGGGATAAATACCGGATGAACGAAATAAGATATAATCAATGAAATATAATACCAGCTATTTTTTTCGGGTGACTCAGTCATAATTTTTATAATTCCTTTCTTAAACGTGCTACCGGAATATTTAATTGTTCACGGTATTTTGCAACCGTTCTGCGCGCAATATTATAACCTCTTTTATTAAGTTCTTTCTCTAACTTTTCGTCAGATAAGGGTTTTTTCTTTTTTTCACCATCAATAATTTCTTTCAGAATATGCTTTACCTCACGACTGCTTGCATCTTCGCCGGAATCGGTCGCAATACCTTCAGAGAAGAAATATTTCAGCGGATAAATGCCAAATTCTGTTTGAACAGCTTTACTGTTTGCCACACGTGAAATAGTTGAGATATCCATATTCACCATGTCTGCAATGTCTTTTAAGATCATTGGCTTCAGATAGCTTTCATCACCTTCAAAGAAGAATTCTTTCTGGAATTCTAAAATGGCATGCATTGTACGCAGAAGTGTTTGCTGGCGCTGTTTAATCGCTTCAATGAACCATTTTGCAGCATCCAGTTTTTGTTTTACAAACGTTACAGCTTCTTTTAATTTTTTGTCATTCTTTGCGCTCTTGTCATACGTTTCAAACATCTCCGAATAATTCCGGCTGACACGCAGATCGGGTGCGTTTTTTGAATTTAAAAATAATTCCAGCTGGCCATTATTTGTTTGTAAAATAAAATCAGGAATTAAGAATTGCGTTTTGATATCATCACCAGAGTTTCCGCCTGGTTTGGGATTTAATTTTGTAATAATATTTACAGCCGCTTTAATTGCAGCATCTTCAACATCTAATTTTTTCTGGATTTTATCGTAATGCTTTTTGGTAAACTCGTCAAAGCAATCTTTTAAAATGGTATGTGCTAATAACACGTCAGGTTCGTCCATGTGTTTGCGTTCAATCTGCAATAACAGACACTCCTGTAAGTCTCGGGCACCAATACCTGCAGGGTCGAAGTCCTGAATTTTAAAAAGAACTTCTTCAATTTCTTCTACATTCGTTTCAATGTTTTGGGAGAACGCTAAATCGTCAACAATCAGATCAAGATTACGGCGGATGTAACCATCTTCATCAATGCTTCCGATGAGTTGTTCAGCAATCTTTTGCTGACGTTCATCAAGGCGTAAAAAGCCCATTTGGTTCAAAAGCATTTCTGTCAGTGAAGTTGAGCCCGCCAATGGTGATTCACGCTCTTCGTCATCCTGTGAAGGCCCATCGCCCTGCATTTTATAGCCCGCTACATCTTCGTCACGGATATATTCCTGTACATCTAATTCATCGTCTGAATACTCGTCTTCTGAATCCGAAAACTCTTCTTCATTTGAATCCTTATCATCAATCGGCTCTTCTTTCCCTTCTTCTAACGCAGGATTGATTTCAAGTTCTTCTTCAATCCGGGATTCTAATTCTGCTGCCGGTATCTGCAATAGTTTTATAAACTGAATCTGTTGAGGAGATAGTTTTTGAGATAACTGCTGCTGAATACTTAATTTCTGCATAAAACGGTAAAATAGTCACAAAGCAAAACGTGCTTACAAACAAAAATAGAGCATTTTTGAAATTCTTTTTGATTAAAAAGATAAAATATCCTTTTTTTGCGCTCCACTTATTGTAAACGCATTCAACGTGAAAAGGATTAAGATTAAAGAAATACTAAGTCATTCAGACAAGTATATAGATCAGCAAATAACGCTAAAGGGCTGGGTTAGAACGAAACGCGGAAATAAACACGTTGCTTTTGTAGCATTAAATGATGGCTCAACCATTAATACCATACAAATTGTACTTGATATCGCCAAGTTCAGCGAAGACCAACTGAAAGATATTGCAACAGGTGCCTGCATCAGTGTTACAGGTAAACTTGTACGTTCACAAGGCGCCGGTCAGTCGGTTGAAGTGCAAGGTGACTCGTTGGAAGTAATTGGTATAGCAGATCCGGAAACATATCCGCTGCAGAAAAAGGGGCATTCGCTTGAATTTTTAAGAGAGATTGCACACTTAAGACCAAGAACAAATACATTCAGCTGTGTACTCCGGCTGCGCCACGCAATGGCATTTGCTGTACATAAATTTTTTAATGAGAAAGGATTTGTATATGTGCATACACCGATTATTACCGGATCAGATGCAGAAGGCGCCGGAGCGATGTTTCAGGTAACTACGCTGGATTTGAAAAATCTTGCCAAGACAAAAGAAGGTGAAGTAGATTTCACAAAAGATTTTTTTGGAAAGGCAACAAATCTTACTGTTTCCGGTCAGCTGGAAGGCGAATTAGCCGCAATGGCATTGGGCGAAGTATATACGTTTGGTCCAACATTCAGAGCTGAAAATTCAAACACAACACGTCACCTGGCAGAATTCTGGATGATTGAACCTGAAATGGCATTTTATGAAATTCAGGACAATATGGATCTGGCAGAAGAATTTTTGAAATATCTGGTTAAATATGCGTTGGATAACTGCATTGATGATCTGAATTTCTTAAATGAAATGTACGATAAAGAACTGGTTGAACGGCTGAAAAGTGTTGTAGAAACACCTTTTGTACGCTTAAATTACACAGAAGCCGTTGATATTCTGGTCGCTACGAAGCAGAAATTTGAGTATAAAGTAGAATGGGGAATTGATCTCCAATCAGAGCATGAGCGCTATCTGGTTGAAAAGCACTTTAAAAAACCGGTTATTCTGACCAATTATCCGAAAGCAATTAAAGCATTTTACATGAAAGCGAACGAGGATGGTAAAACCGTTCGTGCAATGGATGTATTGTTTCCGGGTATCGGAGAAATTATCGGCGGCTCACAGCGGGAAGATAATCTGGAAAAACTACAGGAACGTTGCAGAGAAGTGGGCATTCATGAAAAAGATATCTGGTGGTACCTTGAAACCAGAAAATTCGGTTCGGCTCCGCACAGCGGTTTTGGCCTTGGATTTGAGCGTTTGATGTTATTTGTTACAGGCATGGGAAATATCCGGGATGTTATTCCATTTCCTCGTACACCTCAAAGTGCTGAATTTTAAATTGTTTCATTAAATTGTGCAAAATTATAGATTATTTATTGCGAAAAGTTTGAATTAAATAAAAAACCCTATAATTTTGCACTCTCTTAAAAATGAATGAAGCGCCAGATTTGCTTTTTACGTCTTTAAGAACTGTTCTCTGAATTCTTGAAAATAGAATTTTAATTTCTAATGGGGGAGTACCAAAGCGGCCAACTGGGGCAGACTGTAAATCTGCTGACTTATGTCTTCCAAGGTTCGAATCCTTGTTCCCCCACCCAGAAACTAACCTTCAAATCCAACATAATGATCTGAAACCGTTCAGAATATTAGGATTTGCTTTTTGAAGGTTAGTTATTTTGCGAAAGTAGCTCAGCTGGTAGAGCGATAGCCTTCCAAGCTATAGGTCGCGGGTTCGAACCTCGTCTTTCGCTCTTGTTTCTTAACAGCCGATGTAGCTCAGCTGGTAGAGTACTTCCATGGTAAGGAAGGGGTCACGGGTTCGAGTCCCGTCATTGGCTCTATATGAATTAGATTGAATAACATCTTTACGTATACTATACATCTTAAATTGAGGATTTTCAAATATGGCAAAAGAAAATTTTGACCGTTCAAAACCGCACGTTAACGTTGGTACTATTGGCCACGTCGATCACGGTAAAACAACTTTGACTGCAGCAATCACAAAAGTATTGTCTGAAAAAGGGTTAGCAGAGAAAAGAGATTTCTCTCAAATCGATAACGCTCCGGAAGAAAAAGAAAGAGGTATTACTATCAATACTTCACACGTTGAGTATTCTACAGCTACACGTCACTACGCACACGTTGACTGTCCAGGTCACGCGGATTACGTGAAAAACATGGTTACAGGTGCTGCACAAATGGATGGTGCTATTCTTGTAGTTGCTGCTACAGATGGTCCGATG
>FTDL01000070.1_pt1 | contig 16410 bp, 10 predicted proteins | sample 1639951 | NCBI WGS metagenome assembly FTDL01 (sample SAMEA3914869, study PRJEB12502) | metagenome | biome: forest; material: soil | place: USA | collected 2012-03-12 | depth 0.1 m
ACCAGTTTCTGCATCCTCAACGGTAACAGTAAATCCTGTTCCGCCACAGCCGACAGTAGCGGCGAGCGGCCCGTTAACATTTTGTAACGGCGGCTCTGTAAGTTTAACGGCATCATCAGCAGGATTCACTGGAGGAACCTATACCTGGTCGAATGGTTCGACATCAAATCCGTTAATAGTAACAACATCCGGAACATATACGGTTACGTATGTATCTTCTTCAAGCTGTACAGCTCCGGTATCAGCATCTACAACGGTAACAGTGAACCCGATTCCTCCACAACCGACAGTAGCAGCAAGCGGCCCGTTAACATTCTGTGATGGTGGTTCAGTAAGTTTAACGGCATCAACAGCTGGCTTTACAGGCGGAACCTATACCTGGTCGAACGGCTCAACATCAAACCCGTTGGTTGTAACAACATCGGGAACATATACAGTTACTTACAAATCCGTAGATAATTGTACCGCTGCTGTGTCTGCAGCAAAAATTATAACAGTAAATCCTGTTCCGCCACAGCCGACAGTAGCGGCGGGCGGCCCATTAACATTCTGTAATGGCGGTTCAGTAAGCTTAACAGCATCAACGGCTGGCTTTACAGGTGGTACCTATACGTGGTCAAACGGTTCAACATCAAATCCATTGGTAGTAACAACATCGGGAACATATACGGTTACGTATGTATCTTCTTCGAGCTGTACAGCACCGGTATCAGCATCCACAACAGTAACCGTGAACCCGATTCCTCCAAAACCAACAGTAGCAGCGGGCGGTCCATTAATATTCTGTGATGGCGGTTCAGTAAGTTTAACGGCATCATCAGCTGGCTTTACAGGAGGAACATATACCTGGTCGAATGGTTCGACATCAAATCCGTTAATAGTAACAACATCCGGAACATATACCGTTACCTATAAATCATCTGACAATTGTACAGCACCAATTTCTGCATCAACAATTGTAACAGTAAATCCTGTTCCGCCACAACCAACTGTAGGAGCAAGTGGGCCATTAACATTCTGTGATGGTGGCTCAGTAAGTTTAACGGCATCAACTACTGGTTTTACAGGCGGAACCTATACCTGGTCGAACGGCTCAACAACAAATCCATTGGTTGTAACAACTTCAGGTGATTATACTGTTACCTATGTATCCTCTGCAAACTGTACAGCAGCGATTTCTGCGTCTACTACAGTAGTTGTAAATCCGATCCCTCCACAACCAACAGTTGTTGCATCAGGTCCGTTAACATTCTGCGATGGCGGTTCTGTAAGTTTAGCAGCATCAACAGCAGGTTTTGCAGATGGCACGTATACCTGGTCAAATGGTTCAACAACAAATCCACTTGTTGTAACTGCTTCAGGAACGTATACTGTCACCTATAAATCAATGAGTAATTGTACAGCAGCGGTGTCTGCATCTACTATAGTAGTTGTAAATCCGGTTCCGCCACAGCCAACAGTATCAGCAAGTGGTCCGTTAACCTTCTGTGATGGTGGTTCCGTAAGTTTGACTGCGTCTACTACAGGTTTTACAGGTGGTACCTATACCTGGTCGGACGGTTCAACAACAAATCCACTTGTTGTAACTGCTTCAGGTGTTTATACGGTTACGTATGTATCATCTGATAATTGTACAGCACCGGTTTCAGTTTCAAAAACAATAACAGTAAATCCGATTCCTCCACAACCCACAGTAGCAGCAGGTGGTTCGTTAACGTTCTGTGATGGGGGCTCAGTAAGTTTAACCGCATCTACTGCAGGCTTTGCAGGAGGAACATATACATGGTCGAACGGCTCAACAACAAATCCATTGGTTGTTACAACTTCAGGTGATTACACTGTTACCTATGTTTCATCCGATAATTGTACAGCCCCGGTATCCGCAAATACACAAGTAACTGTAAATTCAATACCTTCGAACCCAATTATTCAGGCTAGTAGTTATAGTTTTTGTGTGGGAGAAGATTCTGTGACGATTGATGCCGGTTTAACAGGTTCAAGCACGATTGAATGGTTTAAAGACGGAATATCATTGGGTATGAGCCAAAAAATTATTGTAAAGACACCTGGTGATTACAGCGCTACACTTACTTCCGGTTCCGGGTGTCAGGCTGCTCAGACAGCATCCGTTACTATATCTGCCAGACCATTAAATTCTCCTGTAAAATTGGATTCAGCATTAACAGTATGTACAGACTTTGTTAATCTGCAAGCTAATCAACCTTTATATGGTTTTGGGGTATGGTCAATATATAATGGCACTTCATTGGTATTTGATTCCAAAGCCGATTCATCCAGCGTTCGGATCTCCGGCTTGGAAAATGGGAATACGTATAGTTTCATATATACTGTATCAGGTGAATGTGGTCCGAATCAAGCAGATACTATTACGGTTCATTCCGGTTTGCCTGGCTTCCAGATATTAACCTTTGATGTGCCTAACGATACACTTTGTGTAGGTGTAAAGAGAAAAGTAGATGTACATGTAAAAGGCGGATCAGGTAGCTATATTTATTATTGGAACGATGTCACAACACATACAGAAACAACTACTACAGATAATTACCTGGATGTAAATACAAGCGCATTAGTAAACACGTATTATGTATATGTAGAAGACAAATTGAATACTGGTTGTAAAACCTTTGTAGACACGTTCTCTGTAGCTGCTCTGGATAAACAAAATTTGTTCATTCCAAATTTAATTACTCCAAATGGAGACACTTATAATGATGAATTTAAGATTGTTGAAGTAGAAAATCACTCTAATAAAATGTTTCCTGAAGGATCCTATTTAGAAATCTATAACCGTTGGGGAAACAGGGTGTATGAAGCAAACAACTACGCCGGAGACTGGAAAGCCGACAACACATCTGATGGCATTTACTATTATTACCTGAAAGCTGGTTGTGGAAACCAGGAACACAAAGGCTGGCTACAGATATTAGCTAAGCAGAATTAACACCAACAAATCATCATATATCAGAGATCATCATATATAAAACAAAGAAGTCCCGTCATAGGCGGGACTTCTTTGTTTTATATATTTACAAAAGCAGATAAATAGTATATTGTCTAGTCTATTTGTTTATGAAAACCTCCAGGAATTTTAGTGTATAAGAAATAATATAACATTCATAATCTCTTTGGAGGTGTTTGCATCAAAGCTAGAGCTAGTATTATATATCGCTATCTAGAAGCGTAGAATCCGTTGAAAATGATTGCTCAGAGTCAGGTTTTACAAAATCTTCAAATATCATATATGTTGTAATTATTGAAACAGGAATAGTAACCAGTAAACCAATACCCAGACATATTAATCCTAAGATGTTAAATAATATCAACAGTACTACAAATCCGAAAAATGACCACCATTTTTTTGTAATAATTTTTCTGCTTGCTTCTAAAATATTCCATGGTTCTTCTTCATAAAAAAGAGCCAGTGGTATTACGAACATATACGCAACGGCGAAATAGATACCTGGTATGATCAGAAATACAAAGCCAATAGCAACGATGAGTGCGTGCAGAACATAAGGTAATATTAATTTTCCTCCAAACTGAAAACCTTTAAAAAAATCATTGAATTCAATATCTTGTTTTGAAAGGAGTTTTTTGACTACAATATAAAAGCCTGCAAACTCGATAGGATAAATTAGAACAGAGGCTATTTGACCTATAATTGGAATAACTCCCAAAACGATTCCGATCATTCCCCATACAAACAATGCTCCGATAAATAACCATGGAGATTTCCAAAAAAGTGCCCAGCTTTTATTGAAGTAAACACTTCCGTTAAATTGTGAAGGATTAACAATTGCTTTTTCTATATCCGGATGCATATGCTTATATAATTAAAGTCTCAAAATGTTTAATCTATATACCTTTGTTTGTTTTGGTTAGACAAATATTTTTCTGTTTACATCAAAATTTTCTAAAAAGTCTGCTACCCTGCGAACGAACATACCACCTAACGAACCATCAATAGCGCGGTGATCGTATGAGTGTGATAAAAACATCATGTGGCGTATACCAAGTGTATCTCCTTGAGGTGTTTCAATTACTGCAGGTTTTTTAACTACAGCTCCCAAAGCAAGGATTGCCGCTTGTGGCTGAACAATAATAGGTGTTCCCATTAAATTGCCAAATGATCCTACATTTGAAACGGTATATGTACCACCTGATAAATCGTCGGCAGTGAGCTTGTTTTGACGAGCTCGCTTTGCCAGATCATTTACTTTTTTCGTTAAACCTACAATATTCAGCTGATCTGCATTTTTAATCACCGGTACAATCAAATTGCCGTTTGGCAAAGCAACAGCAATACCAATATTGATATCTTTTTTTACAATGATCTTATCGTCTTCAATAGAGATGTTTACCATTGGATAATCTTTTATAGCTTTTACAACAGCTTCGATAAAAATAGGTGTAAATGTAAGGGCAACATTTTCACGCTCCATAAAATCATTTTTCCATCTGTTTCTCCAATACACAATGTTGGTAACGTCTGCCTCAACAAAAGAAGTAACATGCGGAGAAATACGCTTAGATTCAACCATGCGGTCTGCAATCATCTTACGCATGCGGTCCATTTGTATAATCTCTATGTTTCCGTTTGAAGATGAAGCGGGTTTATTTACATAAGCTGGCTCAGTAACAGAGGCTTTTGTTTCTGTCCTTACAGGTTCTTTTACTTCAATTGCAGCTGCTTGGGGAGTTGAAATTTTACCGTCTTTTTTTGCTTGAATGTAGTCAAACAAATCATTTTTGGTAACACGTCCATCTTTGCCTGTGCCGGCAATCTGTTCAACTTCAGATAAAGAAATATTTTCCTGGCGTGCAATATTTAAAACAAGAGGAGAGTAGAATCTGCTTCCTTTTGAATGTGTATGTTCAATGTGTGCTTGTTCAGCAGGTACAGTACGAGGTTTTTCCACCGCAACAGTATTCTGAACCGATGGCATCTGAACGGTTGCTGCAGTTGGTGCAGTACTTTCTGCAGCAATTACTTGTGTAACATCGGTCTCAATTAATGCTATGGCGGTACCTACTTGCACAACATCACCTTTGTTAGCGCGTATTTCCTTTAAAATACCATTAAATGGCGAAGGTACTTCAGTATCCACTTTATCTGTAGCTACTTCTAAAACGGATTCATCTTGCTGGATACGATCTCCTGGTTTTTTTAACCAGGTTAAAATCGTGCCTTCCATTACACTTTCACCCATTTTGGGCATTACCAATTCAACCAAGGCCATGAATGACGGAATTTTATTTTGTTACTAGGTACAAAAATACGCTTTTTTTATTAAGACGCACCCTTTTTATAGAATCCTTCCAGATAGACTAACAGATTCATAACAAATGATTTAGAGTACTTAAAGAGATTATGTGCTTAATTGCTGACGGATCATGTTCAGAATTGCTAATGCTGTAACACGGATGTTGTTTTCGCGGACAATTGAAAGCTGCAATTTTCGGGCAATGACTTTAGTTTCATCAGCATAGGCAATCCAGATTGTTCCAACTGGTTTTTCATCGGTACCACCATCAGGCCCGGCAATACCACTGGCAGCAACTCCAATGGATGTGCCTAATTTAATACGCACTTCTTTTGCCATGATTTTAACTGTTTCTTCACTTACCGCACCGTATTGCGTAAGTATTCCACTTGGAACATCCAAAAACTGCGTCTTGATTGTATTTTGGTAGGCGATAATAGAGCCTGCATAATATGCCGAAGAGCCTGGTACCAGAGTGAGCAAATGCGCAAGATAACCACCAGTGCAACTTTCAGCAGTTGCAATCGTTTTGCCTGAATTTTTTAATAATTTTCCAACAGCCATTTCAAGTGTGTCGTTATCGAAACCATACACATATTTGCCGATTAGTGGAAATACAGAAAGTATTAAATTTTCAATTTCCTGTTTTAAAATAGATTCACTCTCGCCGTTTGCTGTTAATCTAAGTTTGACTTCGCCTGCAGATGGCAGGTAAGCAAGACCGATATGTTTTGGCAGTGAGGCCTCCCAATCAGCAATTAATTCTGCAAGTGCAGATTCGCCAATACCAATTGTCTTAATGACTTTATGTACGATAACCGGTGTTTGAAAACGTTGTTTTAATTTAGTAAAACCAAAATCACTCAAAATACCTTTCATTTCATAAGGTACACCCGGCAAAGAAATATATACTGTATCGTTCACATCTATCCACATGCCGGGAGCTGTACCACGGTGGTTGAATAAAACTTCGCTGTTTGCAGGTATTAATGCCTGTTGTTTATTCAGCTCACCGATTTCCCTGCCACGTTTTGTAAAAAAATCCTGAAGATGCCGGAGTACTTCTTCATTCCAGATTAATTCTGTATTAAAAAATGTACACAATGTTTTTTTTGTAATATCATCATTGGTTGGACCGAGACCTCCGGTAATAATAACAATACTTGATCTCTCGGTTGATTCATTCAGAATACGTATGATCTCACTTGTATTATCGCTTACAGAAGATTTTTGTCTGGTTTTTATACCAAGTTTATCAAGTTCAGCACTGATCCACTGTGAATTTGTATCAGTAATCTGGCCGTATAAAATTTCATCGCCAATAGTAATAATATCGGCATATATATGCTTGTTCATGTATAATTATTTTACAAACCGTAAGAGTGTATTTGTATTTTTTATTTGAATATAATACAATCCGGAATCTAATGCAGATACATCTAACTGTAATTTGTTATTATAAATTTTTTCATTTTCTTTCTCAATCATGGATTGGCCAAGTGTATTAAATATATCAAGATCAATCTCATTTATATCTGTTTGCTGAAATTCTATAGTTAAAATTTTATCTACAGGAACTGGATATATTTTTATTCCGCTATTATTTGTTGCAAGCGAAATATCTAACATTTGAGATGTGATGGTAATAGATTTTTTTAATGAGTCTGTACAATACAAGTCATCGCTTACTTTCAATGTGATAATATAAGTACCCGGCGTTGTGTACGTGTATGTAGGATTAGAATCTGTGGATGTTTGCCCATCTCCGAAATTCCATAAAACTGATGCGTCATTTACACTTTCATTTGAAAATACAACAGCAGAATTTGGAGCATTTACAGTATAACTGAAATTTGCCAGAGCAGATTTGCTGGTAATTATATAATAAGGTGCTGCTGCCGATTCATAAAGTGAATCGGCATTTGTAATATATAATGTATCAGCGGCAGAAACATTTGTGGTAAATGTTTTTCCCTGAGCAACAGCAACAGTATGCGATGGCTGACCTGTATATAAATTAAAACGATTTCCGGGTGAAGGTATTATTGTTAAGTCAATTGTTGCATGAGCACACACATTTACAGAATCAGCAAGAGGGACCGGTCCGGTATGAATATCAATAAATTTTTGTCGCGCACTTGCTGCTGCAAGTTTTAAATCCAGTAAAGTTGTATTCGATGTAAGTAACGCGAATGCAATTATAGCAGTATCACTCTGTTTTAAATGATTGATGCGTCCTGCCAATGTCATAGAAATGTCATCACCGCTGGGCATAGTACCTGCAGCATGTCTTTTTAAACCACTTGATAGAGAAGTAAATTTTTCACTTGTGGTAAATCCATCGTTAGGGTTAATATTGGTACCGCCTACAGAAGAGTTATTGTCCATCGCATAATAATTCACGTCCTGATTGGTTAATAAGCTAATACCGGCATAGAAATTATTGGATTGAATATCGTATGCATAACCCATGCGCGAATCTACATCATAACTAGCACGGTTTGAATTGTAGTTTTCAATATCCCAGTCTACAAAGTGCCCCACATATATAGAGTCAATATCAGCAGTTGAATGATTAATAATTTTATATTCAAGAAAAACAGTATTTGCGTACTCAGGTGTATTGAATGTATAAGAACGTTGTATGCATTCAATGTTTTGAGGTGTACTGTTTGTAGCAGACAAATCATTGAATTTTGATAACACTTCTCTGTATTTGATTGGGCTTTCAACAAATGCAGGAATGTTTAAGGGCTGAAAATCCAGATCCGAATTTCCGGAAGGATCACTGCGTACACAGTCAGATACTTTTGTAGAGGACTGTCCAATCATCAAACCATCTTCATATAGTACATTTGTTCCATCGGTGGTGTAACCCACGCCAACTGTGCTGTACACATCCTGATAACCTACTCTGCCATTAGAAGTGATTGTTGTCTGAACATGATCGTTGTATAAGGTTGTATAAGATGGATTTACAAGTATAGTAACATATTGATAATCATAGTAACCTTTTGTAACATCCGTATAACCGATTCTAAGCTCAATAATCTGATCATTTTGCGCAGAATTTTTGAGCACACATTTTAATGGTGCTGTAGCATTTGATTTAGAAGTAAGACTGTCTATAACCCCTGCATTAAATGTACCTGGCAGAACTTCAAGATCTGGAGAAGAACTGGAAAGATCTATAACGAGATTGGCACTGGGCCGTAGATAATTAAAAAAATCTGCAGTGAAATAAATAGTATCTCCATTGAAAATTTGCTGTCCGAATTGAGAAGAGATGTTTTGATTTTTAAAACGAATAGAAGGTGATGTAGTATTGGTTAAAGCTTTGTATATATTTATTCTTCCTTTACCCATCTTTTCTTTGTAAAGAGCATTTTCAGGGAATGTATCAACTACATCTGCTGTAACACGCAGCAGCTCTGCTGCCTGCAATGCAGATATAGAAGGGTAATGCGAACGTACAAGTGCAGCTGCCCCGGCCACAATAGGAGAGGCGAGTGAAGAGCCATCTTCCCATGTATAATTATTTACTGGTTGTATGGTGTATAAACTCATACCCTGTGCACCAATATCTACCGAGCGTGCGTACGTTGATTTATAACAGCATCCCCAATGTATAAAGTCGGCACGTACATCTATGTATTTATTTGCTGTTGTTGAAAAGAATGTATCCATGGCAATAACAGAAAGTACATTATCATATGCAGCGGGGTAATAATCTATTTCTTCGTCTGTATTACCAGCTGCTGCAACAATCAATACATCTTTATTAATAGCCGCATAATTAATTACATCCTGATCCGCAGAAGAATAATTTCCCGTAGCTCCCCACGATAAATTGATAACTTTGCATCCGTGATTGGCAGCATAAATAACGCCTTCATATCCTTCTATAATAGCACCTGTAGTGCCGTCTAATGAAGTTTTGACAGGTAATATTTTTGAATTGAAAGCTATTCCCGCACCACCTATCTTATTATTGACTGTTGCTCCTGCAGCACCTGCAACAAAAGATCCATGAAAGGCAGGATAATATACGTTCGGGTCATTATCATTATTAGCAAGATCCCATCCGTGATAATTATCTATATATCCATCAGCATCATCATCAATTCCGTTAATAGGATCAGCATAGTTATAAGCAATATTATTCGTAATGTCTTCATGCGTATAATCAACTCCGGTATCAATGATTCCGATAACAACATTTGTATCTCCCTGTTCAATTCCCCATGCCTGGTAAGCCATCATTCTTCCAAGATAATTTTCATATCCAAGGGAATCTACACCTGGATCGTTTGGATAAAAGATCGCATGTTGCGTTTGTATATATTTTAATTCTGCATACTCAAAGAATCCCATACCCATGATTGTTTGTGTAAATGCTGGGAGATCTGCCTTTTCTTTTCCGGTGAAAGTTAATGTATACACACGTGTCAAGTCAATATGTCCGGCTTTGGTTGGTGCTGTTACATTCGGAAACGTTCTGGAATAATTTGTTAAAACAACAGGAGCGATAGACGTCTGAAACACTTCAATATTTTTTTTGTCCAGAAAATAATTTGCATACTCAGGTTTAACTTTTACTACAATAATATTTTCTTCATAATCTGCCTGAGTTGATTTTTTTTGAGCCAAAGAAAAAATGCTGCTATATAATAAAAGCAGTAAGGCAAGTGTATGATTTAATACGTTTTTTGAAAGGTGTTTCATAAAATGAATCTGTATGTCGGTAAACGGATTACAGCTCAGGATGTTTACTAAAAGAAATATTTGTTATAAATAATCTGAAATACATAAAAAGTAACCCGATTTGGTTTAAAATAATGATATTTTCTGCTTGTAATTAATTATTCAACAGCTATGTAAAATGGGCTTTGATTGCGTAAACCATATATTATGATATTATGATTTTTAGTTCAAATTAAGATATGTAACTTCGGTTCGAAACTAGAATGCGAATATTTCTATGGCAAAGAGCAAGGAAACAGAGGTTGGATCTTCGGAACATAAATTAAAGATCCGGAACATAAAACTAAGCGATTACGATGATATTTGTGAGATCATGGAATTCGTTTATGCGGATATTGGCGGTCCCTGGACTAAAAAAGAATTACGGTCACACTTGAATTATTTTCCTGAAGGACAAATTTGTATTGAGGACAATGGAAAAGTAATTGCAGCTGCATTCAGTTTGATTGTAAATTATGCCAATTATGGTGATAAACATACCTATCAGCAGATTACAGGTGATGGTTTATTGACCAATCATGATCCGGAAGGTGATACACTTTATGGCATAGATATATTTGTGCATCCAGAATTCAGAGGTATGCGTCTGGGTAGAAGGTTGTATGATGCGCGTAAAGAACTGTGTGAAAAATTAAATCTTCGTGCTATTATTGTCGGAGGTAGAATTCCGGGCTATAAAAATTATGCAAAAAAATTAACTCCTCGTCAGTACATAGAAGAAGTTAAGAAAAAAGAAATTTTTGATCCAGTACTGACTTTTCAATTAGCGAATGATTTTCACTTGCGGAAAATCATTCAGGGTTATTTACCTGATGATCGCGATTCGAAGGCATATGCGGCTTTACTGGAGTGGAAGAATGCTTTATACGAAACGGAAGAAACATTATTCGGAGGTAATAAATCGTTGGTGCGTGTTGGGTTGGTACAATGGAAGATGCGTAACATGGCCTCTGTAGATGAGCTATACCGCATGATTGAATTTTTTGTTGATACTGTTTCTGGCTATAAAGCAGACTTCTGTGTGTTTCCGGAATTCTTCAATGCACCCTTAATGGCAAAGTTCAACCAGAATTCTGCCTCTGATGCTGTAAGAGCCCTAGCTGATTATACAGAAGAGATCCGTGCTAAAATGATGGAACTGGCTTTATCGTACAACATCAATATTATTGCAGGTAGTATGCCTAAATATGAAGATGACGGATTGTATAATGTGTCTTATCTGTGCAGGAGAGATGGCACGTGGGATTACCAGTATAAGCTGCATGTTACACCGGACGAAGCTAATTACTGGGGCTTACAGGGTGGTGATAAATTGAAAGTATTTGAAACGGATGCAGGTAAAATAGCGATTCTAATCTGTTTCGATATTGAATTTCCAGAGTTGTCAAGATTACTTGCAGATAAAGGAGTAAACATTATTTTTGTTCCCTTTTTGACAGATACAAAAAGTGCTTTCATACGTGTACAGCGCTGTGCACAGGCCAGAGCTATTGAGAATGAGTGTTATGTTGCTATATCCGGTAGCGTAGGTAATTTACCTGGTGTTGAAAACATGGATATCCAATATGCGCAGTCAGGTATTTTCTCTCCATCTGATTTCATTTTTCCACACGACGCCACACTTGCAGAAGCTACACCAAATACGGAGACAACGCTGATTGCCGATCTTGATCTGGATTTGTTGAAACGCCAGCGTAAATTCGGTTCAGTACGAAATATGGAAACCAGACGTAATGATTTATATGAATTACGCTGGCTGAATAAAAAGGATGAAGACGATAAACATTGATCATAAAAAAAGTCCCGCTAAACAGCGGGACTTTTTTTATGAAATAGTATGTGTGTTCTTATACAGAGAAACTTTCTCCGCAGCCACAGGTTCTACTGGCGTTGGGATTCACAAAATGAAAACCTTTTCCATTTAACCCATCTGTAAAGTCAAGTGTTGTGCCTAACAAATACAAAAGGCTTTTTTTATCGACCAGTATTTTTACGCCTTTATCTTCAAAAACCTGATCGGCTTCATTGATTTTATTATCAAAATCCAAGTCATACATCAGACCAGAACATCCGCCACCTTTAACAGAAACACGAATATTATAATCATCTGTATAGCCTTCGCGCACACGAAGATCAGCTACATGATCTTTTGCTTTGTCAGTTATTGAAATCATATCTTAAATTATTCCTTTGTTGTTAAACATTAAACGAACCTTAAGAGTTCTTTTTAATTATATAAATGTACGAAGGATTTACATGATATGTTCTTTAAAGATTATTCATTATTTCGTCCAAGCACTATGGCTTTTTCTGATTTTTTTATAATCTTTTTTACACTTGCTGCTTGAGCGTACACAGCTAGCACTTAGGAATAATAGTATACCTAAAGCTATAAGAAGTTGTTTTGTTTTCATGATCTTTGTGGGAGAGAGGATTATACCTTGAAGTTAGGATCTTTTTTTCTCATTTTTTTGATTTTCTTAACATTCTTTTTACATGTTTTGCTAGAACGTGTACAATCTGTTAACGAACCGACAGCCAATGCCAGTATAAGGAAGAGTGCAATTTTTTTCATAAATTTAACATATTAAAGTCGAGTTGAGTACTTGTAAAGTTATAAAATATAACCATATAATTCAAATAAATGAACACATCAAAACGTACGGAGCTATCTGAAATAGGCGAATTTGGGCTTATTGATCGTTTAAAGGAGTTTTTGCCTGCCAAATCAGAAACTATTTTAAAGTCAATTGGCGATGATGCAGCTGTTGTTAAGAATGCAGATAATACTGTACAGCTCATTTCTACCGATTTATTAATGGAAGGTGTGCACTTTGATCTGGCTTATACTCCTTTAAAACATTTGGGTTATAAATCAATAGCAGTCAATGTTTCAGATATTGCTGCTATGAACGGAACACCTTCTCATATTGTAGTAGGAATTGCATTAAGCAATCGTTTTTCTGTAGAAGCAATCGAAGAATTATATACAGGAATGAAACTTGCTTGTGACGCGTATTCTGTTGATTTAGTTGGTGGTGATACAACTTCGAGCAGAAGTGGTTTGGGAATTTCCGTAACGGTTGTGGGAAATACAACTACAGAAAAAGTAGCATACAGAAGCGGTGCTAAGATAAATGATTTAATTTGTGTCACAGGTGATCTGGGTGCTGCTTTTATGGGCTTACAAGTGCTTGAGAGGGAAAAACAGGTATATCTCGCCAATCCAGATATGCAGCCTGAATTACTGGATAAAGAATATATTGTGCAGCGTCAGCTGAGACCGGAAGCGCGTATGGACGTGGTTAAGAGTATGCAGTCTTTAGAGTTACAGCCTAGTTCTATGATTGATATTTCAGATGGGTTAGCATCTGAATTGTTGCATATATGTAAAGAATCGGGTGTAGGAGCATATATCTATGAAGATAAACTGCCGATTGATCCGATGACATTTGATACAGCACGTGAATTTGAATTAGACCCCTTAACCATTATGCTGAATGGTGGTGAAGATTATGAATTATTGTTTACGATTGCACAATCGGATTATGAAAAAGTACGCAATCACCCTGATATTTCAGTAATCGGCTATATTAAATCAGCTGACGAAGGCGTGAATATATACACAAAAGGAGATCATCTGGTACCAGTGACAGCACAAGGCTGGAATCATTTTAAATCTTAATTTAATTGGCTTTGCCAACTAAATTAAGATTTAAAAAATAAATCACATAACAAAAAACAAATGCCAAACAGCACTATCAATCTTTTGCTGTTTGGCATTTGTTTTTTGTTATGTGAAATTTAATTTGCTGAGAAAAATTATTCTATTCCTTAATCCTCTGGATATGGAATAAATAGGAAGTTTGTAAATTCCTTATCGACTACAAACAGGCAGCAAAATTCTTCCGGATCTTTATACGTAGATTGAAATACCTCGGATTTTTCTCTGTCAATAAAACCCAGTTGCTGAAATTCATCAGCGGTAGAAATATAATAGTTCCATTGCGCAGCTACTTCATTTTTACCTAGTAATAATTGGCCAAAAGGCAGATCAGCCTTACAGATCGGGAATATCGGATAGTCCGAAATACCGCGTACTTTCAATTGATAAGCAGCTTCTTTTAACGTGTCACAAACAATTATGAAGTCTGAAGATATAGTACCTAAAAATTTCCCGTTAATTTCCGGGTCATTTGATTGATCGCTCATGTTTGTATTAAATATTTTAAATTAAATCTGATGTAAACTTCAGTAATATATATTGTGGGTTAAACACAAATTATTTCTTTGACCGTTCGGGAGATATTGAATCACTGAAGTCTACATTAGATTATTTTGATTATCCTTGTTCTCCGTATGGTTGGATGATGAATAATACGTTATTTGCTGACTGTGTAATCCCCTGATACCCGATTTTAGCTTCTTTTAATAATTTCTCAACCTCTGGCTTTACGTCTTCACTGACAATAAACGAGTCTTCCGGTTTTAAATTTTTATTTAAAAGATTTTCCTTTGCTAATGTTCTGATTGTGTCAATAGTTATTTCCATAATGGTAACGGTTTTAATAATGGTTGTTACTGAATTTAACTATTTACAATCAAAAAACATAATAGTTATGATGGCTCGCTGACAGGTTCTATGATAATTTTTTTAACAGTTCTTTTTGCTAGTAATACGACATTTTCCACATGAGCTGTATGTGGAAACATATCAACAGGCTGGATCATTGTTACTTCATAATCTGAATCTAGTAATGCCAGGTCGCGTGCCTGTGTAGCCGGGTTGCAGCTTACATATACAATTTTGGGTGCGCCGATGAACAGCAATGTATGAATTACATCTTCGTGCATGCCTGCTCTTGGGGGATCCGTAATGATCACATCCGGACGTTGATGCTTTGCAATAAATTCTTTGTTCAATACATCTTTCATATCACCTGCATAAAACAAGGTGTTATTAATATTATTGATTTCTGAATTTATTTTGGCATCCTCAATAGCATCTGCTACATATTCAATACCAATTACCTGTTTTGCTTTTTTTGCGATAAAGTTAGCAATGGTTCCTGTTCCGGTATATAAATCATACACAACTTCATTGCCCGTTAATCCTGCAAAGTCACGTGTTACTTTATATAATTCATACGCCTGGTCTGAATTTGTCTGGTAAAAAGATTTTGGCCCTACGCGGAATGTCAATCCTTCCATTGTTTCCTGTATGTAGCCCGGTCCATGAAATACATGTACATCCAGATCTGAATAAGTATCGTTTTTCTTGGTATTTATAAAATATACCAAGGATGTTATTTCAGGAAACTTTTGAATCAAATGCGTTAATAAATTCTGAATGTTTTTTCCGTTATCCTCTCCGAACTGAACAAGCACCATTACTTCGTTGGTATTAGTTGTGCGTATAATCAGGTTGCGCAAAAAACCTTCGTGTGCACGTACATTGTAAAATGTTAAGTCATGCTCTAATGCATATGCCTTAACTTCCATACGAATAGCATTTGAAGGTTCGGGTTGTAAATGGCAATGTTGTATGTCAATTACACGATCAAATTTCCCTGGCAGATGAAATCCCAGCCCGTAAAGTGTATCATGCTCAAGACTCATTTCTTCTTCTAAAAGCCAGCGTTTATTAGAGAATGTAAAGTCTAACTTATTCCGGTATGCGTAGATTTTAGAAGAGCCAACGATTGGTTTTATTTCCGGTATTTCAATTTTACCTAAACGCTCCAGATTATCTTTTACCTGTTTGTGTTTGAAATGCAACTGTGTTTCATAGTCGATATGCTGAAGTTTGCAACCGCCGCATAAGCCAAAGTGCTGACATTTTGCTTCAACACGGTGTTCGGAAGGTTTAATAATTTTATAGACCTTTGCCTCACCAAATTTTTTCTTTTTGAAATGTGTTATTTTTAAATCAACAATGTCGCCGGGTACGGTTCTCTCCGAAAAAATAACAATATTGTTGTATCTGCTTACACATTTACCTTCAGCTGCCAGGTCTTCAATAACTATAGATTCTAATACTTGTCCTTTTTCTAACATAATAGATACAAAAATACGTAATAAATTCGTTCTATAAAGAACTTCTAAGTGTGTTGGTTAAAAGTGTTATGATAATTTGTTACTTTAGTCATCTGGTCAAATCTATACAATTAATTATGGGTCAATGGTTTTTAAAGACGTTTTTTTGTTTTTTGTTTTTGATTTATCTTCATTCGTCAGCATTGGCAACGCATATTATTGGGGGAGATATACAATTTAAATGGATGGGTTCCGGTAATTTGTATCAGATTGTTTTAAATGTATACATTAATGAAATAAGTTCTAACGCGCACCATTACGCAAC
>FTDL01000065.1_pt1 | contig 16290 bp, 17 predicted proteins | sample 1639951 | NCBI WGS metagenome assembly FTDL01 (sample SAMEA3914869, study PRJEB12502) | metagenome | biome: forest; material: soil | place: USA | collected 2012-03-12 | depth 0.1 m
CTGTAGTTCATCTGTATTTTGTCCATAGTTCACCCGTACTTCACCCGTATGTAGACTTAGGAAAATCCTATTTAGTGCCCTGCCAGATGAATCCTCTATCCTTTTTATAAAGTAGAGGCATCCAAACAGCATCTGCGGAATATACGCTTTAGCGGAACAGCTCACTTATTGAAGTAAAAACACAATTCATAAGTTGTATTGCAGGTTTTTTATACTTTTTCCGGGTACCCATTAAAGGTCATTTATCAGATGATACAGGGTATTCTGTTTTTGATTGAAAATTAAAGGAATAAACTCTAGTACTTCATTAAAATAAGGTTATTTTTGTATAAACAAGTCAATTCAATTTACACTAGGTTATTAATTATTATGAACATCTTTGTTGGAAGCCTTCCATTTAGTTTAGAAGAAAACGAATTAAGAGAATTTTTTGAAGAGTATGGTGAAGTTAGTTCAGTGAAAATTATCTCTGACAAATTCACAGGAAGAAGCAAAGGCTTCGGTTTTGTTGAAATGCCTGATGATGCACAAGCACAAAAAGCAATCGACGAATTAAATGGTGCTGAAGTTAACGGCCGTACAATCGTTGTTAACAAATCAGAAGAGAAAAAAGAAGGTGGTCCAAGAAGAAGTGGCTTTAGCGGCGGCGGTAACCGTGGCGGTAATGGCGGCGGATACGGTGGTGGCAACAGCGGCGGCGGTTATGGCGGTGGTAACCGTGGCGGATTCAGCGGCGGTGGCGGTAACAGCAGAGGTTTCGGCGGCAGCGGTAATGGCCGTAACAGCAGAGGTGATCGTTAATCAACACACTTATACATTAAAAAGGTCATGCTGCAAAGTATGACCTTTTTTGTTTTTTCCAGTTTGATGTTACAAACTGAATATGATTATACTTATTCTTAACTGATCTGTAAAAACACATTCATAATTTTCAAATGAACTATTCCGTAAACGATGGATTCCCCTATTACATTGAATGTTTGGGAAATCAGAATTACCTGCAGGCATTTTTATCAAAAGAACATATGAATCTCCTTCGTTCTATATCCGAAGAGCAGTCTGCATATCGTTACGCTTCAGGGAAATGGAGCATCAAACAAATCATCGGACATATTACAGACCACGAACGTATTATGACTTATAGAGCATTACGGTTCAGCAGAAAAGATACTACGCTTCTGCCCGGTTATGATCAGAATGCATTTGTAGAGAACAGCCGTTTCGATGAGCAGCCATTCCTGCAGCTTCTGAACGATTTTCAGCATGTACGTAATGCAACGATAAGTTTTATAGAATCCTTATCACAGGAACAATTAGAACTTAAAGGATCTGCATGGAAATTTGAACTGACAGTAGAAGATTTTTTAAGAGCAACAATAGGTCATGAATTGCATCACATTAGAATTATTAAAGAGCGTTACCTGGCCTGATATCAGGTAACAACGCTGATATCATTTAACGACTGCTGATGCGTTGGTTTGTTTCTCCTTTTTTAATGCCCGATATGAAATCCAGCATAAAGCCATCTGAAATTTCAATTGCATCAGTGCGCCTGCTATAAGCATTAGAGTATCCTCTATAGAATCTGTTTTTTCAAATATAAGCCGGCACACTGTTTCGCCTATTGTATTCAGAGATAAAGAAATCAGAAGCGCTAATCTTAACGCATGATTTCTTTTGTAAGCCATCAATCCCATTAGCCCCCACCCCAACCGGGTTATAGCCAGCTCTGTCTGAAATACATTCAAACAATTCAGTTCGAAAAGCAATGTCCGTATTGCCTGATACAGCACACTAAAACCTAAAGACCACAAACAATATTGCTGATAGAAAACTTCTATCAGAAAGTCTTTCGTAATCTCTTCTTTATAAAGGAAAATAATCAGCAACGCACAGAAAATGCCTGTTAGAAAAAATGCTGTTTCACAATGATGAATCAAATAATTAATGATGTACATAAGAATATTTTTTGAAATGAATACATAGATTGAATGCATTAAAATGCTTCTGCGATGTTCGCATAAAAGTTCAGCTGGCCATTACCCATGCCCATATCTAAACGAAGATTCACGCGCTCTTTTTTATCAAGTGTCATTCTTGCGCCAATACCTACAGATCTTTTCAGCTGCGTAAAATCATAGTTTTCCAGTTTATCTGTTACATTACCAAGACCAACAAAAGCAACCATTCCCCAATGCTCTGTTATTTGTCTGCGGTATTCTGCCTGCGCAGCGATGAAATCTTTATCTCTGTATCTGCCGGCATAGAAACCGCGCATGATATCGCTTCCTCCCAAATAAGACAGCTGCAGAAAAGGTACCTCTCCTGTTTTAACCATTCCCACAAATTGAAATGCCAGTACACTTTTAGGACTGACCGAAATAAACCGGCGCATATCAATCTGAAAAGCATTGTATTGAAAGTCTGAACCCAGTGCTTTTGAAAAATACATTTCAGAAAGTTCTATATACACTCCGCTGGAAGCATTCAATACGTTGTTGCGTGTATCATACAGTAAGCCTAAACCAATACCTAAATTCCGGGCACCATCACGACCTACAATGTTGTTTGCTGATAATGCAGCATCATTGGAAGTACTGACATTAAAATACCGGTTGTATGTACTTTGCGCTCCTACAAAAAGTCCTTTGACAATATTCCGGTAAAGCATTCCCTGAATATTGTAATATGTGTAATCTACTTTTGCTAAACGATCATGCGATGTTATTTCCCCGACACCATAAAAGTATTCCGGAAACTGCTTAAAGTTTACTTTCCCTTTCGTCAACCATTTCTCCCGGTCAAAAAATACTGTGGTTGCACTTTCAAGCAATACCTGATTTTTAATTGTATAGATTGCTGTACCTGTTATGTTGGATGTACGGTTCTCTGTTCCGGAATGAAAAAGTTTGAAGGCGGTAATGCCAAAACCCAGACTTGTTTCCGGTGAAAAGGTAATCACCGGACAAGGATGTATTTTTGAAGAGAAAGTATTTTCCATAAGAGAATCTGATTGTGCAGATGCTCTTATTTGATTAAACAATACAATCAAAAGTATTGCCAATCCGGAAATGTTTTTTGTAGAAATAAGTGACTGTTGCATGACGTGTTTTTTGTTACGGCACAAACATACCTGCACAAAAAATGACTTGCTTAAAAATGGGCTGAGCGGATTTGTTATGGGATAAAATGCACCTGTTTGGTTTCTAATGCATTTTTTGGGACGAAATGCATATAGCTAAAAGCAATTGCAAGCTATTTTAGTGCTGCTTTTGAATGCGGTTTTTTAACTCTTTATTTTTTAACCGCGAAACAGGAACCAGTTGAGCCATATCGGGAAAAGCTAAAAGATATCCCTGCGAATTTCCTTCCACAGATTTGATCGTATCCATATTTACTAAATAAGAACGGTGACAGCGAAAAAATTGAGCATGCTCTTTTAACTGATCTTCCAGCTTTTGCAATGTGCTTCGCAGAAGTGTTTTACTGACAGCATCTTTATTCAGCCAATAAATATCTACATAATTATCTACCGATTCTATTACATAAATTTTTTCAGGATCTACAACAAAAGTATCCTTTCCATTTTCTGCTGTAAAAGTGAGTGATTTTTTTTCAGGCAGTATATCTTTCTGTTCTGATTTTTTGCCTCCGTCCTGCTCCAGCTGAATGGTCAATTCTCTTGCTTTACCAAGATTTTTATTGAGTTCATATACATAACGGATCAAAACAGAAGCAGCTATAGGAATAACACTGACCATTATTAATGACGTTTCCATATCAAGAAAACTAAGGAAATCAAACTGAAAACTTCCAACAGCAACAGCATATAAGAAATTGGTCACACCCAATACCAGCAAATTAAACCCAATCCATATCAATTGATGATATACTTTCCATTGCTCTTCGCGGTATGTGCCGGGCAAAAAAGTAGAAATCAAAAATATGTTAAAAGTAAGTGTTATATAGGTTATAATCCCATAACCAATTATTTTTAAGTTATATATGCCTTGCAATACATGCAGTCCAAACGGCTTATAGATCAATAAAAAGAGCGTAACAAAAACAGAAAGCCATACAGCCATTCTATAAGCATGTGTATTACCGGCAAAAGGGTAAGGCTGAAAAAGTATAGAGACTTTTGAATTCCTGGATTGCATCTTTTCAAAGATACAAATAAGAGATTTTTTTCCAAAAGCAGCTTGATTGTACGAATACGTACGAAAGAAGTGGCTGCAACAGATACCTGAAAGAATTCAGTATTTCCGATTACAACAAACAAAAAAGAGTCTCACTAAAGCAAGACTCTATTATTATCAAATCAATAATTATCCATTATTTATTATGTCCGTATCTCCCGTTGCGGGGGCCATTCTCCCACTTCCAGGCGGTTGCTATAATTTCTTCGATGTTTGTATAACGTGCTTTCCAGCCTAGTTCTGTCAACGCTTTTTCAGCATTCGCAACTAAAAACGATGGATCACCGGCTCTTCTTTCACCATATTTTACAGGTACCTTCTTTCCTGTTGCACGCTCAGCAGCTTCAATCATTTCTTTTACAGAATAACCAACACCAGTTCCAAGATTACAGATCACAGGCCCTTTGCCACTCAACAAATATGTAAACGCTTTAATGTGTGCATCTGCTAAATCTTCTACATGAATATAATCGCGTACACAGGTACCATCCGGGGTATCATAATCTGTACCGAATACTGTAATGGCATCGCGTTCGCCTTTGATTGCTTTTAAAATCAGCGGGATTAAGTGCGGTTCCGGATCGTGATCTTCACCGATCAAACCATCTGCAGAACAACCGGAAGCATTGAAGTAGCGAAGAAATGCATAATTAATTCCATACGCATGATGATAATCCTTAATTACACGTTCCAGCATCCATTTGCTTGCTCCGTACGGGTTAATCGGATCTTGTGGGTGCTGTTCATCAATCGGAATATATTTCGGAGTACCGTAAGAAGCACAGGTTGAAGAGAAAATAATATTCTTACAACCTGCCTCGCGCATAGCATCCAATAATGTGATTGATGCCGCCAGATTATTGTTATAATACTTTGTAGGTTCTGTTACAGACTCGCCTACATAAGCAAATGCTGCAAAATGCATTACTGCCTCAACCTTATACGTTTTGATAATATCTTTTACAAGCGCTTTATTTGCTATATCTCCTTCCACAAAACGAACCTGCGGATTAACGATCGCTTCTTTATGTCCGTAAATAAGATTATCTAAAACAATCACCTCATAATTCAAATTGGCAAGGGCACGTACGGCATGTGAGCCGATATAACCTGCACCACCGGTAACTAAAATTGCTGACATAGTATCTAATTAATAAAGCCTAAAATAAGTTAAATACCCTTGAGAACCAAAATTAAAGATTGCTACGTATATTAATTGTTATGCGAAAAAAAAGACAGGATTATTTATAGCATAAATGCTTTGAACAAAGCACTTCAACTTCTATATTTAATTCAAATACAAACACATACCAATGAACGCTGAAGAAATCAGAAGTTATTGTTTACAAAAAAACGGTGTAGAGGAAAGCTTTCCTTTTGATGAAACAACGCTCGTTTTTAAAGTTGGAGGTAAAATATTTTTACTGTTATCTCTAAATAATGACCCGTTGCAGTTTAATATCAAATGCGATCCTGAAAAAGCAATTGAATTAAGAGAAGAATATGATTGTGTATTACCAGGCTATCATATGAACAAAAAACATTGGAATACCATTATTTACGATGGTTCCGTACGTGATACAGTAATTAAGGAATGGATCGACCATTCGTATGATTTAGTATTTGCAAGCTTAACAAAAAAAATAAAAGAACAACTGCTTGCATAGGATATTATTTTTCTTCCTGTATATACACATAAAATTATATACTTCCTCCAGGGGAATATATGATTGATTTAGCAAAAGAACCCTTGGAGGAATTTATTTTAACCAATAATCACATTACCAAAGCCCATTAGATTAAAACTTATTTACAACCGTTACTTTTTATATCCAGCATTTTAAATGAAAGAAATAAACAAAGAAAAACCTGTGTTGGTTACAGGTGCTACCGGCTATGTAGCTGGCTGGCTTGTGAAGAAATTACTTGAAGCAGGCTTTACAGTACATGCACCTGTCAGAGAACCTGAAAATAAAACGAAATTAAAATATCTGAATGCCATTGCTGAAAAAGCATCTGGCACAATAACGTATTTTAAAGCAGACTTGCTGGAAATCGGCTCGTACGATGAAGCCATGAGAGACTGTGAACTGGTATTTCATACAGCTTCTCCTTTTATTAATAAAGTACGCAATCCGCAAAAAGATCTGGTTGATCCGGCATTGATCGGCACCCAAAACGTACTTGACTCTGTTAATAAAACTCCTTCTGTAAAACGTGTTGTTTTAACCAGCAGCAGTGTTGCTATTATAGGAGATGCCATCGATTGTCTGGCATTTCCGGATGGTTTAGCAACGGAGGCATACTGGAACACAACATCAACGGTTAATCATCAGCCATACAATTTCTCGAAAGTAGTTGCAGAACGTGCAGCCTGGGAAATAAATAAAAAACAGGACCGTTGGGATATGATTACCATTAATCCCTCTCTGGTAATAGGGCCGGGATTAAACCCGTTTGCAACATCTGAAAGCTTTAATATAGTGCGCCAGATCGGTAATGGCACCGGACGTTTTGGGATACCTGATTTTACAATTGGTGTAGTGGATGTGCGCGATGTAGCAGAAGCACATTTTCTGGCAGGATTTAAACCAGATGCACAGGGAAGACATATTATATCTGCTCAAAATACCAGTTTGCTGGAACTTGCGGGTATACTGAAAAAAAAATACGGCAATGCCTATCCTTTTCCTGCACATTTATTGCCTAAACCGCTTGTATGGTTAATTGCACCGCTTGCAGGATTCAAACGAAAAATGATCTCAAGAAATGTTGGTTACCCATGGCGTGTGGATAATACAAAAAGTATACGCGAACTTGGTGTCCGCTATCGTCCGATTGAAACTTCAATTATTGAATTCTTTCAACAGATGATTGATAATGGAATTGTGAAGAGATGATTGGGTGATATTTCAAGGTTTACCATACCTCCAAGGTTTTAAAAACCTTGGAGGTATGGTAAACCTTGGAGGTGTTTTAAAATGGTGCATTTAAAAACAAATCACATCATTTTCAATGCATAATATACAATATTATTTTCCGGATATTCTTTTAAACATTCTTCATATAAAATCTTCGCTTCTTCTTTACGATCCAGACAAACAAGTGCAAATGCCTGATTTACCATGGCAATTTCTCTGTAACATAATCTGGACACACTAAAGGTTGTAAAAACTCTGAATCGATCTATCCATACATGATTGGAAAAGAATTCAAAACTTTTTCCAAAATACGTTAACGCTTCTTCATAATTTCCCTGCTTTAATTCGCGCATACCTTTGCGATGATCAAGCGGTACAAAATAACGTAAACTATAAGCAAGCATCAGATAAACCATACCGGTCCATAAACCTGATTCATCCGAACCGGATGCTTCAAAACAAAAGTACAGGCTCATAAAAAAAAGTATTTGCAGCAAGAGAAAAAAATAATTTATGGAGCGCGTTACCGGAAGTTGTGGTGCCATTGTATGATTGTTTTTTCTTACGTGAATGATTGTATCGTTTCGTTTACATCGCGATTTGAAATTCAGCTCTGCAAAGCAGAAAAATCCCAGCTCTTATACTTATCGTATTGAATAGCACCATTCGATACTGTTAACGGCGAAGGAATATTATTGTGATATAAACTGCCTGTGCCTAATCCCTGCGGCATATAAATCGGAAACGAGGATGTAAACTGACAAATGGCATTCAATCCGATATTAGATTCAAGCGCTGAAGTCATCCACCACTCGATACCTCTGTACTCTGCCGCTCTGATCCATTCTTCCGTGGCATTAAATCCTCCGAGTAAGGTTGGTTTTAAAATAATAAACGGCGGATTTAACTCTTCCAGCAATTGTTCTTTTTCATTTTTTGCTGAAATGCCAATCAATTCTTCATCCAACGCTATTTCAAGCGCAGCATCTTTACACAGCTGCCGCATCAGCTCATGCTGTTTAGGTTTAACAGGCTGTTCAATAGAATGTATGCCGTATGTTGCAAGCTTTTCCAGTTTTTGCCAAACATCTTCTTCCGTGAATGCTCCATTGGCATCTACACGTAACACAACTTGCTCTTCAGAATATTGTTCACGGATTTTTTCAAGCACCCAGCACTCTTTTTCAAAATCAATTGCTCCGACTTTTAATTTCACACATGTAAAACCTGCTTCAATTTTCTTGATTGCCTGCGCATGCATGTGTTCAGGCTCATTCATCCATACTAAGCCATTAATGGCTATCTGCGAACCAAATGTATAAAAGCTTGTTTCAAAAATTTCCTGTTTAGATGCATGTAAGTAATCTGCCTGCATGGTTTCAAGTGCCATTACAATCGAAGGGAATTCAATCAGATTCAATTCAGGAATCAATGAATCTATAAAGCCCAGTGTGTTCCATGCATGCACCGAACGTGTATTTAAATGTTCGCAAACTACGTCAAGCTTCGATTCAAAATCCGGACGGTCATCTATGCTTAATCCTTTTAATGGTCCGCATTCTCCATAAAATTCTTTTCCATTACTTGTGCCGATAATATACCAGGTATCTTTATATGTTAATACACCTCTTGATGTTCCTGCCTGAAAGGTAAATTCCAACCGATGTTTTTTCCAGCGAATCTTCATGTACTCTGTTACCTGTAAATATTATACATCCAATGTTGTTTGGTTTGGAAACAACAATAAATCTTCAAATGTAAAATTCAATTTTACGATGTCTCCTTCCTGTATAGAAATATCTGTTGTAAATGCTTTCAATTGAAGTTTGTTCGGCAAGCGTAAAAATAATTTATACTGATCGCCATGAAATTCTTTGCGGATAACAACTGCTTTTGTAAGACCTTTTCCTTTTGTAATAACTTCAATATCGTGTGAACGGATACCTGTTACAAAAGCGTTTCCTAATTCTTTCTCGCAGGACTTGTATCCTTTCAGTTTAATGTCTTCTAATTTCGAAAAACGGAAAAAATTAATATCAGAAAACAATGCTGCTACATAAGGAGAAACCGGCTGGTCGTAGATTTCTTCGACTGAGCCAAATTGTACCATCTGGCCGTTGCGCATCACTAAAATAGTATCAGCAAGAGCCAGCGCGTCTGCCGTCTGGTGAGTTACAAAAATCAGACTTGTTTTAGTTTTCCTTACTTCTTTCATCATATACATGCGTATATGATCTGCCAGAAGCACATCCAGATTACTGAAAGGTTCGTCCATCAGCATTACCTGCGGTGCAGCAGCAAAGCAGGTTGCAATCGCAGCACGTTGTTGTTGCCCACCCGACAACTGATATGATTTCCGATCCAGTAAATTCCCGATATGAAATATTTTGGCTAGCTCAGCGATTTTCTGGTTTTGTTCTTCGGGAGTAAAATACCGCAGCGGATGCTGCAGATTTTCTTTCAGCGATTGATTTTTCTTTAACCCATAATCCTGTAACACAATACGAATATGCGGATGTCCGGCAACCAGATTATGTGCTGGCCCCAGCACACGCGCTTCATTTAGATGAATATCGCCTTCGTTGGGATCAAATAAGCCTGCAAGTAATTTTAACAAGGTTGTTTTACCGCTTCCGCTCTCTCCTACGATAGCTAATTTTTTACCTTTTTCAAGATCAAAAGAAATATTCTGCACGGCATCAAAAGTGGCCTCATGATAACGCATGCTTAAATTTTTAACTGATAACATAGCGTAAATGTAGTCAAGGAAAGGAAAGAATACTAGTTTATCAATCATTAGAAAGTAGATTTAAGCAATTGATGCTAAAAAATCAGTCTTTGTATAAAGTGTAAAGTTTAAAGTATAGGTCCGAACATTATTTTCACAATAGAAGTGTATCAAAACCTACACTCCCAAGGATTTATTAAGAAACGATTTACACTTTACACTCTAAACTCTACACTTTTTTCTTTTTTTTTCTTACCTTGATTCCACTTCAATATAGCACCATGAGCACTATTCGGATCGGCGGAGCAGCAGTAAATCAAACCCCTATTGATTGGGAAAATAATGTTAATAATATTCTGAACGCCATACACCAAGCCAGAAAGGCAAGCGTAGAAATTTTATGTTTACCTGAATTATGTATTACCGGTTATGGCTGCGAAGATTTATTTTTAACAGACTGGGTTTCGAAAACTGCTTTGGAATATTGTTTTAAAATTGCAAAAGAATGTACAGACATAACTGTTTCACTAGGGCTGCCAATGCGTGTAAATGGCGTTACATATAACTGCGTATGTCTGGTAGAAAATGCTGTTGTAAAAGGATTTTCTGCAAAACAATTTTTAGCGAATGAAGGTGTGCATTACGAAACACGGTGGTTTGCACCCTGGCCACGCAATCTTGCTTCCACATATGTATATGGAGATATTAAATATCCGTTTGGAGATGTTTTATATAATGTAAATGAAGCACGGATCGGTTTTGAAATCTGTGAAGATGCATGGCGCACAGACCGGGTTGGTATACGGCATTATGAGAAAGGCGCAACCCTTGTATTAAATCCAAGTGCCAGCCACTTTGCCTTTGGAAAATCTGCCATCCGATATGATCTCGTTATCGGCGGTTCCCAGCGATTTGATTGCACGTATGTATATGCCAATCTTCTTGGCAACGAAGCCGGACGAATGATCTATGACGGAGAAGTACTGATTGCACATAAAGGAAAATTAATTCAACGTAACGACCGGTTGTCATTTAAAGATGTCAATTTAATATATGCAGACATTCCTTTGAATGGAGAAGATATTCCGGAGGTTGATCTTACGCATGATGATCTGGAAAAAGAATTTGAATTCTGGGAAGCTACCTCACTTGGATTGTTCGACTACATGCGTAAGAGCCGCAGCAAAGGATTTGTCTTGTCTCTGAGCGGCGGCGCAGATTCTGCAGCCTGTGCTATTATGGTCGCAGAAATGATCCGCAAAGGATTACAGGAATTAGGCCTTGTTTTATTTCTTGAAAAATCAAGAATGCAATCCTTGTTCGATATTCCAGCTATGAATGGATTGTCTTTTGAAGAACAGGCAAAAAAAATCACTTCAGTATTTCTTACAACTGCGTATCAATCTACGCGCAATTCAGGCACAGAAACACTGGACTCAGCAAAAACGCTTGCTACATCTATTGGCGCCACATTTTATTCCTGGGATGTAGATAGTGAAATCGAACAGTATAAATCTACAATCGAACACGTAATTGATCGTCCGCTTACGTGGCAACAAGATGATATTGCTTTGCAAAATATACAGGCGCGCGGGCGGGCACCAATCATCTGGCTGCTTACAAATGTAAAACAAGCGCTGCTTATAACAACTTCGAACAGAAGCGAAGGCGATGTTGGATATGCAACGATGGATGGTGACACATCGGGAGGTATTGCACCGATTGCAGGAGTAGATAAAGATTTTATACGAAGCTGGCTGCGCTGGGCAGAAAAAAACAGAAATCATTCCGGGTTGAGCATTGTAAATAATTTAGCTCCTACAGCTGAATTACGACCTGCAGCATTCACCCAGACAGATGAACGCGACCTGATGCCTTATGATGCATTGGCTCGCATCGAGCGCAAAGCAATTAAAGAGCGTCTTTCACCTCTTCAGGTATATAGAGCATTAGTAGCAGAAGGCCCATATACAAATAATGAATTTAAATATTGGGTAAAGAAATTTTTCCGTTTGTGGTCAATCAATCAATGGAAGCGCGAGCGGATTGCACCTTCTTTTCATATGGATGATTTTAATGTAGATCCAAGATCCTGGTGCCGGTTTCCGATATTAAACAGTGGTTTTACAAAGGAATTGGAGGAACTGGATAAAATAAATTAGAAGCATTCTTATTATTCCTCATTCACAGTAACAGGTCTGGGCCGGAGAATAATATCTCCGGGCATTACTTCAAGCATGTTTGTTGATACGTCAATAAACGTCCTCTGTGCATTTTGATTGTTATTTTTTGTTTCCATAGATGTATAAAGATTAAGTAGTTAATCGATATTCAAAGGAACGCATTTTTAGAATTATAGATTCGGGATTGTATATTTAAAACCTACAACTACGTATAAATATATATGTTTAAACGCCCATATTTTACGGTATTTGCAGCTATTCTATTTTCTATCTAACAGTATCTTTTGATTGTACCATTGATTCAAAATAAAAATTATCTTTTGTAAAAAATCTGCACAGTCTTCAATTCTAAAATAATTGAATTAAATTTACAGAAGATAATATAAAATGGAAAAAATATCCAAAATAGGTAAAGATCTTACACAGGCGAAACATTTTCTTAATGACGGAAAGGTTATTGCTATCCCTACAGAGACCGTCTATGGACTTGCGGGCAATGCGTTGGACATTACTGCAGTGGCTCAGATTTTTTCAATAAAAAAACGTCCTACATTTGATCCGTTAATTGTACATACACATTCACTCAAATCAGTAGCATCATTTGTTACAGAAATACCGGAACAAGCTAAATTATTAGCAGAAGCATTCTGGCCAGGTCCGTTAACATTGCTGCTACCTAAAAAAGATTCTATTCCGGATCTGGTTACAAGTGGACTGGATCGTGTTGCGATCCGCATACCCAATCATCCGCTAACGTTAGAATTATTGCGTTCACTGGATTATCCGCTTGCAGCTCCTAGTGCCAATCCTTTTGGCTACATTTCCCCCACCACTGCACAACATGTGGCAGACCAGCTTGGTAATGATATTGACTATGTACTTGATGGTGGTGCCGCTGGCATAGGCGTTGAGTCAACGATTATAGGCTGGGAAAACAATCACCCTACTGTTATGCGTGTAGGCGGGCTTTCCATAGAAGATATTGAAAGAATAATCGGCCCGGTAAACGTACAAGCTGTAAGTTCTTCCAATCCAGCTGCACCTGGAATGCTGAAAAGTCATTATGCACCGACGATTCCTATGCATGAGGGAAATATTAACGAATTGATTCTACACCATTCTTCAAAAAAAATAGCCGTACTTTCTTTTCAAAAAGCATACCCCGGTGTGTATAAAAATTACATTTTGTCTCCTTCCGGAGATGTAACAGAGGCTGCACAACATTTGTTTGCAGCCATGCGCGAATTAGATAATACAGATGCCGATATTATTTTAACAGAATACGTACCTGCAAAGGGTCTAGGTCTCGCCATCAACGACCGCTTGAAACGTGCCTGCGCGGAAAATTAGTTACCAGCTTCCAGACAAAAAATAGTTAAATATTTTTATTTGATGTTATAACTAAAACAATCTGTGACAATGGATGAAAAAGTTTTTTGTCTGGTAACTGGCAGCTAATGCCTCGCAACTATTTCTCCCTGCAAAATCAAACCAATCAAAATTCCTGTTAATGCAAGCGTACAAACTGCTCCACCGGTGGCATACAACAGAAATACTATTTTTCCGATTCCTTTTGCATCTGGTTTCAAACCTCTTTTGCCTGTAATAGCGGCTGCAAACATACCAATAACAAGCAGTTGTGTGGAAACAATGAGAGACCATCCCAGAAAATATTCATATTTACCTAATGCGATGTATTTCCATGCACATCCGAAAACAATCAGCATAATGCCAGCCATGCTGCCGCCGGAATGTACTACCCGCCAGGCAACTTCTTTCTCCGGATTGTTATTAATTGCTTTCCTGAATGCATAACCACCTACAACACTTGCATACAATACAATGACACCATTCAGAATAAAGAAATAAACCATAGCGTGTGTTTTAAAATATGACTAAACATACTGAAATACAGCACCCAATCAAAGCTTTTAAGATAACGAACAGCCTTTTAGAAAGGCTATTTGTAACGAAACATTGTAAACCTCTTTCTACTATTTAAAATGTCGAACTTAAAAGTTTTTTCGTACTTTGTATGTGATTAATACTATAACTGAATTATGCTGAATTATATTATCTGGAACGTTGCCCCTTATCTTGCTGAAATCGGAAATTTTGAACTTCATTGGTACAGTATCTTATTTGCAGCAGGTTTTTATTTTAGTTTTAGAATTATGACTTCCATTTACAAATCGGAAGGTAGACAAGAATCTGATATTGAAAAACTGGCTATATACATGTTTCTCGCAACCTTGATTGGTGCTCGTTTGGGACATTGTCTTTTCTACGATTGGGAATATTTTCATAACCACATTCTTGAAATATTTTTACCTGTTGAATTTGAACCGGAATTTAAGTTTACCGGCTTCAGAGGTTTAGCAAGCCATGGTGCAGCTTTCGGGATTATTTTTGCTGTATGGCTGTACTCAAGAAAATACAAAGACCAGCGCTTTCTTTATGTATTAGATCGACTGGTAATTGTTATCGCGCTTGCAGGTGCCTGTATCCGTATGGGAAATTTAATGAATTCCGAAATTGTCGGTAAACCTGCTGTTTCTAAAACATCATTCGTATTTACATATCCGACAAAAGATCTTTTAATTGCAACGTTTGGCAAAAGCACAATTAAAGATGTTACGTTTAAAGAGCTTGGCAAAGACTCTGTCAACTATAATTTTCCTGTAACAAAAATGAAAATGACATTGAAAACAAAACGTATTGATTCTGCTGAAGCGTTTGCAAACTATGCCATTTATAATGCAATTAAAAAAGATCCAAATTATCCGGAACATATTTCATTACCTGAAGAAAAAAATATATTCCTTGGTACACGCAGGATTGATGATAAGACACAAGAAATTGATGTGCTTGTATATGGCATACCACGTTATCCGGCGCAGTTGTTCGAAGCTATTTCATGCGTATTATTATTCCTGTTATTATATGCCATTTATAAAAAATATGGCAAAGACACACCTGAAGGCTTGCTGTTTGGTTTATTTGTAATTATCTTATTTTCACTGCGCTTCTTTTATGAAAACTTCAAAGAAAATCAATCTGCATTTGAAGAAGGTATGACATGGAACATGGGGCAATTGTTGAGTATACCACTTGTGCTTGCCGGTATAGGAGTTTTAATACGCTGCTATATAGTTACAAAAGCTAAAAATAAGGTTGACTAAGTACTTCAATGGAAAATAAAAAAATCTTCACAGGAATTATGAAGCAGGTATTCATTATACCTGTGAAGATTTATCAATACAGCATCTCCCCGCTTTTACCGGGAGGCTGTAGATATTATCCTACCTGTTCTGAATACTGCATACAGGCAATCGACAAACACGGTCCTCTTAAAGGGTTGTGGCTTGGCACAAAAAGAATCTGCAGCTGCAATCCCTGGGGCGGCAGCGGTTATGATCCCGTACCCTGATACCATTTTATAAGTACTTGCTGTTATTTTATGATATACATCAAAATCACAAAAATAGCACCTTGACTAAATGAGCATTCAAATGAATATTAAGCAAGATATAAAAATTGCAGTTGATGCAATTGTGTTTGGATACAGCAATAATATATTACATGTATTAATTGTTAAACAGAAATTCGGTGTGCTTAAAGATAAGTGGGTATTAGTAGGTGGATTTGTGAAAGACACCGAAACCCTGCATGATGCGATTAACAGAGAATTAAAAGAAGAAGCCGGAATCACCGTAAACTACCTGGAACAACTGTATACATTTGGCGATGACATTCACCGAGATCCAAGATGCAGGGTTATCTCTGTGGCGTATTTTGCATTGATCAATTCAACACAACTTAATTTATCTGCCAATACAGATGCGCAAGATGCCAGGTGGGTACCTTTATCTGAAATACCAGTGCTTGGCTTTGATCACAATCAGATCATTGCTTTTGCTTATGAACGTTTAAAAAACAAACTTACCTATCAGCCTATCGGCTTTGATTTATTACCAAAAGAATTTCTTTTCTCCGATTTAGAAAACCTTTATTGCAACATTCTGCAGAAACAAATTGACAGAAGAAATTTTCGGAAGAAAATTCTAAGCTTTGAACTTTTAGAAGAAACCAATAAAATATCATCTGAAAAAACTGGTCGCCCGGCCAAGCTTTTTAAATTCAACAAAAAGAAATACAACAAGTTACACAAAGAAGGTTTTAATTTCGAAATTAAATTTGCGTAAATTTTACACAAATAAATATTTATTTAAAACCTTATACTTTATATTGCGTAATAA
>FTDL01000072.1_pt1 | contig 16159 bp, 11 predicted proteins | sample 1639951 | NCBI WGS metagenome assembly FTDL01 (sample SAMEA3914869, study PRJEB12502) | metagenome | biome: forest; material: soil | place: USA | collected 2012-03-12 | depth 0.1 m
GGTCTGACGCGGTAGGTAAAAATACAAAGACAAAAACATAAAAATAAAAAATACCAAATATTAAAATAATCCTATTAATAGATTACAGCATTAAATTAAAATAATACAATTAATAAGAAATCATAATCTTATGTAAAAAGAATATTATTGAAACAATCGAAAAAAATAGCCTATATAATAAAACGAAGATTAATCTAAGGGTTTTTAACCACCAAAGACTACATCAGATTAACGGAAGTCACAACCTGTATGCTACTAACAAAAAAGAGGTTCGGAAAACATGTGTTCTCTGAACCTCTTTAGGCATTTATTATATGTTATATCAGTTATTCCTGATGAATAAACTTCCAGTCCCTGTTTAATTGACCCATCAATTGATGTGCTGTTAAATCAAAACTGCAAGGCACTACAGATACATAACCGTTTGCCAGTGCCCATTCATCTGTATCCTCACCGGCATCTTTATTTTCAAAACTTCCGGCCATCCAGAAATACCGCCTGCCATATGGATCAAAGCGCTCATCAAATTTTTCTTCCCAACGGGCGTGTGCCTGCCGGCAGATCTTTACACCTTTTATCGGTGCAGATTTTATTGAAGGAAAATTTACGTTCAGCGTAATTCCTTTTGTAATTCCATTCGTTAATACTTCCGAAGCAATTTGTTTTACATACGATTTTACGTGAGAAAAATCTGCATGCGCATTATAATCACAAAGTGAGAAGCCAATGGCTGGCAAGCCTTCCAATGCCGCTTCAATAGCCGCAGACATTGTTCCGGAGTAAAGAACACTAATGGAAGAATTGCTACCATGATTAATTCCACTTACAACAAGATCCGGTTTGCGGCCTTTCAATACATAATGCTTTGCAAGCTTCACACAGTCTGCGGGAGTTCCCGAACATTCATACGCTGTAATACCCGGAAACAAATCACTTTTTTCCAACCGGAGCGTATTACCTATAGTAATGGCATGTCCCATACCTGACTGTGGAGAATCAGGAGCAACAACAACAACTTCACCTAACTCTGACATTACTTCAATCAACGTCCTGATACCGACAGAAAAAATTCCATCGTCGTTACAAACTAATATTAATGGCTTTGACATATCTGAAAGACATCTAATGATATAACTAAATGAACACTTAATCCTTTTTAAGGATTGTATGACCCATTTTATCTCTCTTTGTTTGAAGATATTTAATGTTGTGTGGGTTAGAAGCAATTTCAATCGGCACTGTTTCAGTAATTTCCAGGCCGTAACCTGCTAATGCAGCTCGTTTCACAGGATTATTTGTAATCAAACGTAATTTAGAAATCTGCAGATCACGTAAAATCTGTGCGCCGGTACCGTAATCACGTTGATCCATTTTAAAACCTAATTCAAGATTTGCTTCAACTGTGTCGCGGCCTTGTTCCTGAAGTTTATATGCTTTCAGCTTATTCAACAAACCAATACCTCTTCCCTCCTGATTCATGTAAAGAATAATTCCTTTTCCCTCTTTCTGAATCATATCCATTGCCTTATGCAACTGTGGACCGCAATCGCATCGGCAAGATCCGAATATATCGCCTGTTACACAGGAAGAATGTACACGTACTAATACCGGTTCATCTTTTTCCCATGTACCTTTTATTAAAGCTAGATGTATTTCGCCAGTGCTTATCTGCCGGAATGCAATCAGATCAAAATCGCCGAGACTTGTAGGCATGTCAACACCAATCTCTCTCTTAACAAGACTTTCGTGTGTTAATCTGTATTCAATTAAATCTTTAATAGAAATTAATTTCAAATTGAATTTAGTGGCAATTTTTTTAAGCTCAGGTAAACGTGCCATGCTTCCGTCTTCGCTCATGATTTCAATTAAAACGCCCGCAGGTTTGAACCCTGCAAGACGAGCAAGATCAACAGCAGCCTCTGTATGCCCCACTCTTCTTAGCACTCCTTCATCTTTTGCTTTAAGCGGGAAGATGTGGCCCGGCCTTCCCAGATCTTCTGGCTTAGTATTCGGATCAACTAACGCCTGAATTGTTTTAGAACGGTCTGATGCTGATATACCGGTTGTACAACCATTACCTAATAAGTCTACCGAAACAGTAAAAGGTGTTTCATGCGTAGCAGTGTTACTGCCAACCATAAGATCTAACTTTAATTCTGCACAGCGTGCTTCAGAAAGAGGTGCACAAATTAATCCACGGCCTTCCTTTGACATAAAATTTATAATCTCCGGCGTTACACATTCCGCAGCACATACAAAATCGCCTTCGTTTTCTCTATCCTCGTCATCAACAACAATAATAACTTCGCCTTTGCGAATCGCTTCAATAGCATCTGCAATTGAATCTAATTTTATTTGTTCCATAATTTATTGATTTCTTTCTGTCGGTTTCCACAAACTGGTTTTAACACCCATGGTGTATCTGACAAAGCCTACAAGTAATGCTATATTCATCGAATAGAAATGTGTTATAAAGCGTAGTATTTTAAGATGAATGCTCATTGACCGTAATAATCTATCGATAATCATACTCACCAAAAGCATGCACTGTCCTATCAATGTCAGTTCATAGAGATAACCATATTTATAAAGAATTAAGTTCAAAAGTAATATTATAATCAGTAAAAACGGGGTAATCCAACGGATTACTTTATGAGATATAAAGCAGAATGCAATACCCGGTTTGGTTGGGAGCATGAGATCTGTAAATTCAAATAAATTCTGAAAATTACCTGCAGAGATCCTTACTTTACGACGAAACTCTTCCATCAGTTTATTCGATACATCTTCGATGCAAATAGCGCTTAATTCATTGATTGTTTTTTTGCCCTGACGCAACACTTGCATACCGATATAAAAATCATCTACCAGCCAATTCGAAGGTACTTCTGCAAACAGGTTTCTGCGAATGGAATAACAACCACCAAAGGCTCCAATCATAGCGCCCATAGAAATACCTTCTAAATATTTTATCCGGTTTTCGCGTTCCAGATATTTTTTCTCCTGAAAAGAAATACCTGTTTTTTTAAATTCAGGATTTAAAATATTTCCACCAACCATTCCGATTGATGTTTCTTTATAATGTTTCACCAAATGATACAATGTATCTACTTCAAAAAATACATTGGCATCTGTGCAAACAATAACAGGTGAAGATGATATGCGGGCAAGTTGATTAATGATTCCACTCTTGCCTGTACGGGAGAATATTTTAAACGTAATAGAAGGATACTTTTCCTGATATCTTTCTATGATGCTGTTGGTTGCATCTGTAGACGCATCTGAACCGATATAAAAATGTATGTGTGAAATCGGATAATTAGTATCAAATACGGATTGTATTTTACGTTCAATAACAGCTTCTTCGTTATACACTGCAAGCAATATATCTATGTGCGGCAATTCAAGGTCATTCAATGCCCATATATTTTGATTTTGTTTTTTATTGCGGGCTAAAAAATCCAGCAATTTGGGAAATACTACATACGTCTGAATTACGAGAAAACAAGCAAACCAGAATATGATTTTTAATGCAATTAAAACGATTGGAGAAATCATGAAATTTTAAAAGATCTAGTCAGCTTTATGTACGGTATGATAAACACCAATAAACGCATCAACCAGGTTTTTCCAGTTGTATTTTTTTTGTGAAAGCAGGTGAGCATTTTGGCCAACTATCGTTCGTGCATTAGGATTTTCAAGCAACCAGAATATTTTTGTAATCCATTCTGCAGGTGTATCTGCGATTACAATATCATGATCTTTTACATATTCAACGCCTTCGGCACCAATGGATGTGGATACAATACATTTCCCTAAAGCCATCCCCTCTACTATTTTAAGCCGCATACCACCACCTGATAGCAAAGGTACGATGAATATTTCATACTTCTGAAGATATTCAACTGCATCAGGAACGAGCCCATGCACAAATAGTTGATTGTCGTTTTCAAGCTTATAATATTTATCAGGCATTGCCTTTCCTGCAATATGCAACGCAACTTCAGGATATTTGCGGTGTATTTCAGGCCATACCATATCTAAAAACCAGTCCAGGCCCTGTTGATTGGGCAGCCAATCCATTCCAGCCAAAAAACAAATTGTGTGATGTTCCAAATTTGAATGATCCGGAATAAAGGTATCTAAATTTGCTCCTGCATTAATAGTAGTTAAAAAGCCTTTATAGTTTTGCTTTTTATAGTAAGCCTGGTCGCGGGAAGTGATTGCAACAATCGCATCAAATTTATGCATTGTGTCGTCTTCAAATTGTTTGATTTTTTTAGCCAGCATTGAAAAATACCACTTCTTAATGCTGTTACTTTCATTTGCAGACATTCTTTGCCAGATCTCATGTTCTATATTATGAGAGCGAAGAATAATTTTTGCTTTACTATATTTCCGGAGTGTATCAATATAAAGAGCCATGTAACTTCCTTCAATCTGTATAATGTCGAACGTTCTTTCAGTCAGGATTTTAATAAGCAGTTCTTTGAATGCTTCTGATTGAAACCGTTTAACATTATAGGGCATTTTTTCAAAAATACCTTTTAATAAACCAAATGGGGAAATTGTTGTATCAATGGCAACATCAAAAACTGTTGCAATATCTTTCAGAACAGAAGTTTCCTGATAATGTTTTTTAGTATTTAAAGAGGCAAGTGTTACCTCATGACCGGCTTTGTGTAAATAATAGGTTATGTTATAAGTCGCAATATTCCCACCATCATTTAAAGGAAAAGGAATACGATTGGAAATCTGTAAAACGCGAAGCGGGGAATTCATTCGATTTATTGAGCCATCATTTTTTCAAAACTCTGCCAAAGCAGTTCTGCTGTTTTGTCCCATGAAAATTTCTGTCGCTGGATAAGTGAAGCTGCAATTAGTTTTTCTCTGATAAGTGGTTCTTTGTGTATTTGTACCATTGCATTAGCTATTTCTTCAGCAGAATCCGGATTTACTAATAGTGCGGCCTTGCCTGCTACTTCAGGCAACGAGGTTACATTCGATGTTATAATAGGAATTTCGCAGTTCATAGCTTCGAGCAAAGGTATTCCAAAGCCTTCAAAGTAAGGAACAAAAGTCAGAGCATTTGCCGATGCCATAACTTTAGCCAATTCCGGAGTTTTTACATGCCCTAAAAAATGTATATCGTGACGGTGTTTTAATGTATGATAAAGTGCCTGAATATCTTTATTGCTCCACATTGCTTTTCCTATTAAAAGCAATTTCATATCCGTATTTGAAGCCTTTTTGAAAATATCGAACGCTTTCATAAGGTTCAGGATATTTTTTCTGGGATGCATGGAACCAATATATAAGAAGAACGGCCTTCCTGAAGCGTACTTATAACGAACTTTTATTTTTTCGTCATTACTTATTGGTTTAAACAATGAATTACATCCATTATAAACTACATCTATTTTATCCGGAGATAAGCTGTATGTAGTAATTAAATCTTGTTTTGAGAACTCTGAAACTGTGGCAATTCTTGATGCTTTATGCGCAAACTTAGGCATGTTCTTTTTATAATATCTGGCCACATGAGGGGGCAGATCGTTGTGCCTGTGTTCAAAATTTAAATCATGAATAACGTTTAAAGTTTTCACCTTCGTGTTTTTACAGATATATCCATCCGTTGAAATAAATGCATCTGCTTTTATTTTCCGCAACATATATGGAACACTCCATTCAAAAAATATATCCCATAAAATAGGGTGTCTTGATTGTGGAATCAGGACATGAGGAATAACATTTTTACCAAAGATAAACTTGTCGCTATAAGGCCTGTCAAAGAAGAAATGAAATGTATGTTGTGGGTTTTGCTGAGTAATACGCTTCATCGTTTCATACGTAAACCAACCAATTCCCTCCAGACGGTCTTCTAATAACAAACGTGTATTTACAGCTATATTCAAATCTTAGTTACTTTTAACTTTCAAATTACAACTAGCCAACTACAATACCAAGAGTCTTGTTGATTTCATTTAAAATACTAGTTAATTTAGTATGCACAAGAAGAAGATTGTCAATTTCTTCATCATTTCCAGTATTCAACATCGATTTTTTATTGTCACTAATCATACATTTTAATATGACCCGTTTGAATCTTAATACGGTTTTGGGCACAACAGCGTTTAAAACATCCGCTTCTTTGGGTACATCAATCTGAAACTTCTCCCAATTCTCACTTATATAAAACTTGGTTGTCAACAAATCAATGGCGGCATCCCGAACATATTGTGGCTGGTCTTGTTGAATAAAATCCGAGTGTAGTATCTGATTTCCTTGCAAGCGTAGGTCAATGATCTTTTTTAAAATATAATCGTATGCAGGATTTTTAAATTCAACATCCTGTAATTCATTGATTAAATAATCAGATAATGGAATTTCCTGTTCCATGGTTGAAGAAGCAAAATTTAATAAATACCGCATCATATCACGTTCATGCAGTTTTAGTGATTCTTCTTCGAAGCTCAGTTTGATTATATCATCCGGAAGATCAATATCAGGTAATTCCGGTAATTCCTGTATTGCATTCCGGTCATTTTCCCATTTTTTAACATCCTGTTGACTTTTCTGAATAGTTTTTTTATTGTATTCCGAAATCAGGATCTGCTCATCAATCTCTAATAATTTACTGCATTCTCTGAAAAATACAGATCTTTTAATAGCATCCGGTACTTTTGATATACTTTCAACAATATCTTTAATTACATCCGCACGCTTGATGGGGTCATTGCCGATTTCTTTTAAACTGATCTGTGTTTTAAAAGATATAAAATCGCGTTTGTGTGATTTTATATAATCTTTAAATGCTGTAGGACCAATTTTCTGAACATAACTATCAGGATCTTCTCCTTCGGGAAATACCACGATAGATACATTCATATCTTGCTGCAAAATCAGATCAACACCCCGTAAGGAGGCCTTTAAGCCTGCTGCATCACCATCATATAAAATAGTAATATTGGGTGTGTAACGCTTTACTAATTTTATCTGATCCTCTGTAAGTGAGGTTCCGCTTGAAGCAACAACATTTTCAACGCCTGACTGATGAAGCGAAATTACATCTGTATACCCTTCTACCAACAAGCATTCTTCCTCTTTGCGAATGGCTTGTTTTGCCTGAAACAAACCATATAAGATTTTACTTTTATGGTAAATAACAGATTCAATGGAATTGAGGTATTTCGCTTGTGTCTTATCTGTTTTTAAAATACGTGCGCCAAAAGCAGTAACCCGTCCGGCAACATTATGTATAGGAAACATTACACGACCACGGAAACGGTCAAAAAAATTCCTGTCATTGTTATCGTTTGCATTGTCACGCTCGATAGTCAGACCGGTTTTTGTTAAGTACTCTGTCTTGTATCCCTTTTCAATGGCTGCTTTTGTAAAAGCATCCCATTGATCATGGCTATATCCCAGTTCAAATTTTTTAATGGTATCCTCTCTGAAACCGCGCTCTTTAAAATAACTGAGCCCGATTGATTTTCCATCTTCTGAATTCCACAATTGATCGATATAATACTGACTTGCGTAGTTTGTTACAACCAGCATAGAATCCTTTTCACTTTGCTCAAAATTCTGTTCTTCAGAAAGCTCTTCTTCCTTTATTTCTATATTATATTTTTTGGCCATATAAGCCATTGCTTCAATATAGGAAGAACCTTCGTGCTCCATAATAAATTGTATGGCATCTCCTCCTTTTCCACAACCAAAACATTTATAAATTCCTTTAGAAGGAGTTACTGTAAAGGATGGAGTTTTTTCATTGTGAAACGGGCAACACCCGGAATAATAATGGCCCTTGCGTTTTAAAGAAACAAAATCGCTGATCACTTCGACAACGTCAATGGATTGCTGAATCTGATCTATTGTATCTTTGGTTAAACGCATAAAACAGGGGCTTCTTTACTTTAAGTTTATTAGGTAATGACGTCTATCTTTTTTTATAGGTTGCAGTGAGCAGATAAGTTATCAAAGTTCCGATTTTATCTGATATTATACGAACTCATATCCGGTCAAATTTGTGCCAAAATGTGCATAAATAATGTTCACATTTCCGCAGTTATCAATTCTATGTTGCTGCAATTACGAATGCATTCGCATTAAGGAACTTGTGCAGAATTGGCTGTGTTTAAATACAGACATAACTTTTAAATGTAAAAGTTATCAAGATGTTATTTACAATATGATAACACTAGCAACTGGCAAGTAAATTCCTTAAATTGCACAAAATACAGCGTTACAAGATGTCAATTACACAAGAACAGGTTTTAGAAGCACTTAAAACTGTCCCGGAGCCGGATTTGAAAAAAGATCTGGTTACGTTGAATATGATTAAAGATATTGCTATTGAAGGTCAGAATATCTCTTTTACAGTAGTTTTGACAACACCTGCATGTCCGCTTAAAGAGCTTATACGCAACTCGTGTACAGAAGCCATTCACAATCTTGTTTCGGCTGAAGCTGTTGTTAGCATAAATATGACTGCTGACGTTACTACGGGTCGTTTCAATACCGGCCCTGTGCTTAGCAGTGTTAAGAATATTATTGCTGTCTCTTCCGGTAAAGGCGGTGTCGGCAAATCTACCATTACAGCAAATTTAGCTGTAGCATTATCCAAATCAGGAGCAAAAGTCGGAATTATTGATGCAGACATTTCAGGACCTTCTATACCAACCATGTTTGATGTAGAAGATGTGCGTCCGAATGTTATTGAAAACGAAAATGGTAAGCCGACAATAATACCTATTGAGCAATATGGTGTAAAATTAATTTCAATTGGCTTTTTATCACCGGCTGAAAGCGCTGTTGTGTGGAGAGGTCCTATGGCAAGTTCTGCTTTACGTCAGTTTATCAGTGATTGTGAATGGGGTGATCTTGATTATTTATTATTTGATATGCCTCCTGGAACCAGCGATATTCATTTAACGCTGGTACAAACAGTACCCGTAACCGGTGCCATCGTAGTAACAACACCTCAAAAGGTTGCGATTGCAGATGCACAAAGAGGGTTACAAATGTTTCGCCAACCGCAGGTAAATGTTCCGATTCTTGGAGTAATCGAAAACATGGCATGGTTCACACCTGCCGAATTGCCTGAAAATAAATATTTCATTTTCGGTAAAGATGGTGGTAAAGATCTTGCAGAAAAATTTGATGTTCCTTTATTAGGTCAAATACCATTGGTACAAAGTATCCGAGAGAGCGGTGATGCAGGAAAACCTGCTATCATAAATCAAGATGAAATTACAGCAAATGCATTTAGGGAGTTAGCTGCAAGTGTGGCACAACAGGTCGCTATCCGAAATGCATCCTTAGCAGAAACCAGAAAAGTAGAAATTAAAGTATAACCCGTGAGCACAACAACAGAAAACACTGAATTACTGGAAAGAGTTGAACAAGCTCTTGAAAGTATTCGCCCTTATCTCATAACAGATGGCGGCGATGTACGTTTAGTAGAAATTACAGACGATATGATTGTTAAATTAGAGTTATTAGGCGCATGTGGCTCTTGCCCTATGTCAGCAATGACTCTGAAAGCGGGCGTTGAAGAATCAATACGCAAGGCTGTGCCTGAAATTAAAAGCGTGTACGCAATCAATGCCTAATAGAATTAAAAATAATTTTTAACTCACAGAAGTTATATATTCATGAGAATAGGAATCATCTTTGGTGGACAGTCTAGAGAAAGAGAAATTTCATTTGCCGGAGGTAGGACTGTTTACGATAATTTAAATAAAGATATTTTCACTGCCGTTCCCATCTTTGTTGATAGCCTTGGCCAATTTATTTTATTAGACTGGCAATTTGTTTACAAGGGCACAATACGGGATTTCTATCCTCCTTTTGAATTTCTGCCTCAAAGTATTCACGGATTTCAGGTATACATTGAATCACTTGGCGATCTTTCAAAAAAAGAACGTGATGCTATTATTGAAAAAGTTGGTAAAAAAATTGAGCCTTCTGACTTAAAAGAGTTAATTGATTTTGCGTTTCTTGCGTTACATGGCCCATACGGGGAAGATGGTGCTATTCAAGGCATTTTAGACTGGAATAATATTCCATATTCAGGTTCCGGTATTCTACCATCTTCTATTGGCATTAATAAATACATTCAAAAGAAATTGCTTGCTCAGGCAAATTTCAAAGGACCAAAATATGTTATCTATTCAAAAGCTTCCTGGTTAAAAGGAGATAACATAAACCAGTTACTAAAAGATTTTGAAACAGCCGTTGGGTTTCCTTTTGTGGTTAAAGCACCGTCTCAAGGTTCTTCCATCGGCATCTCTGTTATCAGCGATCGTAATGAAGATAAGCTGAAGAATGCATTAAACAGAAGCTTTTTTCTTCAGGAAATTACTGCTGCAGAATGGAACGAAAAAGCAGAACATGCCAAGGTAAAATGGGTATCCACGTTAACGGATATTCGCGATGGTATTGGCATGCCGGTAAACGATGTATTAAATAATACAATCATTTATCATCCGGAAGCATTGCTTCAACATTTAAACAATATGCTATCTGTAAAAGATCGTGTATTGCTTGAAAGCCTGGATAACGAGGAAGAGGTTATTATAGAATCTTTTATTAAAGGGCAAGAGTTTTCATGCATTGTTATCCAGGATGAGCAAGGTAACCCTATTGCGCTTCCTCCTACAGGTATTGTCAAAGGAAATGATTTCTTTGATTACCGTTCAAAATATTTACCTGGCATGTCTCGCAAGGTCACTCCTATCGACATTCCTACCCAGCAAGTTGAATTGATCCGTACAGAATGCTGTCGTTTATATAAAGCATTACAATTTAATGTATATGCACGCATTGATGGCTTCATTTCTCCGGAAGGCGATGTGTTTTTAAATGACCCGAATACAACTTCCGGGATGATGCCCTCTTCTTTCTTTTTTCATCAGGCGGCCGAAATCGGATTAAATCCTTCTCAATTTTTAACGTACATTATCCGTACATCTATACAAGAGCGGATCAAAGAAGGCAAAAGAAGTTTACGCAATAAAAAATTACTGACAGTATTAGATACAGCTATAATAAAACAAAAAAATGCAACGAACGAGAAAATCCGTATCGCTGTAATAATGGGTGGTTATTCTTCCGAAAGGCATATATCTGTTGAGAGCGGACGAAATATATTCGAGAAGCTTTCTTCAAGTACAAAATACCAACCGTTACCCGTATTCCTTACAGGGAGTGATGAACAACACAGGTTGTTTATTTTGCCGATTAACATTTTGTTAAAAGATAACGCAGACGACATTCGTGAGAAGGTAGTAAACTTCAAAGGACATCATCCGATTATTGCAAGCATTGCAAAAGAAACAGAAGCTATCAGCAGCCGCTATGTAAATAATGCGATTAAAGATCCTAAGGAGATCAGCTATAAAGAACTTTCAGAATTAGTAGACGGTGTGTTCATTGCTTTGCATGGCAGACCGGGTGAAGATGGCAGCATGCAGAAAGAACTCGAAAAATATCATCTGCCATACAACGGTTCAGGCATACAAAGCTCTCAGATAACAATCAATAAATTTGAGACAAACAGAATATTGCGTGAGCATGGAATCTCTGTTGCAAACCATAGAATGATTTACAAAAAAGAATGGATCGCATCAGGAGAAGAATTATTAACTGAAATCGAATCCGGATTTGTATACCCGATTATAGCAAAGCCATCTGATGACGGATGTAGTTCTGCTGTTAAGAAAATTAAAAACAGAGATGAGCTGCGTGCTTATATGCGTTTAATGTTTGGAGAAGAAGCATTGCAAGGTTCGGAAAGCGCTGCCGTATTGAATCTAAAATACAATGAAGAATTTCCTCAGAAGGACTATTTCCTGATTGAAGATCTTGTTTCCAAAGGCGGTGCCAAACATTTCCTTGAAGTAACAGGCGGATTAATGACAAGATACAACGCTGCAGGTGAGATTGAATATGAAATTTTTGAACCTTCAGAGGCATTAGCAAACGGAGATGTTTTATCTCTGGAAGAAAAATTTCTGGCAGGTGAAGGCCAGAATATTACTCCGGCACGTTATACAAGTAACAAAGCCGATTATGAACAAGTAGCATCTGAAGTACGCGCAACATTAAAACGTGTAGCACAGATTTTAAATATTCAAGGTTATGCGCGTATAGATGCTTTTGTACGTGTGTTTGAAAATAACAAATCCGAAACGATAATTATAGAAGTGAATTCACTGCCCGGAATGACGCCTGCTACGTGCATCTTCCATCAGACAGCAATCAATGGATATAAGCCTTACGACTTTATCGACAATATATTGAATTTTGGTATCCAGAGAGAAAAGAAAAAATTAGCAAAAATATAAATATGAAATTCTTTAAAGCAGAATCACTTAAAGATGTATTGATTCATCTGGGAATTATAGTAAGTATATTTGTAACACTTATACTTTTATTCTTTTACATGTATCTCCCATCCGTAACCAAGCATGGAGAATATATTACCGTACCAAAGCTTGAAGGACTTACAATTGCTCAGATTGAAAAAATTCTGGATGAAAAAGGACTGCGTTATGAAATAAGCGATTCTACATTTAAGCCAAACGTTAAGCCTTTTACTGTTTTAACACAACACCCTCAAGCTGGCAATGAGGTTAAAGAAAACAGAAGAATTTATTTAAGTATAGCGGCACAGAATCCTCCGAATCTAAAAATGCCTGAACTTATTGACCAGTCTTTAAGAGGTGCGGAAATGCAACTAAAAAGTATGGGATTACAGGTTGGAACCGTTTCTACCACTCCGAACCCAAATAATGTTGTTTTAAGACAATCATTAAATGGATCAACCATTAAAGCCGGAACTTCTATCCCAAAAGGTTCTAAGATTGATTTACTTGTTGGTTCCGGTCGTGGTGATACAGAAGTTGATATTCCTAATCTGACAGGTATGTCGTTGGATGAAGCGCAAGCAGCAATTCAAAGCCTTGGCCTGATTGTTGGAAGCAAAATTTATGATTCTTCTTCCGATTTATCTGAAGGAACCATCATAAAGCAAAAGCCGGGATACGAAACCGGGCGAAAACTTCGTTCTGGAGATATGATCGATATCTGGGTTGCCGGAAGTGATCCTGCAACAGCTTACTAGTTTTCAAATTCAGATGATAAACAAAAACTTTTTTTTATTTGTTGCATTACTCCTTTGTTCCATTTGCGCACAGGCACAGATTGGCATTTATCCCTTGACTCAGTATTCAAGAGGCATAGATGCAAGCTCTAATTCTTCTGCACGTACCGCAAGTCTTTTGTCTGATCCGAATGATGATTCTATAACATTAAAGCTTCCTTTCATCGAAGATTTTTCAGGCAATTTAGTGCCGCTTGATACAATTACCATTGACACTATTAATGGTAATCCTGTTTACCAAATAAAGAATTTAAAATTACACGGTCTTAAATCTAAGGATACAATCAAACTTTTTAATATCCAGGGACAATCTTCAGATCCAGTTTTAGGAATCAGTAACCCTGCTGGTACACTAATTAAATATGTGCAGATTATTGGTAAAGATGGTTATACGTTTCAATTATTTGATGACGATGCATTAACCACTCCTACCCCTATCGGTACAAACAAAATGGTGCGATGTGATTGGGTAAGAGTCGGCAATTATGGATATAGCACAGCTCCTGATACATTATGCTTTTGGCCCAACAATGGTGGTGCCTATATAAACGATCAGGTAGCTATAAACCCCATCAGTGCTGGTGTTGCAACATTTGATGGAGTAAACTATATGGGTATTCCTTACTCAACTGGCCGGGTTTCCGGTTATGCAGACAACCTTACCTCTCATAAGTTTGATTTATCGTCTTATACAAAAGATGACGCGATCTACATAAGCTTTTACTGGCAATATAAAAGCTTAAGTGACTCTCCTATCTTGTCTGAGTTTTTTGCATTAGAATTTAATATGGCTGAGTCCGATACGACTCAATGGGTTGAAGTCTGGAGGCAATATGGAGACCCGAATGATGTATTAGATACGTTCAGAGTTACAATGGTTGCCATTAACAAATTAGATTCCTTGCTTCCTAATATGACAGATAGTACATTCTATACACCTTTTCATAAACAATTCCGGTACCGGTTCAGATCGTATGGAGTACTCAGCGGAATGTTTAATGTATGGAATCTTGATTATATTTTTATTGATAAAAAAAGAAACCCCAACAAACCCCATACAGACGATTTAACAATAGTTAAAATTGAGAACAACTGCTTAAAGAATTACACCTCTATTCCGTACCACCATTTCAAAACATTATCAGTTAGTCAACAGGTTGCCCAGGTAAATGATAGTGCCAAGGTCACTATACGAGCGTTGAAAGATAATGAAGTTCAAGATCCAACATGTTACCTGGCAACTCGGGATAATCTCGGAAATACATTCAATACAGTTAATGGTCGTTTCAATCCATCCGGATCCGGTTTAACGGTTCCGGCAACCTTTCCTGCTAAAATTCCAATCGATACTATAGATGCATCCAAGATGACTCAACCCTATGTTTTAAAACAGGAATATTTTTTCAGTAACCTGGATTCAATACGTCCATACGATTTATCCTTTAATAATTTCAAAGCAATTGAAACGGTTTTTTATGACTATTATGCCTATGATGACGGAGGTGCAGAATTCTCTCTGCAAACAGATGAATCAGGTTTGACTCTGGTAAATAAATATACAATTTTACAAGCCGATGAGCTTACCGGCATGGACATCTGTTTTGTCAGGAGCAGCGGTCCTAACTTAACAGGAAGAAGTATTTACTTGCAGGTGTGGAGCGTTAATCCGTTAAAACTGATAGGCAATCAATTAATAGCGGTAGAATATGGCAACAACACAAATGGATTTGTACGGTACAATCTGTCTCAGGCATCAAATCTAATTACCGATACCAAAGGCACAGATTTTTACGCTCTTCCTGCCGGAGATTATTATTTTGGGTATCAACAGAAATTTAATGATCTCTTAACGGTTGGTTATGATCGGAATACGAATCATTTGGATAAAATATTTTTAAACACTACGGGTAGCACTGTATGGACCCCCTTTTCAACCCGAACCAGTGTCACTGGCTCTTTAATGATTCGTCCTGTATTCAGTAAAAATGAAACATTAACATCAACCATCGATCAATCTGTTCAGCCAAAACAATTCGAGATATATCCTAACCCTGCTCATAACGAGTTACATTTTACAGGTGAACCCGAATACATGATACTTTATGATGTTACCGGTAAAATAATTTATGAAAATTCAATACTCAATACCCCAACCATTCTTTTACCAGCATCGATTTCAGACGGCTTGTATATTACAGTTCTTAGTAAAGGAGATATTACAGAAATTAAGCGTTTAATTATTCAATAGTTAAAATGAGCTTAGTAGAATAATTACATTTTTTTTGTAATTTCATCCTTCAATTCAAAGATATGAATGCACGATACAGCAAATTCTTATGGTTAGTACAATTTATAGGAGATGTATCATTATTAAATGGCTCATTTCTTTTTGCCTATTTAGCTTCCGATCAAACTCCTTCATTTTCTAATATTCCAGATAATTACATAATTCTGCATATTATATTTAATATGGCATGGATTATTCTGGCATTTACTTTTAACATATATATATATTCTACAGTAAGAAGACGCAAGCTGGAAATTGTTATCTGGAATCTGATTAAAATAATTGCTCTTCACATACTTATTATATTCACTTTTATCGGAGCCTTGAAAGAGTCTTATTATTCAAGGCATATGATATTCTACACCTATATAATACTAGGAGTTTGCATTTTTACGTGGCGGGTTTGTTTTGTTTTGTTTCTTAACTGGTACAGAAAATCGGGTTCTAATTTTCGAAATGTTTTAATCATTGGAGCAGGTCCAGTTGGTCAGCAAGTAATGCATTATGTAATCTCTAAAGACAACTCAGGATATCGTTTTATAGGTTTCCTGGATGATGCCATTCAACATGTAAAACATCGTGAACTTGTTTTAGGCAATGTAGATTCGCTACAAGATATTTGTGAAAGAAAGTTTAAAATTGATGAAATTTTCTGTACGCTACCTTTCACTTCTTCTAAAAAAATCCGCTCTATTATAGAA
>FTDL01000134.1_pt1 | contig 16016 bp, 15 predicted proteins | sample 1639951 | NCBI WGS metagenome assembly FTDL01 (sample SAMEA3914869, study PRJEB12502) | metagenome | biome: forest; material: soil | place: USA | collected 2012-03-12 | depth 0.1 m
AAACCGACTTAAGTCGGTTTTTTTATTTTATCCCAGTTCGTCTGTAAATAAATTATTCAAATGCTATTTCTGTATTTGGTAACAATGTTTTTATTCTTTGCTGTTCTTTAGCCGGGATTTCATTTCCAACTAATATTAATTTCTTCAATTTTTTAAGTGTGACAACTTCTGCAGGCAATGTTGTAAGCATGTTTAGCGCTAAGTCTAAATCCTCCAGTTCAGTTAGTGTTCCAATATTTGGAGGCAATACTTTCAATCCGTTTTGTCTTAATGTAAGCGTTTTAAGGTTTTTCAAGTTGCCTATTTCAGCAGGTAGTGTAGCTAATAAATTTTTATTTAAGTTCAATTCTTTAAGCTCTGTTAATTTGCCAATTACAGGAGGTAATAAGGCAAGTCTGTTGCTGCTGAGGTCAAGTGAAATAAGCTTATCCATGTGCGTCCATTTTTGAGAAAGCGTCACAAGTTTATTATTAAACATATTCAACTTTACTAAATATTGTAAATTTTCTACACCATCTGGCAAATCCGTTAATACTTTCGAGCTAAAGTCTGCACAATAAACAATTTCAGGTTCAACAAATGCAGACTCCATATTAAAACATTCGCCTGTACATAATTCATTTATTTTTTCTGAAGCTTCAGTCTTTCCATATACCATAGAATAAATCAAATCAGAACAAAGTTCTGAACTAACAAATCCCATTTTTTTACCAAGCAATTCTTTAGAATATGCTCTATAATAATATGCATCACCAAACTTAGGATTCATACTGATAGCATTCGTAAAATCTCCGATTGCTTTTATATAATCCTTTTGATTTAAACTATTTAAGCCTGTCTCATAATAATTCTTTGCATCAGGCTGATTAAAAGATGATCCAAAAACTAGCAGAGATAAGATTGAACAATATGTAAATAATTTTTTCATGGCGGTTTCTAGTTGTGACCTTTAAAATTAATTTAAAAGCGTAGTTCCAGATTTAACGAAATTAAGATCTTATGGGTTGTATATTTTCTATTAATTTTTTCTTGAAAAACGTGTTTTTCTAACATGCGAATTATGAATGCATTAGAGCTTCTATTTCTTCCATTTCCAGCGGAATATTCTCCATTAAATCAATATTTCCATCTTTAACTATCAGAATATCATTCTCTAAGCGAATTCCTGTTGCTTCTTCCGGAATATAGATGCCTGGCTCTAATGTTATGATCATTCCTTCTTTTAATGGCTCATTTTTTACATGTACATCATGTACATCCAAACCAAGATGATGACCTATTCCGTGCATGAAATATTTCTTGTATGCTGTATCTCCGTTTTTAGCATTGATATCATTTTCAGAAAATAATTTCAAGCGCAACAATTCTTCTGTCATATACTTGCCTGTTTGTAAATTAAGTTCTTGCAAGGTAATACCGGGTTTCATGATTTTTTTAATTTCTTTAAAAACTCTTAGAACCGACCGATAAACATCTTTTTGTCGCGGACTGAATGTGCCGTTTACAGGTACAACACGCGTTAAGTCAGATGCATAATTACCATACTCAGCACCAAAGTCCATCAGGATCAAATCTCCGTCTTTACAGACCTGATCATTTTGTATATAGTGCAAAACACATGCATTCGCACCCGACGCTATAATCGGCTGATATGCATGACCTCTGGAGCCGCTGCGAATGAACTCATGAATAATATCCGCCTCAATTTCATACTCTTTTATACCAGGTTTAATAGTTTTGAGTATGCGTTCAAACGCTCCTTTTGTAATATTACAAGCTTTTTGAATAACTTCAATCTCTTGAATTGTTTTTTTACTACGTAAGTCATTCATGAGTGGTGCCAGGCGCTTATATATATGTAGCGGATATGCTTGCTGGCAGGATTTTATAAATCTGTCGTTCCTGGTATCTATAAACTTTTCAGCCCGGCCATGTTCATTTTGATCACAATAAATAGTGTTGGCATCATAAACAATTTGTTTAAATACAGAGTCAAATTCATGGAACCAAAAAACGGTTTCAACACCAGATAAATTTCGTGCTTGTTCTTTAGACAATTTATGTCCTTCCCAGGTTGCAAGATGATCATTTGTTTCAAGAATGAAGAGTACTTCTTTATATCTTACATCTGTTGTGTGAGGGAAAATAACAAGTATTGTATCTTCCTGATCAATCCCTGATAAATAAAACAAATCATTGTTTTGTCTAAATGGCATTGTACCATCAGCATTGGTGGGGTATGTATCGTTTGAGTGAAATACCGCAATCGAAGACGAAGCTAATTTGTCTGCCAATTTTCTTCTATTTTGAATAAAAAAGCTTTTATCGATGGGCATGTATTTCATTTTAACTAAATTTAGACTTGAAGTAATTAATTATTTAACGCATATGCAAACGATTCAACGAGCTATTCTGGCAAGTTCTTTTTTTATTACGATACTGTTGCAGACCAATGCCCAGACGCAAAAGTATTGGATTTCTTTTAAAGATAAAGAGACAAACGGATACAATTATAATAATAATTTAAGTGCTAAAACAATAGCAAACAGAACTACTTTAGGTATTCCATTATATCAATACAGTGATATACCCGTTGCTGCCTCCAATATTGAATCGCTGCATAAATTAAATATAGAGGAAATTGCTACTTCTAAATGGCTGAATGCTATAACAGCATACTTAGCGCCGGAGCAAGTTGCCAAAGTCAGAGAGCTTCCGTTTGTGTCTTCTGTAGAACCAGTTAATATATATCTTATTGCTTCAGCGTCAGATAATATTGTACCTGCCCCGGAGCTTGTACATACAGCTTTAAAGCAAATGAAATACAAGTCTTATGCCGAGCAAGGCATTACAGGTGCAGGCATTACGATTGGTGTAATTGATGCCGGCTTTTACAATTTACACGAAGATGCTTCAACAAGTTATTTAATTACAGATAAAAGAATACTTGGCCAACGTGATTTTATTGATCCTTCAAGAACAGATCTGATTACTAAGTCTGCAACGTCTGCTGATGATCATGGCAGACAGGTTGTTCGGATGATTGCCGGTTATGATACTTCTAAAAAAGCACAGTTTGGAATGGCTGTAAATGCTTCATTTTATTTAGCGCGTACAGAAAATGGGAACAGAGAATACAGAGGCGAAGAAGATATGTGGATCATGGCCATGGAATGGATGGATAGCGTAGGTGTACGTTTAATCAGCACTTCATTAGGATATGCTGTTAAAATGGATGATCCGAATGATAATTACAAGCAATCTGAAATGGATGGCAAAACAGCACGCATTACAAAAGCGGCTCAGATCGCGTTTTACCAGAAGGGAATTTTCCTTACAGTATCTGCTGGTAATGAAGGAGACACAGAATGGAGAATAATCTCTGCACCGGCAGATGCAGAAGGGGCTCTTTCAGTAGGAGCAACAAAGGCTGCTACCTGGGATCGTATTTCCTACAGCAGTATTGGTCCGGAAGCATTACCATATCTGAAACCAAATGTTTCCTGTTATTCTCCCAACGGTACTTCATTTTCATGCCCGGCTGTAGCAGGCTTTGTAGCTTGTTTGATGAAATACGATTCAACATTGACGAATGTGCAGCTAAAAGACATTATTCAGAAATCATCTCATTTATATCCTTATGGGAACAATTATATCGGCTATGGAATACCGCAAGCAGATAGAGCATTAACACTGGTAAAAGACGCGAATGCTGACTTTAAAAATGCACTATCAATCAGCGTATCTAAAAACGTATATAAATACACGTTTGATTCAGATTTGAATGTAACGCTTGTTGTATTTAACAAGAAAAATGAAACCATTGTACTCAATCAGGATACGATTACTGTTAAAAAAGGCAAACTGAAAATAAAACGCCCTAAAAATACTGCAAGAACAACGGTTGTAGCAGATGAATTTTTAACACTTGAAATTGTCTGGGAGTAGGCAAACGCTGTAGCTTAGTTTACGAAGAATAGAATGAATAAAGAATTTAATGTTCATCAGTATCCCAACGGGATTACGTTGTTGCATAAGCAGGTTTTGTCAACTCGTATTGCTCACTGCGGATATATATTTGATGTAGGCAGCCGCGATGAAGATTTAAAAACACAAGGTCTTGCTCATTTCTGGGAGCACATGGCTTTTAAAGGTACTCAGACACGTAAAACGTTTCAGATATTAAGCAGTCTTGAGCAAGTAGGCGGTGATTTGAATGCGTACACAACAAAAGAAAAAATCTGGTTTCATGCATCTCTGCCATATAATTATCTGGAGCGTGCTGCAGATGTATTAACAGATATTTCCTTCTATTCTATTTTTCCTGAAAGGGAAATTGAAAAAGAAAAGAAAGTCGTGTTAGAAGAAATGCACATGTATGCGGATAATCCTGAAGATGCTATACAGGACGAATTCGAATCTATTATTTTTCCCAACAACTCATTAGGGTATAACATTCTCGGAACTGAAAAGACGTTATATTCATTTAAACGGCAACACTTAACTACATTTTTAAAAAAGAATGTAGATACCAGCCGCATAGCTTTTGTTGTATTGTCTCCGCACACATTTGCAGAAGTTAAAACTATTGCTGATAAATTTATTCCTTTTGTTAAAGCACAGCACCCGATTAAAAACAGAGAAAAGAATAAAGGATTTAAACCAGCCACGCTTATTAAAAAGACAGACACCTCGCAAACGCATTGTGTTATCGGAGGCATAGGTTTAAATATAAAAGAAGAACGGAGACTGGGTTTGTTTCTGCTATCTAATTTACTTGCCGGGCCAGGTATGACATCGTCTTTGAATATGGCGATGCGTGAAAAGAAGGGGTATGTTTATACCATTGAGTCTAATTTTACTTCTTACATAGATACAGGCGTATATAATTTTTATTTTGCTACTGAATCAAAACAATTCGATAAAGCTCTTGACGTATTTCATAAAGAAATAAATAAAGTAAGAGAAAAGAAGCTAAGTAGTATTCAGCTGCATCGATTGAAAGAACAGATCAAAGGCCAGCTTATTATGGCTGAAGAGAACAATAGCAATTTTATGCAAATGATGGGCAAGAGCTATCTGGATTTTGGTAAAATTGATTCTTTTGATCAAATCATTAAAAAAATTGATGGCATCTCATCAGAAATAATCAATGACCTGGCAAACCAGTTGATGAATCCTGCGCGCATGAGTAAGTTAATATATGAACCAGAGGCAAAATGATTGATATCACCACACCTGTTATTGAAGAATATATTAGGAAATACAGTTCTGAAGAATCTGAATTGTTAAAACTGGTAAACAGAGAAACATATGCAGAAGTGTTAATGCCCAGAATGCTTTCAGGACATTATCAGGGAAGAGTTTTATCTATGTTGTCTTGTATGATACGACCTAAGCGCATTCTTGAAATAGGTACATTTACAGGCTATTCGGCATTATGTTTGGCAGAAGGATTGCCGCAAGGAGCGGAATTGATTACAGTTGATATAAATGAGGAATTAGAAGATCGCGTACGGGCATACTTCAAGCAATCGGATAAAGCAACTGCTATAACATATCTGATTGGCGATGCAACAAGGGTTATAGATTCTCTTGATGGCTCATTTGACCTGGTATTTATTGATGCTGATAAACATAATTATCTTAATTACTATCATCTGGTATTTGATAAAGTACCGCAAGGTGGTTTTATCATGGTAGATAATACCTTATGGGATGGGAAGGTTGCAATTCCAGAGGTTGTATTAAAGGATAAGGACACAAGAAATTTACACGAGTTTAATGCGTTTATTGCAAAAGATACGCGTGTAGAAAAAATTATCTTACCAGTAAGAGACGGTATTACTATCATTCGAAAAAAATAATTCATGTTCCGTTTATTATTTACGTGTATTGGTATTTGTGTTTGCATGCTGACAGTGCAAGCTCAAACATTTACAAAACCATCTGTGCCGGATGTGATTGATTTTGCCGGCATGAAGCTTGAACTGACTCCTGCTGCTAAAAGAAAAGTAGAAGCAGATGTTACAATGATTTATAGCAGCGGCAAATTTCTGCAACAGAAAATTGATCGTGCCAATCTTTATTTTCCAATTATCGAACGTGTGTTTCACGAAGAAGGCTTTCCGGAAGAATTTAAATATCTGGCACTTCAGGAATCAAGTTTGGTTTCTGATGCAGTATCAAGTTCAAATGCAGTTGGATTCTGGCAATTTAAAAAAGAAACAGCTATTGAAGTTGGTGTAAATGTGAATGCAAATGTTGATGAGCGCATGCATATTGCATATGCGTCAAGAGGCGCAGCAAAATATCTGAAAAAAAACAATCTGCTCTTAGATAATTGGATTTATGCTTTGCTGTCTTATAACGTTGGACCAGGTGGAGTTAAAATGCATGTGAAATCAAAATATGTCGGTGCAACACACATGCTTATTGATGACGATATGCATTGGTATGTAATCCGTTTTTTAGCTTACAAAACAGCTTATGAAGATCTGATTGGCAAAGCAAATCATCCGGATCTTACATTGATTGAATATAGCGGTATAAAGAATAAATCACTGACAGAAATTTCGAAGCAATCAAAGGTAGAATATGAACTGCTGAAGGAATACAATAAATGGTGCACCAAAGGAACGGTACCTGATGATAAAGAATATATTGTGATCATTCCGGCAGCTCATGGTACGAAACCTGATATTGACGACAAAAATCCGGAACCTGTTGTAATAATTCCAACAACAAAAGACTCTGCCCCACATGCATCTATTCCTAAAACTTTTCCCGATATAAGTACTTATACAGACTCTTCTTTAATTCCAATATTTGTATCAATCAATAAAGTGAAAGCCATACGCGCCAGTCGTGGCGATGATATAAATAGTTTATTAGTAAAGGCAGGTCTTAGCCGGCAATCTTTTTTGTTTTTTAATGAAATGAAAGGCTTTGAAAGTGTTTCTGTTGGTAGTTTTTATTATCTTCAATTGAAAAGAAATAAAGCCCTGGTTGCTTTTCATACAGTAGCAAAAGGAGAAACGCTATTTTCGATTGCTCAAAAATATGCTATTACAACAGCATCAATCAGAAAGCATAATCGTCTTGCGAAAAATGAATTTATAAAAGAAAACAGAGTATTGTGGCTGAGGGATACACGCCCTAAGAATACACCTGTTGAATATAAAGTACCACCAGTAGTTGTAAAGGATAAACCTAAACCGGTAAAAGAAAGTCTTGAACCCGTTCAGAATACAGAAATGCCATTAACTAAGCCAAAGCAAGCGGCAACATTTGATTCTGCATCAGCGATCTATCATGTTGTACAAACGGGAGAAACAGTATTTGGTATATCCAGGCAATACGCAGTTGATTCTGATAGTATAAGAACATGGAATCATCTTACGGGTTATGCGATTCTGCTAAATCAAAAACTAATTGTTGGCTATAAAATTAAAAAACAGAACTCAAAAATAGTCTATCATACGGTGCAGGCAGGTGAGACAGCTTATAAAATATCAAAGCAATACAATGTTTCTGTAGACGAAATTAAACAGTGGAATAACCTGCCGGATTACAATTTAAAACCTGGTCAGGAGTTGAAAATTGTGTTGCCATAATAATTATATTTCAAACTATAATCTAATTCAATATTAATACAGGTGTTTGCAATGTTAAAAAGAATAAACAGCTTTATTAATACCTTTCGCAATAGTGGATTTATGCCAAAATCTATTAAAATCGAAAGGAGTAAATATAAGATGCTTCTCAATGAAGCATCCGATGCAATTTATCTGGTCGATTTAACAGGCCTGATCACCTATGCTAATCCGAGTGCACATATACTTTTTGGTTATGAAACAGATGAGTTGATTACAAAAAAAATTGATCAGCTCATTCTTTCTCAAACAGATCTTTTAAGCACATTCTCAACCAATATTATTGAAGAGAAAGGTGTGGTTATTCAACAGGAGTTTATAAAAAAAGACGGTACCACTTTTTATGGAGAAATGAGTGTGCGCCTGTTTGACGACGGTTCACATCAAGCCATTATCCGGGATATAACAAAAGGAATTGTAGAGCATCGTTTGTTGCTAGACAGAGAAAAAAAATTCAAAATATTAGTTGAAAATGCATTTGATATTATTATTGTACTGAGTGCAGATTTTAAGATAACATTTATTAGTCCGGCAATTAAAAAAATGCTGGGTTATGAGATTGGAGAGGTTTTAGGTGCGAACTCAAATAAATTTATTGAATTCAGAGACCGGGTTGCAATTAAAAACGTACTTAAAAACCATGGTATTACATATGCGATTAATGATTTAAAGCTTATTCATAAAAACGGACAGATTATTCATTGTGAGGTAAATGCAGTGAATTTTTTGAATGAGCCATTGATAAATGGTATTATTGTTAATTGTCATGATATCAGCGAACGGATTCAGACAGAAAAGCAACTTATGAATACAAACTATGAATTGGATAGTTTTGTATATAAGGTTTCACACGATCTTAAAGCCCCTCTCAGGTCTATGGTTGGTTTGATTAACCTTTCACTTAAGGAAAATGCAGACGAAACGGTAAAACTGTATCTGGATATGATGATAAGAAGTATTCAGAATATGGATGTTTTTATTAAAGATCTGACGCATTTTTCTCGTAACAGCCGAATGGAAGTTGTTAAAGAAGAAATTGACTTTAATGAATTAATTACTAAAATTGACAACAGTTTAAAATATGAAGAAAATGCCCGCGTAATTTCGATTCAAAAGCATATTCATCAGCCTTGTATATTTTATTCTGACTCAAGCAGGGTAGAGACAATTGTTAGTAATTTATTGTCAAATGCCTATAAGTATCATAGGTTTGATAGTAATAATCCTTATATTAACATTAAAATTGAGGTAACAGATACGAAAGCATTGATTGAGATCAGTGATAATGGCTCCGGGATTGCAGATGAATATCATAATAAAATATTTCATATGTTTTTCAGAGCATCAGAAAAGTCTCAAGGTTCAGGCCTGGGCTTGTATATTGTAAAAAGTGCAATTGATAAACTGGAAGGAAAAATTTCGTTACATTCAATTCATGGGAAAGAATCAACATTCACTGTAGAAATACCAAATTTGTTAACGCTTTAATTAAATGGCAGTAGAAACACCGTATAAAAAATTAGTAATGCTTGTTGATGATAATGAAACTGATAATTTCATTCACAGGCGCGTTTTGGAGATGGGTAATTTTTCTAAAAACATTATTGTTAAAAATTCAGGAAAGAGTGCATTAGAATATCTGGAGGCAAATCAAACCAACCCGGATATGATTCCTGAAGTCATATTTTTAGATATTAACATGCCTATCGTTGATGGCTTTGTCTTTTTATTTGAATTTGAAAGTTTTCCTGAAAGTATTAAGAATAATTGTAAGATTATTGTTCTTTCAAGCTCGGATAATAAAAAGGATATTGATCGCATTGTTGATAATGATTATGTTGTTCATTTTATTACAAAACCATTATCAGAAGATTCAATAACTGAATTAAAAAAGATGGTGTAAATTTAAGTTTTTAACTACAATGCATAAAAAAAGGACTCAGCATTGAGTCCTTTTTTTATGCATTGTAGTTTCGTTAATGATTATTATTTAGTAGTTTTTGCCAATCCGGAATCAGACAGATATTTACCGTAAATGATTTTGTATTCATCAACTTCAGGCTCTAAAGCGATTGCTTCTTCATAATATTCCATTGCATTCAATGTTAATTTATTTTCAGCACAGAAAGAAGCTAACACAACTTTATTTAAAGCGGTAGATTCTTTTAATTCAGTTTTCAATTCGGTGAATTGATTATGCAGATCAGTAGCTTTTTTCTCATCCGGTACATACTGTAAGTTAAATTTGTCTGACTTAACTGCTGGAGCTTCTTTTACTTTCACAGACCAAACAATGTTTTTTACAGTTTTAAGATTAAGATCAGCTAAATTCACTACCAATTGTGTATCCGATGTCTCTTTCACAAGAATGTCTTCATCAAACATGTTTGTAAATGTAACAACATATGTTTTTGCAGCATCTTTACCTACTTTAACAGCGTTCCATTTAAGAATTACCAGTTCATCTAAAACTACTGCTTGGCTTGGCGCCAAAGGCTTGATTTTATCCGTAGATCTTTCTACTGAACCGGTTACAGCCATGTGCTTATAGCGATTGGCTGCTAAATCTTCATTATTAGCAGTCATTTGCCCGGCAACATATGTTACATATTTAGAACTTACACTTGCATTTTGTGTATTTACCTGAGCAACTAGCTGAGTTACTTCATACGTGCCAGGTGTTTTAAGTTCGATTGTTTTGCCGCTTTTGTGAGCAAGGCCAAGGTAGCCGCCTGCCGGGATAATAACTTTATCTGCTGTATATAGCTTTTTACCAACTATTAAATCTACAGTAGAATTAGTTGAAGCTACGATTGCTTTATTTGCACCCTTAGTAACTAAGACTTTAAAAATTTCATCTTGCGCAAAAGACGAAATTGATGTTACAAAAAGTACGAGTAAGAGTGAGAGTGTTTTCATATTGAGTCACCGGTTTCATTTTGGTCTAGTAAAGATACATTTTTTTCTTTTGTTCTCATATAAAGGGGTTTAATGATGCCCCAGTATAATTCTATTAAGTTTCCTGACAATAACAATGCCACAGAAGCTGTAGTAATATCAAATGTGTAATTTTTTTGGTCAAAAATAACTACACTGGCTGCGGAAAGTAAAATAACCCCGATTAAAGATAAAATCATTGATATTCCGTCCCACCATTCTCCTGAATTTAAATGTAACCAGCTGAAAAGCCATACAATAAGGAAAATAAAGCAAAGCGATAAAGACCAGTTTAGCCACTGAGGCATGTCATTAATATAACTTTCTTTTAAAATCATAGATACAATATTCGCGTGTACAACCACTCCATACATATCAGGAGCCGTACGGCCAACATACTGACTGTTTAAAGGGGTACAAAATTTGTCTTGCCAATTGTTCTGGCCTATATATTCACCCATAAAGCCCATTATGACAATTTTATCTTTTATGGTTTCAGGAGTGAATTTGCGATCCAATACATCTGTCCAGTCTAATGCAGTAAAAACAGTTTTGGAATTTAATGTACTGCCTTCTTCGTGTACGTTAATATTTCCCTGATAATTTATTGTTTCAATGTCATGTTTACGTGCTAAGTACCTTTTAAGTTTCTTCGGAGCGTAAATACCTGCAAGTTTTGATGGGAATGATAATATTGTATCCCCATTATACACTTCTTTCGGAATACAATCGCGTGCAGTATTTAAGCTGTTTTTGCCCTGAGCAATCATATCCGCAAAGCCAGGCTGTGCAAAACGCATAAACATTGGATTAGAATATTTGATGCTGTCCACTTTACCTGTTTCAGGATTTTCAATTAATTCTGATACTAATACCAGATTTTTAGTTCGGGAAAATGCCTGAGCCAGTGCCGAATCCATTTGCGGATCTTTTGCCTTTCTAAAAAAAGCATCTATTCCGATTGCTTTAGGCTCAAATTCATTTAGTGTATTAATTAAATCTGCAACACCGGCCCGGTCAAGATTACCAATATTTACAAGGACAATATTTTTTTCTTCTGTTTGATTTTCACGAATATGAGAAAATACCACATCTGAAAGTTCGAAATCTTTAAACGCATCTGAAATAGGACTGAATACATCTGCATTAATCGGAATGTTTGATACGAGCCACATGAAGCCCATAATCCAACCCATTACCAAAAAACTCTCTTTGAAAAGCTTTTTAAAAGTCATAAAAAAGAATTGTTGAATGATAAAGATACAATTTTCTTAAGATTCTACACAGAGTTTAAATGTAATATTACCTTAATTACAATTTTTACGTATCAATTCATATAGTAGAATTTTAATACGTAAAATTCGCTTCTATTTGTTAAATTTGAGGATAAATAATTTTATTCAATGGATCAGATTCATAATTACACAGAACAAGAAAATAAAATTTGGGCAACTGCTTACAGCAGAATCCTGAATTTTTTGGGAGATGTTGCAGATCAAAGCGTAATGAAAGGAATCCGTACTATTGGTTTACCTGGCGATCGTGTACCAAATGTTGATGAAATTAACGAACATCTTGCAAAACATACTGATTGGAGAATTGTACCGTTGGAAGACATGGTTGATGATACAAAATTTATCAGTATGCTGGCAGATAAATTGTATCCCTGCAGAACCTGGGTTCGCAGCATTGATCAATTAGACAAACTTGAAGACGAATACGATATTTTTCATGATGTACTCGGTCATACATCTTTGCTTTATATTCCTACATACTGTTTGTATCTTGAACAGCTGGGAGAGCTGGCACTGAAATATATTGATGATTCAAAGGCAATTTTGTATTTGAAACGTGTATACTGGCATACCATACAATATGGTTTGATAGATGCAGATAAATCATTGAGAATATATGGTGCACACATGATTACTTCACGTAACGAAGCTTCATATGCACTTAATGCCGGTGTTCCGAAATATGATCATAATGTATCTATTATTATGGATACGCCTTATGTCAAAAATCATTTCCAGGAAAAGTATTTTGTTATCAAGTCTTACGATCAACTGCTAGCTTCGATGGATACTATAAAAATTGAGTTAGAAAAACGATTAAAATAAAATGACAGAAGATCAAATGACGGAAGATCAAAAATTTTATAGAACAGTTCGGTTTTCCCAAACAACTATAACAGAGCTCATGATACCTTCTTATGCTAATTTCGGAGGTAAAATTCATGGAGGGATTTTATTATCGTTAATGGATAAGGCTGCATATGCATGTGCCTCAAAACATTCTTCGGGCTATTGTGTTACAGTCTCTGTTGATACGGTAGATTTTCTGCAGCCAATTGAAGTAGGGGAGCTTGTAGCATTGATTGCTTCTGTGCATTATGTAGGAAACAGTTCGATGATGATTGGTATTAAAGTTATCTCTGAAAATGTACATACATCTACAGTAAGACACACTAATACGTCCTATTTTACGATGGTTTCTAAAGATGAAACAGATCAAATCAAAAAAGTGCCGGGCTTGTTTTTGGAAACGAAAGAAGAGGTCAAAAATTTCATCGATGCAATGAAGCGGAAGGAAATAAAAGATTACTATAAAAAAGAACTTAAAAAACTTTTTGATATACCTGAATCAGAAGAACACGACATCGAAATTTTGAAAGATGAACGTTGTCTGATTGTACATTAATTGTGTGGTATGTTAAAGAAAATATTAAATCTACCTTTTTATTTAAAAACACCTACTGTACAACCTCGCACACGAATGTACGTGGTTTGTCTGTTGTTGGGTTTTGCCGGTGGCCATAGATTTATGATGGGCTATAAAACATGGATTTTTCAGTTTATAACACTCGGAGGCCTTGGCTTATGGTCTTTGTACGATTTAGTGAAAATTGCTTTAAATGAAATGGCAATGGCTGATGGTACTTCATTATCTTAGCTGTACACTAGAGGAATCTTTAATAAAAAATTATAAAACAGGCATAAGTTTTGAGTTAGACTCTTCGTTATTGATACAATTGCAGTATTATATAATTGTTTAGATATTCTATTGTATTAAAATAAGGAGTACATTTATGTATATGGAACAAGTCAACGAAAAGAATTTTAATTTTTATAATCAGATTGGATTAGATACTTTTCAATCATTGGCTCAGTCGGGCGGATTTAATACATTTGTTGATCTGGAAATTGCTTACAGATATATTCAACCTGCCGAAAATATTGTGGAGATAGGAGCAGGGTATGGGCGTTGCATAGATTTTTTACTTCATAAAAAACACAAAGGCGAAATAATTGCTGTTGAACAAAGCGCCGTGTTGTGTAAACATTTGAAAGAAAAGTACGCATCTTCTGTTCAAATAATAGAAGGGGATATTTATAAGGTTTCGTTTAAAGATCAAGTCGACACAGCTTTGTGGATGTGGTCTGGTATGATTGATTTTTCGCAGGAAGAACAAGCTGCAGTTATAAAACATTTGTTTGATATATTAAGTCCCAAAGGAAAATTATTTATTGATATACCACGTATCGGGATACAAACAATCGCAGATCATATTGATCAGCAACGGATCAAATTAACAACAGATTTTGGAGAAATTGAATGTTATATTCCTCTGAGCTCTGAAATGAAGGAGTATGCTGATAGGGCTGGATTTGCTCGTCTTGATGAGATCAATTATGAAACCGCCACAGATAAAAAGAGAACAATGTATATATTAATGAAATAAAAAAAGAGACCCAAAAGTCTCTTTTTTTATTGATAGTTAACTTACTAATAAAAAAACCGGCATGGCGTCCGGTTTTTTCAAATAGAGGATTTATCTCTGACAATTTAAAGCTTTATCTAAGCAGATTTGATTTTAATTTTTTTAATTAAGTCCTGCATTGTTGCTCTGAATTTTTTATCTGTATCCATTAAATCACTCACAGATGTAAGCGCATGAATAACAGTACTGTGGTCACGGCCACCAAAATGATTACCGATTGATTTCAGAGACATATTTGTATATTCTTTGGCAAAGTACATGGCAACCTGGCGAGCAATTACAATTTCTCTCTTGCGTGTTTTGTCTTTCATTTGCTCAATGGTAACAGCAAAGTATTCAGATACAAATTTCTGTATATAATCAATATTAACTTCTGTTTCTACGTTCTGAACAATGTTCTGAATGATTTGTTTGGCCAGTTCAAGATCTATCTGACGGCCGCTTAATGTATGCTGTGCAATAAGAGAGTTAACTACTCCTTCAAGATCACGCATGTTCGTATCTACGCTGTATGCCAGATAGTCAATCACTTCAGCAGAAATTTCAATGCCTTCAAACTGCATTTTTTTGCAGATAATTGCGTTTCGTGTTTCGTAATCCGGTACTTGTAAATCTGCACTTAACCCCCATTTAAAACGAGACAATAAACGCTCCTGCAAGCCTTTAATGTCTTTTGGTGCACAGTCACTTGTAATAATGATCTGCTTACCTGATTGGTGTAAATGGTTAAATATATGAAAGAATATTTCCTGCGTTTTTTCTTTGCCTGAAAGGAATTGAACATCATCAAGGATCAATACATCAAGGCCTAAGAATTGATTAGTGAATTCCTGGGACACATTGTTCTTCATTGCTTCGATAAACTGACTTAAGAAACGCTCTGAAGGAACATATAATACTTTTTTGTCGGCATGGTTTTTCTTAATCTGATTACCAATTGCCTGTACTAAGTGTGTTTTGCCTAAACCAACACTTCCGTACACTAAAAGAGGGTTAAATGAGGTTACACCTGGCTTGTTTGCGACAGCCAAACCAGCTGAACGTGCTAATTTATTACAGTCACCTTCGATGAATGTATCAAATGAGTAATTTGCATTTAATTGAGAATCAATCGGCTGACCAACCGAATTTGATTCAGGCTTCGTTTCTTTAGATACTCCCGGATTCACAGTTCTTGAAATAATACTACCTTTATGTAAGGTTGTACCATAAGATTTACGATTTAAATCGTTTTTATCCACCAAAATTTGATATTCTAATCTGCCATCCGGCCCTAACTGCTCATCAATGGCTTTTCTGAGTACATGTACATAATGTTCTTCAAGCCATTCGTAAAAAAACTGGCTTGGCACCTGGATTGTTAAGACATTATTAACTAACATCAACGGCTCAACAGGCTCAAACCAAGTCTTAAAACTTTGGTCTCCAACACATTGTCTGATGTACTCCAGACAACTGTTCCAAACTGATTTACAGTCTCTTACATCAATCATATCCTAAGGGTGTTTAAAAATTGTATTCCTTCGTTTTTCAAGGGATGACAAAGATGTGAAAAAATATTTTAGTAAAAAATCACATATAGCTATTGACTTTTTCACTTATCAGAGCACCACTAATTTAACAATTTGGAAACATTAATATTC
>FTDL01000073.1_pt1 | contig 15977 bp, 9 predicted proteins | sample 1639951 | NCBI WGS metagenome assembly FTDL01 (sample SAMEA3914869, study PRJEB12502) | metagenome | biome: forest; material: soil | place: USA | collected 2012-03-12 | depth 0.1 m
GAATAACGCATAGATGGCCTCAAACTGCCCGTGTTATTGATATATAGAAGATACTATTATTTAATTACATTTCAGAAAAAATGAGGAACGTTTTTAAATAGTTGTTTCGTATTAAAATGTGAGTACGTGATAACGATGAAATTTTTGTATTGAAAATTTTCTTCCTTGCATAACATGATAAAACCATTTTTGAGAAAAAAATTTTGCAATAGTTTTGTTTTGTGTCAGTTGAAATTTTTATGTGCTGAAATAGACTTTCTATGGGAAACTTTTTTAGCATTTTTATTCAGAACGTACAACTGATTCAAAAATGATAGCGAATCTTTTATTGAATTATACCAAGAATAAGTAGCCGTTAATTTGAATAAAGGTAGAAAATAATAAAAAAAGTATCTTTATGAACGCTTTTCTTCTATACATATGTATAGAATATAATTTAAGAAAGGTAAATTGCAGACAGTTCTCCCGATATAATAAATCGGTGTTATATACTTGTAATGTAATGTATCAGAAATCCGGCTCCTGATATAATACTTGCTTAAAGAAACTCATCTGTAATAGTTAAAGAAGTAAATTGGTGCTGTATGTTAAAATCATATTATTGCGTAACATATAATTTTAAAACAAGAGACGACGGACGGATAATTTTTTTGCGTCTTATTTTGTATACAGAAAATAAAAATATACACAAATGCAATTCAAAGCTCATTATTGCCATCAGCAAAGAATATGATTTTATTGAATATGAAATGCAGTATTTGAGTCCGGCGCATTTAGATACCTGTTCGCCGGAAGATAAAATTCATAAGTACGGCTATGATTATGCCTTTGAAAGCAGCATGATCTATATTGTTCTGCATCATTATCACGTTGATCCTAAAACAGAACACATGCATTTTAATTTTGTACGTGATACATTTAATACGCTTGAAGAGCGCGAAATATTAGGAAATAAAGTGCAGAACAGTTTTGAATCATTAAAAGCTGTTGAAGTAGTGCAGAGAGATAGAACAATACGCGCAGAGTATCCGGTTATCTACCTCGATGATCTGGATTGTATACTGTCCGGACAGACAACGAAAAAATAGCTAACGCATAATAATTAATTACACAATCTTTGTTCTTTACACTAGTGTATGTAATCCTCCAGGGGGCAGTAATACGCGCTTATTCTAATCCCGGGTTTTATCATAAACAGTAAACCAGACTACAATTAGTTTTTACCGGGTGATTATCTTCTGAAGATAAAACAGCAATCCGGGCTGCATTGTGCCTGGTGAACCGGATGTGATATTTTTCTTAAAAAATATAATATTATCAATGAATGCCGGGTATAGCCTGATATTTATGCGCAGGATCATTTTTTATCAGATTTTAAAATAGTAATATAATAGAACCAATGCGTATCTAAATAAACTATCCACTCAAACAGTAAAAATCATGAAAACAATTCACGTATTATTTCTATCAGCGTTTGTGGCAATGTTATCATTCAGTACTGCTTCAGCCCAAACGGCTTACAAGTCACAATTCCCGTTACATGTAGATGCCTCAGGCACAGTCAAGGATGCATCGGGCACAACCTTTGCTACTATTTCTAAAGATAGCATCATTAAAAATCATAAAGGCGAAAAAATTGCATTTATAGACCGTAGCGGAAACCTGGTTGATGCAAACGGTAAGATATTAGGTAAAGCTGCAAAGAATGGAGATTTTCATAACATCAGCGGAGAAGTGGAATATACTGTAAAGCCTGCTGCTACCGGTACCGATTATGAAGTATATGATAATGCAGGCAAGCATGTTCTTACCGTTCCTGCAAATTATAAAGCCCAGGCAGGCAGTATCGCCTATATGCATAGCAAGATAAAAAGTAAGTAAATGCTATTACGCTAATCCCGTATTCTTATACCCGGTTATCAGATTATTTTTCAGCTCTGATACCCGGGTTACTTTTTTCCGTTCGACATGGTTTGGGGATTTGAAAAAACAGGTTAATCACATACACATGAATCTAATATATTTTTCAATGATGCTATACATACACGTTACTGTTTACCCGGAAAAACAGTAAATCATACAATACTTTTTTGAAAAGATATAAAACTTTACAAGGCGAATAACTACAATTTTATTTTGCAGAAGTAAGAAATGTTAATAAGACAACAGTTCTTAACTATATCCCACCTAATAAGATACAACTATGAAAATAACTCAGGTATTGCTGGTTTCGCTATGTTCGGCAATGTTGTCGTTTAATGCGGTCTTTGCACAGGCAACATATAAATCACAGTTCCCCATGAAGGTGGATACTTCGGGCACGTTAAAAGACGCATCCGGTACAACATTCGCAACCATTTCTAAAGACCAGATCATTAAAAATCATGCAGGTGAAAAAATTGCATTTATTGATTCAAGAGGCAACCTCATCGGAGACGATGGTAAAATGTTAGGAAAAGCAGCCAAGAACGGAGACTTCCATAATGCAAAAGGAGAGGTAGAGTATGTTGTAAAACCAGCAAAAAACGGTACCGGTTATGATGTGTATGACACAATGGGCAAACACGTACTTACTGTTCCCGCCAATTATAAAGCCCAGGCTGGCAGCATGGCTTATATGTATAAAAAAATGCAGCTTGATAAAAAATAATTGCATGTAAATTACATGCAGCTGTTTAAAAACAAAGGCCGCCAATCATTGGCGGCCTTTGTTTTTATAAGATCATAATGAATAGTTCCATTTTGCTTTTTCCTGACTAAGCGATGTTTCTATTGCTTTAGAAATTCCGTTCCGCAGTAGGGTGTATTCAGGAGGTGTGTTCCATTTACCGGTTATTTGTTCACGGTTTATGGTAGCGCCTTGATACATAATGGAATTATCGGTAAGATTAATAACATTCGTTCTTATGTACATTTTTCCGTATCTCTTTGTTTCTATTCCGTACGAATAGGTACAATACAATCCGTATTTAACACTTACCAGAACCAATTCATCAATCTGGTATTTATCTTTAAGCGATCTCAGATCCTGCTTGAAGTATTTTTTACCGGGTTCTTTTTTTACCGGCTTGAATTTCGCTGCCGTTTTAAGATTAAGTGTATCATCTATAAATGTGATATTTTTTCCTTTGGAAGAGAACGCATCTGTAAATAATTGTTTGACTCTTTCATCCGGATTTAAAACAGGCGCAAGGGTCCGAAGCGCTTCATCATATTTTCTTTCAGGTACTAAAGAAGCAGAGACCGCGGCGCCTATTGCCCCCAGGCCTCCTCCGGAAGACGAATTTGTTGTACTCTCAAGTTCGCTGATCAGAATAAATCCTGTGCGGGAAGGACTGGTAAAATAAGATGCACCTAAATGCGAGCTTGACACGCAGCCCGCCAGTATCAAAGAGAGCATCAGATAAAGAACATACTTTTTCATAACAAATAAGGAATAATTTGATAAGGGATAAATTTGATGGCTCTAATCTGTTTTATTATGGCATGCAAGCCAAAATGTATCAGAAATACACTCTTGTATTATTTCTGATGCACTAACATCCCCGGAGGTTTTTATCACGAACAGTAAACGATAGACCAGAGTCAATTTGATTTAAACATAAAATTGATTCTTCATATTCGGAACAGATAAAAAAACGAACATGCCATTATCAATAAATTATACAATTTGCCGGGGCATAAATCTTTAGAAAATTATAAATCGTGGAAAAATCAAAACACGCATTCATGCTTCGCATACTGTTATTCATTCAATATATATGCTGTTGAAAGCGAATAGTATTCATCTGATGCAGCGGTAAGCAGGTTTATCATACACATAAAACTGACGTTAACCTATTTGATTTTTTTATTGTGGAATTTTTCCCCGGTATATAATTAGCTTAACCGTAACATCATTCAGATCATTCCGATACAGAAATTTATAATGAAAACATAATTCATTTTTTGAATGGCAGAAGCGTTCTGTATTTGTTTTTTATCAGTAGCAATTTATCTTGCAGCTAATCTTTCTAAACAATAACCGGCTTTATGAGAAACAAGATCATTGCCTTTTTATTTTTATTAATCAATGCAACGTTCAGTTATGCCCAGCAATGGAAAACGTATACTGCCAGCAATTACTGCAAAGCGATTGCAACAGACGCACAGGGGAATAAATGGATTGGCACCGATAATGGAATCGCCGTTTTTAATGGCAGTACATGGCAAATGTACAGCTCATCGGAAGGTTTTGATGCGGGCGTTGTAAATGCTATTGCCATTGATGGGTCAGACAATAAATGGATCGCAACAGAAGCCGGTGTTTTTAAGTTTGACGGCAAGCACTGGACTTCTTATACTACTGCTGATGGTTTGATCAGCAATCATGTCAATGCCATTGCTATTGATGCGCAGGGTAATAAATGGTTTGGTACCGATGGCGGTGTCTCTGTGTATAACGGTAACACCTGGATAACCTATACAACATCCGATGCTCCTGTTTTAACCAGCAATATTGTTCACGCTATTGCATTTGATAACCGGGGAAATACCTGGTTTGCCACAGATGCCGGCATTACACAGTTTGATGGTACAGACTGGACCGCTTATACCATTACATCCGGTAACAACAACGCAAGCATTAAAAACAATAACATTTATTCTGCTGCGGCAGATGCACAAGGTACTGTCTGGTTTGGCACCGGCCATGGTGTAACAACATGTAACGGAACCGTATGGAGTTTTATCGGCGTTGCTCAGGGACTTGCAGGTAATCATGTGAATGCGATTGCTGTAGATGTTAATGATACAAAATGGTTTGGCACATACGATGGAATCTCCCGCTTTGATGGTACTACCTGGACAAATTATACGTCTGCGGATGTATTAAGAAGAGATACTATTCTCGCAATTGCCTTCGATAAATATGGAAACAGCTGGTTTGGAACAGATGTCTGCATCTCTGAATTTAGCGGAGCAAACTGGAAACATTTTGAATCGGTCAATGGTCTTGCACGCTCACATATATCCGACGTTGCAATAGATGCTGACGGAAAGAAATGGGTTGGTACTGTTGCCGGCCTTTCGGTATTTGACGGTTCTCGCTGGCTGTATTATACCACGGACGACGGCATGGCGGGCAACTACGTATACGATATTACTTTTGATGCAGCAGGAAATAAATGGATCGGTACGGATCAGGGTGTTTCAATGTTTGATGGTACAACCTGGACAAATTATACTACAGCTGATGGATTAGTATATGATATGGTACATACTGTTGCAATTGATGCACAGGATAACAAATGGTTCGGGACCTGGGGCGGAGGTGTATCTGTATTAAGCGGTACAACCTGGACTTCTTATACAAAGGCAGATGGTCTGATAAATGATACGGTATATGCCGTTGAGATTGATGCGCAGGGGAATAAATGGTTCGGCACACACAGAGGGGTATCGAAATTTGATGGAACCGCCTGGACAACCTATACCGTTGCAGATGGCTTGTTGAAAAATACTGTTTTTGATATTTTTATTGATGCACAGAATAACAAATGGTTTGGTACCTGGGGCGGAGGCGTCACAAAATTCGATGGCGCAGCATGGACAACGTATACTACTACTGATGGGCTGGCAGGTGACAGCATATTTGCTATTGCTGAAGATTCAAAAGGTAACATGTATTTTGGTTCATGGGCACATGGCATGTCAGTGTTTAACGGCACAGGCTTTGTTACGTATAAATCGCCTGATCTGGGCGGCGACTATGTATACAGCATTGCTGCAAGTGCGCAGGATACCATGTGGATCGGGACAATAGGCGGCCTCACAAAATATACTGCAGATGCAGATATAACTGCTATTCAGAATAAACAGCCGGAGCTTGCCACAGCGACTGCATATCCGAATCCGGTAACAGGTATACTGCATATTGATACCAAAGAACAGGGGCCAGTATATATACAGCTTCTGACACTGCAAGGTACACTGGTAAAAGAACAGGATCTGGACAGCACCGGAACAATTGATCTGACAACATGTGCTGAAGGCATGTACCTGCTTCAGCTCACAAGTGCTACCTCTGTTTCTACAGTTAAATTGCTGAAAAAATAAAAAGCTGTATTTGCGGATAGAACTATTACATCATCTCCGCCACAGTCATAGAAAGTATACGATACATCCCATCCATAAGGATTTCCATGGTGAAATATTTTTCATCCGGAAAAAATAACGGCAATGGCAGATCATAATTATCTCAGACAATCCTCAACCGTTCTTCTTCCAGATCGATCTGGTATAACTGCTCCCGGATTATTTCTTCATTGATCTTAGGATCTTTGTTAAGCTCTACCAGATACTGGCGCTGACTTTCGAGCATCTCTGCAAAGATGGTTTTTGTTTTCTCGTTCATCCAGATATCTTCCGCAGTTTTCGTCCGTTCCTCCCAAAGCTGCATGAACTTTTCCATGCCGGCATGGCCGTTCAGTTCGTTTTCGTACTTCTGTTTCAGAAACTGAAGTATGTGTAGTTTTAATCCTTGTTTCATTTCCCTGCGCTTCTGCTCGTGCGCCTCGTTTTCTATGATATGATCAAATACATGTGAACGTTTTATGAAATAAGGAAGTGTAAGTCCCTGCACCACGAGTGTAAGCAGGATTACAACAAAGGTGATAAACAGAATCAGATTCCGGTGCGGGAACGCCATGCCGTTATCCAGCGTAATGGGAATAGCCAACGCTGCAGCAAGCGATACCACACCGCGCATGCCCGACCAGCCCAGCATGAGCGGCATCAGAAATCTGTTTGTCCGGATTCCGGGAGCTACAGACGGACGGAAAATAAATGTAGCAATCATAGCGGCATAAGCGCTGATAATGCGTGCAACAACCAATACAACCGTAATCAGTATACCATAGTTAATGGCAGTACCCAGCGGCACGCCCTGCGCACGCAGCCCCTCCACAATTTCAGGCAGCTCCAGACCGATAATCAGAAAGACAATACCATTCAGTATAAACACAAAACTTTCCCAGACACTGAAGCCCCGGATACGGCTGGTACTGTTCAGGAAGGTAAGCTGCCGGGTAGACATATACAAGCCGCCGCTTACTACAGCCAGCACACCGGAACAATGCAGCTGTTCGGCTGTCCAGTACATAACGTACGGTTCAATAAGTGTAAGCGCAATATCAGAAGATGCGTCTGTAGGCAAACGTTTATGCGCCTGTACAAAAGCCCATGCAAGCACCAGTCCGACAGCAGCACCGCCGATTACCATCCATGCAAAACTTAATGCAGCCTGATGCCAGATAAACTGTCCCGTACCTACAGCAATTAGTGCAAAGCGGAAAATGATGAGCGAAGACGCATCGTTCAGCAGACTTTCGCCCTCCAGGATAGCCGTCGTCGATTTGGGAATCCGTACAAACTTCGTGATGGCTCCCGTGCTGATGGCATCAGGCGGAGCAACAATTCCGCCAAGCAGAAAGCCCAGAGCAATGGTAAAGCCGGGAATAAAATGATTGGCGACAAGCGCTACCGAGAGCGCCGTGAAGAACACCACCAGAAAAGCAAAACTGCCGATAATGCGCCACCATTTTTTCATTTCCTTGAATGAGATGGCCCAGGAAGCTTCAAACAACAGTGGCGGCAGAAAGATGAAAAAGATCAGATCCGGGTCAATACGTACAATAGGCAGTCCGGGTATAAAGCTTACCAGAAGGCCGGCAACAACCAGCAAAATAGGATACGCGATTCTCAGCTTATTCGCCCACATTTCCAGTAATACAACCGCTGCCACCATGGCAAGTAAAAAAGGTAAGATACTATGCATTGGATTTTTTATTCCAATTTAAGCGTATTTCCGTAGATCTGCCAGCATTTAAATCTGGTTGGGGCCAATTCGTCCAAAGGGGGATTTAATCAGAAGAATATCCTTGATTGGGTCGAACCCCTCCAAGGGTTTTGTTCTAAGCCGGAAGAATTGATTTTCTAAGAATTCCCTTGGAGGGTTGTTGGTTGAGTCTGCCAATTAATCGCTGTTTAGCTTGCTGGCGACTTGCATGTATTGTGCTTTCTGTCAGCGGAAGTTTTATATGAAAGATATAATTAGAATAGTTAATTATACCCAACAGGTTAAAATTGATGCTACAACAAGCAATGAAAGCAAATTGTACCCCGCATCAATAGCAAACAATGTCCATGATTTTCCTTCCCAGGCAGTAGCACCAAGCAGTCCCGGTACATAAAATCCAAGCCAGGTGAAAACGGCAGAATTCAGAATACTTGCCACTATATTCATTTCTTTTATTCCGGGTACAAATTGCCACGCAGCGATGTTGTGTGCAAACACCCATGCAAAAAGAAAATTTCCGATAATCATAAACGACATTCCTTTTATAAGGACTTTATTTTCCGCTTTTACATTAGGGTCATAGCCCATTTCTTTGCCCCATAATTTCCCAAACACGATATTGTACCATATAAAACCAATGATAAAGTTTACAACAACTGCTACCAGTATCGCAGCAATATTAATTTTCAATTCCATATTATTTTTTATTAAAATATTCTACTCTTTTGGATTTTTGATGACTCCCGTTTGTATGGTTGCTGCTCCATATTTATTTTAAACAACTGACAATATAAAAGCAATATAGATTTAAACAAAATATCTGCTACGGTGTGGCACAGATTATATGTACAGCAAAACGAAATTAAAAGGTTACAAACGAGACCAATTCTCCTGTGTCATCGTCCAATAAAAAAATGTATCCTCCAAGGGTTTTGTCCTAAGCCGGAAGTTTTGATATACCAAGGACACCCTTGTAGGTTTTTATATAGCGGTTACCCGCATTATCTTTTTTTTCGTTATGCTGATTTTCACAAAGCCCTATGTTTGTCCATACAACATACCAATTACGTGGCAAAATCGCTAAAAAATATAGGATTACCGAAGTACCCTACGCTTTCCCTAGGGGGAGACCACGAGGAGACCACAGGGAGCCTAGGGTGAAAATCCTGAAAAATGATCTTTCCGTAAAAGATCAGCTGCTACCTCTAACCTCTGTATGTTCTCGCAAATCAATACCTACTGTTCAGACTATTTTCAAAATGCACCGGAAAAAGCATCATTACCAAAGTACCACAGGGGAGATCTGCCGCGGCGGAGAGCCTGCCTGGAAAATCTTTCAAACAGGTGTTTTTTGTCTTAATCAGCGGTTCCCGGTTTTATATCTGTAAATTTTACATTGGTTACATTCTCACTAAGTTTTGAGCCACATGTACGGTATGAAACCCGGTAAGTTAAGTGGCTTTACAAACCATTGAATTGACTTAAGATTAATAAAACTCCTGCAATCCAATAGTATATAGTTGCCCGTTAGTAACATTAATTGTTGCAGGATTGCTGCCTTTAAAACCTGTTCCGGTATAGCTATAGGTTCCACTAACTATTTTATTCGTCATATCTATTTTCGTAATAGTTAGGGTACCTGTGCCGGTGCTGTCACTATATGTATTGCGTGTATCGCCATATAAAAAAACAGCAGACGGATATGTGTTAATTGTTTCTGAATTGCTGTAAATCGGATATGTTCCTGTGGTTATTACAGGGGATGTTGAATTTAATACAAATGCTACTTCAACAGTATCTCCGGTAGCTGGAATGTCTAACTGTGTAAATATATATTCGTATAATTTTACACCTGAGCCTGAGGTAATCGTATCTGTAAAACTCAGATAACCGCCGCCTGAAGGGATTTGAGGAGCTGCACCCGAATAATAATAATATTCTGCATCGGGAATTTTAATTTGTGATTGAGCTGTGTATGTTTTTCCGCTGATTGTTACTTGTGTTCCTGTCGGTGCAGGACTGGAGGAATTAGAATCATGTTTTTTACTACAGGAAAAGAGGAGTATTGCTGATAATACTGAAATAGAGAACAGGAATGTTTTCATATCTAAAATACGTTTGACAGTTAGTAAATATTTTAAAACCATTCATAGAACGCCTTAAATAATCCATTTATTGTGGTTTATTCTTAATCTAAGACCTAAGGACTAATTCTAATAGAACGATATAGACTGTTTAGTTAAAAGTGAATAAATAATTGAATCCGCCACGTAAGACCTTAGGTTGAATTAAAGGCGAAACGAAAGAGCAATTCGTTTAAAAAATCGTGTTGTATCTGTAGCCAAACTTTCCGCGAAAGAAAAAGAAATGTATGGGATTAGTACAATTTTTTAGATGAAATAATATTTGAATATTTCGGCGGAATAAATAAATTGAGCTACTGTTAAGTTTAGCTATGAATTTTTAGATGTGCTTAGCCAGGGAATTTTAAAAGTAGAGTTTTAAGAATAAAAAAAGCCCCTGTTAAGTACAAGGGCAAAACTTGTTGAGGTAAACCTCACTACGGAATGAAATCCTTATTGTGATTTGCTTCGACTCAAATGTATATAAAATTCTTCAATATGAAAAAAGTTTTAGGATTAGATATTGGTACAAATTCAATTGGTGCAGCATTAATTAGTATTCCTGAAAAATTTGAGGACTATGGAAAAGAAGGTAAAATTGAATGGATAGGTAGCAGGATTATTCCAATAGACGGAGATTATCTTCAAAAATTTGAAAGTGGTGCACAAGCCGAAACAAAAGCGGGATTCAGACGAGGGAAACGTGGTTCAAGAAGATTAAAGCATAGATACAAACTTCGTAGAACCAGACTAATAAAATTGCTAAAACTATTAGGTTGGATTGATGGCAATTTTCCACTTGATGAATCACGTAAGTTTAAGCAAAATATTAATGAAAATGGATATTCTCTTAAAATTAGTAGCTATTTGCCCTTTTCAGAACAAACTATATCAGGCTTTGAAAAAGAATTAGGTATTGAAAACAGAAAGAGTAAAAAAGGAAAAAGTATAGTTCCAGAAGATTGGATTGTTTATTATCTCAGAAAAGAAGCACTTAAAAGAAAAATAACCGATGCTGAATTAGTACGTATTCTTTATGTGCTAAATCAACGTAGAGGGTTTAAAAGCAGCAGAAAAGATTTGAAAGACACAATCATTTTACCTTATGATGTGTTTGTAACGAGAAAAGACAATAATGATTTTGATGAAAATGGTATTGAAACTCAATTTGTCGCTATTACAAAAATTAAATCAATAACGTTTAAGGAAGAAAAGAAAGATCAAAAGGGAAATATTGTTGGTAATATCTACACAATAAAAGCAGAAGATTCAAGGATTCAAACCTGGGAAGAAATCCGCAAGAAAGAACCTGATTGGGCTAAGGAAACGAATGAAAAAGGTGAAAAAATTGATAAAAAGGAATTTACGTTCTTAGTTATTCAGAAAATTGATAAAAATGGTAAGCATACACAAAATAAACCACAAATGCCTAAAGCGAATGATTGGGCATTATGTACTACTGCATTGAGTGAAAAGATTGAAGAAAATAAGCAATATCCTGGAGAATATTTTTTTGATGAATTAAAAAAGGCGTACAAGGGTAATCGTAGTTATAAAATCCGCCAGTACCCTGTTTATAGGTGGCGTTATCAAAAGGAATTAGAAGCAATTTGGAATAAGCAATGTGAGTTTAATGATGATTTAAAACGACTTAATACGGACAAAAATGTTTTAATCAAACTTGCAGAAATTCTTTATCCAACACAGGCCAAAAACAATATGCCTAAGTTAACAGAATTTCGAAACAAAGATTTATTACACATTATCAGTAATGATATTATTTATTACCAGCGTGAATTAAAGTCACAGAAAAACTCTATTGGCGAATGTCGTTACGAAAAGAGAAAAGGAATTGATGGAGAATTTTATGGTTTAAAATGTATTCCTCGTTCTTCTCCATTGTTTCAAGAATTTCGTATTTGGCAGGATATTCATAACATCAAAGTGCTAAAAAGAGAAGAAAAGGTTGATGGCAAAACCAAGCTTGATGTTGATGTTACAGATTTATATGTTGATGACGATATTAAAGGAAATTTTTTTGATTTATTCCAATCAAAAACAACCATTTCAGAAAAAGAAATATTGAATTTGATAAAACAATTAAAACCTGAAAATGACATACTAATTTCTGACAAAAAAGATGGAGTGCATTCACACCGTATAAATCTTTTTGCTAATCGAGAAAGTTTAAAAGGCAATGAAACTTTATCTCGTTATCGTTCCATTTTTAAAAAGGCAGGGTTCGAGAGTGAAACTATCTTAAACGATAAAAATAACCTAATGAAGTTGTGGCATATTGACTATTCAATTACATCGTCAGATGAAGCAAAATCTAAGAAAGGAATTACGACCGCACTTGCTAATCTTTTACCTGATAATTCGAATAAAAATCAAACGATTGAAGCATTTTGTAAACTGGCAGAATTAAAAAAGGAATATGGTTCGTATTCTGCTTGTGCAATTGAAAAATTATTACCTCTAATGCGTTGTGGAAAATATTGGCATTCGATTGAGGAGCAGATTATCTATAAAGAAGGTCAACTAGAAAAAGCTACTAAGCAAAAACATAAAAGAGAAATTGAAGAGTATTTAAAATACTTAAAAAGTATCAATTTAAGAGCTAATCAAATAAAGGAAAGGTTAAACTATATAAATAACAATATAAGAAGACTAAAAGAGGTTTCTGATGATGAGCTACAAAAACAAGTTCTCAAAAGTTTTATTAGTAAGGATGATTTGACAAAAGGTTTGAATACATATCAAGCAGGATATTTGATTTACGACAAACATTCTGAAAAAGAGAAATCCTCAATTTATACTGTTGATGAATTAAGCAAATACATACAAAAAGAAATTCCCAATAATAGCTTACGAAATCCAGTAGTAGAGCAAGTTGTAAGAGAAACAATGTTCTTGGTACGGGATGTATGGAATAAGTATGGTGATATTGATGAAATACATATTGAGTTAGGGCGAAACTTAAAAAATAATAATACCGAAAAAGAAAAAATCTCTAAGTCTCAAACCGATAGTTTCAATGAAAAGCAACGGATTAAAAATCTACTTTATGAATTAAAGAATAACGGTATTGAACAATACAATGATGACAATGAAATTGAACAAGCTAACTTTGAAGTCAACCCCAATCCTGAAAGCCCTGTAGATATTGATAAATTTAGAATTTGGCGTAATCTTACTAACAAATCAGAAATTGATTGGGTTAAAAAAGTAAAGGATGAACAAATACCAACAGATCAAGAAATAAAAAAATATGCGCTTTGGTTAAGTCAAAATTGTCGTTCACCCTACACAGGAAAAGTAATTCCATTAAGTAAATTATTTGACATCAATCAATATGAAATTGAACACGTTATTCCGCGTTCGAAGATGAAAAATGACAGCTTTAATAACTTGGTTATTTGTGAATGGGGGGTGAATAAAGCAAAGAATAAAAGACTTGCTGCAAATTTTATCAGTGAAAGTAAAGGTAAATGTAAATATGGTGATGTAGAATACTCCCTCTTTACTTACGAACAGTATGAAGACTATTGCAAAGACACTTTTAAATTTCAAAAAGGAAAACTTAAAACCTTATTGTTGACTGAAGTGCCCGAAGATTTTATTGAACGTCAGCTAAATGATACTCGATATATAGGTCGCAAACTTTCGGAATTACTTGCACCTGTTGCTAAAAATGAAAACAAAATTATTTTTACAGTAGGTACAATCACTTCTGAATTGAAAAATAATTGGGGATTAAATAAAGTCTGGAAACAAATTATCCTACCACGCTTTGAACGCTTAGAACAAATAACGGATAAGAAAGGAGAATATGTCATATATGATAAAGATGAACATGGCAATCCTATTATTCATCTGAATGTGAAAGAAAACCCTAAGCTGAACACTAAACGTATTGATCATCGCCATCACGCATTAGATGCTTTGATTATTGCAGCTACCACGAGAGAACATATCCGCTATCTGAATACACTAAATGCTGCTAACACGGATGAAGAAATCAAAAAAATTAAACAAACGTTAGTAAAAGGAAAAATTAGAGATTTTAAGTTGCCTTGGGAGAGGTTTACAGAAAATGCCAAAAACAAACTAGAAGAATTGGTAGTGAGTTTTAAAACCAATAATAAAATTGTTTCACAACCGAAAAACAAAACTGCCTACTTCAAGCTCGAAAATGGGAAAATTAGAAAAGAATTTAAGGAACAAAAAGCAAATCCAAAATGGATGTCGGTTCGTAGGTCAATGTTTAAAGAGCCACAGGGAATAATCTATTTAAAAGAAGTTTATGAGGAAAAAAATATTGCTAAAGCAATTGAAATCCAAATAGATCGAATGTTAGTGCAGAATACTCCTGAAATGAAAACTGCACCTTATGTTTACGACAAAGAAGCAAGGAAAATTATTAAAGATTTGATTGATAGAACTGATATTGCTATACAAGAAAAAGAAATTCTTTTAAAGGAACTTAAAAAATATTTAAAGAAAAATCCTTTGAAAAATTTTGCTGGAGAAGAATACAAGACTATTCAAGTAGCTCAATTTGAAGAATATGCTGCAAAAAGAGTAACACTTGATGATAGTTTTGATCACAAAAAAATTGACAAAATTCCCTTCGCTAAAGTTGGTAAATCGGTTTTAGGGAAATTATTACATGAACATTTAACAGAATACGAATTATTTACAGTACAACTAAAGTTAATAGAAGAAAAACAGAAAGTGTTGAAAAAACAAAATCCCAATTTATCGAACGATGAAATAAAAAAAATGCTCACTAACGATGAAAAGAATATTTTAGACAACCCAATTCCAGAGCCATTTAGAGGTGAAGGGATTGAAAATCTTGCAAAAAAGACAGGTAAGCCTATTACCAAAGTTACAATATATGAGAAGAAGGAAAGTTCAAGCAAGTTTGGAAATCAATATGTCGAGATAGATGCTGGTAGTAATGTTTATTTTGTAATGTACGAAGATCAACAAACCAAAGAACGTTCAGATTTTAGGTCTATTGCTACTCATAAAGCCATTGAAAAAATTGTAAAGGGTGAGCCTATTGCAGAAGATAAAGACGGATTTGATAAAATAATTTTAGTACCAGGAGATTTGGTATATATACCTACAAATGAGGAAAGACAAAAAATTGTAAAAGGAGTGGGAATCGATAAATCTATTGACTGGAAAAATCAACTTCATATATCAGAGCGAATTTATAAAATGACTGATACGACACAAGGGAAATGTATATTTGTGCCACATAGAATTTCCTCGGCTATAATTGATGAGTTAGAAATGGGATCAAGCAATAAATCAGCAAGAGCTTGGGACGGTAAAGTGGAATATAGACTGAACTCAAAAGGGAAATTGACAAGAGAAGATTCTGGAAGTATGATTAAGGAAGTCTGTATCAAACTAAAAGTAGATAGATTAGGAAGTTATAAAGCCTAATGTAAAATATTGAGATTGATTACAACCCAGCCTTCTTTAACTGCAATTTCAACAGAGTTGTGATTTGCTTTCGTTCTTTAAAATATTGAGATTGATTACAACCTGCTACCGGGAGATACATTCGATATAACAGTTGTGATTTGCTTTCGTTCTTTAAAATATTGAGATTGATTACAACATATTGCATTTCTTGACGAACAACTATCTGGTTGTGATTTGCTTTCGTTCTTTAAAATATTGAGATTGATTACAACGGCGTTGTTGTTGAATCTGCTACAGAACCGTTGTGATTTGCTTTCGTTCTTTAAAATATTGAGATTGATTACAACTTAATAAATTATCTGGATGTATACTATATTGTTGTGATTTGCTTTCGTTCTTTAAAATATTGAGATTGATTACAACTTGATTTTGTTTTGCAAAATCTTGATACAAGTTGTGATTTGCTTTCGTTCTTTAAAATATTGAGATTGATTACAACATTTATGACATATATCATTTATTTCTGGTTGTGATTTGCTTTCGTTCTTTAAAATATTGAGATTGATTACAAC
>FTDL01000047.1_pt1 | contig 15612 bp, 10 predicted proteins | sample 1639951 | NCBI WGS metagenome assembly FTDL01 (sample SAMEA3914869, study PRJEB12502) | metagenome | biome: forest; material: soil | place: USA | collected 2012-03-12 | depth 0.1 m
GTAGAATTTTTACTAAAATTCACTTTTTTAACAAAACTTACATTTTAACATAAGTTAACAAAACAATTTCATGTGAAACGGGCAATAAAAAAAGGCTGTATATCTGCCTTTTTTTATGAAACGTGATTCTGAAATTAATGCAGCCAAACAGAACTGCTCAGATAATACGGATCAGGATAATAATGAAAAATCAACGTATTGTTTGCAATCTTAGGTGCAATAGCATTAAAGGTATTAATTGGTAAAGTCGGACAACCCAAACTACGCCCCAATCTTCCAGCTTCTTTAAACATAGATGTATCTGCATAAGCAGCCGTATGCATAACAATCGCTCTTTTACGTGCATTATCATTAAATCCCTTATCAAGGCCGTCCATTCGAATGGATAAGCCATGCTGCCCGTTATACAATTCCGATAATTTATAAAATCCTAAACTGGATTTGTTTGACTCGATTTCATTTGAGAAACTCGTTGCAAAATTGTCTCCTGAGTGTTTACCATGACAAACGTAATCTTTACACACCAGGCTTGTATCATTCAAATCAATCAAATAAAAACGCTGAACAGTTGAAGGCTTGGAAAAGTCCACAATAGCAATGTATCGATATGTTTCTTTAAGAGAATCCTGAATATTTTTAATGCCTGTAAGGGCATACTTCAGCACCACAGAATCTATTATGCTTTTATCCTGTAATTTCTTTATGGAAGATACATCGCTCGTTTTTTCACCCGAATAAACAAACGAGCAAAAGACGCCGCAAAGGCATAGTGTAAATAGTATCTGTTTCATAGCGCTGGTTTTCTAATAATAAAACATATTCAGGCTATAAATAATTCATTTTATTATATTGATTTTATGCAAAACTCGCTCCTGACACTGACTCAATTATTCACTTTTTTAGTGAATTGAAAATATATTAAGAATACAAAATCGTAAGACGCATCTGAAATCAGTTATTTAAAAGTACTAGCATGCAGGATAAATCAGTATCATTTCCTGCACGCTATACTATTAAAATAATCGTGCTTTGGTTACACTTTTTTTATCTAAGGAATAAAAATCCTTGTGTACGTTAACGATTGGTTCACCTTGAACCGGAATATTTTTCGTATACATATCATCTGAATGCAAGGTATATGAATTGACATTATCTAATAAATTAAGATTCAGAATCTGTATTGCAATTTGTTTAGACAAACCATCTTCAATCAGAAATAAAGATTCAATCCTTCTGTCAAAACTGCGCACCATCATATCTGCGCTGCCACCATATACTTTCGGAGCACCATCGTTATGAAAATAATACAAGCGATTGTGTTCAAGTAAATCACCAACAATAGAACGTACCGTAATATTTTCACTCAAGCCTTCCTTACCCGGACGCAGACAGCACATGCCGCGCACAATAAGCTTGACCGGAACACCTGCCTGCGAGGCTGCATACAGAGCATCTATTGCATCTTTATCCTGTAACGAATTTATCTTGATTACAATACCGCTTTTTTTACCTGCACGAGCATTGGCTGCTTCCTGTTCAATCAGTTCAATCAGCTTCGTACGCATATCACGTGGTGCCGTAATCAGATTCTGATAACCTCCCGGCTCAGAGTGGCCGGTAATTACATTAAAGAATTCGCTGATATCCTGTGCGTATACTTCATTTGTTGTTAATAAACTGATGTCTGTATATAAACGCGCTGTATCTTCGTTGTAGTTACCGCTGGACATATGTACATACCGTGTAATAGAATCATTCGAATTTTTCCGAACAATCAGCATTAGTTTTGTATGTGTCTTATATCTGTTTACACCATATATCACAAAGCAGCCAGCCTTTTGTAAACGTTGTGCTTCTTTAATATTATTCTCTTCATCAAAACGTGCTGTTACTTCAAATAATACCGAAACGTGCTTACCATTCTCTGCTGCTTTTAATAATGCATTTGTAATACGTGAATGTTTGGCTAATCTGTAAATGGTAATTTTAATTGCAAGCACACCCGGATCTTCCGCTGCCTGTTCCAGCAATTCCAATACATATTTAAAATCATTGAACGGATGATGTAACAAGACATCATTCTTCTGTAAAAATTTAAGTATATCAAACGATTCGTCGCTGGATGGTATCGCAAGCGGGCTTACAGGTGGAGGAAGTTTATGCTGATAATTTTTGAACTCCGGATGATTTACAATTTGCCATAAGCATGTAAAATCCATCAAAGACGAATTTACATATACATTGCTCTCATCAATATGGTATCTGCCGGATAAGATTTTCATCATCCAGGAAGAATAATTCTCTTCCACTTCAATACGTACTACCCGAGCAGTTCTTCTTGTTTTAATTTTCTTTTTTATCTCGTCAATAAAAGCATCATCAATATCTTCGCTTTCTTCTACAGAGAAATCTCCGTTACGGGTAATACGGAAAAGATTTGCAGATAAAATTTCAACGTTACGGAATAATTTACTGATGTTCCAGCGTACAATTTCCTGTACGGGAATAAATAAGATTTCTTCTTCGCGTTCAATTTCAAAAAAACGCGGAACGTTCTGCGGCAATTGAATCAGTGTTAGACGTCTTTGCTCACCAATGATATTTCTGTTTATTGTAACAACACCAAACACCAACAACTTATTCATCATGATGGGAAACGAATGATGATTATCGTACGTCATTGGAGTCAGCATCGGAAAAATTGTCTTTTTAAAATACGTCTTTACCACATCGTTTTCTTCGTGCGTAAGCTCGTCTTCTTTTTCTACAATTTTAAAATCGTTTTTTGCGAACTCCGGTTTTAATAACGTATTGTAAACGTTTAGTTGTTCCTTACTATACGCTTGTAAATCCTGAAAAAGTACTTTTTTAAAAGCCGTTTCCCGAAGTCCTGAGTAATCAATGCGTTCCTTATCGTAATCAATGTAGTTGTATAAACTACCTACACGTATCTGAAAGAACTCATCTAAATTTGAAGAAGTAATTGCCAGAAATTTCAATCTGTCAAAAATATTTCTGGATGCATTTTTACATTGGTCCAATACACGGTAATTGAATTTTACCCAACTCAGATCGCGACTGATATAATTTGTGGAGACCTGAGCTCCTTTTGGATTTATAGAATCTTTGATAACCATACACTCAGAATTACACTGCTAAATAAAACGAAAAAAGGGGTTTATTCAACCCCTTTCACATTATTTTATAATATTTAATCTTATTTAAATATCAATTTTAGCATAACGGGCATTCTTTTCAATAAAGTCTCTTCTTGGAGCAACTTCATCGCCCATCAACATAGAGAACAGGTGATCTGCTTCAGCAGCTGACTCAACACTCACTTGCTTTAAACTTCTCTTTTCCGGATCCATTGTTGTAGCCCACAATTGTTCGGGATTCATTTCACCCAAACCTTTGTATCGTTGTATACCGACAGAATCTTCTTTACCATCTTTTGCAAGTTCTTTCACTGCAATTTCACGCTGTTCTTCTGTCCAGCAATATTGTTCTTCTTTACCTCTTTTTACTAAATACAAAGGAGGTTGAGCAATATAAACATGTCCGCCGTCAATCAATGCGCGCATGTATCGGAAGAAAAATGTCAGAATTAAGGTACGGATGTGTGAACCGTCAATATCCGCATCCGTCATGATGATGACTTTATGATAACGGAGTTTTGTTAAGTTCAATACTTTCTCGCCTTCTTCAGTACCGAAAGATACGCCTAACGCTGTGATCATATTCTTGATCTCGTCGTTTTCATATATTCTGTGTTCCTGTGCTTTTTCAACGTTCAGAATCTTACCACGCAATGGCAGGATGGCATGATACTTACGGTCTCTGCCTTGTTTTGCAGAACCACCGGCAGAATCTCCCTCAACCAGATACAATTCACATTTCTCCGGATCGCTTTCAGAACAATCTGCCAGTTTCCCCGGCAAGCCTGTACCTGATAAAACGTTCTTACGCTGAACCATTTCACGGGCCTTACGGGCAGCGTTACGGGCCTGGGCAGCAAGAATAACTTTCTGAACAATGATTTTTGCTTCTTTCGGATTTTCTTCCAGATATGTATTAAGCATTTCACCAACAACCTGGTCTACTGCGCCCATCACATCCGAGTTTCCTAATTTTGTTTTTGTCTGACCTTCAAACTGAGGCTCTGCAACTTTAACAGAAATAACTGCTGTAAGACCTTCTCTGAAGTCATCACCGGTTACTTCCATTTTAAGCTTTTCAAGCATGCCTGATTTATCGGCATACGATTTTAATGTACGGGTCAGCGCTCTTCTGAAACCTGCTACATGTGTACCACCCTCAACTGTATTAATGTTATTTACATATGAGAATACATTCTCAGAATAAGATGTATTGTATAGCATGGCAACTTCAACCGGAATTGGTCCTTTGTCATTCTCCATGTACAAAGGCGCCGGAATCAGTTTTTCTCTTGTTGAATCTAAATAGTCAACAAATTCTCTTAATCCTCCCTGAGAATAAAATTCTTCTGTTTTAGATTTTCCATCTTCATTTACTTCCCTGTGATCCTGAAGAATGATACGGATGCCTTTATTCAAAAAAGACAATTCTCTCAAACGATTCGCAATCGTTTCGTATTTATATTCTGAGCTTGTAAAAATGGAATCATCCGGAAGGAACTGAACTTTGGTTCCATGGATTTCAGATTCTCCGATCTCTTTTACATCATATTGAGGAATACCTTTTTTGTATTCCTGCTGGTGCACTTTTCCGTTACTGTAAACCGTAACTTTCATGTCTGTAGAAAGCGCATTCACACATGAAACGCCTACACCGTGCAGACCGCCGGAAACTTTATATGAATCTTTATCAAACTTGCCACCGGCGTGCAATACAGTTAAAACAACCTCCAGGGCTGATTTGCCGTATTTCGCAATAACTCCTGTAGGAATACCACGGCCATTATCGGTTACAGTGATAGAATTATTTTCATTTATTTCTACTGTGATATCTGTACAATATCCAGCGAGCGCTTCATCAATAGAGTTGTCGACAACTTCCCAAACCAAATGGTGTAAACCTTTGATGCCGATATCCCCAATATACATGGCTGGCCTTTTACGTACGGCTTCTAGACCTTCTAAAACCTGGATACTATCCGCTGAATATCCAGCTGCATTCTTTTCAGTAATCTCGCTCATTTGCTATAGGTAGGTATAATGTAAAAATACATTTTTTTACCCGTATTTGACAGCTAAAAAATAGTTTTTATCCACATAAAATGCAACTTAAAATGTTCCAACAGAGAGCATTACAAGGGTACATCCGATTACAGGTTCAATTCCATTTTCTGAAAGAATTTCTTCAAGTTCTTCATTCTCTGTTCCGGGGTTAAAAATAACCCGCTTAGGATGCAATGAGAGGATATATTTATATTCACTCAACTGGTTCTGAGGATTTATATACAATGTTACAGTATCAATACCTTCAATAACCGGCCGGTCATTTATAATCGTTTTACCAAGCACCTCGCCTTTTTTACGACCAACAGGTACAAATTCATGTCCGTGTTGTTTTAAGCGCTCTGCAGCAAGATATGCGTATCGGTTTGTTTCAGGAGTTGCGCCTAAGATTAATGTCTTTTTCATAAGAATTATAGCTGTGTTTACTAGTAAGATAAACAAAAAGTGTGATAGAATAGTGCGAAATAAATATAAAGAAAAGTGTACAGTGTAAAGTAAAAGTGCAGAGTGTAAAGTGCAGAGTGTAAAGCGCGACGACTATTTAAGCTATGGATTAACATTTAGGAAAAACTTAAAGCATCAACAAAATCACGGTAGAAAAACGATTACACTTTACACCCTAAACTTTACACTTTTCCACCTTTGGAATTTGAATCATCGGTAGCCAGCCCCACCGACTGCGCAATTTTCAACGCACAGCTCTCTCCATCCATTGCTGCCGACATGATTCCTCCGGCATAACCGGCGCCTTCTCCGCAAGGGTATAGTCCTTTAATCTGTATGTGCTGAAGCGTTTCCTTATCTCTCGGAATAAATACGGGCGAAGACGTTCTGCTTTCTACACCAATCAATAATCCTTCGTTACTGGTATATCCTTTTATCTTTTTATCAAACTCTTTTAATCCCTGACGCAGGCGCTGCGCAATCATTGCTGGTAACACCTCGTCCATCTTTGCACTCTTTAAACCCGGCTGGTACGAACATTCCGGAAGCGTTGATGAATATTTATTCTGAATAAAATCACCCACACGTTGTGCCGGCGCTACCTGTGTTTTACCTCCAATTACCCATGCGTTCTGCTCCACACTTCTTTGAAATTCGAGTGCTGCAAACGGACCCGCTTTGCTGAATTCTTTAATATCCTCCAGTTCCACCGCGACAACCATTCCGGAATTTGCAAACTTAGAATCTCTACGGCTTGGTGACATACCATTTACAACAAGCTCTCCTGGTGCAGTTGCAGCTGGCACAATAAAACCGCCCGGACACATACAAAACGAATATACGCCGCGTTCAACCTGTTGATATTGTGTTTGTGTGACGAGTGAATATGCCGCTGCCGGCAGGTATTCTCCCCGATCTCCTGCACAATGATACTGTACAGTATCAATCAACGTTTGCGGATGCTCAATACGCACACCTAATGCAAACGGTTTGGCTTCAATATGTACACCTTGTTCATGCAGCATATAAAAAATATCCCGGGCGGAATGTCCGGTGCAAAGAAGCGTAGCAATACCTTCTATCTTTTCATTATTGTTTGTAACAACACCTTTACAAACACCATCTTTAATAATCAGTTTTTCAACACGTGTATCAAACAATACTTCTCCGCCATAAGCCTTTATTGTTTCGCGAAGTTCGGTAACCAATACAGGAAGTTTATTGGTACCGATGTGCGGATGTGCATCAACAAGAATATCTTCCGTTGCGCCATGTGCTACCAGGACTTCAAGCACTTTGCGGATATCACCGCGTTTCTTTGAGCGGGTATATAGTTTGCCATCAGAATACGTACCTGCTCCGCCTTCACCAAAACAATAATTTGATTCGGGATTTACAATATGGTCTTTATTGATTGCTGCCAGATCTCTTCTGCGTGTACGCACATCTTTGCCGCGTTCTATAACAATTGGCTTGATGCCATACTCCAGCAAATGCAGGGCAGCAAATAAACCGGCCGGACCAGCACCAATAATTACAACCTGATGTTTTCCGGTTGCCTGTTTGTATATTTCTTTATGAAGTGCTAAAAGCGGCGGGACAAGCTCGCCTTTGTCGTACACTTCCACACCCATGCGTACCAATACCTGACGGCCACGTGCGTCAATGGAGCGACGTTTTATACGGTATTGAAAATCGAATGACTGAAAGGAAGTTTGGGCTTTGACCGCTCGTTTTATTTGTTCATCATTGACAGCATCTTCCGGGCGAAGCGCAATCTCTACAAGTTTACTCATGGGTAAGGTGTTTATCCTTAAAACATATTGCTTAGAGGCTGCAATATACGGGATTTATTTATGTCTATGAATCAAATAATAACAGATGAGTAATTTCATTTGGCTTTTCGAAACAATATTTTTTTATTATTAATCAATACCAATTGCGATTTCCATGATATATCAGCTAAATATATATGTAATTTAATCTTATTCTCTTTAATCTTTTTAATCCTGAAATTACCTTGTAATAAACGAAAGTCAGTGTCCCCACAATACCAATTTGCTAATACAAAAAAAGAACCTCTTATTCTAATTATTGAATCAGGAATTGATTTGTATGTGTTTAGTTTAATAGAATTCGATGGAATTGAAATTTCCAATGTGTCATTATATCCATATTTCCAAGGATTTTTATGAGATCTATAATTGGAATAGCTTAATAAAAGAGAATCAGCTTTCCATCGAAAATCAGCACAATACCTATCGTATCTTTTTTTATAATATTTTTTCTTATATGCTGAGTGGATATCTGTTAAGCATAACGATCTCGCATTTTCCGGTTGTGCAAGAGCTTCGTCCAAATCTGTAAAATGAGTCCTGACAAATTGTTGCGCCACACAACAAAATTGAACAACAGAAAAAATAATCAGTAAAATATATTTCATATATACCATTCATACATGCAAATGAAATTAGGTAACTACATAAATAAAAGAATCCGTTGCATTACATACAACGGATTCTCCAATTTAAGTTTAATTTAACTCTCTAGTTCTTCACAAAACGCTTTACAAATTTATTACCGTCTTTGCTATATACGAGGGTATAAATACCCACAGGAAGCGCCGACAAACTAATTGTAGCACTTTGGCACATTGTATTCAACACTACATTTCCTGTAGCATCAATAATTTGAATAGCACCGCCAACTGTATTAAATGTTGCTTGCAAATTTAATACATCTGTTGCCGGATTCGGATACACTTCAAAATAGGCAGCCGCTGCAAATCCATTGTAATCGGATGTTACATCAGCTAGCTGAGCATCGTCAGCTGTTCTGGCACTGTTTGCCGGAGTAATTGTAAACCAATTAATATTCCAGCCAGCTGTCTGTGCAAAGATGCCAACATCGTATGTACCTGCATTCACATGTATCGTTTGTGTAACGGTAGTCCAGTTTTGCCAGCCACCTGTTGATGGGATATTCACAGATCCTAATTGAATCGTACCTGCATTCAGATCCATCGATAATTTACCACCGCCAACACTTGCCACGCGATATTGAACGGTATAATTTCCTGTAACAGGAAAATTAATCTTATCGTACTTCATCCAACTACCCTGATTAATATAACCTACATTCTCTCCACCACCGGCATCTGTTGTCGGTTGTTTCTGTACATCAGACATAGCACTGTAATTTTCTGCCTGAATAGTGATTGGTGCATTGGAAGTAATGCTGAACCAGTTAATGTTCCAGTTTCCGGTTTGTGCAAAAATACCTACATCATAGGTGCCTGCATTTACATGAACCGTTTGTGTAACGGTTGTCCAGTTTTGCCAGCCACCTGTTGAAGGGATATTTACCGCTCCAAGCTGAATCGTACCTGCATTCAGATCCATTGATAATTTAGCACCACCAACGCTTGCCACACGATACTGAACAATATAATTTCCTGTCGCAGGAAAGGTAATTTTACTGTACTTCATCCAACTACCCTGATTGATGTAACCTACATCTAAGCCACCGCCGGCATCTGTTGTTGCTTCGGTTTTCACATCAGACATGTCGCTATAGCTTTCTGCCTGAATAACTGTTGTCCCATTTATTGTTACGCCACTGCTGTTGCCAGTACTGCCGCCACCTGTATTTGTTGTTCCGAAATCATCTGCTGGGCTTAGCATATGATTCTTCACCCACGTACCGTCATAGGTTGTATTGTTCCATTGTCCGCTGTTGCATGAACCACCGTTTAAGGCTGCAGAGCTTTCAGCTTTATCACTGAAGCTCCAGTTACACCAGCTCACTTTAATACCAGAAGAGTTTCCACCTCTTAAAAAATCCATCCATTTCTGAGCGTTGTTATAGTCATTCCCACCGTTACCCGAAGCATTACTTGTTCCCCATTCTGTAACAAATACCGGTATGCGTTTTAATACACCATCAAGATAGGATTGATTGTAATGTGAACCTGCATAAAAATGAAACGTATACATTAAGTTGTGCGCCCATCCGCCAGTGATCGGATCATTGGCTGCCAGCATTGGCTCTCCGCTCCAGGTTGGTGTCCCCACAATAATGATTGCTTCGCTATCATACTGACGGATAATCGGAATAATCTGTTGTGCATACCACTTTACCGTTCCCCAGTCAATGTTATTCGGTTCATTGCATATCTCATATAAAATATGTTTTTGTCCGGCATATTTTTGTGCCATTTGTCTGAAAAAATCTTTTGCATCATCTACGTGCACTGCGGGGTTTCCCGGATTTAAAATGTGCCAGTCAATTAAACAATACATACCATTTTGCTGTGCGGCTGCAGCCATTTCATTTACCTTATTGATCATGCCTTGTTTGTTTGAAAGATACCCACCTTCATCTACATACATAGCTGCACGTACAATATCTGCACCCCAGTCTTTTGATAATGCATTTATAGAAGAATTGTTCATACAGTTTCCGAACCATTGCAAACCATGCGAACTCATGCCTCTTAATTGAATGGCTTTTCCCTGTTCATTACACAGTTGATTACCGACTAATTTAAGTCTGCCGTTAAGAGAAAGCGGTGTATTTTGTGCCTGCAAAACATAAAATTGTGTGCACAGCAAGAGCATCGAAAAAATGATTTTTCCTGCAAAAACACCTCTGATTGGGTACATTTTCATTTTCATAATAAATACCTGTTTAGAATTAGTTGTTAGATTATTCAAATATTTAATTGAATTAAATAAATCAATATCGGGTGATTTTGACTTAAAATATTCATAAACAAATATATTATTGTACTATTTATATACGATACAAAAATCGGTCAAAGAGTTTTAAAATTCATTCAGTGGATAAAAAGGTACGTATTTGTACAGTGAAGCCAGGAATTCCTTAAAGAGAAGAGATAAAAAATGAAGATCAGGAGAATTATATTTTTATTGCTTAAGCATCGAACGTTCGGCTTTAAGCAAATTACTTTTTCGGAAATTTATAACCAATCGTAAAACCAAAACGGAAAGGGACAGCGATTGGCTTACTATAAATTCCCGTAAAGGCTTCATTATATTTATCAACAGATCCAGTCCAATTATTAGAAACTGTTCTATAACCAATTCCAATACCGCCGTATATATCAAATGTCCAGCTGTTATTCCGTTGATCAATCATAATACGATCACCTACCAGAAACGAATATTCAAGTCTGTTTTGAATTTGCTGCAAATGAATAGACGGTCCCGGGGTTGCAGAGGTGAAATCAATAAAATTATTTTCAAAGTTATAATATCCATAACGCAGCTCCTGTGCAAAATAAAGCATACCGTATTCCTGATCTTTTTGATAAAACTTTTGCCTGAAATACAATTCAGCTCCTTCATAAAAAACAGTATTTGAAGGAAGATTCGCATGACTATTAAAAAATGGTTTATAAAAAAACAACCCACCTATTTCAAAGCCCATACGTTCCTGTAAATAATATTCTACGCTTAACGGAAAAGATGATGCTAATAAATAAAATGGATTAGAAGAAACAATCAACGCACGTACTTCATTTATTTTTGGTGTAAAATAACGGGATTTCTTTTTAGGAGTAACATATTTAGGTTTTTCAGACGGTGCAAGCGTATCTTTTAACGGCTTTTTTGCAACGACAGAATCCTTACTTAAATCAGGAGATTCATTTTCATAAAATGTTTTATAATATCCTGCTATCGTTCCGTCTTCGTTATATAAAGTCCATACGCCAACTTTATTACCATTCTCTAACTGACCTTCCATTTTCAATTTTCCGTCAGCATAATATCCTTTATACAAACCTTTCCCACGCAGATAAACGCAGTTACCTTCTATTACGCCATTCTCTAAATAGTAATTCCAGCTGCCTTCATGTTTGTCGTTAATGATCTTTCCTTCCGTACGCAATGCTCCGCTTTCATAGTATTCTTTATGAAGCCCTTCACCATTTACATAATTTGTTTCCCCTTTAAACTGACCGGATTTATAATAGATTTTCCAGGCACCATCTTTATTCCCATTATTCATGCTACCTTCCGCACTTATGACACCATTTTCATGATAATATTTCCATGGACCGACACTCTTACCATTTACATATTCTCCTTCACTTGCAATTTGCCCGCTTGGGTAATAATATGTCCACTTACCGGTTTTCAAACCACCAATTTCTTCTCCGGTAGCCAATATTGATCCATCTTCATGATAATATGTCCATATACCAACACTTTTTCCATCTTCAATTCTTCCGGAAGCTTTTAATTTTCCGGAAGGATATAATTCCATGTAATCTCCCTTATCATCTTCATACTTGGCCATAGCTTTAAGAATACCATCTTCGTAATAATAATTCCATGGGCCATTTCTTTTATCAGCAACAAAATCGCCTTCGCTCCTTACTTTACCATTTTCATAATAATATTTCCACAGACCCGTTTTTGCACCGGCTGTAGATTCGCCCTGCATACTTACCCCACCGTTTTCGTAATAATATTTCCATATGCCATTTTTCTCTCCCAGCTTCATGACACCTTCCATCTTTACATTTCCGTTTTCATAAAAAAAGCGCCACATACCTTCTGCTTTATTCTTTTTATAAGAACCGGTAGTTTTGATTTTCCCACTTTGATAAAAGGCTATGTACGAACTGTCCCGTATCTGATCGTTCTTTTTCAGTACAAAAAATTCTTCTTTAATGATTTTCTCGTTGAAATCATAATATGTTTGTACCTGCTGATATTGCTGTGCTAAAGACAAAAAAGAAAAACACATACCAACCATCACAGAAAAGATGGGGCGGTATGTGTTTTGTTTAAAAAATGTATGATTCACTTATACTTGTTTTGCTGCCTGAATTTTAGAAATAACTTCTTTTTCAACCCAATTTTTTCCCCAGTTATCTAATTCTTCTTTTGAATACAATCCCGGGAAAAATATGATTTTTTGAAAACGCGGCGGTAAATATTCTTTCCAGTTTGTACCTCCGGTTGCTTCATATAGCTGTTTATTTTTTATCAGATAACCAAGCGCATATTTGTAGTGCATCAATGGCCAGTTAATATTAATGTGTTGATCCAGTTGCTTCAGTGCATCATGAATAGCAGTGTTTCCCTGATCTTCTAACGAAAGCCGCTTATAAATAGACCACACATTACGCGATTTACATTCATACGCTAACTGTATCAGTTTGGATGTATATTCTTCTTCGAACTGACGAAGTGTTAACGTTTTTTCTCCTGTTTTAGAATCTGTTGCACCTTTTTTCCAATACACTTCTTCAAACAATTCTTCTATGGTTGAATAATCATCGTATTTGTCGCGCGAATCTGTATGTACAAGATTAATCAAATCGGTACAGGCAACTTCCACCATTCTGTATTGTACAGATTGAAAGCCCGATGCAGGTGTCAATGCTACACGGAATTTTAAAAACTGATCCTGATCCAGCCCAACAGAAATAATATCAAACGAGCTGATCAATTGCCCGAAATACCAGTTGCAACGCTCCACTCTTTTAAGAAATATAGTACCGGTTATATTCTCTGCTGTTTTTAACTGATGCAGTTCATGCATCACCAGTTTAAAATACAGCTCCGTAATCTGATGATAAACAATAAACACCATCTCATCCGGAAAAGGTGTGCGCGGATTCTGAAGGGTAAGTAAACTGTCTAAACGGATATAGTCCCAGTACTTCAGGTAATTTGAATTTAAAAGCCCTTCCAAATGTGTTGACACATCTTGCCCATCTTTCTGATAATGTGCCGTTAACTTTTCAATCAGCTCATGTATATTATTTCCCGGGTTATTACCGTGCATCGTTTCTGTTTCTTTTTCGTTAGAATAATATATACTGAAATAAGATACCATTTCAGTAACTTCAAAAGAAGTTATATGAAGTAAATCCGGATTATGCAGGAATGATTTACGGCTTCGTTTGCAGTGATGTAAATATCAAGATTAAATTGATGAAATCAAATGCGTAAAGTCATCAAAAAACGAATAATTTAATATATTGAAGCAGATAGTAAAGCTATGAAAACGAGTCAGTATACCCAGCCCGATTATTACAATATCGATGATCTTTTAAGCGATGAACATAAACTGATCCGTCAGTCTGTTCAGGCTTTTATGAATAAAGAAGTAAAACCTATTATTGAAGACTATGCCCAACGGAGTGCTTTCCCTGAACATTTGGTAAAACCGTTTGGTGCCCTGGGTTTATATGGCCCTACTACTCCTGTTGAATATGGTGGTGGCGGACTTGATTATATTGCTTATGGAATTATGATGCAGGAAATTGAACGTGTTGATTCGGGCATGCGTTCAATGGCATCGGTACAAGGTTCGCTGGTTATGTTTCCTATTTTCAAATACGGCAGCGAAGAACAAAAAAAGAAATACTTACCGAAACTTGCTTCCGGCGAATTACTTGGCTGCTTTGGGTTAACCGAGCCGGATCATGGCTCCAATCCTGCCGGTATGATTACATCGTTAAAAGATGCCGGTGACCATTATGTTCTAAATGGTGCAAAAATGTGGATCACAAATTCGCCCAAAGCAGACATTGCTGTTGTATGGGCCAAAGATGAAGAAGGCCGGATCAAAGGCGTAATTGTGGAACGTGGCATGGAAGGTTTTACTACTCCTGAAATTCACCAGAAATGGTCGTTGCGTGCAAGTATTACCGGCGAGCTGGTTTTTGACAATGTTAACATTCCCAAGGCAAATCTTTTACCAAAGGCCGATGGCCTGAGTGGTCCGTTAAAGTGTCTGGATTCTGCCCGTTACGGAATTGCCTGGGGTGCATTAGGCGCTGCGATGGAATGTTATGATGTAGCCAAAAAATATGCCCTGGAACGTATACAGTTTGGTAAGCCTATTGCTGGCTTTCAATTAACACAAAAGAAACTGGCTGAGATGCTGACTGAAATTACCAAAGCGCAATTGCTCGTATGGCGTTTAGGTATATTAAAGAATGAAGGTAAAGCAACGACAGGACAAGTATCTATGGCAAAACGAAATAATGTTGCGATAGCTTTACAGATAGCGCGCGAAGCGCGGCAAATATTAGGTGGCATGGGCATTACGGGAGAATACCCGATTATGCGTCACATGATGAACCTGGAATCTGTTGTTACCTACGAAGGTACACACGATATACATTTACTCATTACCGGGCACGACATTACAGGAATAAACGCCTTTAAGTAATTATGAGTTATGAATTATAAATTATGAGTGAATCTTCATAGATTTAGCATAACCTTTGATTTGTTTTAATCTGTATTACAACAGAACTAATAAAAAATCATAACTAAATTCATAATTTATAACTCATAATTAATAATTACCGTGATCATTGACTGGAGCTTTGTATTAATTGTATTTACAGGTCTTTTTGCAATCATTAATCCGATTGGAAATGCGCCTATTTTTATAAGCTTTGTCGATCACTTAGATCATCAGCAGCAAAAAGCCATTGCACTGAAAGCTGTAACCGTGGGCTTTGTCATTTTATCTGTATTCGTTGTATTCGGATATGCGTTGTTTAATATCTTTAATATCAGTACGCAAGCATTCCGTATTACCGGAGGTTTACTGGTATTAAAAGTTGGTTTTGATATGATCAATTCCAAACCTAAAGATTCAACAAATGCTATAACAAATGCAGAAGCTACTGATACAGGCTTTGCAATCTCCCCTCTGGCAACACCTATTTTAGTTGGTCCGGGAACACTATCCACTGCAGTAAGTTTTGTTGGCACAGGCAATAAAATTGAAAATAGCATAATTATTATTTTGGCATCCGGAGTTATACTAACATTTTCTTATTTTGTATTTATTTATTCTACCGCACTTGTCAAAAAAATAGGCAAAGAAGCGCTGAATGTTGTGACTAAAATCATGGGTTTACTGATTGCATCAATCGGTATACAGA
>FTDL01000012.1_pt1 | contig 15605 bp, 12 predicted proteins | sample 1639951 | NCBI WGS metagenome assembly FTDL01 (sample SAMEA3914869, study PRJEB12502) | metagenome | biome: forest; material: soil | place: USA | collected 2012-03-12 | depth 0.1 m
GAATTGTATTCCTGCGCAACTTCTCCTACAAAAGGAGTAATGGCTGTACCTCCAACATCGTTAATATATTTGAATATTTTCAGGAAATGTGAACGTTCTTCTTCTGCCTGGTCATATAAGTAATCAGCAGATTGTAAAAAGCCATTTCTTTCCAGCCATGAAGCCATAGCTAAATATTTTTGAGAAGCTTCTGCTTCCATTTTACACTGCGCATTTAATACAATTTCAATTTCTTCTTTTAGAGAAGTACGAAGTCTTACCAAGTCTTTCATATAGATCTGTACGTTAAAAGTCCAACGATTAATTATACAAGTATACTAACAAAATTGACGTTAAGTTCAATGTTGCCAATGCATGGGAGGAATTTGTAATAAATCTAAATTATATACTCAGGCAAAAGTAACTTCGCCAAGTGTTTCGTGGAGAACAGAATTAAGATCCAGAGCGAATTTCGTTCCGTCTAGTAGCTCCCGTAATTGAATGATTTCACAAAGTGTTAACTGTTGAGAGATGCCGTTTTTAGGCGACTCTATCCATTCAAAATCATACTCATCTGAAAGATTAAAAATCATCTCGTGAATGTTTATCGTTTTTACTGAACGACGGAAAATAAAAAAATCTTTTATTCTGAATGCTGCAATGATATTTCCAAAATGTATGCAAATGCGGTCTGTAACATCACACTGATACGTTGTACCTTTGTTAGTTCTGTACAATTCTGTCATTTGTGTATCAAAAAGGCCGTTCATATGCTTATTTGTTAACTTCTAATACAAAAATAAGCATATAAGCGCTGAATTCAAAGATTTATTTAGAGCTAGTCTAAATAAGATAATAATAGGTATGTGATTGATTTATAGATTATTTTAAATTAAAAGTCTCTTTTACCTAAATGATACCACTTAAAATAAGAGTGAAGACATGACATACCCATCCTCAAAAAATCTTAAGATCTAAACGAACGAAGGCCAGTTTTTCAACCAGCCTTCATCTTAAAACATATTACTTATATCTTAAAACTTAGTTCTTCTCCGACAATTCCATCCAGCGCATGGTTTTATTTTCCAATTGCTTATCAAGCTGTTCCAGGTCTTTTGACCACTGAGCAATATTTGCTCCTGAATCCGGCTTAGAAAGTTTTTCGATCAGCTCGTTCTTCTTTGCTTCATCTGTTTCAATTTCCTTTTCCAGTTCTTCAAATTCTTTTTGTTCTTTGAATGAACGCTTAGTAGATGGTTTGGATTCTTTTTGTGCCGCTGCTTTTGCGGCTTCTTTTACTTCAGGCTTGCGGGAAGTTTCAATGGCTTCTTCAACTTCATAACGGTAGTCTGTGTAGTTACCCGGATATTCGCGCATTACACCTTCGCCTTCAAACACCAGTAAGTGATCAACTAATTTGTCCATGAAGTATCTGTCGTGCGATACAATGATTAAACAACCTTTATAATTCTCCAGATAATCTTCCAATACACTTAGGGTCGAAAGATCCATGTCGTTGGTAGGTTCATCCAGTATCAGAAAGTTCGGCTGGCGAACCAATATCGTTAATAAGTGTAACCGTTTTTTCTCGCCGCCGCTTAGCTTTTCAATGAATTCATACTGACGTGAAGGTTCGAATAAAAAGCGTTTCAATAATGCAGATGCGCTCAGCTCTTCGCCGTTACCCGTCTGAAACTGTTCTGCAATTTCTGTTACCAGCTCAATTACCTTTTGTTTTGGCTTAAACGTTAAACCTTTCTGTGTATAATAACCTAAATGAATGGTGTCACCTGTAATGATTTCACCAGAATCGGGTTGTATAGCGCGGTTGATTAATTGGAGCAAGGTTGTTTTTCCACTTCCATTCTTACCGATGATTCCCAGCTTTTCATTCTTTCTGAATATGTAATTAAAATCTGTTAAGATTTTTTTCTCGCCATACGACTTATTTACATGGTGTAGTTCAAGAATTTTATTGCCCATACGTCTGCTGCTGAAATCTAATTGCACATCGCCTTGTCCGGCTTCTTTTAATTGATCTCTGTTGCCTTCCATGGAATGGAATGCTTCAATTCTGTATTTCGCTTTTGTGCCGCGTGCTTTTGGCTGACGGCGCATCCATTCCGCTTCTTTGCGTAAGGTATTTGTTACTTTCTCCAGCGATGCCGTACGGATTGCTTCTTCTTCGGCTTTCCGTTCTAAGTATTCCGGATACTTAGTGCGGTACATCTGAATTTTTCCGGCTTCTAATTCTAAAATTCCGTTTGCTACTTCATCCAGAAAATATCTGTCGTGTGTAATAAATAATAATGTCTGCTGCGATGCTTTTAATAATTCTTCCAGCCATTCAATCATATCAAGATCCAAATGGTTGGTAGGTTCGTCCATCAGCAATACATCCGGTTCTTGTAGCAATACACGTGCAAGTGCTACACGTCTTTGCTGTCCACCCGAAAGATTCTGAACTTCAAGACTTGCATCCTGCAATCCAAGTTTTGAAAGAATACGTTTTGCTTTGTCTTCAAACTCCCATGCCTGTAAAGCATCCATCATGGTAATAGCACGCTCCATGTCGTCGCTGTCAAGCGTTTCCATTGATTTCTCATACAGCATAATTGCTTCGCAAATATCTTTGCGGCTTTCTAATGCTACTTCTATAATTCTTTTACCTGCAGGTAAAATCGGATCCTGTTCTAAATAACCAACCGTACAGCTTTTATGTATAGCAATCACGCCCGCATCGGCTTGTTCTAAGCCCATTACAATTTTTAACAGCGTAGATTTGCCCGCGCCGTTTCTGCCAACGATCGCAACTTTCTCACCTTTGCTAAGCCCAAGCGTAACGCCATTAATCAGTTTTTTATCGCTAAATGATTTTGAAAGATTGTCAATGGAAAGGATGTTCATTTGTATTAATTATGAATTATAAATTATGAGTTATGAATTGTTCACCAGTCTTAGCGGTAGCGGGACTGGTGCCCTTTATTTTATAATCTTTGACTACCTTTTGTTTTTAATAACGATGCAGTCAAAGACTACTCTTTCCTGGCGCCAGGAAAGAGTAGTAGTAATTCCATCCGTTTGGAATTTGTTTTTTTGTTTTCGCCGCGGCGAATGGAATTTTATTTAAATAACTTTTTCTTCCGTATCTGTAGTTCAAAGTCTGCAACCACATTCATATAATGTATGTAAGCGTCGTGCGGACTTGCAAAAGGACTGAAGTATTGATGCACTGCACCATCGCTGTAACCTTTGGTGCTCATGTAATAGAAATGATCCGAGGTCAGCAGCTTAGACCATTTGTCGGTATGTTTTCTAACCTGCATCTTGCGGATTAATGGTTCCAGGCTGTAGATCTTTTCCAGCGCCTCTTGCTGCATACTATTCTGGCACCAGGCAGACAGGTCTTTTTCAAGATCTGCCCATGAGATTGTTTCGTGTGCATCATACACATCGTAAATTTCAAGTGTATCAATTACTTCAGAAGGAGTCATGAATTCGATTCCATATGTATCAATCAGCACACCGGGTAATTTGCGCAGAAATGTAAAGATACCGCTATTCTTTTTCTGATGCTCACCAAATGTTTCATAGTCGACATAAATTGTCGCATTTTCATTCTTTTTTACGGAACGCTTGATCCAGGAAGCATATTTTTCAACTGTCAACGGATATCCCTTCCAGTTTTTATCTGAGAAACGAAATGCCAGATCATCCGACAATTTGCAATTCCGAAGAATAAGAGGAAAAGAAGTATGTGCCGGGCTGTATAGCTTATTGGTACTCATGGTGCCCAGTAATTGCTGTACACCTTCTGTAATCAATCCTTTTAAACCAATCTCTTTTATCGTAGCTGCGATTTCGTTGTTGTGAATCAATTCTGTGTTTCTGAACACTTCCGTTTGATACCCAAACGTTGCACGTATCAGTTTTCTGTGTGCGTCAACCTGTAATAAAAAATCTTCTTTTGAATAAATACTGCTTAAGCTATGGTAATAGGTTTCGGCAAGGAACTCTACACAATCTGTTTTTGCTAATTCTATAAATGAATCAATAACATCCGGCCGGTATAGTTTGAACTGCTCAATAGTTGTACCGCTGATGGAGAATGCTACGCGAAATAAACCTTTGTATTTTTTTATCTGCTGAAGCAGAATTTTATTTGTTGGTAAATAACACAGGTCAGCAATACGGTCAATAACCAGTTGGTTGTGACCTTCATCTTCGAAGGAATGATTTTTACCGATATCAAAAAAAGTAAAAGGTTTTATTCTGAAAGGCTGATGTACCTGAAAGCAAAGCGTAACCGAACGCATAGAGTATTAAGCTAGGAGTTGATTGTATACATCTTTGATTTCCAGAGCTGCGTTTTCCCAGGTACAATATTCCAGATCGAAATGTGCATTTGTTGAAACTGTTTTAGCAAAGTCCGGGTCTTTTAACAGCATAAGGATATAATGTGCCATTTTATCTACATCCCAGAAATCTACTTTTAATGCGCCGATCAATACTTCTGAAACACCCGACTGTTTTGAAACCACACAGGGAACGCCAAATTGTGCGGCTTCCAGGGCAGATAACCCAAATGGTTCGGATACAGAGGGCATACAATACACATCTGCCATTGCGAGCAGATCGTGAATTTTTTCTTTACTCAAGAAACCTGTAAAATGTATGTTTAAGCCGAGATGTTTGTGCGCACCTGTTTCAATCAGTTCTTTTAATTTATCTCCGGTTCCGGCAACAACAAAGCGGGCCAGCGGATATTCCTGTAATACTTTAGATGCTACTTCAATAAAATATTCCGGACCTTTTTGTTGTGTCACACGACCGATGAACAATACAATCTTTTCCGGAAATGGCTTTGCTATTTTAAATGGTGTGATTTTTTCTACACCGTTATGCACCGAATGAATTTTACGCGGATTAATACCATAGTGCTCAACCGCTATATTACCTGTGTAATCGCTCACAGGAAGTATGGCATCGGCCATTTCCATGGCATGTTTTTCAACCTGATATACCCAGTTGTTGTGATTTGTATTGCCTTGATTTCTGTCATATTCCAGCGAATGTACATGAAGCACCAGTGGTTTGCCGGTACGTTGTTTAATTTCAACGCCTGCCAGCATCGTCATCCAGTCGTGGCAGTGAATAACATCAAAGTCCCAGTCCATGCACATATCTGCACTTACGGTCGCATACTCAATTACTTTTTGTATAGTATCGTTTCCATATAATGCATCAATCTGAAACGGCTTGTAAAATTCCTGTTGGACAGTTTTACGTTTTTTTGATTTACTTGTTTTTTTTGTCTCAACAGCAGCTTCCATTGCTGTCTGATAAGGTGAGATGTTTGCCGGCAGCGTATAAACATTTTCCAGCTCTTCATAAAAATCGGTCTGAAAGTCTTCCCGGATGCGGATGCGTTCTTGTTGATTTAATCCAATAATATCAACCTGATTCAGGATAATAGAAGGGTCGCTTTTGGGAAGTATTAAGGTCAGTTCAACCTGCTTTGCCAAGGCTTTGCTCAATCCAAGGCAAGCGACTCCCAGGCCCCCGTTAATAATCGGAGGAAATTCCCAACCCAACATCAAAACCTTTGTTTTTTTCATAAAAGCGATAACAGATCGCGCTGGCGATATAAATTCCTATTCTTAAAAATACATTGAGCAGAGGTAAAAACCTATCTTATATACTTTAAACTTTAAAAAAGTATAGCTTTCATTAAAGTTCTTGAAACAAATGTTAACGATTGTAAGAAAAATCCAATTATTTGGTTCGCAATAGCCTTTTTTTTATTCTATTTTAGGGGTGTTAAGTGAAGGAAATTCAGAAATAGCAATTGTATGGAAAGTTACATGAATATTAATCACGACAAACAAGCGTCTCAACAGGATGCGGGAGTCGTGGAAAGATGGGAAAGAATGGATAATCGCTTTTATTTCTATGGTGCACATTCTGTTTTAGAAATAAAAGTGTTTTCCGATTCTGTGGTGCGTTTTCGTTTTTCTGCTTTAGGAAATTTCGAAAGAGATTTTTCATATTCGCATGCGCAGGATTACCAGGGGGTAATTGAACATATAGAAATCAGTGAAGAAGAAGGATATTTTATCATTAAGACTTCAAAAATAGATTGTGAAATTCAGAAGGAGCGTATGCTGATTAAAATTCTGGATAAGAAAGGTCTTGTTATTTCTGAAGACGAAAAAGGGTATCATTGGGAAGAGCATAAAAAACATGGCGGCGAAATTGTTTTCAATACCCGCAGAGGTCAGGCAGGCGAGCACTTCTATGGTTTAGGGGATAAACCTACCGATACAGATATCCGTGAAAAGCGTTTTGAAAACTGGGGAAAAGATACCTATGCGTTTGGTAAAGATTCTGATCCGTTATATAAGAACATTCCATTCTTTATTGGCTTACATCATAAAGTAGCGTATGGTATTTTCTTCGATAACTCTTTCCGGACCTACTTTGACTTTGGTTTTGAACGCAAGAATGCCACATCTTTCTGGGCCCAGGGCGGCGAAATGAATTATTATTTCATTTATGGTCCTGAACTATTAAATGTTGTTGAAACATATACAAACATGACCGGCAAGCCGGAGCTGCCGCCATTGTGGGCGTTGGGCTTCCACCAGTGTAAATGGAGCTATTATCCGGAAAAGCAGGTACGTGATATTACCAGCGAATTCAGAACACGTAAAATACCGTGTGATGCATTTTATCTGGATATTGATTATATGGATGGTTTCAGATGTTTTACCTGGCATCCGGAACATTTTCCAAAGCCTAAGAAAATGATTCAGGATTTAGAGAAACAAGGTTTTAAAACCGTTGTAATCATTGATCCGGGTATTAAAATAGATCCGAATTATTGGGTATACAAAGAAGGTTTAGAGAAAGGTTATTTCTGCAAACGTATGGATGGCCCTTTAATGAAGGGCGCTGTATGGCCGGGCGAATGTAACTTCCCGGACTTTACACGGGCAGAAGTACGCGAGTGGTGGGCAGGTTTGTTTGGTGATCTGATGGATACAGGCGTTCGTGGTGTATGGAACGATATGAACGAACCGGCAGTGTTTGAAATTGAGACATTCCCGAATGATGTGCGCCACGATTACGACGGCGATCCGTGCAGTCATAGAAAAGCACATAATGTGTATGGCATGCAGATGGCCCGTGCTACGTATGAAGGGGTGAAAAAATTCGGCGACAATAAACGTCCGTTTGTTATCACACGTTCCGGTTATTCCGGGTTGCAGCAGTATTCTTCTGTATGGACCGGCGATAATGTTGCTTCCTGGGAGCATCTGAGCATTGCCAATAACCAGTGCCAGCGTTTAAATGTGTCTGGTGTTTCGTATTGCGGCTCGGATATTGGCGGTTTTATCGGTTCCCCATCCGGTGAATTATTTGTCCGCTGGATACAGCTCGGAATTTTCCATATGTTCTGCCGTGTACATTCATCCGGCGATCACGGCGATCAGGAGCCATGGTCATTTGGTGTAGAGTATGAATTGCTGACGAAGAAATTTATTGAATTACGTTATCAGTTACTTCCATATATATATACAACGTTTTATCAGCATGTAAAAACAGGAACGCCAACATTGCGTCCGCTGCCGTTTGTAGCGCAGGAAGATTCTGAAACATACAGCAGACAGGATGAATTCTGCATGGGCGACAATTTACTGGTTTGTCCGATTCTTGCTGAAAAGGTGGATGGCCGCTGGTTGTATTTACCGGAAGGTAAATGGTACTACTATTGGGATGATCAGGTGTATGACGGTAACCAGGAGGTTTGGGCCGAAGCAGCGCTGGATCGTATTCCATTGTTTGTAAAAGCAGGCGCTGTAATACCAATGGCGCCGATCATGCAGTATGTAGGAGAATTCAATCCGGAACAATTGTACCTGCATGTGTATGCAGATGCCAATGAACACACAAGCAATCTGTACGAAGACAAAGGAGATGGCTATGAATATAAAGAAGGAAATTCTGCCTATAAAACGTTTGTGACACATGCAGATAAAAAAGCATTTACGATCACTCAAACTATTGATGGTCCTTACGACCCCGTATATAACAGCTATGAACTAACCATTCATGGTCTATCGTTTGTTCCGAAGAGTTGTGAGGTAGACGGAGAGAAGGTTCATATTGATGTCATCAACCCGGATAAGAATCTGATTCGTTTTGATGCGAATAAAACGTTTTCGAAAATTGTTATAAAAGGGTGAGTAATCTCTACTACTAAATAAAAAATCGTCAGATTACTTTTGTGTAGTCCGACGATTTTTTATTTAGTAGAATTCTTAATATCGTTCAAGTTATCAGTACTTTACATAATTAATAACTTTGTATATATTTGTTATGTGCAAAATCATTTAAAGAATGAAATATATGATGTCCTTTCAGGAAAGAGCCAAGCTGGCATTGGAGGAATTATCCAAACAATCGCCAGTTACCTTAGCGATGGCACGCAAACAAGCTCAGCAGTTGAAAATACAAAGCAATTCAAAGAACAAGAAACAAAGAGATTAGAAGAGTATATCTCGGAAAAAGGGCTTTGGGTCAGAAGTATTGATTTGTCTCAATATGTGAGTGAAGGTGCAGAGCAAAAAGTTTACTTAAAAGATTCCGAACATGTCCTTAAGCTAAACGATGCCATCTATTATACGTCCTGGCGAGACTATTTTTATAATTTATTGCTGCATAATTTTTTCTTTCCTGACACTAGTTATAATCTATTAGGTTTTACAAAAGATAATGGTGTTTTGTTTGCGGTTGTTCAACAGACATATGTTTCGATTACTGACAATACAGATTTAAATCAAGTAAAAGAGTTTATGGCTTTAAATGGCTTTAAAAATACTCGGAATAACGATTATTATAATTCCGAATTAGGAATTATATTGGAAGACCTGCATGATGAAAATGTTTTGACCAGTAATGGCATACTTTACTTTATAGATACAGTATTTTATTTAACAGATGATTTTTGGTCAAAATAGTAATTTATGTTTGGATCATTGGAAGTCTCGTTCTTTGTGTAATTGGAGTACAAAGGCTGGCATCAGTGACTAGGACGAATCAGCATTAATTTTTTTCTGGCGCGAGTCTTTAGCGAAGCGTGACTCGTGTCCATTATTTTGTAGTCTTTGACTACATGTTACGACAAAATAATAGCTATTGAATTGCCTGATTGATTTTTGAATGCCTAACTATTTTTATTTTGTAACGTTCAGAAATTTATAACTGTTTCAGCACAATGGGAAAGCCAAATAAAATACCAGTCAGCTTGCAACAACATGATAAGCCGATTATAAAAGCGAACTCGCATGACAAACCCTATATGTCTGCTGATATGCAGCAAAAAATACTGCAGCCACGTAAGTTAACTTCCTATTTTATTGTACTCATTGATAGCGGAACAATTACCTATAACCTGGATCTGAAGGATATCACCCTCACCGACGGCCAATTGCTTTTTGCTATGCCCAATCAGGTTTTTATACCGCCTACTAAAGCAGACAATCTGAAATACTTCAAGGTATTGTTTGATGAAAATACACTAGCCTTGCTGCCACAGTCATTTCCTTTTTTAATCAATCCGTTGCATGCACAGACAATCATTTTTGATGATGCAGCAAGGGAAAGAGTGAGAAAGGGTTTTGAAATGTTAGATCAGATGCTGCACGCAGATAAACAGCAGACAGATACAGAAATCATGCTGGCTTATCTGAACGCACTGCTGGTGGAACTGAACAGCGCGTATTTTAAAAACAATGAGCCGGTAAATGTGTTAAACGCGAACCTATCAAAATTTATTGAATTTAAATTGGTGGTGGAAACACATCTTACCGAGCAGCCTTCCATTCATACTATTGCTGAAAAACTGGCTTTAAGCACCAACAGTTTATACCGGATCGTAAAAGAACACGCAGGTGTCTCTCCGAAAGATTTTTTTACGAACCGCCTGATGGTAGAAGCACAACGCAAACTGTATTATTCAAATCTTTCTCTAAAAGAATTAGCTTACGAGATGGGCTTTAATGATCCGGATTATTTTTCACGCCTTTTCAAAAAAAGCACAGGTAAAAGCGTCAGTGAAGTTTTAGCATCGCGGCAGGATTTGTCAAGGGAATAAATGGATTTGTCCGGCCGCGCTGCTTTTCAGCTCCCTACCTTGCGTCATATATTTAAAACAACACTAGTATGAAAGCAGCATTAGTAACGGGAGCGAACAAGAGTATTGGCTTTGAAATTGTACGGCAACTGGCTCAGCAAGGGATTTATGTGTATCTCGGTAGCCGCGATCCGGAAAACGGCATTGCAGCTGTTAATCAGTTAAAGGCAGAAGGATTAACGAATGCAGAAGCGATTCAGCTTGACGTTACAAACGATGAATCGGTGCAACATGCCCGTGCAGCAATCGGGAAGAAAACAAACGTATTGGACATACTGATTAATAATGCGGGTATTTACGGCGGCTACCCGCAGGGGGCTCTTGATGCAAGCATTGATCAGTTCAAAGCAGCATACGAGGCCAATGTGTATGGTGCCGTTCGGGTTACACAGGCATTTATTGATTTATTGAAAAAATCTGCTGAACCGCGTATTGTCAATGTGAGTTCGAGCCAGGGATCCATTACCTTGCACAGCGATCCTGCATACAAATATTACGACTACAAAGGCGCTGTTTATCTTTCGTCCAAAGCAGCATTGAATATGTATACCGTTGTGCTGGCATACGAACTCAAAGACAGTAACTTCAAAATAAATGCGGTTTGTCCCGGCTATACAAAGACCGATTTTAACGGTCACCGCGGCCGCGGCAGCGTTGACGTTGCCGGAGAACGGATTGTGAAGTATGCGCTGATCCGCAAGGACGGACCTACCGGAAAATTTTTCAGTGAAGAAAATAATCCGGAGACGGGAGAAATTCCGTGGTAAAAATATATGCTGATCATAGCGAAAATAATGTACTGTCCTCATCGTAGCCACAGACCACCTACGTTAAATCGATTTAACAGAGAAAATAAATAGTGATACATGAATCGCCGGTTCACTTGGTGGGCCGGCGATTTTTTATGAAAGAAAATAACACTTTTACGGAACTATAAGATGTATAAAACCGTTTAGACAAGTACGATTTTTTAGTATCAGATTTTATTTTTTTATTGCATTTATCTTATACAATACCAATTCTCAATACTTACAGGGCACGGAATATAGACGGAACATACCCGGAATATACACGGAACATAGGCGGAATATATAGGGAGGAGAGGAGGCTTAACCTGGAAACAGACCACAGAGTACCTTGCCTTAAATCTGCTGTATATATGTTGTTTAGCTTTTTCAGATGTCTGTCTGAACCATGATTTGTTTGATTTTGTGATGAAGATGATTAAAGGATGACAAACAATTTTATAAAATAAAACTATTCCGCGATAGGTTTTTACGGAAAAAGAATAGATATTGGATGCACTAGCTAATTTTTGAATGGATAAATACTTTTTTTGTTTTTGTGAAGTTCAAGAATTTGCAAGCTATTGTAAACGCGTAGGCTGCTAGTAAATGAAATCCATGCACTTGAAGATGAAATTAAATTAATCAGACTTAATAAAAAACGATAATGATAAAGAAATTAATTGTAGAAGGGCTTAATAATCGACACATACCTTTAGAGTTAACTTTTCATCCAGATCTAAATTTACTAACGGGAAAAAATGGTTCCAGCAAAACGACTATTTTAAAGTTAATATGGTTTTTAAATTCAGGCCGAATTCACAATCTTATAAAGGAAATAAATTTCAATTATGCAGAACTCACAACATCGAATTCATTTATATCCATAAAAAGAGACATTCAGAACAATACTGTTACAATTGGAATTGATAAAGAAAAACCGTTTACATTAAGCGACTTAAATATTAGAGAACTCGAGCTTCGTAGACCCACAAGGATTAATGAAAAATTTATAGAAATTAATAAACTCTCAATTTCGACAATATTCTTCCCAACGTTTAGAAGAATTGAAGGAGGTTTTACGATGGAAGAAGGTTTTGATCCAAGGTTTGGAAGACAAGATCAGATTCGAAGTGCGCTTGAAGAGTTTTCTGCAAGAATGTCTTCCAAAAATCAAAGGTTCATCACTTCTATTTCGACAGATGATATCATACAGTTACTCAATAGAGAATATTCCAATATTAATGCCTTAATTAATTTAGGACAGAAACAAAAGTCTGATGAAATTATTAGAAAAATTAAGATAAAGGAAAAGAGTGAAACAGAAACATTAGCCGAAATCCAAGCCGACATTGAAAATATGGAAACTGAAAGGGTAAGTTTATTGAAACCATACACAACACTTTCTGAACTTATAACAACAATTTTTCAACATAAAGGAATTAACTTAAGTAATTTGACTATAGGCGAGGTTAACAATGCAATCTCATCAGATAAATTATCTGCAGGTGAAAAACAAATGTTGAGTTTTATTTGCTACAATGCATTTACTAAAAATCACAGCATCTTTATTGACGAACCTGAATTAAGTCTGCATCCAGATTGGCAGAGAACGTTAGTGCCAACTTTGTTAAATCAAGGAAATAATAATCAATTTTTTATGGCAACTCATAGCCCGTTCATTTTTTCTAAGTATGCCGATAAGGAAATTATTTTATCACAAGATAAGGGAGAATAATATGGCGTTAGAATTGACACTTGATGAAATAGTTGAGACCTTGAAAAGGTCAAGTTTAACAACTGTATTAGTTGAAGGAAAAGATGATGTGATGATTTATAGATGGATCGAAGATGAACTTGGAATTCAAAATGCTAGTTTCTTACCTTGCGGAGGAAGAGAAAATCTTTTAAAAGTATATGAAAGACGGAATGAGTTTAGTCAACTTAAGGCTATATTTGTTGCTGACAAAGATGCATTTGTCTATATAAATCCACCTGAAAAGTACTCTGAAATAATATGGACATTTGGTTACTCAATCGAGAATGATTTATATTATGGTAGAAAAATTGAACAACTTCTAAGTCAAGATGAAAAATTTATCTTTTTACAATCATTAAACAGCTTTATAGAATACTATGCATTTGAGATTGATAGTTTTTTAAATGGAAGCGAATTTTCATTCAGAAATCATCCACAACGTATTATTTGTGAAACTACTAATCAAGTTAAAGAAGATTTTTTAATAAGTATTGGTTTCTCTGCACCAAATGAAGAAACAAAGAGACGACTCACAGAAAATTATGATGTTTTAATTAGAGGGAAATCAATGTTTGCCTTACTGACAAGAATATTAAGCAACTCTAAAAGAGAAATTAAACATTCAAAATCATCCTTATTAGAACATTGCTACAGAACGCATCGAAGCGAAAAATTTGTTGAATTAATGAAAAAAATTAGTAATAAAATCAGCGCATAACATTAATTTTCTGTTCAGGTTGGCAACTGTTTATCTGTTTCTTACCCTCCGAATATCGCCGTGGTTGTGTCTTTTCAACCAACCACCCACTAATGTATGATGTTACATTTTGATCTAAATGATTTTATTGAATGTATATTCTCTGTAGGATAAAGCAGTTGGTGCACGCTGCGGAGTAGGTCAAAAGACACAACTCGCGAAAAAATATTAATGATATTATGAAAACAAAATTAATCACATTGGTTTTTATATTATTTGCAACAGCTTCGTTTGCTCAAAGTACATCACAACCTCCTGATCAAAATATTTCTACAGATAGTAATGTTATATATAGGCTTTTTTCTACAAAGAATATATATACATTTATCAAATTGAATACAAAAAATGGACAGATGTGGCAAGTGCAATGGAGTTTAAGTAGTAATCAATTTGAAACTCCTATATCCCTAGTCAGTCGCGTTTCAAAAGAAAATGAGAAGACAGGAAGATTTTTTCTTTATCCAACAACAAATATCTATAATTTTATTCTGCTTGATCAAATTGATGGACGAGTATGGCAAGTTCAATGGTCAACTGAAGCTAAAGATAGGATAGTTGTACCAATAAACTAAAGACTAGTCGTCAAAGGCAGGTAATACCTCAGTTTACTGACCACTGCGAGAAATGTGTTCGGGTTTGGTATTAAAGATAACTTTACCCATGTTTGCAACAATTCCAACCGACTCTGTTATCCGGAATATTAGAACAACAAAGGCAAGACAAAAAATGAGTAAATACTTACAAAAAAATAATCCGTTAGTAATTTTTATAGGGCTTTTGGTTCTTGTTTTGACAGTTTATGTTGTTTATCGTATCAATATGTCTAGTAGACGACTAATACCAATAAGTGTTATTGCAATTATTGCAGGGGTACTTTTTGAAGGCAAACGACTTTCCGATAAATGGTCGACCGTGTTTCTTACAGCATTAGGTGCTTTTGTTATTAGCTTTGTTGCTTTTATTCCTGGAAGGAGAGAGCATGATTACGATTTTGAAAATCACATTGCAATGTACCCTTATTGTTTCATTATACTATTTGCACTATTCTCAATAGTATTTCATGGTGATAAGGTAATACCAAAGCTGACAGAGGGAATTACATTACTGCAATCAATCGCAATTATTTATTGGGTTATAGATTATGGTTTTATAAATACAGATAGTGTAGTATTAAAATCTATAATGATTGTCGGACTTTTATTCTCCATCTATTCCATTTTTCATGCTTTTACTCATACTGTTTTATCACGGACAAACAGATTAACATTAAGTATTTGGAGTTCCATCATTATGGTACTTTTTGCTTCTGATAATATTTACAGAGTATATCAAAACGAACAAATTGAAAACACAGCAGACATCACTCAAAGTTTTTACATAGGACTTCAATTTTTTCTTTTAGGTGTGTCTTGCATTTACATTATTCAAAATTTTATGATGCTAATTGGATTCTTCCCTGGCCGAGGATCATTTTTTAATGCACAATATTTTCGTGACTTGAAACAACTTAAAAGCGATCACATAAACAGATATTCAGCTACACAAGTAAGTATTTTGCATTCATTCGTTGCTTTGATTTTTACAGGCACATTTTTTCTTTTAAACTATCACTATCAAATTATTTCGAGACACCTTGCTATTTGGATCGTGTTTGTTATTTTTCCGTTCATTTTAATGATTTTAGAATTTTCGATAGGAAGAAAAAACTACAGATAGCAATAACTGCTGATTGATATAAAGCACCGCTTCGGGGAATTTCAGTACAGCGATACAGCTGCATGAATGATTAAGTATGCGAGTATTGTGACAGTCTACGAACAATTTTTCACTACTGCTGGCGCTCACCAATCTACCCAAACCACTGTTTTGTCATTTGACCAACAGCCCGGAAGTCAAACCTGCCGCAGTAGATGCAAAATAGCAGACACCAGTCAAAGACTAGCACCAATTGGGATTCGCTTACTGGGGCAGTTTACATGCACAAGTAAGCTGTATGCTACTTTTTTATAAATTACTCTTTAAGAATTTTAAAGCTATTTGAATTAGCTCCTTTAATTACCTGAAAATAAAATATTCCTGCCGGCCAATTTTTACTATCTACTAATAATTCATCATTTACCATATTAC
>FTDL01000146.1_pt1 | contig 15302 bp, 18 predicted proteins | sample 1639951 | NCBI WGS metagenome assembly FTDL01 (sample SAMEA3914869, study PRJEB12502) | metagenome | biome: forest; material: soil | place: USA | collected 2012-03-12 | depth 0.1 m
CGGTAAACCCATGCAAACGGCTACGGCAAATAATATTACCATTATAAATTTTGGTATGGGAAGTGCTATGGCTGCAACCTGTATGGATATTCTTTCTGCCATTGAACCTAAGGCTGTATTATTTTTAGGCAAATGCGGTGGGTTGAAAAAAACAAAAGTAGGCGATTTAATTTTACCAATTGCAGCTATCAGAGGTGAAGGGACCAGCGATGATTACCTGCCAAAAGAAATCCCGGCATTACCATCTTTCAGATTGCAACAAGCTGTTTCTTCTATCATTCGTAAGCACGAACGTGATTACTGGACAGGTACTGTATATACAACGAACCGTCGTGTATGGGAACATGATGAAGTATTCAAAGATTATTTAAGAAAAATAAGAACCATGGCTATTGATATGGAAACGGCTACCATATTCGTGGTTGGTTTTGCGAATAGCATTCCGCACGGCGCATTGTTATTGGTATCAGACAATCCTATGGTACCAGATGGCGTAAAGACCGCAGACAGTGATACTTCGGTAACAAAATTATATGCGGAAGAACATTTAAAAATTGGTATTGAATCGTTACAGGAATTGGCCTCAAGCGGCGATTCGGTGAAGCATCTGATATTCGAATAAACCTATGCATCTATTTAATAGATAACATTTACAATTAACTATTCTAAGACTTGATTGACAAAAAAAGATCAATCTATTCCGTTTTAGAATATTTACTTTTTTTAAATGTATCAATTATTCGGGTAAAGCGTTTATCTGTCGGATAACTTCTATGTGAAGTCATGTTATTAAAAATCAATGCTACAACAAGCATGATCAAACAACCGGATAAAACAGGACTTATTACATACCAATAACCCAAATGCTTTATTTTTTCAGAACCTATAACAGCAATAAGTGCTGTAGCTCCACCAGGAGGATGCAGTGTTTTAGTTATTTGCATACATACAATCGATAAAGCAACTGCAAACGGAGCTGAAAGCCAAAGTAAGTCCGGAAATAATTTGTATGCAGTGACCCCGATAATTGCAGAAATAACATGCCCTCCGATTAAATTTCGCGGCTGAGCCAAAGGGCTTTGGATAGAGCCGTAAACCAATACACTTGACGCACCAAATGAACCAATCAAAAAAATATTTTCTGTATGAGTTACAATTTTACTCTGAAAAAAACTGATTAAGCCAATACCTACAAATGCTCCGAGAAAGGACCAAATATGTTCTTTATAATCTACCAAAGTTTCTTTATAGATAATATATCGGGAAACCCGAAGCGATCTTACTATTCTATTTTTCATAATTGTATCATTAAGATTTCACAGCTGGCATTTAATAAAAAACCTCTAGCCTATTAGTCAGGATATTTACACATGAAAAAGAGGTTTATAGATGAATCATGTCATCTATAAACCTCTTTTATATGTTAATTCTATACAATTCTACTTCTCAACAATGGATTTTAAATCGGCAGCCGAATAATTAATTGATTTCAAAGTCTTGTTATCTTCCGTTCTGTATACCAGATAATGATTACCACTCTTAACATGATAACATGGCTGACCTTTGGCTTCGTAGTGCGCAATGGTGTCATTAGCTTCCTGCTCCGTCGCACAGGTCTTACTCATGTTTGAGCGCTGCACTTCATCAAAAAGATCTTTAAATTTCTCACCCAAACCAAACTCAAGCACTGCACCGGCCAGTACATATTGTAAATCACACAATGCATCTGCAACTTCTACAATATCATTTTGTGCAATAGCTTCCTCCAGCTCTTTCAATTCTTCTGCAAGAAGAGCTACACGCAAACGCGCACGTTCTATGACAGGTATTGTTGGTTTATCTAAAATCGGGTGTTTAAAGGTGCGGTGAAATTCCGCTACCTGATTAAGTGGATCGATGGGTTGCATTTTTAGTGTAGAGTTTATAGTGTAAAGTGTAAACAGATACGGAAAAATGTAGAAAGCGATTACACTCTACACTTTTCACTTTACACTCATATTACTTTTCAAAATCCTTATACAACAAGCTCGGCTGTATACCTTTATTATTTTGGTATTTACCGCTTTTATAATTTTCGTATTTACCTTCAATGGTATGATAGAAAATCTGACAGATTTCAACACCCGGGTATACACGGATCGGGTGTACACAAAAGATTTCCAAGGTCCAGAATCCGCAGAAACCTACGTCGCCAAAGCCGGCTGTGACGTGTACGAATAGACCCAGACGACCGATAGAGGAACGCCCTTCGAGCATGGGTACATAGTTGTGTGATTCAGTATATTCAATTGTTCTTCCCAGATACAATTTACCTGTCTCTAGTAACAAACCTTCTTCCGGAATAATTAATGGAGAAGCGTTATTTGGTTTCTTCATATCGAGTTCATTATTGTCGTATACCAACAACTCATGATGCAGACGAAGATTGTAACTGTTGGGATTTAAGCGGGAATCATCATAAGGCTCAATAACAATATCGCTGCCTAATTTATCTTTAATTTCTAAACCGGAAAGAATCATGTGCGTGTATTTAAAGTACTGTGTACAGAGTATTTAGTCCAAAGTACTTAAACAAAGATAGGAATTTTTTAAAGTAGAAAAGAAAATGTGGATTAAGTGTGTATAGACTTTAAAACAAAGCGCATAAAACTAAAACACAATTAGTTGATTGTTGATAAAATATCAACATTACCCCATCGTATTAGTGCTCTATACTTTTTGTTAAGTGCTTCCTGCATCTAGAAACTACTCCGGCAACTGTGTATCATAAATCTGTTTCGATGGAATTAAACGAAGAAAGAAAATGCTGATCACAAAATAAATTCCCAATGCAATCAAACTGTTGCGCATATCTCCGGTTATCTGTCTGATTAAACCATAGCTGAATGTTCCCAATACAATAGACATCTTATCAACTACATCAAAGAAGCTAAAATACGATGCATGATCTTTTATGTTAACAGGTATTAATTTAGAATAAGTAGCTCTGGAAAGTGATTGCACGCCACCCATTACAAAACCGATTGAACCTGCCAATATATAAAAGCTCAAGCCAGGTTTTACAACATATCCCATGCAACAAATAAGAATCCATACACCCACTCCTGCCAGTAATGCATTTGTATTGCCAATCTTATTAGACAATGTATTTAACGCATACGCACCGGCAATAGCTACAATCTGAATAAGAAGGATTGTACCTATCAACGCTTCAGTTTCAATATGTATCACTTCTTTGGCAAATAAAGGCGCCAGGTACATAACCGTCTGCACGCCCATATTGTAAAAGAAAAAACCTACCAGGAAACGTTTTAATAAAGGAAGTTTTTGAATATTGTTCCATACTTTTTCTAATTCTTTTAAACCATTTGTGAGTATGTGTCCGTTGTTATTTTTCTGCTGCACTTTTGGTAAACCGTTAAACGATATTTGTGCAAAGCCAAACCACCAGATGCCTACAGTTAAAAAAGATAAACGTGCTGCAAAACTTTCTGTGATGCCAATCTTTTCGTGAAAAATTAAACAAACAAGATTGACGATTAATAGCAACACGCTTCCTATGTATCCCCAAGTGTAGCCTTTTGCACTGATTCGGTCGTATTGATCTTCGGTAGCAATTTCAGGCAAATAGGAATTGTAAAATACAATGCTTGAACTGTAACCAATACCAGCAAGAACAAAGGCCAATACACCATATTCAACCGTTTGCGCATTTAAGAAATACAGAGCAGCACAAGCAAAAGCGCCTGTATAGCAGGAGATCTTCATGAATGTTTTTTTCAAACCAGAGTAATCGGCAATAGAAGTCAAAAACGGACTTAGTATAGCTGCAACTAAGAATACGATGGATACAGCCCATGAATATAAAACTGTATTGGGAATCATAAATCCGAAGAAATCTACCAGATTTCCATTCGCTTCATTTTTCGTTATGCCTAAAAAGTATTCGGGGAAAATAGCAGTAGTAATTGTTAATGAATAGACCGAATTTGCCCAGTCATATATACACCAGGCATTGATTACTTTAGGATCGTTTTTTATTGTTTGCATAAGCAGATTTGATATGATAATTCGTATCGTTATTCTTTATTTTATGAGTATAGAGTTAAGAGTGTAAAGTGTAATCGCCTCAAACAATATTAAAACTGTGTAAATTGAATACTTCATTTAAATTACCCAAATCAGTAGCTTAATGTTTACACTCTAAACTTTGCATTTTTATCGCATCATACCTTCTATTAGTCCCCAGGTATAATACTTTGCTACGTGTTCAATGTAGCGGTTAAAATCCATATGAGCGACGGCATTTGCTTTATCAGAAATAGAACGCACAACAACCAGCGGTACATTATATTCACAGCATATTTGTGCAACTGCTGCCCCTTCCATTTCAACGAAAATGGCTTCAGGAAGTTCGGCACGTATTTTTTCATATTGAAGCATTGTACCGATAAACTGATCTCCGCTTACAAGTAAACCTTTATGAATATTCGGTTTACTGATATGCAAAGCACTTAATTCTTCTTTACTTACAAAATCATACAGTTCATTTTCAATAAAAACAGAGCAGCTTGTAAATGCATCTTCCACCATGAGCGGGTCGCAGGCAAAAACGGAAATATCTAATAACGGAATTTCAAATTGTGGAAATAGCGGACGGCAATCCATATCATGCTGCACAGCGAATGTTGCAATTGCAATGTCACCGATCTTTACATCGTCTGTTAATCCGCCTGCAACACCCGTTACAATAAGTCTGTTGACATGAAAACGTTCGATCATGACAGCTGCTGTAACCGATGAGGCTACTTTACCGATGCGCGACAAACTCACGACACATTTTTTATTCTGTATCGTTCCTATATAAAACTTTCGACTACCTGTTTCAATAATATTCTCCACATGCATGTGATGCAGAATCAATTCAATTTCCTGTTGCATCGGGACTAATATTCCCGTAATTATTTCTTTTTGCATTTGAATGGCTCTTGTAAAGCAACTGCAAGATGTCGTATATTGTTGATGGAATCAATATACATGGATAAATTTATGGCTACTTCCGAAGAAATTTTAGAACAGACAATAAAATCGACTATTCGTGATATAGCTGATTTTCCACAGCCCGGAATCATTTTTAAAGATATTACACCGCTGTTAAAAGATCCTCAATTGTGTAAAGCCATTGTGCAGGCAATTGCTGATCAACTAAAACCAGCCAAACCGGATGTAATTGCTTGTCTGGACAGCCGGGGTTTCTGGTTTGGCTTATCTATAGCTATGGAGTTAGGTATTCCTATGATTCCCATCCGTAAAAAAGGCAAGCTTCCATACGAAACAGTTTATGAAGAATATGCGTTGGAATATGGCACCAATACAATTGAAATGCATACAGATGCAGTATTGCCAGGCGCAAGAGTTGTTATTCACGATGATATTTTAGCCACAGGCGGCACTGCTGAGGCTACTTCTAAACTTATAAAAAGGTCACAGGGCGAAATTGTTGCGTATTCTTTTTTAATTGAACTGCATTTTCTTCAGGGGAAAAATAAATTGCTTCCTTATTGTTCCAATATTCAATCGCTGATTAACTATTAATTTAATTCATAAGTTAAATAAAATACAGACTTACTTTATAAAAATGTTCATGATTATTAAAAACGAATTGCTTGCTGGTATTGTTATTGCTGTTGTAACTTTTACATGGAGCTGCTTAGAATTTATTTTTGGTTTGCAGGATAAATATATTGATTATCACATGTACATTACAAATCTTGTTTATGTCATTCCTGTAATTGGTGTGCATTGGGCTGTAAAGAAACGTTACTTATTCTTACCCCCCGGCCAGTTTCAGATTAAAGACGGTTTAATGAGCGGTGTCATTGTTTCTGTAACGGCTGCATTTTTAACACTGCCGCTTCTATGGATTTTCGTAACTTATATCAATCCTGATTTTTTTGGAAATATGATTGCAGTTTCTGCGAAGAAAGCCATTATGAGCGGCGGCAATAGTATTATGGCAATACAGGAGGCTCAGGATTACTTTAAACTTTCTTCTTATCTCATACAAAACTTTACAAGCATGCTGATTCTGGGATTATTAATTTCTCTGATGGTGAGTTTCCGGTTAATCAAAAAAGGAAATTGAAAAAGAATGCTAACTATTTTAACTGAATACAATTGATTTGTTATTACCCTGCATTTAATAATTTAAAAACATGAAATATCCCAAACGATTATCTTCCGGAGCAAATAATACGGTTATTGTTCTTTCAGATACTGAAGTTGCTAAATTATTTACGAATGATACACGCTCTGACATCGGTTCTGAAGCTGAAAAAATGAGATTTGCGAATAACATAAATAGTTTAGTGGTTAAATTTATTCGCTTAGACTTTAGTTCTGAATTTAATGCAGAGCTACTTGTAATGGAACGAATCAAACCTATTGATTATCGTGCGTTTGAAGTTGAAAGAAGAGAATTATGGCTTGATGTATTTGAAGATGAGTTGAAAGGATTACACAAAGCAGGTTTTGTTCATAAAGATATTCGCAGGCCATCCAATATCGGCGGATTAACATTTGACAATATTTTACTTACCGAACATGGTATCCGATTAATTGATGTTGGTATTTCCGCATTAAAACATCAGGTAGGTAATGTAATTTTTGAAAAATTTGTGGAACAGGAGCTCAAAGAGTTAGAACTATTTAAAGAATATTTTATTTCACGATAATTATATCTTAGCTTTTTTTATTATTCAAGAGCAAGTTTCTCTAACCATCCAACACGTTCAACCGCACTATTTAATGTAATTGGAAACGATGTATTATTTCGTATTGATTCGTAAACATGCTGATAAAAATTCCTGTAATCTCCGTTCAAAGTAGGATACAAAACAGTTCTGCCATCTGTAAAACAAATCGTACCATAATCCTTTATATCTTCGACTCCCCAGTCTGCTCCTATTGGCTTGTCTCCTGCATTCAATCGGGCTTCCTGCGGATCAACACCATATTTAGTATATGTTCCTTTACTCCCCTTTATCTGCCAGCGCGGTGTGGCTTCCTTCTCTAACATACCTGCATGTATGCGATACGTAAGTTTTTCATACATAAATACTACATCAAAATAATCTATTCCGACAGCATTTTTTCGTTGCTTTTTAATATCAGCTTTATAGCTGACCGGTTCACCAAATAATTGAAATGCCTGATCCATCAGATGAGACCCTAAATCGTACCATAACCCGTTTCCCAACACATCAGACTCTTTCCAGTAAGTAGTTCTTGGTTCTGGTCTGTAGCGATCAAAACGTGATTCGATTGAGATGATTTCTCCCAATATATTTTCTTGTAGTAATTGTTGTATCGTTAAAAAATCTCCATCCCATCTTCTGTTCTGATAAACGAATATCTTTTTCCCTGTCTGTTCCGAAAGCTTCTGCAAATGTTTAGCTTCTTCCGCCTTAACCGTAAATGGCTTGTCTACCACCACATGTTTACCCTGCAATAAGGCCTGCTCAGCCATAACCGCATGCGTTTCATTAGGTGTAGCAAGAACAATTAATTCAACCGATGGTTCTTTTAATACTTCTTGGTAGGTACACACAACAATTGATTGGGGATATGCCTGTGCAGCATTTTTAGGTGTACGCTCTACTATATGACCTAATTCAAAATGTGAAGAAACATCTATAAACGGCGCATGCAAATAGGCACCTGCTTTGCCAAAACCAACCAAAGCAGTCTTAATCATTAATGGCATTACGGTTTATAGTTTAGTAATTTTGAATTCTACTCTCCGGTTCTTCGCTCTGTTTTCTTCTGTATCATTCGGAACAGACGGCATAGATTCACCATAGCCTTTAGCAACAAGACGTGTTGCAGCAATACCGTGTGCAGTCAGGTATTTCACAACAGATTCGGCCCGCAATTGGGAGAGTTTTAAATTATATGCATCACTCCCCATATCATCCGTATGTGCTGCAATTTCTACCTGCATGGTTGCATTTGTTTTCATCATTTCAATAACTCGGTCTAATTCTAATTCTGAGTCTTTAGTCAAGGAAGCTGAATCAAAATCAAAAAATAAATTATTCAATCTGAATGATGCATTTAACTTTAAGGGCTCAAGCACCATGTCTTTCTTAATCGTTTCATACGAAACTGCTTTTTCAAGATCATACACTTCAGACTGAAAGCTATAGCCTTTAGATGTTACAGAGACATCGTATTTTTTACCTTTCTGCAAATACAGATTATATTTTCCGGTTGTGGAATCATTTTCAATTTCAATTAACTTTTCCTTTGTTTTAATATTGCTCACCTGAATAACAGCAGGCATAGGTTTGTTTGTTTCATCATTCTTTACGACACCATTTACCAGAACTACCTGATCCGGCTGGAACTCTTTAGGTAAGGGTAATTTATAGATATCGTCTTTATTATTTTTATTTGTATTGGATAAATAAATAATATCACCCGAAGCAGGCACCGAAATTAATTCATCGTCTTTAGGTGTATTAATAAATTCCATGGCAATGGGTGTAGACCATTTTGCGCCTGTTTTTTTTGATTGGTATAAATCGTAGCCGCCTTTACCACCTGTCCGATAAGAAGAAAATATCAGCGTTTTTCCATCGGCCATAATACGTGGATACCCTTCACAGCCACTATTTACAGGAGAAGGTATAGCTTTAGGATTAATAAAATAATTACCGCGTTTGTCTGCATACATTAAAATACAACAACGTTGTCCGGTGGGAGAATTTTCAGTACCCGCACGCATAAAATACAACGTCTTGCCATCCGGAGATACAGAAGGAAAGCCATCGTAACCAGCAGTATTTACAGTACGTCCCATGTTTTTAGGTGACTGCCAGGTATCATTAACCTTTTCGCTGTACCAAAGATCCATTCCGCCAACAGTACCCTTCATGTTTGATGTAAAGTATAACCGGTTGCCATCATAACTAAAACACGGACCACCAATAAAATCACCGGGTTGTACTCTGTTATTAATAACATCCATATCTTTCGGTTCAGACCATACACCATTTGTCTGATAGGATATGTATAAACGCCAGCGCCCGCTTTTGTCTGATTCATAAATAAGTGTTGTTCCATCTGCGCTTATGGTTGGCGCAAATTCTGAAAACTGCAGCGTATTGATTGGTTTGCCTAACGACCGTAAGCTGGGATTTATAAGTGTTGGTGCATCATCCTGACTATATGCAGGTACAAAGCATGTAAGTACTTGAATAAAAAAAATGGAAAGACAGTAAAGCAAATAGTTTTTCATGTCTTAAATGTTTAAAAGATGTTCAGTTCATTTTTATTCTCTCTGCGGATCCGGCAAATCTTCCAGTTTCTTTTTAACTAATAAATAACCAAGAAACCCGCCAAAAAGACCTGCACACATTACATACAATAATTCTATACGATATACATCTTCATAAGACACCTCAACACCAGTCAGCGATATTGTCATCACACCAAATATTTCTCCCATAAACCAAAACAATATGGTTTGTATGATCCATTTACGTTTAGGCTGCTGTTTTCGTTCAGCAAGTTTGGAAATTGAATTCGACAGATAGATGAGTATAAATATTTCTAACATTGTATTGGTAACGTGTTAATCTAAAGATTAATTGTATTGGATCAGACGCTGAATAATTATTTCCAGTTCATCTTTATGTTTTTCTATACATGCTGCAGCTGCCTGCATTAACTGAGTGATATTTTCAGGAGAGGCATCATCCATTTCCTGGCTTGCGCTTAACAGATCCGGTTGGATCCGGTGGTATTGATTCGTTGCCTGCAAAGCCTGGAACTGTACTGTTAATTCACGCTCAATCGCTTCTGATGCGCCATTAATCATTACATCCAGCAATGGATTGAGCCAGCCTAAACCTCCCCAATCTTTCACCTGTTCGTATGTATATACTTTTTGGTTCCGCCCTGTTCCGAGGGATACAACCTCAAACTGATCTGCCGTTAATGGTATGCCTTTATCTGCAAACAATACTGCAGCTTCTGTTAATGCACATAAAGTTGGATTATTAGCAAATACAGCTCCATCAATAAGTGTATAAAATTCGGATGTTGTAGATTGAATTCTTGATGGTTCAAAATACAACGGAGCGCTTGATGCAGCTCTGCAAATATCTTTTACAAAAAAATCTACAGTAGGATTATTTTTTGCTACATGAGATTGAAAAAACACCGGCATTTTTTTTTCAATCTCATACGAAGTGATTAAGCAGGGTTTCAGCAACGCACTGATTTTTATCTCTCTGAAAGCAACATTCAGCACTTTTTCAATAGGCTGATGCGGATATCTTGCTTTCAAAAATCCTCCCATAGAAGTAACTTTATTCCATATATCAGATGAGAAAATATAATTCCCTTTTTCCAGATAAAAGCGTAATGAATCTTCAGCTGTAAATTTATGCTTATCACTGCCCGTACCTGCCGGACAAAGATATGTACATGCAAGAATCCCTCCTGTGCTTGTTCCTGCTATAAAATCAAAATAATCACTAATACGTACATCCGGATTTTTAGTAATGCGCTGCAGCCTGTTTTCCATGTAAACAACTATTGCTGCAGGAATTATACCTCTAATTCCGCCTCCGTCAATGGATAATATTCTATATTTTTTTTGCATTAAAAACGAACAATGTCAGCAGAAAAACGCTCAATAACAGACATTTCTTTATAATCTGTTTCTCCAAATGCATCTGCAATTTTTTTCATAAATGACAGACAACGATTTTTCATTGCGTCATCGAAATCATAATCATACCGATTTGCTTCTAACGTATCCATTGCATATTCATATGCTTCGTCTAAGCTTATAGATTGAGATTCTAGTTGCGTAAACATGGAATTAATCCATTCACTGTCAACATCTGACAATTGAAATTCTTTTCTGGCCAGCTGCATAATAACTTCCTTTTCTTTTGTCTGAATAGATCCATCTGCGACAGCAATTGCATAAGCCAGACTGCCCATTGCCCTGTGTATATTTTCTTTTGCCATGATTAATAGTATAAAATAATTCCGTTTAAAAACTAAAGATTGTAGTTGATTCAATCATTATTTGTTCAATACTAAAATGCTTCTTATGTCGATATTTTTAATATCTCTGACTTGCAATTTATTTTGAAAACGATAATCCAACCTTTGTAGTTACATTTAAATATACACATTCTGAATGTAATGCGAAAAGTTCCTTTTTGTAATTCAACTTATAAGGTCTGAAAAACAAAGGTTCCGCTACTAGCGGAACCTTTGTTTTTCATTGGTAATTAATTATCACGAAATATTACTTCATTTTCAATCCATCAATTGCTTTTTTATTTGATGGATCAAGAGCAAGTATATTTTGCCATGCAGCATCAGCTTTTACTTTATCACGATTAATGGTATAGTAATAAGCAATATATTCATTTGCTTCAATTAATTCAGCCTTATATTTAGCACTATTGGGTGTACAGATTTCAATTAGTTTTTCATAATACGGTTTTGCTAATCCTGCTTTTGTTTCCGGATCTTGTGCCGCATTTGCCCGCGCACGCCATAAGTAACCCAGATAAACAGATGGCTTCAAATCAATAACACGGATAAATGTTGAATCGGCTTTTGTATATTCTTTATTATAATAATATGCCTGACCTAATTCAAAAAACACTTTAGGATCTTTTGTCGAAGGCGTTATTTCCTTGCTCATATATCTGATAGCCATCGGAAAATTTCCTTTATTATAATAATAAGAACCGATATCTCCATATAAATCAAGGCGCGCAGTATCTCTCTCAACCGCTGACTGGAATTGCATAATAGCTAATGAATCCTGTCCTTTCTTTAATAAAATTTTACCATAATATTCATAGTCTGCAGCCTTTGCTTTTGTAGCATCAACTTTCTTAAAATACGTTTCAATATCTTTCTGTGCAAGATCTAGATTTCCTAATTCGTAATAACAAATAGCTCTTCTGTTATACAAATACGGGCTGCTGTATTTTTTTGCTTCCAGAGAATTAAATACAGCTAATGCATCTTTGTAATTATTATTTTTAAATAAGAAGCCTGCATATTTAAATTCAACATCATCATTACGATCAATATATTTCAGATATTTCTGATAGTTTGCAATTGCCAGATCATATTTTTTAAATCTGTTATACAAATCTCCTAATTCTCTGTATATAGGACCATATGTAGAATCTACAGCTAAACCTTCATTATAATATTTAACAGATAAGTCAAAATTACGTGCTGCTGTATACATTTTCCCATATTTCATTTTTAATAAAGGAATTGAATGAAATAACGCGGCAGCCTTGCTATAAGATTCTGCTTGTTTGGATCCTTCCGCTTGTCTTCCATACGCATCGCCCAATAACATCCAGCCTGATGCATTTTTAGATTCCAGTTCCGTTGATTTTTTAAGTAGTTCTATCGCTTTCGGCATGTCTGTTTTTTCACCCTCAAGTATATAATATTCTGCAATTGCATTTAATACCTGAGCATTTTTTTGTGCAGTCATTTGTATTGCTTTTTCAAAACTTTTCTGACCTTCTGTTGTATTTGTTTTCATTGAAACAATACCGACCCCGACATAATTTAACGGATATGTTTCATCTGCTTTAATACCTTCCATGAAATAATATTTAGCAGAGTCCAGCTTTTCTTTTCTCCAGCAAATATCACCCAGATAATAATCATATTCACTGGCTTTTTTACTATTAGATTTTAATAAACCCTGATAAATTGCTGTTGCACTGTTATACATTTCTTTCTCCACATACTTCTGTGCCTGGTCGTTCTGTGCAAACCCTACAAATGAAGAAAGAAGAACTGAGATAAAGATCATTACGTGTTTCATAAAATGAACATTAATAGTAGTGAGTTATTCGTTATTTTTTATTCGTAAATTCAACTTCTCTGGCAGGCATTCTATATGGCAGCAAACCTGCTTTAAGAAATACCCGTTGTCCTCTGTTTCCAATCAGAAAGGAGGCAAAAGCTGTGCCTAAACCAGTACTTGCATCGTGATTTAGTACCAGCAACGTACGTTTAAATGGATATGTGCCAGAGGCTAAGTCATTTTGAAAAGATGAATAAGCTATATCACGAGATGTTTTACCAATCTTCAATACTTTAATAGAAGATAAATAATCGCGGTGCTTTTTATCTTCAAGATTTACCAGCCAGCCAGACGAAATGCAAGCTACTACATTGTTGTGTATTTGCACAGACTTTAAAATTTCTTCATCGCTGCCGCCTGTATAAATATGTTTTGTTGACGGAGGAATTCCAAAATAGCCGGTTAAATAATTAGCGACCGAGGATCCGCTGTTGTTAAGTTGTATGGAATAATTATTTCCCTGATACGTCCCTGAACGGAATAGTTCTTTAATATCATCAATCGATACGGAATCCTGAGGAAAAGACTTTGGTACAATCCAGGTTAAGCCATCATAACAAAGACTGTCGCTTTTAATACGCCATTGTTTCTTTTTTATAATATCCTTTTCTACTTCCGTCAAATCTTTTGAAACAAAAATAGTCTGATACCGGTCATTCATTAAATCATTTATACAAGCCGTCTCAGATTTAACCAATAAAGATACTTTCTGATTGGGGTTTAATCCCTCGTATGTAGTAATAAAAGTACGTATAATACTTTCCCAGGAAGGATCACATAACACCGTAACAGAATCTGTTGGCATATTTGATAGAGTTGTTTCTTGCCGGGAAGTACAGGAAGCAAAAAGAAATAAGAAATAAGAAAATAAAATGTATTTAAAAACAGTAACCACAAGCTTACATATTTCTTTCGATGAACCAGGCACGATAGCCCCTGAACGCACCAAAAAGTATTAATACAACACCAACCATCAACGTTACATCATTGCTCAACAGGCCAGTTAAGGCATTGGGATGTGTAAGTAAATAAATGCCTATGGCCGTGTACATAACGGCCATAGTCATTTTAAATCCAAGAAGAATATTCTGCATTATTAAATTCTGATTATTTCTAATTCAATGTAAACTTAATTGGAATCATCTTTTTTACAGAAACAGGTACGCCATTATTTTTTCCGGGTTCCCATTTAGGCATATTTTTGATTACCCGTATAACTTCTTCGTCAATGGATGGGTATAAGCCATGTCCTTTAACAATGGCAACTTTTGTAACTTCTCCCGTGGCTGTAATTACAAATTCAACGTGTACTGTACCTGTAATTTTTTTAGCCCTTGCATCTTCCGGATATATGACTCTGTTTGTAACGTATTTAACTACGTTTTCATCACCGCCTCCTTTAAATTTAGGCCATTCTCCAACATATGTAAATACTGTTGCTTCTTTCTCTCCTGTACCGCCTATTTCGCCTTCATCATCGCCTTCAGCAAACGGGTCTGCTTTTATCTTTTCCCCTTCCTGATCTTTTGTGGAGATGTTTGTAGTTAAAAGAGAATCCATTTCTTTTAACTGTTCTTCTTTAACCACTTTATTATCGGGTTTGATGATCGGAGGTAAAAATTTTACCGTTTCGATTTTAGGCTGTTCTACCTTTGGCGGAGGCGGAGGTAATTTTTTGATCTCCTCTTCTTTTAAAGGCTCTTCTGAAAGGTCCATTTTAATTTCAACAGGTACATAAGCCTCTTCAGGTTTTGATGTAATGTTGTAATAAAAGTTAACAGCCCATGAAAGTACGGCAAATGCTGCACATGTTATAATTACTGCTTTTGTTACATTTTTTTCGTACCAGACACGAAGAAAATAACCACCATACGATTTATTTCTGTCTTCAAAAACAATCTCGTCTAAGGTAGCTTTATATAAGTCTAATTCCTGTTCCATAGATTAATTTACTGAAGCGTTTTCGGCCTGAACTAATTTAATATCATCGGGAGTAGCTTCTACCAGGGCTTTTTTACCAATACCTAAAATTGCTAACTCGTCAATAATATCAATAAGGTTTTTGTATTTGGAATCTTTCATCGGTTTGATCACAACATTCAGATCATTTCCAACAGTTTTTTTACGTTCCAGCAATGTTGCACGTATGCCGTTTTCTGAAAAGTCTGTTTCATGGAAATCTGTTGAACCATCCTGATTCATTACATACCAATAAACCAAATCATCTTTTCCCAAAATAAGCGTAATTGCATTACTCGCTTTTAATTCCGGCTGATCTTTAGGATCTTTAATATCCGGGGGAACTCCAAAATCAAACTTTTGTTGCTTTGTTAAGGTCGTAGCTAACATAAAGAAGGTTATTAAA
>FTDL01000092.1_pt1 | contig 14987 bp, 8 predicted proteins | sample 1639951 | NCBI WGS metagenome assembly FTDL01 (sample SAMEA3914869, study PRJEB12502) | metagenome | biome: forest; material: soil | place: USA | collected 2012-03-12 | depth 0.1 m
CCCTGAGGCTGCGGTAGTGACCGTAAACGCTGCCGGGTTACCTCCCGTACAGATCGTCTGATCTGCTGCTATTATGCCCGCTACTGTTGTCGCATTGACATTAATTACAACTGTAGCTTCTGTATAGCACGCTGAATTACCGGCGCTACCATCTTCTACACGTAATACATATGTTCCTGCATCTGCTACTGCGCCCGTAATTCCGGTATAACTTGGTACGGCTGTCGCTGTATTAACCGTCAGCGTTACTGCTGTAGGAGCTACCGGTACTGTTACAGGAGTTGGTAAAATTTTTCTCCATGAGTACGTAAATCCGCCATTAATAGAAGCTGCCGGTACTGTTGCTGTACCCGATAATGTCTGAGCTGTACCCTGGCAAATAGTAGTTGGTGTACTCGTCGGAGCAGTAATTGCTACTGTTGTTGGTTTTGTACACGGACAGGATTGCGTTATTGTTACCGGAATACGGTCACAGAATCCCATTGGTGTATGAAACAATATATTTCCCAATGAACCGAATCCACCCGCCCAGGTGCCATTTGATTCAGAACCTGTACTGGTTAAATAAGGGCCTCCGGTAGCAATATCATCTGTTGTTCCGACTTTATTACAATCAAAATTGGCAACGTTCATACCATTGATACTATTATTTTTAAATCCAATAGCATATGAGTTTCCTGACGCTCCGTTTATTGTATAGTTTACAGGAATTTTAAGGGCTGTATAACCTGTTGTTCCTGTTGTTGTAACAGAAACTGCAGCTGTCGTATATAAAACACTTGCTGTATTTGCAACTTTATGTGTTCCAGGACCATCAAGTTTAGTATTATATATTACAAGTTGAATATTGCTATATGTTGCATTATTATTGGCAATATAAACCGTTATTGTATCAATTGTAAGTGATTTTGTATTCGTTAATGTAAATACACTGTTCACCGGATTGTAATTATCTTTATTAGTAATGCTTGTACAGTTTGTTGGTGTTACTTTTGCAATGTTCCCAACATATTGACCTGTCTCCTGTACATATACCGTATAGGTTGTACCTGTAGGTGCCGCAAGGCTCGATACCGGAATTGTCGCAACACCATTTTTTTGAGTAGTAGCTAAAGCCGTTCCACCCGTAGCAGCTTTATACCAGCTATAATTTCCTGATCCGTTTACATACGGGTTTATGTTTGCACCACAGTATGTCAGAGGACTTGGAATAGTAAAGGCTTGTACATAAGGTGCTATTGTTATTGAATCTACTGCGTCAGGATATGTTACACAACCTGAATTTGAACCTGTATAACTTACCGTTACCTTATACTTTCCAACCGCTGTAGCTGTATATGTCAGGTTGCTCGCAACGGAAGCCGGACCGGTTTGAAGTGCAGGAGTCACGTAAGTCGTCGATGTAAGCGTTGTAGCTTTAGACCAGGTAACTGTATAAGAACTCCCGTTTGTTGTTGGCGGTGTAAATCCTGAATTTAGTAACAAAGAGGTAAATGTTGATTGACAAACTGTTGTATCAGGATGGTTTAATTTTGCAACAGGTAAAGGATCTCTAAAGCTGCATCCGGTTGGCGGAGTGATTTTAGTTGCATATGCCTGGTTAGTTGTATTGCCAATCCCTAACTGGCCAAAATTATTACATCCCCATGCATAAAAATCATTATTAGAGGTTCCGTAAAAACCCCAGGTATCTCCTCTGTTAATTAACGTAACATTTGTGTGAACCAGACCAGGACCATATTGAATGTATGTCGGAGGAAGGGCTGCTGTTCCATTCGTAGCACCTGTACCGGTCATACCGCCATTCGCACATGTACCAGTACCGCCCCATGCAACAGGTTTGCCATCTACTGTTACTGCCATACCGTAACCCTGACCACCACCAATGGCCTTTGCTAATAAGTACCCCAAACCGTCATTACTTGCTCCGGTAGTATTTCCTGCAATTACTTTTCTAGGATCAGAACCTGTATAGTTTATTGTTGTATTACCTGTAGCGTTATTCCAGCCACCATTACCCCATGTCCACACATAACCATTCACATCCAGTGCAATACCAAACACGTCACCTGCTTGTAGCTGAACAATATTATTCATTTGTGTTCCGTTTGCATAATATACTGGTCTTGCATAGCTGTCCTGAACAAGAGCACCGCTAGATGGGTTTCCGGTACCTGTAGCATTTCTGCCTAACGTACCATTTAATCCAAATCCCCAGGAATATACTGTTCCGATACCATCGCCATCCGGATCAACCAATGCATAAGCCACGTTATCACCGGCAAAAATCTGTGTAACACCTGTCAAAGGAGCTCCAGAACCTGTAAGTACGTAATTTGCAGTGTATGCATCCGTTGTAGTTCCCTGGCCTAACTGACCTGCCTGAGCGGGAGTACCATCTGAAGCGGTAGAAGTACCAGAGTTACCACCCCACGAAACTAATTTGCCATCATTTAAAATTGCAAATGAGTTGACCGTTCCTGAATATACTACTGCGGCATTAATTAATACGTTTCCTGCACCTCTGTTTGCCGCAGCAACTGCAGCATTTGCTATAACTCTTGTAGGAATTGTCACCACACTTCCGGCACTACCGATACCAATCTGGCCGCTGCCATTTACACCCCAGGCCCAAACATCGCCGGCACATGCCAATACAACGAAGTGTGATCCCGAACCGGAGTTTATCTGTTTGATATCCGGAGGCGAAGCAACTCCACTAAATCTTGTAACAGCTGTTGGCGTTGTAATAGGGTCAGTTGTAATAAGCGCTCCTCCTGCATCATGAAGGCCTAATTGCCCTGCAGCATTACTTCCCCATACGAATGCGGTTTTATTCTCGCAAACGAAACTGGATACCGTATTACCTCCGGAAATAACCAGATCCTTTTGAGCAAATGTAGCAGAAGCAATAAAAAAGAAAACAATTGCTGCAAACCACTTACGACCGTTTGATTTTAACATAAGTAAATCAAGTTTAATATTATTTAAAATACAATATAGCATGGGTATTAATTACCCAGTACAATGGCATTTAACCACGAATTTACACTAAATTTTGTAGATTACCCTATGTGCATAAAAAAAGTTGGAATTTTATTTTCCTTATTTTACGAACAAATTGTACTTCTACCGGATTTAAATGCTTGCCTATATATACTTCTTATCGCACAAAAGGTAACAAGCATAACCATACTTTTTTACTATTAAAACAGTTAAAAATACAAAATAGTATTTATTATAAATTACATATTATTGATTATCAATAGCGTAAATTTATAAAACTTTATTATTTAATTTTCGTAGATGCAAAATTTTTTATAAAATTATTCGTTTAGAGAGCAAAATGCATTGCATGTACATTTCATTAAATTGAAGTATTTGAATGTTTGTAAACCTCTAAAACTGCTTTGATCTGCCCATACGAAATATCTGCACTCAAACGTTCTTTTATGGTTTTTGATGATAGCGGACCAATTTCATCTATAACCTCAATGATTTTTTGCTGGGTTGGCAAATCAACCAGTTGACCGATTACTATTTCTCCCGTGATTAAAAAACTGCATAAATGGCTTTCAATTGTTGAAACAACAAAATTCCTTTCTGCCGCAATCTCCTGAATGGATTTTCCGGCTTGAAACATCTCCAGGCTGATTTTATGGCTTTCGCCTTTTTTTGCTTTTTCCTGTTTAGGTGTTTCTGTACTTTCCGTATCGGGCACTTTTGGCTTCTCTTTTTTTAATAATTCTGTTATATCCGTACCTGCCAGCAATCCTTCTGCGTATAATTTTGCTTGTTCAATCGCTGTCTTTTGCCGTTTAATTACCTGCAACATCAATTGAAGATCTTTTACATACTTTTTGGTCTTTTTCTTGGGAATCATAACCTTTATATGTTCTGTAAGAGGTTCAACAGATTCAGTTGTCAGCTTGTTTTCAAAATAAACAGAAGCATTACTGACACGCTGATGTAAATGTGCATATCCTTCTTTTTCAACTGTTGGAAGTATGCGGTCAAGTTCTCCGATAAATTTAATGCCTACTTTGTGCAAATCAGATAAACTTGTGTATATCGATTTTAAGCAATCAACAGCCAATTGCTGATCTGAAATCTGTCGTTCTCCGGCAAACAAATATTGCTCGTAACTTTCCTGCACCAGATCATCCAGCTGAAATGCTTTTTTTAATGAAAGTGCCAGAAATTTTTGCTGCTGGATTTTAAGATCACCTGCAAGTTCTCCTGCCGGACGGATTATCTGCAGGTATTTTAAAATACGTTCATCAACACGTATACTATTGGGCGTAATTTTAGAATATAAAACCAATTCTTTTGTTGAAGTCAATCTGCTTAATGCCACATATACCTGGCCGGCGGCAAAAGAATCGCCTGCATCAACAATTGCGCGATCAAATGTTAACCCCTGGCTTTTATGTATCGTTATTGCCCAGGCTAAACGTAACGGAAATTGCACAAAAGATCCTAACTCTTCTTCTTCAATTTTATCTTCTTCTCTATTGGCCTGATACCGGATATTTTTCCAGGTTTCACGCTCAACTTTCATTTCATCTGCGCCGGAAACAGGTTTTACAATAATATATTCATCAGCTAATTCTGTAACAACAGCAAGCATACCGTTATAAAATTTGCGATTTTCCCCTTTATCATTTTTAATGAACATCACCTGTGCATTTTCTTTAAGGTGAAGCTGAAATTCTACAGGGTAGCTACGTTCATTAAAATCACCTGTAACCAATGCTTTGTATTTTTTCTCTTCTGTTTTTAACTGGTTAAGCTGGTGCTTGTTAATCGTTTCAGCTTTATCATTATGTGTTGTTAAGGTAATATATGCCTCACCCGGCGTGGGACGGAATGTCGGTTTGTAATAGGTATTCAGATGCTCCAGATCTGATGGATGAACACGGTTTTCACGTATTCTGTTTAGTATATCCAGAAATTGCCCGTCCTTTTGGCGGTATGTTTTTTCTAACTCAATTACTAAAGGGTTTAATGCTTTGAGCGCTTGTGCTTCAAAAAAGAATGGACTGTCATAATACATTTGCATGATATTCCATTCTTCATTCCGAACAACCGGCGGAAGTTGATATAAGTCTCCGATAAAAACCATCTGCAAGCCGCCAAATGGATTTTCATTGCCTCTGTAATGACGTAGAATGGTATCAATAGCATCCAGCAAATCTGCGCGTACCATAGAAACTTCATCAATAATCAATACTTCCAGCTCTTTAATCACGTCAATTTTTGCTGTGCTTAAATGCGAAGTGGTAAAAAGGGTTTTTTGATCGCAGAAATTTTGTTCCTGTTGAAAAGACTGACTGGCTGTCGTTGGCAAAAAGGGCTTGAAAGGCAATTGAAAAAGCGCATGTAATGTAACGCCGCCTGCATGTATAGCTGCAACGCCGGTTGGAGCTGCAACAGCAAGCTTTTTGGGGGTGTGTTCTCTGAGTTGTTTTAAAAAAGTCGTTTTACCCGTACCTGCTTTACCTGTTACAAAAACAGATTTTGCTGTATGGGCAACAAATTGACATGCTATATCAAACGGCACGTTTATGTCGGCTTGCTGCGTGTTGGTATTCATAAAATAAGATTGTAGCTGAGTGAAAAAGTAAAGATACGCAAATTAGTTGCCAGTTTCCAGTTACTAGTTACCAGGCTAAAATCTATTTAAAAGATGTTGAACAAAATTAAAAAACCACTCTGCAAGAATTTGCAAAGTGGTTTTTGTCTGGAAACCAGTGCCTAGCAACTAATAACTACTTAACATCCAGCAATTCTACTTCAAATATTAATGTTGAGTTTGGAGGAATACTCCCTGCACGCTGCGCACCATAACCTCTGTAGGACGGTATATATAAAATACCTTTTTCACCTTTTTTCATAAACGGTATACCTTCATCCCAGCCTTCAATTACCTGGCCCTGACCAATAATAAAATCGAACGGTTCACCACCATCCCGTGAACTGTCAAATATTTCGCCGTTTAATAAATGGCCTGTATAATGAACAATAACTTTGTTTCCTTTTTTAGGTTTAGCTCCTGTTCCTGCCTGTACAATCTGATAATACAAACCTGTTGCTGTATCCAGTACAGCAGGAATGTTATTGGATTTTATATAGGATGCCAATGCTGCATCTTCATCTATTTTACCTTGTTTTGCCATATTTTCCTGTTCTTTAACATAATCAGACATTGGCATTACGTCATGCATTTTTACTTCAAAACGTAAGTAGCTTCCTTTTTCTATAAATGGCGGAAGCTCTGCCCCAATTCCTTTTTTAAATAATGAATCGGCGGATACCCAAAATGCACAGCTGTCGCCTTTTGAAAGCATTGCCAAACCTTCTTCAAAAGATCCTGTATAACGTGGTCTCTGAATCGTAGTAACAACCATACGGTTTTCTGCCACAGTACTTCTCAAGATTGAATCTTTATTGTTACGCAAGACAAAGTGCAGTTTGATAACATCTCCCATTGCCCCGGGTTTTCCAGGTACATCCAGGCGATATTTATATGCAAGCCCAGTAGGTGTATATGCTACGTCCTTTTCTTTAAACAACTCTGCCCTTTTGGGTGTCTTTGTTTTTTTTTGTGCGAAAACATTTATACCACATACAAAAAACAACGCCGCAACAATAACGAATCGATTCATGGATACGAATTATTTTATTTCAACCTCAAATAGCAGTGGTGCATTGGGAGGAATTGCACCTCCGGCACCTCTGCTGCCATAGGCAGAACGAGAAGGAATTAAAATTAGTGCTTTGTCTCCATGTTTTAATTTTTGAAAACCCTGGTCCCAACCGGTGATTACTTGTCCTTTGCCAACAGGGAATTTAAAATATTCACCGGCAGGAGATCTGTCAAATTCTGAGCCTTCAATTAACAGCTTACCTATATAAGTTGTTTCGATTTCTTCGCCGGATGTGATAAATGTTTTACTTGATGTGCTTGGTTTCAAAATTACTACGTATGTGCCATCCGTTGTAGGCTGGCCTTTTAAGTTATTTCTCACCAGATATTCCTGAATAGCTGCGCTGTCTTTTTTATATACTTCTGAAGCAGAAGCATTCTGGCTTTGTGCTAATTTTTCCTGAGCAGCTATTGTGGAATCAACAAAATGTTTTGAATACATTCTGCCCATTTTAATAATCATCTTTAGCGTACTGCCTGTCTGAATATATTCCGGCTTTTTTTGTTGAAATGTATTCAGGTAAAGTGAATCTGCATTTAGCAGAAACAGTGCACTATCTCCTTCCATTAATAATAAGAGCCCTTCTTCAATTCCTCCTTTGTGTGTTAGTTCAGGCGTTGGAATACCAACCGGATTAGGGCTTTTCAATTGATCCTGAAGAATTGAGTCTTTGTTGTTTCTCAGTTGAAACCAAAAAGTAATATAGCCGCCTTTTTCCGGAAATTCTTTGCCGGTTGAATCTTTTATAATCCGGTATTCTAAGCCATTAACTGTTTTAGAATAGTTACTTGCTGGTTTAGTAGATTTAGCAGAACTGGTTACTTTTTTATTTTGTGCATGCAGGTTAATCCCGCATACACAAAATAAAATTGTAAAAATGAATGAATATTTCATTGACTTATTTTTTTACTTCTACTTCAAACAACAACGGAGCATTTGGAGGTATAGCACCACCAGCACCTCTGCTACCATATGCCAAACGAGAAGGAATTAACAACAAAGCCTTTTCACCGCGTTTTAATTTTTGGAAACCTTCGTCCCAACCTTTAATTACCTGGCCCATACCAACTGTAAATTTGAAATATTCACCTGCAGGTGATTTGTCAAACTCTGTTCCTTCAATTAATAATTTTCCTACATAGGTTGTTTGAATAGAATCTCCTGGTGCGATAAATAAATCTGTAGCATCATTTGATTTTAACTTAACAACATACGCACCACCAAGAGTTGCCTGTCCTTTTAATTTGTGTTTAGCCAAATAGTCCTGAATAATGATGCTGTCTTTTTTATATGATTCTTTTTCAGCAACTGCTTGGTTTTCCATTTGCTTTTCCTGAATAGCCATCACCGAATCAACAAATTGTTTTGAATACACTTTGCCCATTCTCACAATCATTTTAACCATACTTCCAGGTTTCAGATTTTCAGGTGTTTTTCTGCGGAATGTATTTGTATACAATGAATCTGCATTTAATAAAAACACGGCACTGTCTCCTTCTGTTAATAACATGAAGCCTTCTTCAATGCTAGGCATATGTGCTACTTCAGGTGTTGGAATACCAACCGGATTCGGGTCTTTAAACTGGCTGTCAAGGATTGAATCCTTATCGTTTTGAATCTCAAACCAAAAAGTGATGAAGCCGCCTTTCTCAGGGAAATCTTCGCCGGTAGAATCTTTTGCAATTTGATATTCTAAACCACTGTCGGTTTTTTTATACTTGCTGCAAGACGTAACGCCTGCTAATAACAATGCTCCCGCAATAAGGGATAAACTTTTCTTTAACATAGAAATTTTTCTTTACGTAGATTTTCGAGTAATTCTTCTTTATAAGTATAAACTATTTCACGGAAATTGCGCACCGTTTCAGACAAAGATTTAAGAGATCTTCCACCTGAAGCATTTTTGTGCCCGCCTCCTTCAAAATGAGTTCTAGCAAATACATTAACATTAAAATCGCCTTTTGAGCGAAATGATATTTTAACACCATCTTCACGTTCGATAATCATCGCTGCAAAAACAACTTTATCGATGGAGAGTGCATAATTTACAAGGCCTTCTGTATCGCCTGTTTTAGAGTCAAAACGCTGTAATTCTTCAGCGCTTAAATACATAAATGCTGTATAGCAATCGGCTAATACAACTAACTTTTCAGACAAGCAAAATCCTAATAAACGCAAACGTTCTTCTGAGTTTGTATCAAATATCAACCGGTGTACACGCGAAGAATCCAGATTCCAGCTGTAGAGATCAGAAATAATCTGATGTACTTTTTTATCTGTATTAGAATGGCGGAACGATCCTGTATCTGTCATAATACCTGCATAAATGCATTCAGCAATATAGGTATCCATTAAGTTACGACCTTCAAGCCCGATAATTAATTCATATATCAAAACTCCTGTAGCAGCAGCATTTGTATCGGAGATTGATATGTCTGCAAAATTCTCAGGTTCTAAGTGGTGATCAACCAACACCTTAATTGCTTTTGATTTACCAACCAGTGCACCCAATTCATTAATACGGCCCAATGCATTAAAATCTAAACAGAAAATAATATCCGCAGCTTCAATGTATAACGCTGAACGCTCTTCTTTACCGGCATTGTATATCCAAACATCATCGTTCCCGGACATCCAATCAAGAAATGACGGATAGTCTGATGGCACAATAACCTGAACTTCGTGATTTAGTTTTTTTAAAAAACGCGCTAAAGCAAGCGAAGATCCTAAAGCATCTGCATCTGGCTTGTGATGTGTTGTAATAACAATTTTCTTAGGTGATGCTAAGAGCGGTTTTAATTCAATCAGCTGTTGCTGCATCTGGTATTTTTCCCGATTAAATGAAGGGACGGGCAAAGGTCAAAAGAAATAGTAGAAAAAACAACCTGTTTGACAGGCATTTTAATAATTAAGCCTGTGGAATATCAACTAATTATCTATTTTTGTTAGACAACAATTTTAAAGTACGTGTATGACAGGTAACAGAACATTTTCAATGATAAAGCCCGATGCTGTTAAAGACGGACATAGCGGAAGCATTTTAAAAATGATTGAAGCAGCAGGGTTCAGAATTGTAGCATTAAAATTAACTTACTTAAGCGCAGAACGTGCAGCAGAATTTTATGCCGTTCATGATGGAAAACCGTTTTTCGAATCTCTGAAAGCAATCATGTCTGAAAGTCCGATTATGGCATTGATACTGGAAAAAGAAAATGCTGTAGCTGATTTCAGAAAACTGATCGGCTCAACAAATCCGGCAACGGCAGACGAAGGTACAATTCGTAAATTATATGCGAAATCTCTGGAACGTAATGCTGTTCATGGTTCCGATTCAGACGAAAATGCGCTGATTGAAGGTAATTTCTTTTTTAGTACGCAAGAAAAATTCTAATACGAATTCATGGCATTCCATAAATTAAGATTTATGGAATGCCATTATTTTTTTTCTATCTCAATCAACATTGCCGAATTCGCTAAATCTGACGGAGCAACAACATTTTCGCCTAACGGAGGGTGATCGCCATAACGCTGTTTCATAATTGCTTTTACTTCCGGCGCAGAAAGGTCAAAGTCTTTCATTTTTCTTAATGAACATAATTCTACTCCAAATGCTCTTTGATATACTTTCCATACTAATTCAGAACAATACAACTGATCATCGCTCCAGTTAAAATATAAATCATAATGAATATTTAATAATTTCTTAGCAATGGATCTTTCTTTCTGAATCTCAGAATCAAGAATCTCTGCATCTCTGTTCTTCAGACGCATTACTGTATAATGCCCTCCTGTTCCTCGGGCAATCCAGTCTGCAAGCGGTGTTATGCAGACTGGTTCAATAGCCTCCAGTACATAAGGTTTGCTATCAATAATGGTTATCATACCCACATGGCTATACTCCGAATGCGTGGCAAGCTTTACCGCAGTACACTGGCGTGATTGAGACGATTGAAAAATTATATCGCCTTCAAGATACGAACCTGATGCTTCGTTTATTATAGTTTGATTACCAGCTGCTTTTTTACTGTATACAGCCGTAACAGAAAGCCCGCCGAGTAGAACGATTGCAAATAATAAGAGAATTTTTTTCATCGCAATTTTTTATATAAAGACGTAGCAGCCTCAAAAAAATTGTACTCCGAAAAAAATGATCCGGATTTTTCCGGTGATTAATTTTGTGTAATTAAACTTCTGGCTTACAAAAACTTTAAAATCAATTATTCTAATGTAGTTTACGGCGATTAAACTTTACCCTTCCAAGGGTTATTTAGAATAAGAACTATTTACGCTTAAAGAAACTCTTGGAGGGATTTGCATGATGAATTTATTAATATCACCATAAGCTACATCAGAATAAAATCAATAATCTACAGATAATGTAGCATTCAGGGGAATGCTCAATAAAATAGCCCACTCTGATTTATTCGAATGAGCTATTTTCTTTATGTCTGTTTAAAATTATTAATCTAATGTAACGTTCGGTGATGCTATTTTGGTTTAAGGTATAACCCTTCAAGGGTTTCTTTTAGGTCTCAATCGAATATGTTATCACCTAACTCTTAAAGGATTGTTGTGTACCACCGAAATCTACATTAGATTAATAATTATTTCCTTTTCAAAACAATTTGTGTCTGAGTCAATTCATACATCACATCATAATATTTAACCATTGTTTGATATTCCTGAATTGTAAAGTTGGTTTTTTTAATATCACGGGTCATTTTTAACGTTGCAATATTCCCGTCTACAGTCAGTGTCGATTGGAACGTTACAAAATCGTCTGAGAATGATTTGTTTGCTGTTGCCTGTGTGGAAACTTTATATCCATCCGGAATGGTAAATATAATAGTAGCCGTTTTGGTTGAAGCAAAATCCATGGATCCGTTGTAATTTCTTTTTCTGAAATCGTCTTCCACTTTATCGTAGTTGCCAAGCAGCGCGCCAATACGCACCATATAACCATTTCCGGCTTTTTTGACCAAATCATTTAATGTAAATGTTTCATCAATCAAAAATGCCGGCGAATTGGGTGTTATCGCATAACCATTGATTTTCCAGGATTTATATTCATCCATCATCGGGTATTCACTCTTTACGCTGCTGGTGTATGAATCGCGTATTGCTTTAAAATATTGTCCTTGTTCTTCGCTATGCTTCCTTTTTAATTCGGCAGCTTTTGTATTATTAAGGCCTTTATAAAGTGCACTTGAATCGACGGCCTTATACATTTTAAGGTATTTCAATTGATCGTCATTGAAGTCTCTTATAAAATATTCGCTTATAAACCCACCCGTAAATGATTTTTTCGCTTCAATACTTCTGTTGCATATAATTTTATCAAAATCTTCATTAATTGAAATTTTATATGTTTCATTTAATGCATTGTCTTTGGCTGAAGTTGATGGCATAACAATATTTTGAAATACAAATGACTTCCCTTTAAAAGAATAATTCTGTAACACCAGTGCATCTGCTCCCTGATACCCGTTTGACAATTCGCCAAATTGCATGTAATAGGTTGGGTACATAAGATATTTATTGTTCCAGCGTAAGCCCCAGTTTATCTCAAGCGGTGATATCACATTGCTAATACCGGCAGATTTATTTCCTGTTGTGAGAATAAGATCGAATTGTTGTTTTTTCTTCATTAATATTTCTATAAAAATATCCGCTATGTACATATCAAACTGACCACCGGATATATATATTTCAGAATAAATAATCTGCTCCTGATTTATGACTTTATTCCGGACATAGTACCACGAGAGTTCCATTAATTTGTTAATATCATTTTTAGCTTCCGGATTTTTAGAAATAACCGCATCCATAACAATATCAGCAGCGTCTTCTCCAAAAGATCTTAAATGCTTAAGAAGGGCTACAGATTTTAAAAAATCCTGATCTGAAAATGTTGTATGCACTCTGTTGTCTGATGTTCTGATTGGTATGACCTGATTATTATCATCACCGGTATATCGTGTCAGAATAAATTTAATGTGTGGCAAATATTTTTCTTCCGGTAAATTCCAGTCATTCACAATTTTTGCTCTGAGTGAATCTTCAAGACTGTATGTCACAACTCCGTTTGTCCCTTCTTTCTTTGTCAATTCCGGCGCACCATTCAAAGATTTAAGGTACAGATAACTGTCTTTTGTTGGAACTTCTATTGTTACAAACGTTCTGACAATAGGGAAATGTGATACAAGATATATCCGTGAAAAAGGAATGTTACCAGTTAAAACACCCATCGGATGCTTAGAAATCTGTGTAAAATCAATAATATCTCCGGGCTCTAAATCCGGTAAGGCAAATTTGTAATACTTTTGATTTAATGTTACACTTGATTTATAATATAAAGGTACCGAAGCATAGTTTGTTTCTTCCACGCCGTCTTTTAACTGCAATGTGCGTGATGTGCCATTTGGTTTAATGATTGTTACATCAGATGAGTTACCTGCTCCGTATCCGGCTGTGTAATATGTTGAATATTTTTCTACCGCTGCTTTGTCTTTAAGATATACGCGTTTTTTTTCACGTTCTACAAAATTAATTACATCGCCGCGTTCAATAAAAAAATTGGCAGAGTGGAAAAGAATTACAACAGACTCGTTAGAAAATTGCTGTGGCACATCTTTAATTGATCCTGCATGCGAATCAAATTTTTTATTCAGCTCACTTATTACTTTTTGATTTTTCAATTCTGTCGACAAAACTGTCTGTGCATTTACGACAGTTTGTATTGTCAGTATAAAAAGAATACCTAAGATATAACGCATATAGTTAGTTAAATTGTTGTAGACAAATGTATGTTATCTGATATAGGTTTCGATGGTAATAATAGTTATAGCAGAAAATCCATGCGCATTACAGAAAATATCGGAAAGCCACTTCTGTACACGTATTACCTGTGCCTGAATTAAATTTTTATTTAATCAGAGTAACCTGGTTGGTATAATATTTTTTCAAGTCTTTTTGAATCTTAGCCCACTCTGCTGCTTTGCCTCTTGGGATAACGCCCGTAGGAAAAACAAAAGATTTTTTATAAATCACTTTTGTGCCGGATATGGCATACGAAAGGTTAATCGAACAATACTCATTACTAACTTTAAACGGTGGCGGCAGCTCACTCGCTTTATATCCTGCAGGTATTGTAAGTGCAACGGTTATTTCATTATTGATAATCATATCATATGTATAATCGGTGAGCCGCAGCGTATCTTTAGAAATTTTTCCGAATATGTTATCAAACTCAAGATTTACAAATAATTCATTTTCATCTTTAAATACCTGGTTACTTAATTCAAACGAATACTTTGAGCTAAATGGAATATTTCTGTTTGACAAATCAGATGTAGTAACTTTTGTAACCAAAATATTGCTGTTCGATTTGGTATAATAATTTTTAAAGAAGTCTGGTTTATTTTCTGATTTTGCAAAATGATATTGACGTAAATAATAATTTTTTAAATCGCCTTTTGCTGTTGTTTCAGATTCTCCGGTTAACTTATCGCCCACAATTTTAACCGTAACTTTTTCTTCATACTTAGAACTGTTGATGTCTTCCAGGGGAATTTTTTCAATCTTGTATTCATTGCCGTTTTCAACCATCACCGGCCGGCTTTGAATTCTGTATGCATTCTCACCGAATGCTGCATACGATTCGGTACAATCCAAAAAATATGTTTTGCCATTTAGATACAGCGCACATATTGCATGATTAAATTCTCCCAGATAAGGCAATGTACATGTGTATTTTGTGTGATTGGTGTGTATCCAGACAAACTTAGCATCATAACCCTGAGCACGTAGCATGGATGCCAGTAAATTCGCTACGCCTTTACAATCTCCGTATTTATTATCAATTACAGACTTAGGCGACATAGGCTTAAAGCCTGCTATGCCATGCTCGAAAGCGATGTAACGAATGTTATCCTGTACCCAATAATACAAGGCTTTAACCTTATCTTCATCTGTTGTTTTACCTGCAACAATCTTTGTACTTAACTCCTTTACGGCAGCTTCATCCTTGTCTACCTCTCCGTTTAGTTTATGCAGAAACTGATAAAAAGCTCCGAAGTCTTCAAAACACTGCGTTTTCACTCCTTTCAACGAATAGGATTTTACTACCATCACAATGTGTGGTAAATTCATATTTTCGCCTGTTGAACCTCGCTCTCCTGTAAAAGCCGCAATGTTTTCCATTTGATATGTGATTGTCTGGATGAGCGATTTAGGATCTGTCTGAACATTTTTAACAATTTTATATCCTTCAAAATC